>WBZS01001649.1_pt1 | contig 16776 bp, 13 predicted proteins | sample 5204201 | NCBI WGS metagenome assembly WBZS01 (sample SAMN12344357, study PRJNA552823) | activated sludge metagenome | biome: Activated sludge suspended growth; feature: Nitrification reactor; material: Wastewater; isolation source: activated sludge from nitrification reactor of wastewater...
GTTGAACCAGGCACGCACCTTGGTCTTGGCGCGGTTGGAGGCCAGGTAGTGCAAATCGGGATTGAGCCAGTCGCGCGACGGGCCGCCCTCCTTGGCCGCGATCACTTCCACGGTCTGGCCGTTCTTCAGTGGCGTATGCAGCGGCACCATGGCGCCGTCGACACGCGCGCCGCGGCAGCGGTGACCGAGCTCGGTGTGCACCGTATAGGCAAAGTCGACCGCGGTGGCACCGGCGGGCAACTCGACGATGGCGGCATCGGGCGTCAGCACATAGATGCGGTCGTCAAACAGCCCGTACTGCGGCGCCGCGCCCGACAGGTCGCGCTCCCAGGCCAGCAGCTGGCGCAGCACGGCGATCTTGGCGTCGTAGTCGCTGGCTGCGCTCACGCCAGCGTAGCCCTTGGTTCCCGCTTCTTTGTAGGCCCAGTGCGCGGCCACGCCATGCTCGGCATGCTCGTGCATTTCTTGGGTGCGAATCTGGATTTCCCACGGGCGCCCCTCGGCGTCGCGCACCACGGTGTGCAGCGACCGGTAGCCATTGGGCTTGGGCCGCGCAATGTAGTCGTCGAACTCTTCCGGCACGGGCGTGAAATGCTGGTGCACCCAGCCCAGGGCGGTGTAGCACTCCACCACCGTCGGCACCAGAATGCGCAACGCCCGCACGTCGAACACGCGGTCGAAGTCCAGGCCCTTGCCCCGCATCTTGCGCACAATGCTGCTGATGTGCTTGGGGCGCCCGGTCACGCTGGCGCTGATGCCCTGCGCACGCAGGTTGCTCTCGATTTGAGAGCGCCTGAGCTCCAGCGCCTGCTCGCGCTCGACGCGTTTTTCGTCCAGCAGCGAGGCGACCAGCCGGTAGGTTTCGGGCTCCTGGAAGCGGAACACCAGGTCTTCCATTTCCCACTTGATCTGCCAGATGCCCAGGCGGTTGGCCAGCGGCGCGAACACCTCGTGCGATTCGCGCAGCAAAGTGGGTGACGGCGGCTTGCGCGCCGCGGCGCACCAGCGCAGCGTCTGCAGGCGGGACGCCAGGCGCAGCAACACCACGCGCAAATCGCGGCTGAAAGCCAGCAGCATCTTGCGCACGAACTCGGTCTGCTGGCTGGCCTGTTCCGGATCGTCCGACAGGTCCTGACGGCCCGCGCGCGAGCGCTGTTGCACGCGCTCCAGCTTGGACGCCTCGATGGCGAGGCGCGCAAACCCTTCGCCGAAGGCCTTGCCGATGACCTCGTCCGGTCGGTTGAGCTGCGCGCTGGCGTAGCTGAGGTAGACCGCCGCCTGAATCTCGTCTGAGCCACCGATGCCGGCCAGAATGTCGGCGGTGTGATCCGCGTGGGCCAGCACGTTCTCGCCGGACGAGGTGGTCTCACCGGCCAGCAGGGGTTCGGCAAACGCCCGCGCGCGATCGCGCATTTCGGCCGACCGGGCCACGCCCCCGCCGGTCGCGATCACCACGTCGGCAACCGCTTCGCGCGCGGGCTGCGGGGGCAGAGCCAGCGTCTTCATCGCGCCTCGTGTGCTGGTGCGTCGGACGCGAGCGGCAACAGAAAGTCCACCACCGCGTTCAGCTGATCAGACGCGACCAGCGTCGGCGCGTGACCGACGCCCGCAAATTCGATGCACCGGGGCTTGGGGCCGCGCTGCTGCATGGCCTGCGCCGTCGCGGCGGACAGCAGGTCTGACTCCGCGCCCCGCAACAACAGCGTTTGCGCCTCGACCCGGTCGTACATCTGCCAGAGCGCGGCTTCGCCCTGCGCTGCCGCCTCTTGCGTGACATGCCCGTAGGGCACGGCGATGGCGGGGTCGTAGTGCATGCGCCAGCCTCCGTCGGCGGCGGGGCGCAGCATGGGGCGCGACAGCGCCATCCATTCGTCGTCGGTGTGCGGGCCGAATCCGGCCGAGATCTCCCGCATGCGCGCGGCCGCCGCCTCCACGGTGGGCGCCGTGCCGAAGCGACCGAGGTACTGGCCAATGCGCGCCAGCGCCTCCCACTCGATGACCGGCCCGACGTCGTTGAGGACCAGGCGATGCATGGGCGCGGGCAGGGGCAGCTCCGGCATACCCGCCAAGGTAAGGCCGATCAGCCCGCCCATGCTGGTGCCCACCCAGTCCAACATGCCGATGCGCGCCTGGCTCTGAAGCACGCCCAGCATGGCCAGCATGTCGGCGACATAGGTGGGGAACTGATAGCCCAACGGGTCGGCCAACCAGTCACTCTCGCCACGTCCCACCACGTCTGGGCACACCACGCGCAGCGCGCTGCCCTGCGCCGCAGCGCGCGACAACAGGGCGCCGGCCAGCGCGTCGAAATCGCGCCCCTGGCGCGACAAACCGTGCACGCAAACCACCAGGTGCGGCGCGGCGGGGTCGCCCCACTGCCAGTACGCCATCCGGTGCCCACCGCCCGCGTCGGGGCAACTGACGTGGTGAAGAACAGGCTCGGACATGGCAATTTCCAGTGGTTGGCGGCGATCAGGCGCCTGATGGCGCCACGATGCGGTCATGGTAATTCAAACGTCTTGAACGCGGTGCTGCGACGCGCCGGATGCCTCGCGTCAGGCGAGCATTTCATCGACGCAGCGACGAGAGCCTTGTTGGATGCGACCGCAGGCCTCGCCGCGCCGACGAAGCACTGCTCAGCGCGCCTGCACGGTCCCCGATACGGTGACCTGCACGGTGCTTTTGCCCGGCTCGACGGGCACCGGCGCATCGGCCACCATGGCTTGCGCCTTGGCCATGCCGTAGGCGCGCGGCATGGGCACCTCTGCGTCGCCGCTGACGGACACCTCGCGCAGGCTGTAGCCGGCAAAACCGAACGCCTTGGCGATCTCGCCCGCCCTGGCCTTGAATCGCTCGATGGCCATGGCCTGGGCCTCGCTCTCCACCTTCGCGCGCTGTTCGCGGCTCAGACCGAACGCCACGTTGCCGATGGTCATGCTGGTGGCGCGTGCCGCCGCCTGGGTAATGCGCGGCAAGTCCTTGCCTTCCAGGATCAGTTCAGCCCGGCCCTGCCATCCGCTGATCTTGCTGTCGCGGTTGTAGCGCGGGTGAATGCTGAAGTCGCCGGTGCGCACGTCCATCTGGCCGGCCTGCGCGGTGGTCTTGACCTGGCCCAGCGCGGCGTCCAGCGCCTTGCGCAACTCGGCCTGCACGCTGGCCGCGTCGGCGCCTTCGCGCGTGGCCGTCAGTGACAACGTGAGCAAATCCTGCATCACCTCGACCTGCCCAGTAGCGGACAGTTGCAGCACGTTCTGGGGCGCGGTGAGGGTCATGGCAGTGGACGAGTTGGTGGATTGGGCGTGTGCCGGCGCGGCGATAAGAGCCGCCGCCAGAACGACCAGCGCGCCCAAGCGGGGACGATTGATTTTCATGTTCTTCATACAAGGGCGCCGCGTGTGCGCAGACCAGCATTATGGGCAGCGCAACTGCTGCCCAGTGTGGGACAAAGGCGCAAGCTTCGACGCCGGTTGCTGAGGACAAGTTCCGATATGCGGGCCCTTCACGCGGCGAGCCCGCGGGGCAACACTTGTAACACTGTGAAAGCCGGCTGGGGTTAACCCGGCAATCTTGGCGGAACCGGGCCACAATGGCTCTGTTACAAATACGTCAGAAAGGTTTTGATGAACCAGGCAAGCCACCGTATCGACAAGATCGTCGTCGTTGATGACGATGCACGGATCCGCGACCTGCTGCGCCGCTACTTGGCGCAGGAAGGCTTCGAGGTCATCCTGGCCGAAGATGCCAAGGCCCTGTCGCGCATCATGCTGCGCGACACCATCGACCTGATCGTGCTCGATCTGATGATGCCCGGCGAGGACGGTCTGTCCGTGTGCCGCCGCCTGCGCGCCGCGGGCGACCGCACGCCCATCATCATGTTGACGGCCAAGGGCGAGGACGTGGACCGGATCGTCGGCCTGGAAGTCGGTGCCGACGATTACCTGGGCAAGCCTTTCAACCCGCGCGAACTGCTGGCACGCATCCACGCGGTGCTGCGCCGCCGTCCGCCGCAAGAGGCGCCTGGCGCGCCCTCGGCCGAAAACGAATCGGTCAGCTTTGGGCCGTTTCACTTCGATCTGGGCGCGCGCACGCTGCGCAAGAACGACGAGGAAATCAACCTGACCACGGGCGAGTTTGCGATGCTGAAAGCGCTGGTGCGCCACCCTCGGCAGCCGCTGTCGCGCGAGAAACTGGCGCAACTGGCGCGCGGGCGCGAGTTCGAACCCTTCGACCGCAGCCTGGACGTGCAGGTATCGCGCCTGCGCAAGCTCATCGAACAGGATGCCGCCAGCCCCCGCTACATCCAGACCGTGTGGGGCGTCGGCTACGTTTTTGTGCCGGACGGCGCCAGCTGATGCATCCGGCGCTGGCGTCTGCGCAGGTGCCCCGTCGGCCCGACGGTGCCAGTGCGCGGCTGGCGAAAAGGCGGTGCGTGCGCAGCCACCGGCGGTCGCCGGTCATGGCGGCGCTGATGGCGTGCGCCACTGAAAGCGCGGCGTCGCACCCATGAGTGGCGCGGGGCACCTGCCGGGCACCGCATCGCCCGCCGCCACGGCGCATGCCGGCCAGGCGGCGGATCGGTCGGGCCAGGCTGGCGCACAGCACCGCAGCCCGCTCGGCTTCAGCCTCTTCTGGCGCACGTTCTTCCTGCTGGCGCTGCTGCTGGGCAGCTCGATCGGCTGGTACCAGCTGTTCCGCACGCTCGAGTACGAGCCGCGCGTGATCGACAACGCGCGCCAGGTGGCGTCACTGGTCAACCTGTCGCGCGCGGCGCTGGTGCACTCGGACGCCATCGCGCGCGTGTCGCTCATCAAGACGCTGGCCGACCAGGAAAAGGTGCGCATCGCCACGCGCGAGCCGGGCGACAAGTTCGACCTGTTCAACCGGACCGAACTCGAGCGCCGCATGAGCGCGGAAATCGTGGGGCGGCTCGGCCCTGGCACGGTGGTGGCCAGCCGCGTCAACGACGAGCCGGGCCTGTGGGTGGGCTTCTCGATCGAGGGCGACTCGTACTGGGTGCTGACCGACCGCTCGCGCATCGGCGCCCTGCTGGGCGGCAGCGCCTGGCTGCTCTGGCTGGCCATGCTGGGCGCCCTGTCGCTGGTGGGCGCGGCATTGCTGGCCGGCTTCATCAACCGGCCACTGCGGCAGTTGTCCATCGCCGCCGCGCACGTGCGTGAAGGCGACTTCGAGCGCTGGCGCCTGGACGAATCGGCGCGCTCCAGCGAAATCCGCGCGGTCAACATCGGCTTCAACCGCATGGCCGAACAGCTGTCGAAGATCGAGCAGGATCGCGCCGAAATGCTGGCCGGCATCTCGCACGATCTGCGCACACCATTGGCGCGCCTGCGGCTGGAAACCGAGATGAGCGTGCCCGATGCCGAGGCACGCGACCACATGGTGTCCGACATCGAGCAGGTCGACACGATCATCGACAAGTTTCTCGACTACGCGCGCCCCGGCCACCTCGAGCTTCACGCATTGCCCCTGGCGGACATCGTCGCGGCGGCGGTCCAGCCGTTCACGGTCAGCGATGACATGCAGGTGCAGATGGACATCGCGCCCGAGCTTCGGGTCATGGGCGATGACGTGGAGCTTTCGCGCGTGCTGGCCAACCTGCTTGAAAACGCGCGCCGCTACGGCAAGAGCGAAGGCAGCCATGTCACTCAGGTCCACATCTCGGCCACCGCGCGCGATCAATGGGTATCGCTGCGCGTGCGTGACCACGGGCCGGGCGTGCCGCCGCAACTATTGCCCAGTCTGACGCGCCCCTTCTTTCGCGGTGACCGGGCGCGCACGGCCGCCACGGGTGCGGGGCTGGGGTTGGCCATCGTCGCCAAGATGGTGCAAAACATGGGCGGCGTCCTGGAGCTGGAAAACAGCCCTGGCGGCGGCCTGATGGCGGTGGTGCGCTTGCGCCAGGCCGCTGATCCGAAGGCCAGCAGTTCGCTGCTCAAGAAGCTGCGCTGAGCCGAAGCCGATAGTCAATTCGTGCGTCAGCGCTTTGTGGGTGCGCGTAGGGCGCTATCTCATCAATAGCACCACAGCGCGTGCTTCGATCGACGCACCCTGCCCCACCGGCCCCAGTCGCTCGGCCGTCTTGGCCTTCACGTTCACCTGGGTCTGCGCGACGCCCAAGGCGTCGGCGATGCGTGCGCGCATGGCGCCGATATGCGGCGCAAGCCGTGGGCGCTGCGCGATCACCGTGCTGTCCAGGCTACCCACGCGCCAGCCGGCAGCCGTCACGCGCCGTGCCGCTTCGACCAGCAGCGCGTGCGAATCGGCGCCGGCAAAGCGGTCGTCGCTGTCGGGAAAATGCGTGCCGATGTCGCCCAGCCCCGCCGCGCCCAGCAGCGCATCGGTGATGGCGTGCAGCAGCACGTCGGCGTCGGAATGGCCCAGCAGTCCATGCGAGTGCGGAATGGTGACGCCGCCGATGACGAGCGCGCGACCCGGCACCAGGGCGTGCACGTCCCAGCCTTCGCCGATACGGAAAGGGGGCAGGTGCTGTTCGTTCGCGGTCATGCGTCTCGTGATTTCAGAATGGCTTCGGCCAGCGCGAAGTCCTCGGGGTAGGTCACCTTGAAATTCTGCGCGCTGCCACGCACCAGCAGCGGCGCGTGGCCGGCGGCTTCCATGGCGCTGGCTTCGTCGGTGATGCCGGCAAAGCCGCTGGCGGCGTGCGGCGCCAGCGCGTCGCGCAATGCGCCGATGCGGAACATCTGCGGCGTCTGCGCCAGCCATTTGTCGGCCCGGTCGATGGTGGCGTCCACCCGGCCATCGCGCGCGTGCTTGAGCGTGTCAGGCAGCGGCAGCGCCAGCAGACCGCCCACCACATCGGGCAGGCAGGCATCGATCAGCGCGTCGATCTGCGCCGGAGTGACAAGGCAGCGCGCGGCGTCGTGCACCAAGGCCCAGTCGTGCGGGGCGGCGCCTGCGGCCAGCAGATGGTGCAGGCCGTTGAACACGCTTTCAGCCCTTGTCAATCCACCGCACTCAGCTATCGAATAAGTAGCATTCGACACCTGCAAAGTGCGGTCACCAGGCGCCACCACCACCAGCAGCTGCGCAATGCGCTCCACAGAAGCGAAAGCCGCCAGCGTGTGCCGCACCATGGGCTGGCCGGCCACCGGCTGATATTGCTTAGGCTGCGCCGTACCGGCGCGCGAGCCACTGCCAGCGCAGGGCAGCAGGGCAAAACAGCGGGAAGGCGTCATGACAAATAGCGTCCCGAGAATGCGCGCGCCGAGAGAATTTCGGCGCCTGCGTGTTGTCCCAATGCCAACAAGCCGCTTCGGTCGCCGGTCACGATGGCACGCGCACCGCCGGATTCGGCCAGCGCCAGCAGGTAGTCGTCCTTCGGATCGGGGGATCGCTGAACCGCCGGCAGCGTCTCGACCCACCGAGTCAGCGCGCGCAGTTCGTTGACCATGCGGCCGGCTTCGGCCGGCCGGATGCGCAGGCGCACGGCCACGCGCCTGGTTACTTCGCGCACCTCATGCAGCTGCGCCTCGCAACACAGCAGTTCGACGCGCCCCCGGCGCCACGCCTCATAAATCTGGCGCGGTGGCGCGGCAGGACTGATCAGGGCCGAAATGAGGATGTTGGTGTCCAGCACCACCCTCATGGGTGACGCACCGCATCCAGCGCGTCGTCAATCAACGCCTGCAACGCCGCCTCATCCTCACCTTCCAGGCGGGATCGGATGGCCTCGGTGGTTTGATCAAAAAGACGCCACCGTACCGCCTCCTCCACAAAGCGCGACAAGTCGCCCTTCTTCATGCCCTGGGCGCCGAGATACTCGCGCAGGCTGGCATCCACCTCGGGATTGACGGTGAGACTCCAGCGGGCGGGCTGCACCGGGCTGTCGATCAAGAAGTTCATGCTCATGCGCAGATTTCAACACATAAACACATAAGCGTCAATTTGACGTGTACAGCAACGCCCACACCCGCCCCGGCGACAGCGGCATTTGCAGCCGAGGCGCCAGCTCCGCGCGGCCGCCGCGCGCCAGCGCGTCGGCCACGGCGTTGACGATGCTGGGCGTGGCGCCAATGGTGCCGAGTTCGCCCACGCCCTTTACGCCCAGCGGGTTGTTGGTACAGGGCGTGGATTCGTCCATCTCCGTCTTGAACATCGTCTGCATGTCAAAGGCGCGCGGTGCGGCGTAGTCCATCAGGGTGCCGGTCAGCAGCTGGCCACTGTCGTCGTAGACGATCTGCTCGGTCAGCGCCTGGCCGATGCCTTGCATGGCGCCACCGTCGAGCTGGCCGCGCACGATCATCGGGTTGACGACGCGGCCGACGTCGTTGACCGATGCATAGGCGACGATGGCAATGGCGCCGGTTTGCGGATCGAGTTCGACTTCACTGATGTGACAGCCATTCGGCCAAGTGGGGCCGGCCACGGTGTGCGTGTGGTCGACAAAGATGTGGCCGCCGTCTTGCCGGCCAGCCAGCTCGAACAGGCCGATGGCGTGATCGGTGCCGGCGACGAAGAAGCGCGCGGCGTCGTAGCGGATGTCCTCCGGCGCAGCTTCCAGCGCCTGCGCGGCCAGTTGCTTGGCCTCGTCCAGTGTCTTGTCAGCGCATGGCCGATCCGCCGGTGAAGAGCGATCGAGAGCCGGCACTGCCAAAGCCGTTGCCGCGATCGGTATCGCCCAGCACCACGCGCACCCGTTCAATCGGCACGCCAAAGGTATCGACCACCAGCTGCGCCAGCGTGGTGGCGATGCCCTGGCCCATCTGGTTGACGGCGGAATAGACCTCGATGAGGCCGTCGGCCTTCACGTCAATCGTCACGCGCTCTTCAAATACGTTGCCGCCGGTCCACTCGAGGAAAGTGGCGATCCCCAGCCCTCGCCAAAGGCCACGTGCTCTCGATTTCGTAGCACGCGCCTCGAAGCCCGCCCAGTCTGCCAACGGCAGCGCCTGGTCCATCAAGTGCTCGAAGCGGCCCACATCGTAGGTCTGCCCCATCGGGTTCGTGTACGGCATCTGCTGCGGGCGGATGAAGTTGCGCCGGCGCAGTTCGATGCGGTCGATGCCCGTCTGCCGCGCAGCTTCGTCCATCAGCCGCTCGATGTTGAAAATGGCCTCGGGCCGGCCCGCGCCGCGGTAGGCACCGGTGGGCGCCTGGTTCGTCAGCAAAGCACGAAAGTGAAAGTCGATCACCGGCACGTCATACACGCTGGTCTGCACCCAGGGGCCGATCAGCAGCTGAATCGCGACGCCGGTGCCCGTGGGGTACGCGCCCACGTTGGCGTGCGAATGCACGCGCAGCGCCAGGATCTTGCCGCCTGCATCCAGCGCCAGTTCGGCATGCGCCTGCACGTCGCGGCCGTGCGTGGTGCTGGTGAATTCCTCGCTGCGCTCGCCCGTCCAGCGCACCGGCTGGCCCGTCGCGCGCGCGGCCCAGGCGACGACCACGTCTTCGGGGTACGAGCCCGTCTTCATGCCAAACCCGCCGCCCACGTCGCCGACGCGCACGCGCACGTCTTCGGGCTTGAGCGCCAGCGCAGCAGCGATGGCGCCGCGCACCGCGGTGGGCATTTGCGAGCTGGCGTGCACGTCCAGCCGCGTGCCGTCCCACGCGGCGCGCACGGCGCGCGGCTCCAACGTCAGGGCGGCCAGGCGTTGGTGCGTGATATCGAGCTTCACCACATGCGCCGCTTGATCGAACGCCGCTTGCGCCGCCGCGGCATCGCCGTGGCGCGCCTCGCAGGCGATGTTGTCGGGCGCACTGTTCACCACAGCCGTGCCGCCCGCCAACGCGGCGGCCAGCGTGGGCACGGCGGGCAATTCGTCGTAATCGACCATCACCGCCTCGGCCGCGTCCTTGGCCTGTTGCAGTGTGTCGGCCACCACGGCGGCGACGGCCTCGCCCACGTAGCGCACCGCTTCGTGCGCCAGCGCGCGGCGCACGGGTGACGCGCAATCGCTGCCGTCGGCGCGCTTGAAGCCCGCACCAGTCGGCAAGGGCGGCATGTCGGCCAGGTCGGCGCCAGTGATGACGGCGCGCACGCCGGGCATAGCGCGAGCGGCTTCTGCATCCACACCCCGGATCGCGGCGTGCGCATACGGCGAGCGCACAAACACCAGCCAGCCGTCGCCGGCTTCGCCCAGGTCGTCGGTGTAGCGGCCCCGGCCTTGCAACAGCGCGTCGTCCTCCAGCCGCTTGACGGCGTGGCCGCTGCCAAAGCGCGGCGGGTTCAGGGTGGGCGCGGCATCACTCATGGACGGACTCCTGTGGACGGTCAAGGGCAACTATAGACCGGGGGCCGGCGCCGTGCCGTGCATCTGCCCCCAGCTGGCGTTTGCTTTTATTTTTATAGCTATCTTCGCTTTATACACAAGCGCTGCAACGATAAAACACGCCAAGCTTGCCAGGCGTAAAATCAGCGTTCACCCCCCGCCCATGCCGGCCGGGGGTTTTTGTCGTTTCGGCTGCACCACATCGTCTTCCATGGACCTGCCCAAGCTCATCCCCGGCAAACGCCACGCCCTGCCATTTCCGCCCGCGTCGAGCGATGCGCTGCTGCTGGCGCAACTGGCCGAACGCGATACGGCGCAGAAGAAGCTGACCGCCATCGTCACCGCCGACGCGGGCGATGCGCGGCGGCTGATGGACGAAATCGCCTTCTTCGCCCCCGGCCTGCGCAGCGTGATGTTCCCGGACTGGGAAACACTGCCTTACGACACCTTCAGCCCGCACCAGGACCTGATCAGCGAGCGGCTCGCCACGTTGTGGGCCATTCGCCAGCAACAGGCCGACGTGGTGCTGGTCCCCGCGACAACGGCCTTGTACCGGCTCGCGCCACCCAGTTTTCTGGCGGGATACACCTTCCACTTCAAGCAGGGGCAATCGCTGGACGAGGCCGCGTTGAAGTCGCAGCTCACGCTGGCCGGCTACACCCACGTGACGCAGGTGGTGAGCCCGGGCGAATACGCGGTGCGCGGCGGCTTGATCGACCTGTTTCCGATGGGCAGCGCCCAGCCGTTTCGTGTGGATTTGTTCGACAACGAGATCGACTCCATCCGCGCGTTCGACCCCGACACGCAACGCAGTCTGTACCCTGTGCCGGAAGTGCGGCTGCTGCCCGGTCGCGAATTCCCGATGGACGAAGCGGCGCGCGCCAAGTTTCGCCACCGCTGGCGAGAATTGCTGGAGGGCGACCCGACCAAGAGCCGCATCTACAAGGACATGGGCAACGGCGTAGCGACTGCCGGCATCGAGTACTACCTGCCCCTGTTCTTTGACGACGCGGCCACGGTGTTCGACTACCTGGGGGCGAACGCGACGCTGGTGCTGCACGGCGACCTGGAAAGTGCCTTTCAGCAATTTGCGCAAGACACGCGCGAGCGCTTCCGCCTGGCGCAGGGCGACCCCGAGCGTCCCGTGCTGCCGCCGGATGCGCTGTTTCTGGACGCCGAGCAGTTCTACCTGGCGGCCAAGCCGCATGCGCAATTGGCAGTGCGTGGCATTGCTCCTCCCCCCAATGGGAGGAGGCTGGGAGGGGGGCCGGCCACGGTTGATGCGGGCGCAAGTTCGCCGCCCAGCGGGGTAGCCCCCACCCCAACCCTCCCCCAACGGGTGAGGGAGAAAGAAGACAGTCCCTTCGTCGAATTCGACCACCTGCCCGACCTGACCGTCGTGCGCGGCGCCGACGACCCGTTGGCGCGGCTGCAGGCGCATCTGCGCGCCAGTCCTGGCCGCGCGCTGGTGCTGGCCGAAAGCGCGGGGCGGCGCGAAAGCCTGCTGGACTTCCTGCGTGCCTCCGGCCTGAATCCGCCCGCTTTCGATTCGCTGGCCGAATTCCAGGCCAGCGACGAAAAACTGGGCATCGCCACCGCCGCGCTGGCGCAAGGGTTTGCGTGGCTCGAAGCGGGCATCGATTTCGTCACCGAGACCGAGCTGTTCGCCCAGGGCCCCACCACGCGCCGACGCAAGAAGCAGGAGCAGGTCAGCGACGTCGAAGCGCTGATCAAGGACCTGAGCGAGCTGAACCTGGGCGACCCGGTGGTGCACGCGCAGCACGGCATCGGGCGCTACCGTGGCCTTGTGAACATGGACATGGGCGCGAAGAACCCCGATGGCTCGCCCGCGCTGCAGGAGTTTCTGCATTTGGAGTACGCGGCCGACGCCGTGCTGTACGTGCCGGTGTCGCAGCTGCACCTGATCGGCCGCTACACCGGCGTCAGTGCCGACGAGGCGCCCCTGCACAAGCTGGGCAGCGGTCAGTGGGAAAAGGCCAAGCGCAAGGCCGCCGAACAGGTGCGCGATGCGGCTGCCGAGTTGCTGAACATCTACGCCCGCCGCGCCGCGCGCGAAGGCCACCCGTTCCGCTACAGCCCGCACGATTACGAAACCTTCGCCAACGACTTCGGCTTTGAAGAAACCGCCGACCAGAAAGCCGCCATCCACGCCGTGGTGCAGGACATGATCAGCCCGCAGCCGATGGACCGGCTGGTGTGCGGCGACGTGGGCTTTGGCAAGACAGAGGTCGCGCTGCGCGCGGCCTTCGTCGCCGTGACGGGCGGCAAGCAGGTTGCGTTTTTGGCGCCCACCACGCTGCTTGCCGAACAGCACTACCAGACGCTGGCCGACCGCTTTGCGAAGTGGCCGGTCAAGGTGGCGGGCATGAGCCGCTTCAACTCGACCAAGGAAGTCAACGCCACGCTCAAGGGCATTGCGGATGGCAGCGTGGACATCGTTGTCGGCACGCACAAGCTGCTGTCTGAAAAAACGCAGTTCAAGAACCTGGGCCTGCTCATCATCGACGAAGAACATCGCTTTGGCGTGCGCCACAAGGAGCAGATGAAGCAGTTCCGCGCCGAAGTCGATGTGCTCACGCTCACCGCCACACCGATCCCGCGCACCATGGGCATGGCGCTAGAGGGCCTGCGCGACCTGAGCGTGATCGCCACCGCGCCGCAGCGGCGCCTGGCTATCAAGACCTTTGTGCGCAATGAAGGCACGGGCGTGGTCCGCGAAGCGGTGCTACGAGAATTGAAGCGCGGCGGGCAGGTGTACTTTCTGCACAACGAGGTGGAGACCATCGAGAACCGCCGCCAGGCGCTGGAAAAGATACTGCCCGAGGCGCGCATCGCCATCGCCCACGGCCAGATGCCCGAGCGCGAACTGGAGCGCGTGATGCGCGACTTCGTGGCGCAGCGCCACAACGTGCTGTTGTGCTCGACCATCATTGAGACCGGCATCGACGTGCCCACGGCCAACACCATCGTCATCAGCCGCGCCGACAAGTTCGGCCTGGCGCAACTGCACCAGCTGCGTGGCCGCGTGGGACGCAGCCACCACCAAGCCTATGCGTACCTGATGGTGCCGGAAATCGAGGGCCTGACCAAGCAGGCCGCGCAGCGGCTGGACGCCATCCAGCAGATGGAGGAACTGGGCAGCGGCTTCTACCTGGCCATGCACGACCTGGAGATCCGCGGCGCGGGCGAGGTGCTGGGCGAGAACCAGAGCGGCAACATGATGGAGATCGGCTTCCAGCTCTACAACGAGATGCTGGCCGAGGCGGTGAAAGCGCTCAAGGCCGGCAAGGAGCCCGACCTGCTCAGCCCCATGCAGGCCACGACCGAAATCAACCTGCACGCGCCCGCGCTGCTGCCGGGCGACTACTGCGGCGACGTGCACCTGCGCCTGTCGTTCTACAAGAAGCTGGCCACCGCCAGGACTAACGATCAGATCGACGCACTGCTCGAAGAAATCGTCGACCGCTTCGGCCAACTACCACCGCAGGCACAGACGCTGATTGACGTGCACCGCCTGCGGGTGCTGTCTCAGCCCTATGGCGTGCAAAAAGTCGATGCAGCGCCGGGCGTAATTCACATCGCCTTCAAGCCCAACCCGCCGATCGACCCGATGGCCATCATCCAGATGATCCAGAAGAACAAGCACATCAAGCTGGCGGGCAACGACAAGCTGCGCGTGGAAAAAGCGCTGACTGAGCCGAAGGACCGCGCGCAGATGGTGCGCGACGTGCTGCGCGGCCTGGGCCAGCCGCGTGCCACAGCGCCCGCGGAGCCAGCGCTGCCCTGACAAACCCCGCCGCGTGCGTCCTACATGCAGCATCGCCGCACCACTACCCGCGCGGCGGGGCGTGATGTCTACAGTCCAGTTAAGCCTCCACGCATACAGAAGTCTTAAAGATGCATGGCGACTTACCCACTCTGTCCATCAACCCCCTGAAAGGGAGCACGTCACATGAAGAAGCTCACCACAGCCGCGATGCTCGCCAGCCTGGTGTTGTCCGGCGCCGCACTGGCACAGAACGACCCCCGTCAGAGCGCGCAGAACAGCGATGCCTCCAAGCCCAATTCGCCACTCAAGGAAAAAGGTCAGCCTGACGCCGGCCAATTCAACCCCACGGGCCCAGGTGCTGTGCGCGTAGCGCCCGCCCCTGCCGTGGTCGTGCCGGCACCGGCCCCCGCGCCCGTGGTGGTGCGCCCGGCGCCGGCACCTGCGCCGGTGGTCACGCCCCCCCCGCCGCCGCCCCCGGCACCGCTGCCTCCGCGCCGCGACCGCGGTTGACCGTAAGAAACTCCCGTGCGGAGAGCGAAAAAGCCTCGGTTGTCGAGGCTTTTTCGTGTTTTACGCGCCTTTTGGGCGTTTCTGCCCTCAGAATGCTTCGTCAACGCATCGTTCTGATGTATCCGCCTTCGACGTCCTGCCATGCCGTCACCTCTTCAAGCTGTCTGCCAATCTCTCACTGCACTCACGCTGGCGTCGCTGCTGTCTTGGTCGGCCACCTCGGCCAACGCCGCCACGCCCGACCTGGCCGCCGACACGCCGCCGCCGCTGGCCGGGTTTGCCGGCGCCACGGACGACGCGGCGGATCGCATCCGCCGCTTTGCCGCCGATGTGCGGCGCTCCGGCGATGCCGGGGGTCGAGCCTTCGGCGTCATCGACAAGCCGGGCGCGACGCTGTGGGTTTTTGACGCGCAGGGCCGCGCCGTGGCGCAAAGCCCCGTGCTGGTCGGGCAAGCACGCGGTGACGTGGCCCCGCCCGACATCGGCAACCGGCCGCTGTCCAAGGTGCGCCCGCACGAAAAGGTGACCATGGCCGGCCGCTATCAGACCGAGCCTGGTCGCAATCACCAGGGCGAAGACATCGTCTGGCTTGACTACGACTCGGCGCTGTCGATGCACCGCGTGCGCAACGTGCCGGGTGAGGGCCGGCCGCGCCGGCTGCAGACACCGGGCGTGCAGGACAACCGCATCTCCTTCGGCTGCGTCAACATTCCACCCGACTTTTACGACCGCGTGATCGACCCCACGTTCAGCCGATCGCCCGGCGTGGTTTACGTGCTGCCTGAAACCCGCCCGGTGGCCAGCGTGTTCTCGTTTGCGACGGGGGACGATGCACCAGCGCTCGCCCGCGCACCCACGGCGCACCCGCGCTGAACGCTCGCCGGGCTCGCACCCCGCGCGGCGAACCTGGCCCGCCACGGTGGATAATTGCTCTTTTCGGGTCTTTTTGACCGCCGGCGCATGCCAGAGATGCGCAGGCAGCTATCGAAAACGAAGCAAATGGACACTTCATCCTCTCCCGCGCGCGTGAAAGAAATCGGCCCCGGCTTGAGCGTGCGCGGCTTGTCGCCGCCGCTGGCCCTGCGCGACTACAAGCTGATCGCCTTCGACATGGATTCGACGCTGATCAACATCGAATGCGTGGACGAGATTGCCGATGCTGCCGGCCGCAAGGCCGAAGTCGCCGCCATCACCGAGGCGGCCATGCGCGGCGAAATCACCGACTACAAGGAAAGCCTGCGCCAACGCGTGGCCATGCTCAAGGGCGTGCGCGAAGAGCAGCTGGCCCAGGTCTACCGCGCGCGGCTGCGCCTGAACCCCGGCGCGGCCGAACTGGTGCTGGCCTGCAAGGCGGCGGGGCTGAAGGTGCTGCTGGTCTCCGGCGGCTTCACCTACTTTGCCGACCGCCTGCGCGACCGGCTGGCGCTGGACTTCGCGCGCAGCAACAAGCTGGAAATCGAAGGCGGCGAACTTACCGGCCGCATCCTGCCGCAAAGCTGGGGCGACATCTGCGACGGCGCCATGAAGCGCCAGACGGTGCTGCGCGTGTGCAGTCTGCTCGGCTGCGATCCCAGCCAAGCCATTGCCATGGGCGACGGCGCCAACGACCTGGAAATGATGGGCGCCGTCGGCCTGTCGGTGGCCTACCGCGCCAAGCCCCGCGTGCGCGAGCAGGCCAAGGTCGCAATTGACATGGGCGGGCTGGATCGGCTACTGGAGCTGTTCGGCGAAGTCGATCACTGAGCCGCAACTCACGCCGCCACCGCCGGCAAACCCGACAGCGCCTGCGCCAGCTCTTTCTCGTCGTAGCTCTGGTCGGTCAACTCGCCAGCAAAGTACTTCTGGTACGACGCCATGTCGAAGTGCCCATGCCCGCTCAGGTTGAACAGGATGGTCTCGGCCTTGCTCTCGCGCTTGCAGCGCAGGGCTTCCTCAATCGCGCCCTTGACGGCGTGGTTGGCTTCCGGCGCGGGCACGATGCCTTCGGCGCGCGCGAACTGCACGCCGGCTTCGAAGCATTGGTTCTGCGTGTAGGCGGTGGCTTCCAGCAGGCCCAGTTCCTTGCAGTGGCTGACCAGCGGCGCCATGCCGTGGTAGCGCAGGCCACCCGCGTGAAAGCCCGGCGGCGTGAAGGTGCTGCCCAGCGTGTGCATCTTGGTCAGCGGCGTCATGTGGCCGGTGTCGCCGAAGTCGTAGGCGTATTTGCCGCGCGTGAGGCTCGGGCAC
>WBZS01001651.1_pt1 | contig 16766 bp, 17 predicted proteins | sample 5204201 | NCBI WGS metagenome assembly WBZS01 (sample SAMN12344357, study PRJNA552823) | activated sludge metagenome | biome: Activated sludge suspended growth; feature: Nitrification reactor; material: Wastewater; isolation source: activated sludge from nitrification reactor of wastewater...
GGCCTCTGTCCGGTCGGCGTGGAGGCCGTATTGCGTGAACAGCAGCCGCTCGACCATGCACGTTAATCTTCCTGGGTGGTGCACTTGAGCGGCCGCTATCGAAGGATGCTACTGGCACTGTGTGCCTAAAGGCGACGTTCGTTAAGACCTTGAACTCCCGGTCCAAGTCTTCCCCTAGCTTGGGGTCCTTCGCTCTAGCACTGGCGATCAGGTTTGATAGACGGGACACAACCACTCCATTCATTTTTCCGATATGCCGATTCTAACGGATAGGACAAAGGGGTACGGAATTTTGTGTAGACCAACCATTGCATATACCAACCCTGTAACGTTTGGTTTGGCCGCGGAGCACGAATTTGCTATCCGGCAAGTTCTGGAGTACAGCTGCTGTCTAAATGACGGCTTTGGGAAAGTGGCGAACGGCGGCAGTTGGCCGGTTCCGGAAATGTGGAATGTTGCCATAAAGCTGTCGTTGGATAATTGGGCATGGATTTCGACTGGCGGCTTGGAAGAGTTAATGGTTGCCGCAGTCTCTGGCCAGAAACAGACTTGGCGACACCATGAATTCGGTAGTCGCCATCAGCAGTTAACTGGTCCGAAACCCTTCGGAAGACGCTCCTCTCCCGATAATCTTGTCTCTATGCGTCCCTATTCGCCTTGCCGGTCAATTCTGCCCATTCCTCATCGGTGAACAGACGCGAACGCGTATGGAATGCCTTGCCTTCCGGCCCTTCAAGCGAGAAGGTGCCGCCGGTGCCTTCGATGACGTCGATGATGAGTTGTGTGTGCTTCCAGTATTCGTACTGGGATTTGCTGATGTAAAAAGGACAGCCGCCGATGTCGCCAAGGTATTCATCGCCGGCGCCGATGGTCAGCTCGCCGGGCAGGTAGCAGTTCGCGGCACTGTTATCGCAACACCCGCCTGACTGGTGGAAAAATACGGGGCCATGTTTGTTCTTGAGCAACTCGATCAGTTCGAGTGCGGCTTCAGTGGCGACGACCTTTTCAACCATGTTGATCTCCATGGAAAAAGGGGGCGGTTGAACGCCCCCGTATGCTCAGCGCACTATCGGGCAGCGGATCAGAAGAAGCCCAGTTTCTGCTCGGCGTAACTGACCAGCAGGTTCTTGGTTTGCTGGTAGTGATCGAGCATTACCTTGTGCGTCTCGCGACCGATGCCCGACTCCTTGTACCCGCCGAAGGCGGCGTGGGCCGGATAGGCATGGTAGCAGTTGGTCCAGACGCGACCGGCCTTGATTGCGCGGCCCATCCGATAGGCGACGTTTCCGTTGCGGCTCCACACCCCGGCGCCCAGGCCGTAAAGCGTGTCGTTGGCAATCGCGAGCGCATCGGCTTCATCCTTGAAGGTGGTCACGGCCAGCACCGGGCCGAAGATTTCCTCCTGGAAGATGCGCATCTTGTTGTGGCCCTTGAACAGCGTTGGCTGAACGTAATAACCGCCGTCGAGGTCGCCCCCGACTTTCGCTTGTTCGCCACCGACCAGCACTTGCGCACCCTCCTGCTTGCCGAGGTCGAGGTAGGTCAGGATCTTGGTCAGTTGTTCCTTCGAGGCCTGCGCGCCAAGCATGGTTTCGGTATCGAGCGGGTTGCCCTGCTTGATCGCTTTTACGCGCGCCAGGCAGCGCTCCATGAACTTGTCGTAGATCGATTCCTGGATCAGCGCGCGCGACGGGCAGGTGCACACTTCGCCCTGATTGAAGGCGAACAGCACCAGACCTTCGATGGCCTTGTCGAGGAAGCTGTCGTCCCTGTCCATGACATCGGCGAAGAACACGTTGGGCGACTTGCCGCCGAGTTCCAGCGTGGCCGGGATCAGATTGTTGGCGGCCGCTTGCGCAATGACGCGGCCGGTGGAGGTGGAGCCGGTGAACGCGATCTTGGCAATGCGCTTGCTGGTAGCCAGTGGCATTCCGGCTTCACGGCCATAGCCATTGACGATGTTCAGCACGCCCGGCGGCACGATGTCGGCAATCAGTTCGGCAAGGATAAGAATGCTGATCGGGGTCGATTCAGCCGGCTTGAGCACCACGCAGTTACCGGCGCCGATGGCGGGGGCCAGCTTCCAGGCCGCCATCAGGATCGGGAAGTTCCACGGGATGATCTGGCCGACGACGCCGAGTGGTTCATGGAAATGGTAGGCCACGGTGTTTTCGTCGAGGTCGCTCAAGGCGCCTTCCTGGGCGCGGACACAGCCGGCGAAGTAGCGGAAGTGATCGACGGTCAGCGGAATGTCGGCATTCAGCGTCTCGCGAATCGGCTTGCCGTTGTCGACGGTTTCGGCATAGGCCAGCAGTTCGAGATTGGCTTCGATGCGATCAGCAACCTTCAAGAGGATGTTGGCGCGCTCGGCGGGTGCGGTCTTGCCCCATTTGTCGGCAGCCGCGTGGGCTGCGTCGAGCGCCAGTTCGATGTCCTCGGCGCTGGAGCGGGCGACCTGGGTGTAGGGTTTGCCGTTGATCGGGGTGATCACGTCAAAGTATTGGCCTTTGACCGGGGCAACCCAATTGCCACCGATGAAATTGTCGTATTTGGTCTTGAACTGGACTTTGGCGCCAGCGGCGCCGGGTGCGGCGTAAATCATGGGGTTCTCCTCGCTTGAGTTTTCTGGAATGGCAGGCAGTTGTGCCTATCCCCACAGTGCAGGGAACGTGCCAAGGCCAACGATCCATCCAAGTTCATGATTCACAATGAATAACAAGTGCATGGGGCTGCGATTTGCACAAGTCGGTGACGTGCCGCTTTGGCACACTGTCACGAAATGACACAGTTGCCCGGTCTTTGGCCGCGGATGTCTTGCATCGTGTCAGGTGGCCGCGTATGGTGAAAATAAAACAAGGACTCGCCCTATAAGGTGGGCCACTCAACTGGAGGAAAGAGACATGTTGACCACCCCCACCGGTGCGGCATTGCGGCGCGCGCGCAGTCAGCTGATCGAACGTGGCGAAATGCCGCCCACAACGCTCGTCGGCCCGATGGTTTCACGTTCCTGGCGACGTTGCCTCGATGCCGGCCTGGCGCCCTTGGGGCGCCTTCAGGAAGCACCTCACCTCGATGGACCCCAGTTCAGCCGCGTCGCCGAACGACAGCGCGAGCTGCTGGCCCATGCACGGCCGGTCATGGAATACCTGCGCGCTCAAACATGCGATTCGGGCAGCCTTGTTCTACTTGCGGACAATCGTGGGGTGGTGCTGCATACCTTGGGGGACAGTGATTTTCTCGGGCGTGCCGAACGCGTGGCGCTGATGCCCGGGGCGTCCTGGCATGAGCGCCATCGCGGCACCAACGCCATCGGTACGGCACTGGAAGAAGCCGGCCCGGTGGTTGTGCACGGTGCCGAACATTTTCTTGACCGCAACGGCTTCCTCACCTGTGCGGCCGCCACGGTGACGGCTCCGGACGGTCGCCTGCTGGGCGTACTGGACATTTCCGGCGACCAGCGAGGACGCCACCCGCACACCTTCAGTCTGGTTCGCGCGGCGGCGCAGATGATCGAGAATCGTCTGTTTGAAGCGCGCCACGGCGACGCGCTGCGTATCCGCTTTCATCCACTCGCCGAAGGCATCGGTACGGTCGCCGAAGGGGTGGCCGCGCTTTCGGAGGATGGCTGGATCGTCGGTGCCAACCAGTCGGGGCTGGCGCTGCTGGGTCTGTGCCCGGCCGATCTCGGTGCCACGCCGATTGCGCGGGTACTGCAATTGCGCCCCGCGGATCTCGTGGACTGGGGGCGCAGACGCGGCATTCAAGCGATGCCGGTCGCGCACCATACGGGCAGTCGCTTGTTCGTGCGCGTCGAACCCGGGCGCGCGACGGTTCGGGTGGTCGTCCCGTGCGTGTTTGAGGCACCCAGGGATGCGCTGTCCCTGCTCGACTCCGGGGATGCGCGACTGAAATCCGCCATCGACAAGGCGCGCCGCATCATTGGCAAACCCATTGCACTCGTGCTTCAGGGGGAATCGGGGGCGGGTAAGGAGTTCTTTGCCAAGGCGTTCCACGACTCGGGGCCGCGTCGCGCCAAGCCTTTCATTGCGCTGAATTGCGCCACCCTCCCGGAAAACCTGATCGAGGCGGAACTCTTCGGATACGCTCCCGGCGCTTTCTCGGGGGCGCGCAAGGAAGGTTGTCCCGGCCGCATCCGCGCCGCGAACGGCGGCACGCTGTTTCTCGATGAGATTGGCGACATGCCGCATGTGCAGCAGGCACGGCTGCTGCGCGTCCTGCAGGAACGCGAGGTGGTGCCGGTTGGCGGTGGGACGCCCGTTCCCGTGGATTTTGTCCTGGTCTGCGCCACACACCGCAACCTGAAAGCGGAAATGGAGGCCGGACGCTTCCGCGCCGATCTCTACTACCGCATCAATGGCTTGACACTGATCCTGCCGTCCTTGCGCGAGCGCGGTGATTTTGCGTCGTTGACGGCACGCATGCTCAAGGAGATGGCGCCGGACCGTGATGTTTCACTCAGCGACGCTATCACCACCGCCTTTGCCCAATACGCCTGGCCTGGCAATCTGCGGCAGCTGGCCAACGCGCTACGCACGGCCTGCGCGCTGCTCGATGAAGGCGAAACGCAAATCGACTGGCAGCATCTGCCCGACGACCTCGTCGAAGAGTTCAAGCGACCTGTTACGCGCGCGTTCAACCCGGTCGAGATCGATCCGGTGAGGGAAAATCTTCAGGATCTTTCCGCCGCGGCAATCGCGCGGACAATTTCTGCCAGCCGGGGGAATATGTCTGAGGCAGCAAGGCGTTTGGGGATCAGCCGCAATACCTTGTATCGACGGTTGAAGGGCAGGGCATCCGCTCCGCTGGCGTAGCCCCGGTGCGTTGGCTTCGGTTGTTACCGGTTCAGGGCGGGCTGCCTAAGCGTCGGCCGCTCAATCATTACAGATGAAAATCCTGGGCCCTTGCCTGATCGATGGGTCCGTATTCCGATACAGAAGGCTGAAGTGATCTCATTTATGACGAGATTACTGAATACGGTAGCTGCGATGGCAGGCGACGCAGGCCCCAGTTACTGCCGTAAGTGAACCGAGCGCTCTGGTGGTGTCGCCACGCTTGGCCATTTTGGCAAAGTCACTGCTGGCGGCGTGCATCGAGCGTGCGATGGCCTGCATCTCGTTGGGCATGAACATGCCGGGGCGCGCATTCGGTGGCGCATTACGATGGCGTCCCATGGCAGAAATGCCCATTTTATTTTCAGCGATTTCTGCGGCCGTAGCGAATTGCTGCTCAGCCAGCGCACCGACGATCAAATGCAGTGCCGTTTGAAAATCGAGCATTTCAGCGCGCAACTCGGCGCGCGCTTCAGGCGGCATTTCGACAAGTTGGCGACCGTCCGCCTCGGCCGCGTGAATCGGTGCTGACCACATGGCGGCAAAGGTAAGCAGAAGTGTCGGCAGTGCAAGTTGGGTTTTCATGTAGTGACCTGTCAAGGGACTGGGAAGCTCGCGAATTGATGATGATAACCCGATCAACCTTCGGTCGGTGGCCATGCCGGACGGCATATCGCCTGGTTGTTGGCGATACGGTCAAGAGGGCAGACGCGGCAGTGCGTGCCCCGCCGCATCGAAGGGGTGGCAGCGTTCGCCGCGCAGGAACAGGCTGGCTGGCCGTTCCCTGCTGTTGTCGGCGTCGGAATCGACCGCGCCGCGCTGATTGGAAGCCGCAGCGCAATCTGGATCGCAACTATCCGAAGTCTATGCGGGCATCGGATGGCGTGCGTTGAGGCGCAACCAACCGCGCGCGACGCGGTAGATGGCCCACACGCCGAGAATGAACAGGCCGACTACCCAGGTCCCGAAGCCGATGATCACCAGTGTCAGCGGCAGAGAGACCAGGCCGACCAGCAGCGCCCAGGCCAGCGCATACCAGAAGGTGCGGATCTGCCAGTCGAAATGCGATTCGAGCCAGGTGCCGCGCGCATCACCGCGGTAGATGTAGTTGACGATCACCGCGATGATCGATGGCCAGCCGAACAGGAAGGAGCCGATCACGGTGGCTGCGCCGAACGCGCCCAGCGCCAGGCCCAGTGCGTGCAGCGCGTAAACGATATGCGTCGTGCGCTCCAGCGCAGAAGAGGTTTCGATGGTCATCACCGGATTGTTCATGCAGCGCGCTCCTCGGGAGTGGGTAGAGGCATCAATGTGGGGGTCAGCGCCAGAACTGCAAGGGCCATTGCCAAAGGATCGGAAATTCGATGCAACTTCTGCCGGAGTATTCGGGAGTATTTTGTCGCGGTCAAGGGTCGACTTGACGTGCGAAGGGGGTAAAGATGCTATCCGGAAAAGCGCGCCATCGTGCTCGACGCCACGCAAGGGACGGTTTCTGTAATTGGTCGGCTCCAGCACGCGTTTCCCCTGGCGAGCAGTGCCGTAGTTTCAGCAACCTGCTTAGACTCCGTTACGACGGCCGGACTGACACCGTGTGACCCAACATTTGAATTGAGCGGACTGCGCGGCTTTTCGCGCAGGTCCGCTCGAATGATGGGTGTGCGCCCAGCATGGGCGCGATGTGATGGGGTGAAAGTCCCCTGTGGGAGTGCCGGAATTGATTCGCCATATTGAATCGATGATATCGCATCGCCGTTGACCTCGACTTGGCGAAATTCTTCGACAACGTCGATCACGACATCCTGATGGCCCGCGTGGCCAGAAAGATCAGCGACAAGCGCTTGCTGGCCCTCATCGGCCGCTACCTGCGGGCTGGCGTCATGAACGGAACAACGCTTCAACCCAGCGAATTGGGAACGCCGCAAGGCGGCCCCCTCTCGCCGCTGCTGGCCAACATCCTGCTCGACGATCTGGACCGGACACTGGAAAGGCGAGGCCACCGCTTTGCGCGGTACGCCGACGACCTCATGGCACGGGTCAAGAGCGAAAGAGCCGGCCAGCGCGTCAAGGCCAGTCTCACCGCCTACCTCGGCCGGCAACTCAAACTGCCGGTCAACGAGAAGAAGAGCCACGTGGCGAAGATCGAACAGTGCGTCTTTCTGGGCTTCACCTTCCGGAAGAACAAACTGCGTTGGTCGGATGCCGCCTTCGCCGACTTCAAGCGCCGCCTTCGGGAACTGACGGGGCGAAGCTGGGGGTGGAGCAGGGGTTTCGGGCAACCTGTTGCCCGCCTGCGGAACGGCACGGGCATGCAAGCCCGTGCGCGCCCTGCAAGGGTGTCGATGGACTACCGGTTCGAGAAACTCGGGCAGTACCTGCGCGGCTGGATGGGCTACTTCGGCATCTCCGAGTATTACCGACCGATTCCTGAACTGGACGAATGGCTACGTCGTCGTGTGCGCCTGTGCTTCTGGAAACAGTGGCGTTTGTGCCGCACGAAGATCAGCCACCTTCTGGCGCTGGGCGTCGATAAGTGGGCGGCGATTGTTACGGGAGTCAGCGGCAAGAGGTGAGTGGCGGGAGGGCGTCCTGCGGACGGCCTCCAGGCCGCGAACGGCACCTGTCGCGGTCAAAGGCGACGCAAGTGGGGATGACGAACGATTGGTTGAGGGCACAGGGGCTGGTGAGTATCCGTGATCTCTGGATGAGGGCCCACGGCTACGCTTGAGAAATCGTGTGCGCCCTGTTCATGAACCGCCCGGTGCGGACCCGCATGCCGGGTGGTGTGGGGAGGGCCGGTTAGAAGCCGGCCCTTACCCGATTGGGCGTCGTGTCCGAACGCCTTTGCTGGACAAGTGACGGTTTGTTATGTACAGTAATACGTACATATTCGGAGGCACATCATGGACGCAATGACCTACACGACCGTTCGCGCAAATCTCGCCAGCACTATGGATCGGGTTTGCGACGATCACGAAGCTTTGATTATCACCCGTAACGGCGAACAAGCCGTGGTGATGCTCTCGCTTGAAGACTACAAGGCTCTTGAGGAAACCGCTTATCTCTTGCGCACGCCCGCAAACGCCAAGCGCCTTCTCTCGGCGGCCACGCAATTAAGCGCCGGGAAAGGCGTTGAGCGGAAGCTGGAAAAGTGAAGCTGATTTTCGCGGATGAGGCATGGGAAGATTATCTTTACTGGCAAAAACAAGATAAACGCGTGGTTGATCGGATTAACAAGCTGATTCGGGAAACCCAACGCGAACCCTTCTCTGGCGTTGGGAAACCAGAAGCATTGAAGCACGCACTATCAGGATTCTGGTCACGTCGCATCACCGATGAGCACCGCATGGTATACCGCGTTGAAGGAAATGACCTGCTGATCGCTCAATTGCGGTTTCATTACTGAGACGCCCAACTCCGGTTTCTAGGTCTGAAAGCGCCTGACCATTCACTATTCCTGTTCCGTGAAGAAGCGAAGTATGCGGTCGGGCAACCAGTCGAGCGACCCCGGCGGACGGCCGATAACAAAGCCGACATGTCCGCCTTCGTACGGGAAATCGAGCGTCACTTCCGCGGCAACCTGATCCGCTCCCGGCAGCGCGCGCTCGGGCAGGAACGGATCGTTCCGGGCGTTGAGCAGCAGGGTCGGCACACGGATGCCGGCCAGCCAGGGCCTGCTCGATGCGCGCCGCCAGTAGTCGTCGGCATCGATGAAACCATGCAGCGGCGCAGTGACCACGTCGTCGAAATCGTGCAGATTGTTTGCCACGCGCATGCGCCGTTCGTCGAAGAGTCCAGGGTGGCGTTGCAGCATGATCGCGGCGCTTCGTTTCAAGGTGCGCAGGAAGTGTCGCGTATAGAGCCGGTTGAACCCGCGCGCCAGCTGATGTCCGCAGGCGGCGACGTCAATCGGGGCGCTGATTGCCGCGGCGCCGGAAAGCAGGCGCGTGGCGGAGAATTCGCGTTCGCCCAGCCACTTGAGGAGGGCATTGCCACCCAGCGATACGCCGATTGCGTAGAGGGGGCGTTCGGGATGCTCCCGTTTTAGCCGGCGCAGTATCCAGTCGATCTCGTCGCTATCGCCCGAGTGATAGGCGCGTGGCTGGCGGTTGGGCTCTCCGGAACACCCACGGAAATGGACCACCACGCCACCCCATCCCAGGGCGTGCAGCCGCTGCATGAGGGAGCGCGCATAGTGGCTGTTCGAGCTGCCCTCCAGCCCGTGGAATAGAATCGCCAGTGGAACACCGGGTAAATCCTCGCCTGGTCCGTTCCCGCCATACGATGCCGATCCGGCGGTTTCGTGCCAGTCGAGATCGATGAAGTCCTGGTCCGGTGTGTCCCAGCGCTCGCGTCGATAGGCCAACGGGCCGGGCTTGATGAACAGCGGGTAGATGGTCTGCAGGTGGCCGCCGGGGAGCCACTTGGGCGCGCTGTAGGCGATCAATGCAGTGTCCGCTGACCGCCTTCGGGAGACTCGCTGGTGGTGGGGTCCGTGATGGCGGAGGTGGCGGCCGTTGAGCTATGGTGCGAGAGCAGGCGCCAGCCGTTGGCGCCGCGCTGAAAGACGTTGGTCGACAGCATCGGCCCGTGCGGTGTCGGCGCATTGCCGAGGAAGATCGTTTCGACAACGCTATGCACGGCGAACAGCACGCCTTCCCAGCAGATGTTGCGCTTGACGCGCACTTTCAAGCGCGGATTGTTAGCCAGTATGTCCTGCCAACTGCTGCGTATCGCCAGGGCGCCGATCAGGCATTGCCCGGTCGGATGAATGCAGACAATCTCGTCTTCGTCGGCCCAGACGCTCATCAGCGCGTCGAGGTCGGCGCGGCTGATCGCGTCATAAAAGGCCTCTTCGGCGGCTTCGGCGCTGGTGAAAATGATGCTCATGACGAGGGTCCCGCCCGACAGGCTTCGAGCACGCGTTGAGGATCAAGCTTGTTCAGGCAGTCGAGGTGGCCAAGTGGGCATTCGCGCTTGAAGCAGGGGCTGCATTCCAGTTGGAGACTGACGATCTTCGCATGCGCTGAAAGCGGCGGCGTAAAACCCGGTGACGATGAACCATAGACGGCGACCAATGGGCGGCCCAGCGCGGCAGCAACATGCATCAGGCCGGAATCATTGCAGACGACGAAACTGGACGCGGCGATGAGGTCGATGGCCTGCGTCAGCGTCGTGTTTCCGCAGTGGTTGATCAGCGCGCCGGTCGGCCCAGCCAGGCGCACAATGTCGTCGCCCACGGCCTTGTCCTTGGGCGAGCCCAGCAGCCAGACAGCATAATCGCGGCGGATCAATTCGTCCGCGAGCGTCGCGAAATGCCTTGCCGGCCAGCGCTTGGCCGGGCCGTATTCGGCTCCCGGACAGAATACGGCCACTTTTTCCGGGCGCTCGATGCCAAGCGCATTCAGTGTGGCGGCCTGCTGCGCTTCACTCGAACGCAGATGCGGTTGCGGCAAGGGGCGCGGCAACGGAGCACCGGGCGCCTCGGCGAGCTGCGCAAAGCGTTCGACCATTTGCGGCAGCTCGGCCTCGTTGAGCCGATGGCGGCGATTGATCAGGCCATAGCGGGCTTCGCCGGTGAAGCCGATGCGTTCGGGGATGCCGGCCAGGTAAGGCACCAGCGACGATTTCAGCGAATTGGGCAGGATATAGGCGCGGCGGTAGCCCGCCTGTTTCAGGCGCGAAGCCAGTTGCCGCCGGGCCGCCAACGCAAGTTCGCCGTGTACAAACGGGCTGTCGATGACGGCATGGATTTCCGGCATGCGTTCAAGGACCGGCGCGACCCAGCGCGGTGAAAGGGCATCGAGCTGCAAATTGGGGATGTGGTCGTGTAGCCGCATGAACAACACCTGCGCCATGACCGTGTCGCCAACCCAGGCGGGCGTTACCACCAGCGCACGCAAGCGACTCGAAGCCGGAGGGGGGCGGAGCAGGGTATCGGGGAGGACAGGCCCCATGCCGCTACTCATCAGGCCTCGACCCTGACCCAAGGACCCGCGAGAAGTCAATGCCCTCTGGGCGCCTCGCCCTTGAAGACGTAGTGTGCGCTGCAATAGGGGCAGACCACTTCGCCGCTCTGGGTGATATCGAGAAAAACACGGGGATGGCGTGCCCACAGGGGGGCGTCCGGCATCGGGCAGTGCAGGGGCAAGTCATGCGCGGTAATGGCGATTGCTGCGCTGGATTTTGAGGCGGTGTTTTCGGCCATGGTTCAGAACCTTGGGATTTGAAATTGAACGTCCGGGTTACGCCTGGTGAGTCTAAACGTAAGTGAGCCAGTCTTCATGCGCCGGCACTCTGCCATTCACGCAGTCAAAGAACAGGCTCTGAATCTGTGTCGTGATCGGGCCGCGATGACCGGCGCCGATCTGCCGGTTATCGAGCTCGCGGATCGGCGTGACTTCCGCCGCCGTGCCGGTGAAAAAAGCCTCTTCGGCACAATAGACTTCGTCACGCGTGATGCGTTTTTCGACTACCTTGATACCCAGTTCCTCAGCCAGGGTGAGTACCGAGGCGCGCGTGATGCCTTCGAGACACGAGGTCAGGTCCGGTGTGTACAAGATGCCATTCTTGACGATAAAAACGTTCTCGCCGGCGCCTTCGGCAACGTAGCCATCGACGTCAAGCAACAGCGCTTCGTCGTAGCCGTCGTGCGCGACTTCCTGGTGCGCCAGGATCGAATTGGTATAAGTGCCTACCGACTTGGAGCGGCACATGTTGATATTCACGTGATGGCGAGTGAAGGAAGACGTCTTGACGCGGATACCTTTTTCCATGCCCTCGGCGCCAAGATAGGCGCCCCACGGCCAGGCGGCAATGGCGACGTGCGTGCTGATGGCCGTGGCGGCAATGCCCATGGCCTCGGAACCGTAGAAAACGATCGGCCGGATGTAGCAGGATTCGAGCTTGTTGGCGCGCACGACTTCCTTTTGTGCCTCGATCAGCGTGGCTTTGTCGTACGGCATCTTCATCTGGAAAATAAAGGCCGAGTTGAACAGGCGGTCGGTGTGCTCGCGGAGGCGGAAAATGGCGCTGCCTTTGTCCGCCTGGTAGGCGCGAATGCCCTCGAAAACGCCCATGCCGTAATGCAGGGTATGCGTCAGGACGTGAGTGGTTGCCTCGCGCCACGGCACCAGTTTGCCGTCGTGCCAGATGAATCCGTCGCGGTCCGCCATGGACATGGTTTGCTCTCCGTCTGCTGCAAATTTGGAATGCGGAATTCTAGCCGATTTTGCCCCCCCGTTGGCGGTAAAATAGGCGCTTTGCATCGTCACCTCACCCCAAATGATCTGGAAACCCCATGCCACCGTTGCGGCCGTTATCGAGCGCGACGGCAAATACCTGCTCGTCGAAGAGGAAACCAACGAAGGAATTCGTTTCAATCAACCGGCCGGCCACCTCGAATGCGGCGAATCGCTGGTCAATGCGGTGATCCGCGAAGCGCTTGAAGAAACGGGTTACCGCTTCGTGCCGCAGTATCTGGTGGGCGTCTATAACTGGCGCAGCGAAGCCAAGGATGTGACCTACCTGCGCTTCGCCTTTGGCGGCGAGATCGCCGGGCACGATGCGCAGCGCAAGTTGGATCAGGGCATCATCGCGGCGCACTGGCTGACGCTCGACGAAATCAGCGCGCTTGAATCGCGGCACCGCAGCCCGTTGATTTTGCGCTGCATCGAGGATTGGCTCGCCGGAAAGCGTTATCCGCTCGATTTGATTACGCACTTCGAATGAAGTTCCTGGCCGCCGTCCTGCTGCTCTGCGCACTGAATGCCGGGGCCGATGAACGGGTGACGGTCTGTTTCAACTACGGGTGCCTGACGCAGGCCGATGTGATCTACAGCGATGCGCAATTGCGCGTGCTCGGCATGTTGCTGGGGGGCGCGCGCGATGCGGCCGAGGAGCGTCAGGCGATCAGCGTCGGCGTCGGCCTCATGCTTGGTTGGGCGGGCCAGCAAACGGCGATATCTGCGGACCGCGGCGGCAATTACGCGGACGATGGCGTGCATGGAAAGATGGACTGCATCGACCATTCAAAGACCACGACGCGCTTGCTGCAACTGATCGAGAAGCAGGGTCTGTTACATTATCACCGGGTGCTCGATCGCGTATTGCGGAGTCGTTTCCTGGTTTTCGAACACTACTCGGCGCAGATCGAGGAAACCGGATCCCTGGCAAAGGGCGGTGAGGCGAGTCGTTACGTGGTGGATAGCTGGTTCGTCGATAATGGCCAACCGGCGGTCGTCATGCCGTTGGCAAGATGGCTTAGGGGAGAGGGTCCGAATGTCGGTCAATGAAAATAAAGGCAGGACGGTTGTTGTCGGCTTGTCCGGCGGGGTCGATTCCGCGGTGGCGGCGATGCGGCTGAAGGAACAGGGCTGGAACGTGCTCGGCCTGTTCATGAAAAACTGGGAGGACGACGATAGCGATGAGTATTGTTCGTCGCGTCAAGATCTGATCGACGTAATGAGCATCGCCGACAGGCTGGGCATCGAGGTCGACGTGGTGAATTTCTCCAAGGAATACAAGGAGCGCGTCTTCGCCGGTTTTCTCAGCGAATATCAGGCGGGACGCACGCCGAATCCCGATGTCCTGTGCAATTCCGAGATCAAGTTCCGTGCTTTCCTGGAACATGCCATGGAGATGGGGGCCGAGAAGATTGCCACCGGTCACTATGCCGGCGTGCGCGAGTTCGCCGGCAAGTTCCAGTTGCTCAAGGCCGAGGACGGGACCAAGGACCAGAGCTATTTCCTCTATCGCCTGAACCAGCAACAGCTATCGATGACGCTGTTTCCGCTGGCCGGGCTGTACAAGCGCGATGTCCGGAAAATGGCGCAGGAAGCCCATCTTCACGTCGCCGAAAAAAAGGACTCCACCGGAATCTGCTTCATTGGCGAGCGGCCGTTCAAGGAGTTTCTGATGCGCTATCTGCCACAGCAGCAAGGCGAGATCCGGTGCCTTGATAACGAGAAAGTGATCGGAGAACACGACGGCCTCAGCTATCACACCCTCGGCCAGCGCAAGGGCTTGCATATCGGCGGGATGAAGGGTGGGAAAACGGGCGCCGACGGTGATCATGACGCCTGGTTTGTGGCCAGGAAGGACATGGCCAACAATGTGCTCTATGTGGTGCAAGGCCATGATCACCCGGCCTTGTTGGTCGATGAATTGAAGGCCGAACAGTTGTCGTGGGTCTCTGGCGAGATGCCGCATACGCACTGGGTCTATGCCGCGAAGACCCGATATCGCCAGGCCGATTCGCCCTGCGAAATCGAGCGCGTCGATGCCCGGTCCTGCCAGATCAGGTTTGCCGAGCCGCAGTGGGCCGTGACGCCGGGGCAGTCGGTGGTGGTGTATGAGAGCCGGGTATGCCTGGGTGGCGGAGTGATTGCTTGAAGATACGAAACCTCTTTCGACGCAGAGCGCGCAGAGACGCAGAGAGCACAGAGAAAAACCGGAAAATAAGAACTCCGCGCTCTCTGCGTCTCTGCGCTCTTTACGTTTAAGGCGGTTTCTTTTTGTGAACTCCCCGTCCTCCCTGAAGCTGCCGCTGCGCGCCGTTCTGTGGAGCGTGGCCCTTGCTGCCGTGGCGTATCTGGCACTATCGCTCTGGGCCGGTTGGCGCGACGTGCTGTCGGCGCTGGTTCAGGTCGGTCCTTGGGTCGTGCTTGGCCTGCTCTCGCTTTCGCTCGGCAACTACGTTTTGCGTTTCGTGCGCTGGACGCGTTACCTCGCGTTGCTCGACGCGTCGCTGCCCTGGCGCGAGCATCTGGCGATTTATTTTTCCGGCTTTGCGCTGACCACCAGTCCGGGCAAACTGGGCGAGATGTTGCGCTCGGTCTTGCTAAAGCCGTATGGCGTCCCTTCGGCATCCAGCCTCGCGGCGTTCTTTGCCGAACGAGCGAGTGATCTGTTGTCGATTATCGTACTCGCTGCCGTTGGCCTGTGGGCCTATGCTCCGGCGCGACCCGTTGTCGGGCTGGCTTTGTTGGTGGTGTGTCTGATGTTGGCGCTAGTGCAATGGACTGCAGGGATTGCTGCCGTGGATCGCTGGGCAATGTCGCGCCCGCAAAAGTGGGCGAAGCTGCTGGTCAGACTCTGCGAAATCGTCCTGCATTTTCGCCGCTGCTTTTCGCTCCCGGCGATGACCATGGGGCTGGCCATTGGCGTTCTCGCGTGGTTTGCCGAGGGCTTTGGCTTCTGGTGGCTACTGACAGCGGTGGGGCATCCTCTGCCGCTGACCACGGCGGTTTTTATCTATGCCTTTGCCATGCTGGTCGGGGCGCTCTCCTTCCTGCCAGGTGGCCTGGGCAGTAGCGAAGCGGTGATGTTCGGGCTGCTGGTGCTCAATGGCATACCTGAACCGGCGGCAGTGACGGCAACCCTGATCTGCCGTATGGCGACGCTGTGGTTTGCGGTGGCGCTCGGTGCCGCCTGTCTGGCGAGGCAGCGCTAATGGCGCTGCAGGCCTGGGGGCAATTACCCGCCGCGCCGGCTGCGCAGGAGCTGCGCTGGGCCGATCGAGATGCCGATCTGCCGGAAACGGGGAGCAGCCTGCTGGCCTACGGCAACGGGCGCAGTTATGGCGATGTCTGCCTGAACAGCGGTGCGACCTTGTTGCATACGCGGAGCATGGACCGCTTCATCGATTTCGATGAAGCCAGCGGCACGCTGATTTGCGAAGCCGGCGTATTGCTCGCGGACATTCTCGCGCTGTTTGTTCCGCGCGGCTGGTTTCTGCCGGTCACGCCAGGAACGCGTTTCGTCACGCTGGGCGGGGCCATCGCCAATGACGTGCATGGGAAGAACCACCATGCGGCAGGCAGCTTCGGCCGCCATATCCGCCGCTTCGAACTGTTGCGCTCCGATGGCGAACGGCGGGTGTGTTCGCCGGCGGAAAACCCGGAACTTTTTGCAGCAACGGTCGGCGGCCTCGGGCTGACGGGGCTGATCACCTGGGTCGAGATAAGCCTCAAGCCGGTTGCGGGCCCGATGATCAGTGTCGAGAACACGCGCTTTAACGGGCTCGACGAATTTTTTGCCATCAATGCCGCTGCCGAAGCCGCGCACGAATACACCGTGGCTTGGATCGATTGCCTGGCCGCAAAGCCGCGCGGCATTTTCGTGGCGGGCGATCATGCTACGGCCGACGGTCGCTGCGCCGAGACTGGAAAGCCACTGGGCATCCCGTTCACGCCGCCCCTGTCCTTGATCAACGGCGTGTCGCTGCGCGCGTTTAATCAGGCCTATTATCACCGCCCGCTGGCAGCCGAGACGAAGACGTTTTACGCTCCGTTTTTCCATCCGCTCGACGGGGTCTTACACTGGAACCGGATCTACGGGAAACAAGGGTTCTACCAGTACCAGTTTGTTCTGCCTTTTGCGGCGCGCGCGGCACTCGACGATATGCTGCGCAGCATTGCGTCCAGCGGGCAGGGGTCTTTCCTCGCCGTGCTGAAGACCTTTGGCAACTTGCCCAGCCCCGGATTGCTGTCTTTCCCCATGCCGGGCGTCAGTCTGGCGCTCGATTTCCCGAATCGGGGCGCAGTCACGCGGGCGCTTTTCGATCGCCTCGACGCCATCGTGGCGGCCGCCGGTGGACGGCTCTATGCCGCCAAGGATGCACGCATGAGCGGCGAGTTTTTCCGGCGCAGTTACCCACAAATCGACGCGTTCATGCGTTTCGTCGATCCACGGTTTTCGTCGGATTTTGCACGGCGCGTTTTCATGTAAGGTTGATGGCGACGAAGACAAGGGAGACGATCTATGCACAGGATTCTGATCATTGGCGCCACCTCGGCCATTGCCGAAGCGACGGCGCGTCTCTGGGCGGCGCGTGGAGAGGCCTTGTTCCTGGTGGGTCGAAATACGGCGCGGCTGGACGCCATCGCCGCCGACTTGCGCGTGCGCGGCGCGGCGTCG
>WBZS01001652.1_pt1 | contig 16765 bp, 17 predicted proteins | sample 5204201 | NCBI WGS metagenome assembly WBZS01 (sample SAMN12344357, study PRJNA552823) | activated sludge metagenome | biome: Activated sludge suspended growth; feature: Nitrification reactor; material: Wastewater; isolation source: activated sludge from nitrification reactor of wastewater...
CAGCATGACCTTGGAACAACTGCGCGCCACCGCGGCCGCCGGCGGCGTCGCCGGCGTCACGCTCAAGGGCCAGGGCGGCGCCTTCATGCTGCGCATCGCCACCCGCAGTGGCCAGCAAGCTGTGCTGGCCAAGGCTCGCAGCACCGAGCCGCGCCGCTTCGGCAACCCGGCCTCAGCCATGATCCTGCTGCGCGAGATCGGCATCGCCGTGGCGCAACTGGACGCCACCGACTGGGACCCCGACCAGAAAGACATGAGCCGCAGCCGCGCCAGCCAGGCCGAAGCGATGCGTACCGCCCACCAGGCCGCCGCCCACAACCGCTGGCTGGCCGCCGAGATCCAGGCGTCGCTGGACGATCCGCAGCCGAGCATCCCGCACGACGACGCCATGGCCGCGATGGACGCGGAGATCGACGCGATCGAGAACCGGCGCGACAAGCCGGCACGGCCCGCGCGGAGGGCCGGCGCGTGAGCACCCCACCTCGGCAGCCCGAGACCGTCATCGCCCAGGCGATGCTGGCCGCGGCGAGTGAGGCGCCGCCCGCTCCAATCACGGCCGACGAAGCGGCCGCGCTCGAACGTCTGCTGGCACACGCGCAACGCGACTCCGGCCAGAGCCGGCGCGTGGCGGACTTTCTGCTGGCCTGGTGGAACAGCGGCAGCTGCGGCGCTTTCGACCTGACCTCCTTGTGGGCCTTGGACCCCGCCATCGTGGCCGACATGACCGTGGTCTTCGGATTGATCGGCCGGATCCACCGTTACCCCGACCGCCTGGGCCACGAGGCCGAATTCAAGGCCATCGTCCAGGCCTGGCGGCCGGAGCTCGGTCGTTGATGTCGGGAGGCGACTTCAGCATCGCCTGGCGCCCCAAGGCCTTGGAAGATCTGCGCAGCATCGTTCGCTACATCGCCCAGGACAGCCCCTCGCGCGCGCGGACCTTCGGCAAGCGCCTGCGAGAGAAGGTGCAGCCACTGGCGCAGCACCCGTTGCTTGGCCGCGAGGGGAGACCCGGGCTGCCCACCGGTGTGCGCGAACTGGTGCTGCACCCGCACTACATTGCCTTCTATCGGGCGATCGAGGCGTCGCGCACCGTCGAGATCCTCCGCGTCAAGCACACGTCGCAGCAGACACCTTGAAATCGGCGTTGCGCCGCTACGCGCGGTGCCCCGGCTTTGAACCTCGGTGTCGTCCATTTCAACCTTCGGTTCCGACCGTCCATGAGCACTCCCAAATCACCCTCTGGCGCCAACACGTCGGACAAGGACCTGCAGGCTCTGTTGCTGCGCCTGCGGTGTCCGACTCCCCTGCACGCGCTGCGCACACTGGTGTTGGGCCACATCACCAGCCCGCGCCTGGAGGTCTCGCCGATGGCGCCACTGGCCCAGGCCTGGGGCGGCAAGTTGCCCGAGTTCGCCTCGGCCGACGAGGTCGAGGAAGTGATGCAGGTGCTCGTGCACGGCCTGTGGAACCGCCTGTCGGAGCACCAGAACTCGCGCACCCCGTTCAGGCTGCCGCGCTTCGAGGTGCTGCCCACGCGCCAGGCACTGCTCGACCTCGCCCGCATGCGCGCGCAGGAGCTCAAGGGCTTTGTGGATGGGCTGTTCGGCACCGAGGACGAGATGCTGCTGCCGCAGAAGGCCCATGAAGCCGTGGTGGCCTTGTCAGAGTTGCACGCGATGTTCGACGGCGCGGCCGGGCTCCTCGCAGACGACTCGATGCTGGCCCCGGCCCAGGAGCTGAAGGGGCTGCTGCGCAACCTGCAGCAGATGACCATCGTCGCCGACGAGCACATCAACAAGGCCGTGCAGTCCTGCAAGCGTGCCCGCGGTCAGCGCCTGGAGACCATGGCCACGGTCATGTCGAGGAAGATCATGAGTGCCGGCGACGATGACGACCAGGACGAGGTGACCGCGCACGACGACGAGCCCGACTTCATCGAGTCGCCGCTCAGCCAGCACGTGACGCGCAACGGCGTGACGGTCCGAGTAGACATCTACGGCGACTCCGACAACCGGTGGATCCTGGAGATTGTCGACGCCGAGAACACCTCGCATGTGTGGGACGAACACTTCGAGACCGACCAGCAGGCCCTGGACGAAGCGCTGCGTGCGCTCGACGAGGAGCCGCTGGAGTTCCTGGGGCGGAACGCGCAGCAGCCGCTGAACTGAACCAAGTTTTGGGAGGCGGTTTCTGCGGGGAGTTGGACTGGGGTTTCGAGTTGCGCGGCTCTGGCAAGGGACGCAGGATGGTCTGCCCTTCCCACGAGCTGCGATGAAGCCCCGGACATCCCCCTTGCGACTTGCGCTTGCCGGCCTGTGCGGTCCGACCGCACAGGCCGGTGCGGGCAACGTCGACGGACTGCTGGCGATCGCGGGGCTGCAGCTGCAGGCGTACGACCCGCCGACCCGATTTGCCGATCCTCGGCTCGCGATAGTCTGCAGGGAGGCTGCGAAGAAGGGTCTCATCGTCACTGACACCCAGGGCCGCCTGGTCGGTGATCTGCGAGCGGTCTCCGTTACGGACGCGCTTCCTACGCTCGGGCACGGCTAGGCTGACCCGCGGCGAGGCCTCTCGCCGGCAGCTCAGGTGCGGCTCGACGCCGCGGAGCCGCGACGCTCCAACGCGCGGACGATGGTGCCGACCATCGTGTCGGCCTTGGCGGGCTTGGCGACATAGGCATCGAAGAGTCCGCTGTGCTCCTGTGCGAGGCCAAACGCGCTCATCGCGATCAACCTCGTCTCCGACCTCGGATGGCGAGCCTTCAGGCGCCGCGCAAGTTCGTAGCCGTCGGCGCCCGGCATCTGGATGTCGATCAATGCGGCTTCGTAGGCCTGGCCTTCGAACTCGCGAAGGGCTTCCTCGGTCCCAGGTGCCTCCACGCAGACGGCGCCCTTGGCGCGCAGCAGGTCGGCGACGGCGTTGCGAACGGAGTCTTCGTCGTCGACGACCAGCAGCCGCAGGTTCGACAGGCTGGCCGTCCCGGCGCTCGGCCGCTTGGGCGCTTGATCCAACACCTTCACCGGAATGCGCACGCAGGCCGTCGTGCCACGACCCTTCTCCGACTTGAGCTCCGCTGTCCCCCCGAGTTGTGCGACCAGGGACCTGACGATCGACAGCCCAAGCCCCAGACCCCGCGCCTCACGCGTACCGCGAAACCATGGTTCGAAGACATTGGGCAGCGCCTCCTCGGCGATGCCGCTGCCCGTGTCGCTCACCCACAGCGACATCGTGCAGGGATCACCGCCATCGATCTCGGCTCGAATCTCGATGTGCCCGGCGGTCGTGTACTTCACCGCATTGCTCACCAGGTTGCCGATGATCTGCTGCAGCCGCATGTCGTCGGCATGCAGCGTGACCTCCGGGACCGCCACGCGAACCTCGATGCCCTTGCGAATCGCTAGTTCCCGCAGCTCGACGATGGAGGCTGCAACGACTTCTTCAAGCTGCACCGGCCGCTCGCGAATCTCGTAGCCTGCAGCCTTGTTCGCTCGAACGAAGGCGGCCAGGTCGTTGGCCTGGTGCATCAGTTGGTCGGCCGCTCGTGACAGCCGCTGGACCGGCTCCTGAAGGCCTTTGGACCTCTCGTCAGCGGTTTTGAGCGCGAGCAGGTCGGCCAGGGCGACGATCGTCTGCAGGGGCGTGCGGAACTCGTGCGAGACCTTGGCGATGAACAGGTCCCGTGTGGCCGCCGCTTCGTTGCGCGCGGACTCGGCCGCCAGCTTGGCTTCGGTGAGTTCCAGCTCTGCGAGGCGCGCGTGGTCAGCCCTCAGGCGATCGCGTTCGAGCAGGGCTCTCGCGAGCCGTTCGCCCGCTGCCTTCGACAGCTGCGCGGACCGGTGCATCGTGAAGCCGAACCCGGCCACGATGGCGGCCAGTCCGATCGAGCGCAGGCCGTCGAAGGCCAGATGGGCGATGACCAGCGACGCCACCTGCGGCACGATCATGTAGAGGTAGGCACGCCCTGCCAACGGGGCATACAGGGCCGCCACGCCGGCCGATCCAGCCAGCAGCATCGGGTAGGCGATCTGGGCAACCTCCTTCAGGTGAGGGTAGATCGCCAACGCACCGTAGCCCCACATGAGTCCGGACAGGCCCGCGTTCAGTTCGACCTCGCGTCGCGCTGCCCGCGCCATTGCCTCGTCGAAGGGTTCGCGCAAGCGGTAGCGTTTGCTCATCGACCAGCGCCAGCCCGACGCTGCGAGCCCGAGTGCGCCGAAGACCGTCCCCGGCACGCTCAGCCCGGCCTCGAACGCCATGTACACGACCAGGGCGACCGCGGCCAACAGCAGCGGCACGTTGGCCACAGCCGATACGACGGCGTTGGCAGTCATCGCGCGCGCCGTCTCACCGGCGTCGGGCGAGTAGTCCCCGCCAGCAGCCTTGCCCGGGACTTCGACCTGCGGTCCCTCCGCGGCCCTGCCCTGCTCACTCATGTCATTGTTCGTCCTGAGATTGGTCCGTCTGCCCGCTACAACGGTTCGTCGACTGGTTCTGTTGTCCATGCTCCAGGGTGCTCGGCGTCTGCGCGCCGTCAAGCCCGCCTGCAAGAGGTACGCAGACCGTTTCAACCTGCATCCAACCGCACTGAGGTGAACGCAGAGTTTCCACGTTCCTTCTGCAATGCGGCCCGACCGATCGAAACAGGCCCTGCAAATCGTCTTTAGCGCGGCGCGACCACGGGCGCGCTGCAGCCAATCTTCCCGCCGGTCGGCGAACTCACCGATCGCCCCAGCGAGCGAGTTGATGGGTACCCACCATTGGGGGCCCACGTCGCGGTGCACCAGCAGGAGGGCCTGACGGGTGGTGCTCCGTCGCGTGCACTGCCGGATACCGGGCGCCCAAATCCGAACCAACGGCGACGCCGCTCGACTCCTCTCCTGGCTTGCCTCTTGGGGCTGGCGAAGTGGCCAAGGCAGGGATCCTCGGGGAAGCAACGCCCCCGCCGTTGGTTCGGTTTTATGATCCTTTCCCATGGCCACCCAGAACCTTGACCTGTTCGACGACACCGACCCGGCTGACCAGGTGCGGGCGTACCAGGAGGCCTTCGATCAATGGCTCGATCACCAGCGCACGGCAGCCTCGCGCAAGATCACATTGACGTCCTCCATCCGCGCGTACACGGTGCTGTGGCAGGCTTTCGCCGAGTGGTGCCTGAGTCAGTCACCCGTGATCGGCCTGGATGGCATCTCCGAAGCGGACCTCGGCGCGTTCATCAATAGTCGTCTGGAACCCGCCAACGCGTCTCGTGCAAAGCCCAGCCGGCTCAAGGAGGCCGGGAAGTTCACGCCGCGGCATGCATGGCGCTTACTGAAGCTCATCGACAGCGTGCTGGAGATTCGCGCACATGCCACCGGGTCCGCCTCCCCGAATCGAGCAGCGTCCACCCTGCTTCAATCCCGTGAGGATTGGCTCTATGCCAACGCCAATCGGCGCGACGCACTGCCCGACTACCTGGCCCCTGCCGAGGCCCGCATCCTCGTCAACTACCTCTCCGCTGGACTGCCCCGTTCGGGCCGGCGAGGCGTCGACATCACGTGGCAGGAACTGCGCAATCGCACTGCCGTCGCGCTGCACCTGGGCTCCGGGCTGACCCCCGCGGACGTCCGCATGCTTCGCCTGACATCCCCCGTGCTGCGCACGGGCGAAGAGAAAGGCGTGCCGGGCACCGTCCACGTGCCCGCCTACGGCGACAGCCCGGAACGTGAAGCACCGGTGATCAAGTGGGCTGGCCGCGTGCTGGCCTATTGGCTGCAGGTGCGCAAGGAGCAGAAGCTCGCTGGCGACTTCCTGTTTCCCGCGACGCGTACTGGCAAGCCATGGGGCAAGGTGACGCACTACGACGCCGTCCGTTCGGTCCTCGAAGCCTCCGGCATCGACAAGAGCCTGTGCGAGGGTGGTGCCTATCGCCTGCGGCACACCTTCGCCCTGCGCCAGCTGCGCCGCGGCAAGTCCGAGGAACTGGTGGCGAAGTGGCTCGGGATCGTCGAAATGCGTGTGATGGATCGCTACCGTCGCGTCGACTACTCCGCCGAGCGACCGGACTGAGACCGAACACGGGCCACGGAAACAGCGCACCGCATGCCGGCAGACCTCATGGCCATCGCCCACGTGCGCAAGGTGCTGCTCGAGCTCGGATACGAGGACGTGCCCGAGCGTCTCGTTTCGTCGTCGCTCGGGATGTCGTTATGGGTGTCGTTGCCGATCGCGGACCTCGCCGGTCGAAATCCGAAGCAACTGGTGGCCGATTTCCCACTGCGCGCCATCCTCGTGCCCCGCGTCACCGGTGGTCGTGACACGACGATTGCGCCGCACTTCGGCAGTGGATCGTGGACCGCCTGGCTGCTGGCGCTTAGGCGGCTGCCCGCACGGCCTCCTGATCCTGACCAGCCGGCTCGTGAAGTTCCCCGGGAACAGTAGGTGAACCTGCGTGCACCGCACTCGCCTCCTCGCTCGCAATCGCAACGGCCGGGGTTCCGATACCGCTTTCGTCCACAGTTCCACCATCTGGTTCACCCGACGCGGTCCGGCGCTGCCCCGTGGGCTTGGGCTTGGCCGCCTCTGCGGCCAGCCGCGCATCGCGTTCGTTCATCCGCCGTCGCACGCCCATCCAGAGGTTGCGCGCCCGCGTCGAGATGTGGAGCACGGCGCGCTTGTACATCGACCGGCGCGTCTCGAGCTCCCGCTCGTTGATGATCTCCTCGATGGCCAGCGTCTCCATCATGGGCATGACGACATCGAGCTTGTGCATCAGGTCGAAGTAGCGCCGACCGAACGACGACGTGATGCCAATCTCCACCTGCAGCGGCACCGTGTCGTAGGAAGCCAGCACATCGATGTTGTGATGCTTGAGCAGGGCCTCGGCCTGGTCGATCGCCGTGTTGATCTCTGTGGTCGCCGAGTCCAGCGACTCGCGGATGTTCTGCTCGATGCGCTCCACCACCTCGTGGTCGAGCTTGACCCGCCCGAGCTCGCTGATGAAGTACATCGATGCCTGGAAGCTGTAGAAGCACCGGGCGAACAACCGCTTGGCATGCGGACTCGACAAATGTGTCGTGCGCTTGAGCGACGCCCCTTCAACCTTTCGGAAGTCGGCGCGATACTCATCCTTGTTCAGGATGCGCTCGTTCACCTGACCGGTGTCGATGACGGCAAGTCGGGTCGAAGTCATGGGGCCTCTCCGTGGTCCGGGCGAGATAGACGCGTACCGCAATCATCCCGAGCGCGCCCGTCGCGCGCCACCGTAAAGGCGGGCCCAACCCCCTGCCGAAATCGCGCGTCGCCCCATCGTTGACAAAGCCGGGCACCCGGCGCTAAGGTGTTGCACGTGCAGTAGCTGGCCCTGCACCCCAAATCAGGCAAGCCCTCCAGAGCGTCGATGCGACGCGCCGCCCACACCGGGGCACACCCTCATCCGCCGATCAGCCTTTCGAGGCGCGACCTTCCTGGTCGTGCGCCGAAAGGTGTTTTCCGATCGGTAGCTGGCACACCGATTGACGCGGCACGCGCCGCCGAAGCCAGCCCTTGAATGCCGGTTCATGACCGGCCTACACCTCAACCCCCGCGGGGCACTCGCTGCCCCGATGGGGACAGGCGTTGCTCCGCATTCCCTTGGAGGCAGCGATGCTCACCATGAGTGCCACCAGCGCCTGTATCCGGGGCTCCCTCTTCGACTTCGAGGAGCCTCTTTCCATCCCCGGCAGCGCCGAGGCCATCCATACCCTGCAATTGCACCAATGGCCGCTGCAGGCGCTCGACGAACCGACTGCGCCGGTCTCGGCAGACGACGAGGTCACGTGGAGCGAAGCGGCCGTCGTGCAACTGCATTGGGTGCTCCTGCAAGAGCTGAAGAAGCTAACGGACCCCGAGACGCCCCTGGAGGAGAAGATCGAGACGCTCGACTGGGCACTGACCAGTCCCGCGAACGATCACCGGCCCTTCTCATTCGCCTCGTGCGTGCGCGTCGTCGGCACCAGCCCCTTGTCGCCCACTGCGTACTTCGGGCTGCTGGACGTCGACGAGATTCGCCAATGGCTCCTCGTCAATGCGCGACGGTGGCTGCGGGAGTCCGTCGCACGCTATCCGCAGTGGGCGCAGGACCTGTTCTACAGCGATCCCCACTTCGCTGCGGCGCAGCTGACGGCCAATCCGCAGTGGCTCAACGAGCAGATCCGTCGCCACGAGGCATCGGTGTCCTGGGACTCCGCCCAGCCCGACCTGTTCGCGCTGCCGCTCGACGGGAGCGGCGCTCGCACCCCGGAGGTGCCATGCCACATCAACTGATGCGACCCGAGGTGCTGCTGGTCGTCATCCTCGTACTCTGGGGGATCGCCGGCAAGTTGGACGAGCCCCTCGAGGGATTCGATCCCGAGGCTAGGACCTCCATGGCACCCGCCATCGGCGGGGAGGCCCAGGCACCGGTGGTTCACCTGCTGTGCACTCTCGACGAAGTCGGCGAAGGCACGGGCAGGCGAAACGCCGAGCCGTTGCTCACCTCGGCTTCCACCTCCACGGTGCGGCCATCTCACCCTTCCCGGCTCACCGCTGCGATCCCTCGCGACGTCACGAGCCGCCGACTGACCTGCGTCGTCACCGACGACGACTAGGAGACCTCGATGAATGCTCAGGCCCTTCCCATCCGCACCGCGTGCATGCAGCACCTGCTGCCCGTGCGCTCGGTGGGTGAGTTCGAACACCTCGTGAAGGAAAGCGAAGTCCTCACCGGCAACGCCGGACGCACCTTCGTCGTGGCCGGCGTCGATCGGCCGGCCTACCAGGTGCACGCGGACGCCGCAGGCTTCCAGATCGCACGGCTGGACGGCGCCGTGCCGCATCAGTGGCTAGCAACAGCACCCGAGCTTGCCAGCCATCCCATCGGCCACGCCTTGGCGTGCGGCCTCCTCTACACCGAGCCTCTCGCGCCGTAGCGCGTCGGGCTCCCCCGATCTCGCAAGGAGCAACCCCCATGTCGATGAACCTTCCAAGCATCGGCTCGGTCCAGACCCCCTACGGCCTGGCCAGCATCCACGTCGGCCGCTATCCCAAGGGTGGCGCCATCTACGTCCAGCTCTACACGGCGGACGGCGACGAGCCGCCCGAGCCGCTCGCAACCCTGAGCTGCAACCTCGTGCCCTACGGCGCCGTGCTCTTGGACGACGAGTTTTCGGTGAAGTCGTGGTCCGAGAACGAGCCGCTGATCGACTCGATGCTTGCCACCGGGCTCTTCGAAGACACCGGTCGGCGCACGCCCACCGGGTTCGCGGTGGCGCCGACCTGGCGCATCGCGAACCCTGAGCTCGTGCCCGCTCGACAGTAGTCCCGCGAAGTAACGGCGCGACGGCGATCGATCCGACATGCCCATGGGCACGACGATCGACCACGACGCGCACATGCATCGGAAAGCGGCTCCCCCTGGCAACAGGAGGACCGCGCTCCGGAAGGAGTCGCCTCACGGCGGTTCTTTCCGAAGGGATGGCAGCCCTTCGGAAAGAACCGAGTTCCCCACAGGCAGCTGACAGGCCTGGCGCCCTCCGGCGCGAAGTCAGCCCTTGAATCGCGGCCGCTGCCCCTAAGCGGCCCCATGCAGGTACCACGCCTGCACCACCCATCCCGTCCGGCGGGCAGCAGTCCGGCCATTCCGTGGCCGATTGCCTGCCTCTTCAGCCCACCGTCGCGCATCCGAGCCTGCCAGTCCACGCCTTCAAGGCGTGCGGCCTGGCAGCGCCTTGCCGCGTGGGCATCACGTACCCGAGGAGTTCACATGAACCTCAGTGACTTTGCCCCACCCGCTGCTGCCCTCGAGCCGCAGCCCATCAGTGTCGACGTCCTTCGCGAAAAGTACTGCAAGGGCGACGAATCAACCATCGACGACGTCAACACGCGCGTCGCCACGGCTCTCGCGGACGTCGAGCCTGACCACCGCGACAAGCATCGTGCCGAGTTCCTGCGGGCGCTCCAGCGGGGCTTCCTGCCGGCCGGTCGCATCCAGTCGGCTGCGGGCATGGACCTCGCAGCGACGCTCATCAACTGCTTCGTGCAGCCGGTAGGCGACTCCATCGCCCAGATGGACGATGGCCACCCCGGCATCTATACCGCGTTGACCGAGGCCGCTGAGACCATGCGTCGCGGCGGTGGCGTGGGCTACGACTTCTCGCGCATCCGCCCACGCGGTGCCTGGGTCGGCAGCACGCGCAGCCACGCGTCGGGCCCGGTGAGCTACATGCAGATCTTCGACCGCTCCTGCGAGACGGTGGAGAGCGCCGGTGCGCGACGAGGCGCCCAGATGGGCGTGCTCCGCTGCGACCACCCCGACATCGAGGAGTTCATCCACGCCAAGGACACCGGCGGCCTGAAGAACTTCAACCTCTCGGTGGCCTTGACCGACGCCTTCATGCAGGCCGTGGTCAACGACGGTGACATCGACCTGAAGCACGCCGCGCAACCGGGAGCCGCCCAGGTGGCCCCGGGCGCCTACCAGCTTTACGCCGGTCAGGGACCCTGGGTCTATCGAACCGTCAAGGCACGGGTCCTGTGGGACCAGATCATGCGGTCCACCTATGACCACGCCGAACCTGGCGTGCTGTTCATCGACACGATCAATCGCGACAACAACTTGTCGTACTGCGAGACGATCGAAGCCTGCAATCCGTGTAGCGAGCAATCGTTGCCGGCCTACGGCTGCTGCTGCCTGGGCTCCATCGACCTCACCCGCTTCGTGCTCGACCCGTTCGAGCCGAACGCGAGATTCGACGAGGAAGCCTTCGCCCGCGTGGTCGGAACCGCAGTGCGCATGCTCGACAACGTGCTCGACGCCACTGTCTGGCCATTGCTGCAACAGAAGCAGCAGGCTATGGACAAGCGTCGGGTCGGCTTGGGCTTCACCGGCCTGGGCGATGCCCTCGTGATGCTCGGGTTGCGGTACGACACGCCCGAGGCGCGCGGGCAGGCTCGACGGATCTCCGAGCTGTTGCGAGACGCGGCCTACCAAACCTCCATCGACCTCGCGCGAGAGCGCGGGCCGTTCCCGCTGTTCGACGCAGAGCTGTACCTTTCGCGCGGGACCTTCGCGTCACGTCTGCCGCAACATCTGCGGGAGCAGATCCGGCAGTACGGCATCCGCAACTCGCACCTGCTGTCGATCGCGCCGACCGGCACGATCAGCCTGGCGTTCGCGGACAACGTGAGCAATGGGATCGAGCCGGCGTTCAGCTGGCGGTACACGCGCAAGAAGCGCATGCCCGACGGCAGCATCCAGGAGTACGCGGTCGAGGACCACGCATGGCGGCTGTATCGCCGCCTCAAGGGCGAAGCGGCGCCGCTGACATCCGCCTTCGTCACGGCGCTCGAGATGAGCGCCATGGCCCACGCCGCGATGGTTGCGGCCGTCGCTCCCTGCATCGACACCGCCATCTCCAAGACGGTCAACGTCCCGGCGGACTATCCCTACGAGCAGTTCAAGGACCTGTACCTATGGGCCTGGAAGGCCGACATCAAAGGGTTGGCGACGTTCAGACCCAATGCGGTGACCGGTTCCATCTTGAGCGTCGAGGGTGAGCAAGCCGCGCAGACAGCAAGGCCAGCTCAGGATGACGATCCGCTGCGCAAGCAGTTCGACAGCCGACCCGAGGGCGATCTCGAAGGCGTGACCTCGAAGGTCGAGTACCACACGAGCGAAGGCAAGAAGTCGGTCTACCTGACCATCAACTTCATGCGCGTTGCGGGCAGCGTCAACGGCCAACAGGTCGTCATCGAGCGGCCGGTGGAGTTCTTCATGCCGGCGGGTCAGCGCGACGAGGGCCAGCAATGGATCGCCTCGAACATGCGGATGCTCTCGATGGTGGGCCGCTCCGGCGGCTCGATCGAGAAGGCGCTGATGAACATGCGCGAAGTGGTCTGGGACAAGGGACCGGTCCAGTGCGGCAGTGTGCAGCGTGGTGACGGGCACATGGCCAGGCGCTGGCACGACTCCGAGGTCGCGGCGATCGGCTATTGGCTGCAGCAGATGCTGGCCAAGCGCGGATTCCTGGATGCAGAGGGCACGCAAGTGCCGGTGCTCGAGCTGTCCGCGCGCCTGTCGAGGCAGTTGGAGCTGCAGTTGGGCTTCGAAGGCAATGTGGCCTCGGCCGACAGCGTGGCATCGCTGCCGGCGTCGTCGAGCTTCGTGACGCGCGGCCGTCAGTGCCCCGAGTGCGGGGCGCGGGCCCTGCAGCGCGTCGACGGCTGCGAGCGCTGCCCCGAGTGCAACCACGTCGGCAGCTGCGGCTGAATCAACAACCCCGGTCTCCTCGGCGCATGGTGCACACCCTCCAGGTGGGCCACGTGTGCCGAGGCTGCCGACTCATCGGACGACATCATGAACAATGACTTTGAAGTGCGCGTGAAGGACTTGAAGTCCCGCGCGCACGGGCATTGGACGTCCATCCTGCGAAACCTGGGCGTCGACGAAGACATCCTCAAGGGCAAGAACCTGCCATGTCCCATCGATGGCTGTGGCGGTACCGACCGCTTCCAGTACACCGACAAGTTCGGCGAAGGCAACTACCACTGCCGCTCCTGCGGTGCCGGTGGTGGCCTGAAGCTGGCCCACGCCGTGCGCGGAGGACGGTTCGGCGAACTGCTCGACGACATCGAGCAGATGCTCGGCACGGCCCGTGTCGCGTCGGCACCAGGGCTGTCAGGGCCATCGCTGGAGCGGATGAAGAAGCTGTGCCACCAGACCTGGCTGCAGGCGACCCCGGTCGCCGCCGGCGACGAGGTGGACCGGTATCTGCGCAACCGCGGCATCGACCAGCGTGCGTACCCGAAGACGCTTCGGTTCCATCCGGCCCTGGGCTACTACGAGAAGCAGCCCGGGCAAAAGCGCTCGAAGCTGATCGCCACCTACCCGGCGATGCTCGCGTGCGTGCAGGGGACCGACGGTCAGGCCGTCACGCTGCACCGCACCTACCTGAAGGACGGGCGCAAGGCACTGGGTGACCAGTCCAAAAAGCTCCTGTCTGCGGGCATCAACGGAGCTGCCGTGCGCCTCGACGAGGCCACGGACGAACTCGCGATCACCGAAGGCATCGAGACCGCGCTGGCAGTGCGCCTGCGCACGAGCAAGCCGACCTGGGCCGCGTTGAACTGCGGCAACCTGGAGCGGCTGTGGGTCCCCGAGCGTGTGCGGCGCGTGTGCATCTATGCCGACAACGACGCCAACGCGGAGTTCGCCGGCCAGTCATCGGCTTACCTGCTCGCGCAACGCCTCGTTCGCGAGGCACGCAAAGCAGGTCTGCATCGCACGGTAGAGGTCTTCGTGCCCCGCCAGGCCGGCACGGATTGGGCCGACATCTGGCTCGCCTCGCTTGCCAAGGACAAGCGGGCGGCATAGTCTTTCGGGGTGGCAGCAATGCCACCCCTCTTTCCTTGTGTCCTCCGTGGGCACAGCGAAAGAGGTCCGAAGTTTGTTTCCCTGTGGCAGCTGCCAGGCCACGCTGATCGACAGCAAAGGTAGCCCTTCAATCCGAGCGCGCGACGGTCTCGCCGTCGCGCCGCATCACCGCTCAGCCAGGCTGAGCCCACCACCCCGCGGGGACGCGCTTCCCCGCTCAAGGGGTAGAGCCGTCCCCGTATTTCATCTGGAGATCCCCATGAAGTACGGACGTTCCCTCGTCGACCTTGCCACCGAACTCGAGCGGCAGCTCGCGACGAAGCAGGACATGATCGTGCCGACCCCGCTGATGCATCACGTCACCAGCGAGAGCGGCAGCTCTGTGCTCAACATCGAGACCAGCGACGGCGTGCGGACCTTCAGGACCACCGAGAACTGCCGCCGGCAGCTCGCGGACCGCCTGAAGATCCCGTACGCCTACTTCGAGCGCATGCGCGCCGAGCAGCCCTCGCTGCTGGATCGCAACATCGACACCTGGCTGCATTCGCAGCCGGAACAGCGCATGGTGCGCACGCTGGATGGCAACGCGCGCGCGTTCCTGTCCGACCGCTACCGCCGCCTGGACAACTACGATCTGCTCGCGCACGTCTACCCGATGCTGCGCGAGTTGCCTGGGGCCCGCGTGGAGTCGTGCGAGGTCACCGACAGCCGCATGTACCTGAAAGTCGTCACGTCCCGTGTGCAGTTCGAGCTGCAGCCCGGCGACGTGGTTCACGCCGGCGTCGTCATCAGCAATTCGGAGACCGGACAAGGCTCGCTGTCGGTGAGTCCGCTCATCTTCCGGCTGCTTTGCAGCAACGGCCTCATCGCGGCCGATCAGGCCATGCGCAAGACCCACATCGGACGCATGACCGAGACCTCGCCCGACGAGGTCACGTTCTTCAAGGAAGACACCCTGGCCGCCGACGATGCGGCCTTCTTCCTGAAGGTGCGTGACACCGTACAGGCCGCCGTGTCCCAGGCCACCTTCTCGCTGATCGCCGAGCGCATGCGCAAGACGATGGGCATCAAGCTGGTGGGCGACCCGGTCAAGAGCGTCGAGCGTCTCGCGGTGAAGTACCTGCTGCAGGAGCACGAGAAGGCCGGCGTGCTGCGCGCGCTGATCAAGGACGGCGACCTCACGGGCTTCGGACTCGTGAACGCCGTCACGGGCTACGCCCAGGAGGTCGATCTGTACGACCGCTCGACCGAACTGGAGGCCATTGGCGGGCGCCTGCTCGACCAAGGCGCCAAGGAGTGGTCGGAGCTCGCCGAAGCAGCCTGACCCGCATCGCACTGCCCCTCGGGGGCAGTCACCACCCCATCGAGGACGCCGCACCCGCGGCGTCCTCTTCTTTTTTGCGAGCGGTCGTTTTCCAGGCGTGCACAACGGCCCGGGAGGGCCTAAGCTCCCTGGCTCGGAGTAGGAAGTCCGGGATGCCGAACTGCCCACAACATCGCTCCGTGTCCGGTGGTCGATCCGAGGCGACCACCCCCACAATTTCGCGTAGCATGCGCCGGTTGCGGGGAGGGACAAGAAGAAGGATCAACGAAAGTCCAGATCGATGGGCGTTCGTTTGCTCTGAGCGGCGATCAATGATGACTCCGAACGCAAACATTGCGCTCCGTCGGCTGGGCTAGTCATGGCGGCCGAACACTCCGACGAAGATCGGCACCGAGCCCTCGCTGCCTTCATCGAGTCCATGCTGGATCGGCACGGCGTGGCCGAGCGCCAGCGCATCCGCGCGCTCGAAGCAGCGCTCGGGATGTCGTACACCCAGGTGCGACGGCGCATGCTCGGGGACGCCCCTTGGACGATCGATGAGATCAAGCAGCTCGCGAACCATTTCCACGAGCCTCTGATCCCGATCCTGGCGGCGCTTGCCGACGAGCCAGGCGTGCCCGCCACCCTTCCTTTTGGGGGCGCTGCTGTCCCATGCACGATCTGGCCGGTCGGAGAACCGCTGCCGGGTCGCATCGGGCCGATGGTTGCCTTGCGCGACGACACCACCGGGCAGTGGACTGTCGCTCCAGCCGCCGAGGTCGCCGACAGCCCCAGCTACGAGCTCGCCCGTCTGCTTTTCGAGCGCGCGCCTCCGAAGCGGGTGGCCGTCCTCGACGACGACAGCGATTCCGCACAGTCGATCGTCGACTTTCTCAGCGCCAAAGGGCTGGATGCCAAGCCGTTCGACTGTGCGACCAACCTGCTCGCCGCCATGGAAGACGAGCACTTCGACGGATTCGTGGTGGACTGGCTGCTGGGCGAAAACACGGCCAAGGATCTGCTGTCGAAGATCCGAGTGCGCGTGCCATCAGGCCCGCTGGTGATCCTCACCGGGCAGATAGCGACCGGCCTCGCGACCGAGGAAGAACTGGTGATGGTGGGAGCGTCCTACCGCGCCCTGCTGTTCGAGAAGCCGACCCGCCCGCTGTCGATCTTCAACGCCCTGCAGGTGGGATTCGCAGGCTCGGCGCCCGCGGCTTGAACCGCCCGTGGGGATAGCTTGCCGATTGCCGCCAGCGCTTGCGTCACTGCGAAGCGCCGGGATCCGAATGTTCGCATGCCGCTCATTCACATTCGGATACTAACGACATAAGAACTAACTAATTTACTTCCAGCGCCGTCTAGTCTGTTATCAATGTATATGTAACGCCAATTATCATTGACACCCATCGCCAGGAATCGGTAATCTTTGGCTCAAGTCGCCACGGCGTTGCCGTTTCGACTTGACGCCGGGCCCGCCGCCCGCGTCGACCCGCCACACGGCAGACCGGACGGACACCATGGACAACGCAACCTCACTCTCGCAGGTTCAGCGAGCCAATCTGAACCTCCTCCTGCTCATGCGCGACGTTGCGCTTCGCGACATGGGCGGTGCGGTCTGCAGCTTCGGGCTGGCCCGCCAAGACTTCGCCGCCATCGTCAGTCGCGCGCCCGACGAACTGCTGAGCTTCGTCTGCGGCCTCGGTGACCAGGCGCTGTTCCTTCCTCGCAGCGACCTGTCCGCGCTGCTCGCCTTGCCGCCGGCCGTCGCGCCGGCGATCGCCTCGGCACGTCCGGCCACGGTCCGTGCCACCCGCATCGCCGACGCCTGAGCGTCCCCGAGGACGGTGAACCGTGCTCAGCACGACGGCGGCAAGCCTGCGTGCGCTCGAAACGGCGCGCCAGTGCGCCATGCTGGGCGCCCACCACCGCACCATCTCGTTCATCACGAGCTTGACGCCCGGCTACATCGGCCGGGCGGTCTACTGCAAGCAGTACCCGGCGCCGATCGGACGTCCGCAGTACTCCGAGGACTTCCTCTTCAAGACCAGCCGCCGCCTCCAAGCGGAGGCCAGTCTCCTCGCCGCGCACTACCG
>WBZS01001527.1_pt1 | contig 16764 bp, 17 predicted proteins | sample 5204201 | NCBI WGS metagenome assembly WBZS01 (sample SAMN12344357, study PRJNA552823) | activated sludge metagenome | biome: Activated sludge suspended growth; feature: Nitrification reactor; material: Wastewater; isolation source: activated sludge from nitrification reactor of wastewater...
TGGGCATCTGGGCCCTCAGCGGCTGGGTGTTCGAGTACTACCGCGGCGACTACCAGCACTGAGTCACGGACGCCCCGGCGGGTCAAACCGCTTCGACTAGGCCCTCCCTAATCAGTTCAGCCCTCCCGTATACGGGAGGGCTGAACTGATTAGGGAGGGCCTAGTGGGCGTGGGCGCCGCGCTGCGGGCACCGCGGGTCGGGGGGCGGCGTCCGGGTTGTCCACAGGGGTCGGCGAATCTGAACGAATCTGCCGTTCGGTGTCCACGGTGAGGACATGACAGTGTTCACCAGCAAGTCCTGGATGTTTGACCAGGGATGCGATCGGAAGGCCTTCGAGCGGGCGCTGCGCGGCGGATCGCTGGTCCGGCTGCGGCGCGGGGTGGTGATGCCTCCCGAGGAGCTCGCCGTCTGGGAGTTGCATCGGCGAGCGATCGAGGCGGCCGCGCTGAAGATCAACCACGGCACCTACTTCGCGCGCCAGTCCGCGGGGCTGCTGCACGGGCTTCCGGTTCGGGTGACGGCGAACCTGCCGGTGCAGGTGATTCGCACGATGGGCGGCCGGCACACGCGGAACCGCCTGCTGGAGGCGACCCCCGCCCTTCTGGGCGAGGACGACCTCACCGTCGTCGATGGCCTTCCCGCCACGAGCCTGCGCCGCACCGTGGTCGACCTGATTCGCAGACTCCCGTTCCCGGAAGCCGTCGCGGTCGTCGACGCCGCGCTTCGGCGTGGTCTCGATCGCGCCGATCTCGCCACCAGGACCGGCTACGGGCACACCCGGGCGAGTCGCGCCGTGGCCTTCGGCGACGAGGCGAGCGAGAGCTTCGGTGAGTCCTACAGCCGCGCCGTGATGGACCTGGCCAACATCCCGATCCCGGCCCTCCAGGTCGACCAGTTCGCCGCCGACGGCAGCTTCCTCGGCCGCCCGGACTTCGACTGGGGTGGCAAGGTGATCGGCGAGTACGACGGCCGGGGCAAGTACGACGGCAGCTACGGCGTCGACCCACGCACGGCGATCGAGGCCGAGAAGCTCCGCGCCCAGGCGTTCCTCGACGAGGGCTACACGCTGGTCAGGTGGATGTGGAGCGAATTGCAGGTGCCCGGCGTGGTCCCCGACCGGATCCGGCGGGCACTCGCCTCGCGCGTCCTGGTGAGGCCCGTCCTCGAAAGCTAGCTCGTGCCTGCGCCCGGGTGACCCGCACCGTCAGGTCGTGCGTTCGACTAGGCCCTCCCTAATCAGTTCTGCCCTCCCGTATACGGGAGGGCAGAACTGATTAGGGAGGGCCCAGTGGTCACCAGCTGGAGTGCAGGGGGCGTCCTTCGTTGAAGCCGGACGCCGACTGGATGCCGACCACCGCGTTGGCGGCGAACTCGGGCAGGGTGCGAGCCCCGGCGTAGGTGCAGCTGGAGCGGACGCCGGCGACGATGAAGTCGATCAGGTCCTCGACGCCGGGGCGGGCCGGGTCGAGGTACATCCGGGAGTGCGAGATGCCCTCCTCGAAGAGTGCCGCGCGGGCCCGCTCGAAGCGGGACTGCTCGCGGGTCCGCATCCGCACCGCCCGGGCGGACGCCATGCCGAACGACTCCTTGTAGGGGCGCCCGTCGTGGTCGGTGACCAGGTCACCGGCCGATTCGTGGGTGCCGGCGAACCACGAGCCGATCATCACCGCACCCGAGCCGGCGGCCAGGGCGAGCGCCACGTCCCGCGGGTGCCGGACGCCGCCGTCGGCCCAGATCGCCTTGCCGGCGGCGTTCGCCTCGGCCGCGCACTCCAGCACCGAGGAGAACTGGGGCCGGCCCACGCCGGTCTGCATCCGGGTGGTGCACATCGCGCCGGGCCCCACGCCCACCTTCACCACGTCGGCGCCGGCCTCGATCAGGTCGGCGGTGCCCTCGGCGGTGACCACGTTGCCGGCCACCAGCGGCACGGTGCTGCCGCGCGCGGCGAGCATGGCGCGGACCACCCGCAGCCCCTCGATCATCCGCTCCTGGTGCCCGTGTGCCGTGTCCATCACCAGGACGTCGGCGCCGGCGTCCAGCAGCTCGACGGCGCGCCGCTCGACGTCCTTCGAGATGCCGACGGCCGCACCGACGCGGAGCCGGCCGGTGGCGTCCAGGGCCGGGGGATAGAGGGTGGCGCGCAGGGCGCCCTTGGCGGTCATCAGGCCGGCCAGCCGCCCGTCCCGGACGGCGAGGGCGACCCGGTGCCGACGGGCGCTGAGCAGCTCGAACACCTCGGCCGGCGTGGTGTCCGGGTCGACCAGGGTGAGGTCGGTCGACATGGCCTCGTGCACCTGCACGAACCGGTCCAGCCCGGCGGCCTCGGACGGCCCGAGCAGCCCGATCGGGACGCCGTCCTCGACCACCACGACCAGGCCGTGGGCCCGCTTGGGCAGCAGGTTGAGAGCCTCGCCGACGGTGGTGCTCGGCTCCACGTGGACGGGGGTGTCGAAGACGGTGTGCGCCGCCTTCACCCGCGCGATGGTCTCGGCCACGATGGACGTCGGCAGGTCCTGGGGGATGATCGCGATGCCACCCCGGCGGGCGACGGTCTCGGCCATCCGGCGTCCCGAGATCGCGGTCATGTTCGCCACCACCAGCGGCAACGGCAACCGCAGCGCATCGGTGCTGGTCAGGTCCACGTCGAGGCGCGAGGTCACCGAGGAGCGCCGCGGCGCCATGAACACGTCGTCGTAGGTGAGGTCGTAGGACGGCATCGAATTCAGGAAGCGCACCGGCAGATCGTATCGCGCCGAAAAAGCCGCCAAAAAAGCGGTGCCGCCGAGAGAATCTCGGCGGCACCGCGTGGTCGGCGGGACCTCAGTGGCTGACCTCGCTCGGCCGGTCGCCGACGCCCACCTCATGGTCGGCGTCGTGACCTTCGGCGTGATGGTCGGCCTCAGCGATCTCGTCGGCGGTCGGCTTGCTGACCACGCCGGCGAAGTACCAGCGCGACAGCAGCGCCCGCCACCTGCTGACTCCGGCGCCCTTCTCGGCCACGCCGTGGGCGTCGGTGTCCGGGGCCGCCTCGAGCGCCGCCGTCTGCGGGTGCTGGGTCAGCGTGAACTTCTCGTCGACCGTGATCGGACGGTGCGGCTCGGAGTAGCCGCCGTCCGGCGCCCGCGAGATGATGCCGGTCTCGCTGCCGTGCAGGACGCGCTCGGCGTCCGCGCGCTGCAGGGAGATGCAGATCCGCTTGGTGATGATGAAAGCGGCGATCGGGGCCAGGAAGACCGCGAACCGCATGAACTCGGTGACCGCGTTCAGCGAGACGTGGAACTGGGTGGCCAGGATGTCGTTGCCGCCGGCGAGCCAGAACATCGCGTAGCAGGTCATCCCCGCGACGCCCAGCGCGGTGCGCGTCGGCTTGTTGCGCGGCCGGTCGAGGACGTGGTGTTCGGCCTTGTCACCGGTGATCCACGCCTCCACGAACGGGTACAGGCCGAGCAGCACGAACAGTGCGGTCATCAGGCCCACGCCGGGCAGGAAGATGTTCCACGACCACGTGGTGCTGCCCAGATGCCATTCCCAGTTGGGCATGATCCGGATGGCACCCTCGACCCAGCCCATGTACCAGTCGGGCTGTGAGCCCGCGGTCACCTGCGCCGGGTTGTAGGGACCGAAGTTCCAGACCGGGTTGATCTGCATGGTGGCGCCCATCAGGATCGAGACCCCGAAGACCACGAAGAAGAAGCCGCCGGCCTTGGCCATGTACACCGGGAACAGCGGGTAGCCGACGACGTTGCCGTCCTTGCGGCCCGGGCCCGGGTAGTGGGTGTGCTTGTGGTAGACGAGCAGCGCCAGGTGCGCGGCGATCAGCCCGAGCAGCAGGCCGGGCACCAACAGGATGTGCACCATGTAGAGCCGCGGGATGACCAGTTCGCCGGGGAACTCGCCGCCGAAGATGAAGAACTCGGCCCAGGTGCCGATCAGCGGGATGGACCGGATCAGGCCGTCCACGAACCGCAGGCCGGTGCCGGACAGCAGGTCGTCGGGCAGCGAGTAGCCGGCGAAGCCCTCGATCAGCGACATCGAGAACAGCCCGACGCCGATCAGCCAGTTGAGTTCGCGGGGCTTGCGGAAGGCGCCGGTGAAGAAGATGCGCAGCATGTGCACCGTCATGGACGCCACGAACAGCATGGCCGCCCAGTGGTGGATCTGCCGCACCAGCAGGCCGCCGCGGATGTCGAACGACAGCGTCAGCGTCGAGGCGAAGGCCTCGGACATCGACAGGCCGCGCATCAGCTGATAGGTGCCCTGGTATTCGATCTCGGCCATCGACGGCTTGAACCAGACGGTCAGGAAGACGCCGGTCAGCAGCAGGATGATGAACGAGTACAGCGCGATCTCGCCGAGCAGGAACGACCAGTGGTCGGGGAAGACCTTGCGCAGGTTCTTCTTCAGCAGGGACGCCAGGCCGAGGCGGTCGTCCGCCCAGGTCGCGGCGTTCACGATGCCCGGCGAGACCTCGGCCTTCGGGGGGCGTTCGGCATCGAGGGCGGGTGACGTGGCGGAGACGTCAGCGGGCTTGGCCATCACCGATCACCTTCCTTGAAGTCGCCGTTGGAGTCGCGTTCGAAGAAGCTCGGGCCGACCGGGACGGTGAAGTCGCTGCGGGCCACCAGGTAGCCGTCGGCGTCCACGGTGATCGGCAGCTGCGGCAGCGCCCGGGCGGCCGGCCCGAACACCACCAGGCCCGAGTTGCCGAGGTCGAAGGTCGACTGGTGGCAGGGGCACAGCAGATGGTGGGTCTGCTGCTCCCACAGGCTGATCGGGCAGCCGACGTGGGTGCAGATCTTCGAATAGCAGAGGATGCCGCCGACCTGCCAGTCCTGACGGGACTCGGGGATCTTGATCTGCGCGGGGTCCATCCGGACGATGATGATCGCGGCCTTCGCCTTCTCGATCTGGAAATCGGCACCGTGATGGTCCCACAGGTTCTCGGGCTGTGCGTTGACCAGCTGGCCCAGCTCGAGATCGGACGCCTTCAGCGGCCGCCGGGTGACGTCGTTGACCAGCTTGACGCCCTGGGCCCAGATGGTGCGCTCGATGGTGCGCTTGCGGACCTCGGCGGTCGGCCAGGGGCCCATGTCGGCGAACAGCACGACGGCCGGCACCGCGATGACGCCGAGGGCGCCGCCCAGGGCGCCGCCGATCAGCTTGCGGCGGCCCAGGCCGGACTGCTTGGCGCCCTTGGCGAACTCGGCCGCGAACACCTCGCGGTCGGCCTCGGGGGAGGCGGCGGCATGCCGGGCCTCCTGGATCTCTTCGTCGCCCATGATCGTCTTCGCCCAATGCACGCAGGCGAGACCGATCAGCAGGGTGGCCAGGCCACCGGTGAGGCCCAGCAGGAACGTGGTGGCGTCCCATTCCATGCCGAAGAGGGTGATGAACGAGTTCCGCGGGATCGAGAAGTAGAGCACCACGAACACGATCGCCAGCACCGGGACGGCGCCGAGCATCATCAGCACCTGCCGGTAGACGCGGTCTCCGGCGGCCTTGTCGGCGTCCGTCCAGCGCTCGACGTGCTCCTCGATGCCCGGGTCGGGCACCGGGAAGCGCTCGAGGTCGGCGCCTTCCTTCCTGGTTTCGATGCTCATCGGGCCCGGGCTCCCTTCGCGGCGATCCAGATGGCCAGCAGGCACAGCCCGCCGATGCCGATGATCCAGGCGAACAGGCCCTCGGCAACGGGGCCCAGCGCCCCGAAGGTCAGGCCGCTGCTCGGCTGGGCGTGCAGGGTGTCGAGGTAGCCGACGATCGCCCGGACGTCGTCGTCGTGCAGCGCGCCGCTGCTGAACACGGGCATCTGCTGGGGGCCGGTGCGCAGTGCCTCCCAGATGTGCTTGCCGCTCACCCCGACCAGGCTGGGGGCGTACTTGCCGTTGGGCAGTGCGCCGCCGGCGCCCTCGAAGTTGTGGCAGGCCGAGCAGTTGGTCCGGAACAGTTCCCCGCCCTTGGCGAGCTCTTCGGCGGTGAGCCCCTCGCCGCTGTACTGGTCGCTGGTCGGGATCGCGGGGCCGGGGCCCAGGGTCGCCACGAAGGCGGCCAGCGCGGCGATCTCGGCGTCCGAGTAGACGTTCTGCTTGCGGGGGGCCTGGGCTCCGGGGTTCGCCATCGGCATCCGGCCGGTGCTCACCTGGAAGTCGACGGCGGCGGCGCCGACGCCGACCAGGGACGGACCCTGTCCGGTGCCCTCGCCGTTCAGGCCGTGGCAGGACGAGCAGGTGACCTGGAACAGGGCCTTGCCCTCGGCCACCTGCTGGCTGTTGCCGGTGTCGGCCGATACACGAGCGGCCGGCGCCACGGCGGCGTACAGCCCGCCCATGAGCAGCAGGGCCAATACCAGCAGCGCGGGCCTGGCAGCCCGGTGTCGCCGCTTGGCGGTCAGGAAACGCACGGGTGTTCCTCCTAGGTCGGGCTGCTCAGCGCAGGATGTAGATGACGCCGAACAGGATGATCCAGATCGCGTCGACGAAGTGCCAGTAGTAGGACGTCACGACGGCGTGTACCGCCTGCTCGTGGGTGAAGGTACGGCTCACGTAGGTGCGCCCCAGCATGAACAGGAAGGCGATCAGGCCGCCGGTGACGTGCAGCCCGTGGAAGCCGGTCGCCAGGAAGAACGCCGAACTGTAGGCGTTCGTCGAGAGCGTGAAGCCCTCGGAGACCAGGGTGGCGTACTCGATCGCCTGGCCGCCGATGAAGATCGAGCCCATCACGAAGGTGAGGATGTACCACTCGCGCAGCCCCCACTGGCCGACCTGGAGGATCGACCCGGTGCGGCCGACCTGGCCCCGCTCGGCCTTCGAGACGCCCATCTGGCAGGTGACCGACGACAGGATCAGGATCAGGGTGTTGGTGACCGCGAACGGCATGTTGAAGTGTGCCGAGCCCCACTGCCACAACGACTCGACGCCGGCCTGAGCCGCCGCCGCGTTGGTGATCGTCCGCAGGTTGAAATATGCGGCGAACAGGGCGGCGAAGAACATCAGGTCGGAAGCGAGCCAGATCCAGGTGCCCACGGCAACCATGTCCGGCCGGCCCTTGGCGGGATGCAGGCGAGACGGTGCAATCGGGTGCACCGCCCCGTGCGGCACGGCTGCCGCGGCGCTCGAGTGAGAGTGAGTCACCCGGTCATTATGGCTGCTCAGGACGGATTGGTCACCCTCTGAGGGCCGTTGATTCGCGTGCCGCGACGGATGTTGCGAACGCCGGGCGGTCTCGGCCGGGGCGGACCGGCGGGAGATAATGCCGGCATGGCCCCGTTGCCGCTCATCCTGCCGCTGCATGCCGACCCGGGAAATCAGCCACCGCCGCTGACTCCCGGCACCCTGCTGACCGCCTGGATCTTCGAACCGGCCGTGGTGGCGGCCCTGATCGCGATGGTCGGGCTCTATCTGTGGGGAGTGCGGCGGCTCCGGGCCAGGGGCGACGCGTGGCCGGTGAGCCGGACGCTGAGCTGGTGCGTGGGCGGCGCGGGCGTCCTGGCAATCGCGCTGCTGAGCGCGCTCGGCACCTACGACACGGTGCTGTTCAGCGTCCACATGGTGCAACACATCCTGTTGTCGATGGTGGCGCCCATTCTGATGGCGGTCGGGGCGCCGAGCACGCTGCTGCTGCGGAACCTGGGCGTCCTGGGCCGCAAGCGGGTGGTGGCCGTGCTGCATTCGTGGCCGGCGAAGGTGCTCACCTGGCCGCCGCTGACCACCGCGGCGATGATCGCCAATCCCTATCTGCTCTACATGACCCCCCTGTATCCGCTCACCCTCTCCAACGACTGGCTGCACGCCTGGGTCCATCTGCACTTCGTGATCACCGGCTGCCTCTACTTCTGGCCGCTGCTGGGGCTCGATCCGATGCCGGTCCGGCTGCCGCACTATTTGCGGATGCTGCTGATCTTCATCACGCTGCCCTTCCACGCCTTCCTGGGCGTGATCATCATGGGCTCGCCGGAGCTGATCGCCGAGGACTGGTACCTGGCGTTCAACCGGGCCTGGCCACCCAGCCCGGTGGACGACCAGGCCCTCGCCGGCGGCATCATGTGGGGTGCCGGGGACCTGATCTCGCTGATCATCCTGGGGGTGTTCTTCGTCCAGTGGTTCCGCGACTCACAACGCGAGGCGGCCCGCATCGACCGGCAGCTCGACCGGGAGGAAAGGCTGGCCGCCCGGGCCGCGGCTCAGGGGTACGATGCTGCTCGAACCCCCGGTCAGCTCCCCGCAGACGAGGAACGCGCATGAGTCACGACACCGCCACGATCCTGGTGTACTCCGACGACCGGACGACCCGCGAGCAGGTGCGCCTGGCGCTCGGCCGCTCGGTGGCGTCCGATCTGCCCGAGATCGAGGTGTACGAGGCGGCCACCCAGCCGGCGGTGCTGGCCGCCGCCGACGCGGGCGGCATCGACCTGCTGATCCTCGACGCCGAGGCCAATCCGTCCGGCGGCATCGGGTTGTGCAAGCAGCTCAAGGACGAGGTGGCCGAGTGCCCGCCCGTGCTGGTGCTGATCATCCGGGTCGCCGACTCCTGGCTGGCCACCTGGTCGCGGGCGGACGCCGTGTCGATGTTCCCGATCGACCCGGTGCGGCTGCCCGGCGCCGTCGCCGATTTGCTCCGGGCCCGGCTCAGCCAGGCGGTCTGAGCAATGGCGTACACCTGGCCCGATGTGCTCACCGGGCTGATCGCCGGCGAGCACCTGAGCGTCGCGGCGGCGTCCTGGGCGATGGACGAGATCCTGGCCGGCAACGCCACCGACGTGCAGATCGCGGGCTTCCTGGTCGCGCTGCGGGCCAAGGGCGAGAGCGTGGAGGAGATCGCGGGGCTCGCCGAATCGATGCGCGACCGGGCGACGCCGATCACCCTCGACACCGAGGCCGTGGACGTGGTCGGCTCGGGCGGCGACCGGGCCAACACCGTCAACGTCTCCACCATGGCGGCCGTCGTCGCCGCCGCGGCGGGTGCCCAGGTGGTCAAGCACGGCAACCGGGCGGCCTCGTCCGCCTGCGGCGCCGCCGACGTCCTCGAGGCCCTCGGCGTGGTGATCAACGTGCGGCCCGAGCAGCAGGCCGAGGTGCTGGCGCAGGCCGGCATCGTGTTCCTGTTCGCGCCGCTCTACCATCCGTCGCTGCGGCACGCCGCCGCCGCCCGCGGGCAGCTCGGCATCCAGACCCCGTTCAACTTCCTCGGCCCGCTGACCAACCCGGCCCGGCCGGCCGCGCAGGCGGTCGGCATCGCGAACCCCCGGGTGGCGGCTCTGGTGGCCGGTGTGCTGGCCCGTCGCGGCACCCGCGGGCTGGTCTTCCACGGCGACGACGGCCTCGACGAGCTGACCACCACCACGACGTCCGACGTCTGGTTGATCCGCGACGGCGAGATCCTGGTCACCACCCTCGACCCGGCCGACCTCGGCCTCGCGCCGGCCAGCACCGCCGACCTGGTCGGCGGCGACGTCGCCCGCAACGCCGACATCGCCCGCCGGACGCTCGACGGTGAGACCGGGCCGGTGCGCGACATCGTGGTGCTCAACGCCGCGGCCGCGCTGCTCGCCTACCACGGCCCCGACTTCGGCCGGAGCGTCACCGCCCAACTCGCCGATCACCTGGCGACGGCGTCGGCGGCCATCGACTCGGGCGCCGCGACCGCCGTGCTGCACCGGTGGGCGGACGCCACCCAGCGGCTCACCGCGCAGGCCTGAGCGCTCAGCCGGACGCCGCCGGCAACAGACCGTAGCCGGCGAGCGCCAGGAACGGCCCCGCCACCAGGGCCGGGCCGTACGGGAACGCCCGGCCCCGACCCGCCGCCCGCCAGGCCAGCCCCCAGGCGACGCCGAGCAGGCCGCCCAGCAACAGGGCGCCGGCCAGCAGCTGCCACCCCACAGCGGCGCAGGCCGCCCCGATCACCGGCGCCAACCGGACGTCGCCGAACCCGAAGCCGCCGCCGAATCGCCAGAACACCCAGAACAGGGCACCGGTGGCCAAGGCGCCGAGACCGGCCCGGGCCAGCACCTGGACGCCGAGCCAGCCGACGCCGGTGAGCAACCCGGCGCCGGTGAGCAGCCAGGACGCCTGGGCGAGGCGCTTCGGCAGGTAGCCGGTGCGGGCGTCCACCACGGCGGCCAGGACGCCGGGACCGACCAGCCCCAGCCAGGCGAGCGACGTCGCCGGGGTGACGGCGACCACCAGGGTGCCGGCCGCGGCCGCCAGCAGGAAGACGGCCAGCGCCGTGCCGCGCGTGGCCAGCGGGCGGTAAGGGTCGGCGTCCGGTTCGTCGGCGGGTGGGGGCAGGGCGCGCAGCAGCCGGGGCGTGGCCAGGGCCAGGCCCGCCGCGGCCAGCGTCGGCAGCGCCAGCATCCACTCCATGCCGGCAGCCTAGGCCGCCACGCCGGGCTGCTGCGGGTCGGCCTCGCGGAGCCGCTCGGCGGCCAGCACCAACGCCTCGGTGAGCCGGGCGCAGCTGCCCGCGTCGCCGTCGACCAGCGCGGTGAGCTCGTCCGGACCGATCTGGCACCAGCGCGCCATCCGCAACGGGTCGACGCCGTCGGCGAGCAACTGCCGCAGCCGCTCGGCGGTGAGGGCGGACGGCACCCGGGTGACACGCATCGCGGTCAGCTCGCGGGCGTCGACGCGCAGCAGCCGGGCCGCGAGCCGCGGCTCGATCCGGGTCTGCGGACGCCCCGCCCGTCCGCTCAGCAGGGCGCGGACGGCCGGCACCGAGACGCCGGCGGCCACCGCCACCGCGGGCCAGGGCACGTCGGCGACGGCCATGGCGTGCCGGACGTGCGCGCGGAACGGGGCGGCGTCCACCCAGATGGGGCGGCGGGCCGGGGACTCCGGGGACGAAATTGCTCTCACACCCTAGAAGGCACTTTTCGAGGGGTGTTTTGTGAGTGGCCGGCCGAAATTGTCCGAAATTCGCCGATCGGACCGACGGATCGGGGGCGGCCGCGCAGTGCGGACGCCCCCGATCCGGGAGTTGTCGGGTCAGCGCTGGGCGCGCACGAACCCCGCTCGTTCGGCGGCTTCGGTGGAGTTGAACCACACATCGGTGATGGTGCGTTCGTAGCCTCCGGAGCCCTGCAGGTGGTACTTCATCGAGCGCTCGTTGCCCTTGATCTCGTAGCCCTCGGGCGGCTCGGCCCCCACGTACGAACCCTCGCCGTAGGGGCTATCAGCTAAAGGGGCGGCATCACCCTTTGCGTCCTTCGCCTTCTGCTTGACGTCTTCGACGGCCTCGGACGCCGTGTCGGCCACGTCCTCCGCCTTGTCGGCGACCTCGTCGACCACGTCGGCGGCGGCCTCCTTGGCCTTGTCGATCGCCTCTCCGGCCTTGTCCAGGGCCTCTTCGCCGGCGTCCGTGGCGGCGTCGGCCACCTCGGCGGCCTTGTCGGACGCGGCCTCCTTGACCTCGGCGGCCTTGTCGGCGACGGCCTCGGCGGCATCCGCCGCGGCGTCCTTGGCCTTGCCGGCGGCGTCCTTCAGCTTCTCGGCGGCCTCCTTCGCGCCGTCCTTCGCCTTGTCGACCACGTCGGCGACCGGGTCGGCGACGTAGGGCCGGGAGGGCTCGTGGGTCTCCCAGCTGGCCTCGGGGCCGGCCAGCAGCTTGCGGACGGCGTACACCACACCGGCCAGCACGGCGCCGGCCAGGGCGATCAGGCCGATGGTCTTGCCGACGCTGCGGCGCTTCCGCGCCGGCGCGAGTTCGGCGACGTCGTCGACCAGCTCGGCGGCCTCTTCCTTGGCCAGGTCGGCTGCCTTGTACAGGGCCGCGATCAGCCAGGGCAGGAAGTCGTTCTGCACCTTGTCGCGGGCGATGTCGACGGTCGGCGCCACCCGCTCGAGGGTGTCGTCCACCATCGGGCGCACCTTCTTCACCGCGCCGTCGACCGCCGGGGTCACCCTGTCGAGTGCCTCGTCGAGGACCGGATGCACCCGGTCGAGCGTCTCGGCGGCCAGCTTGGCGCCCCGCTTGCGGGCGTCGGTCAGCTTGGGCTGCACCCGCTCGTAGGCCTCGCCGGCCATCCGGGTGGCCTCCTTGAACGACGGCTCGATGCGGTCGTAGGCGTCTTTCAGGCTCGGCTCGATCCGCTCGTAGGCATCGGAGGCGAGTTCGACGCCGCGCTTGCGGGCGGTGTCGAGGTGGGGCTGTACCCGGTCGTAGGCGTCCGCGGCGAATTCGACCCCGCGCTTGCGGGCCTCCTCCACGTAGTCACCGGCCTGCTCGACCAAGGGGGTGAGCTTCTGCACCGCCTCGTCGATGGCCGCCCGGCTGGCGTCCGCGGCTGATTCGGCGGTCGATTCGACGGCCTTCAGCGGCTTCTTACGCTTCACTGTTCCTCCAGTGGTTGGGATGGTCACGGCTATACCGCGTTTCCCAAACTACCGGGCACCGGACGCTCCGAACAGGCATCCGGGGGCTTTCCACCCCTTGTGGGTGGGGCGGAAGCCGCCTCGCGACCGGCGCAGATCAGGCCCCGGGCTGATCGAGCAACCGCCGGGCGTGGTCGACGATGACGGCGGCGATGGCGTCCAGCAGCGGCGAGCGCAGGTTCCACTGTTGCCAATACAGCCGGACGTCGATCGCGGCACCGCCCAGCTCCACCAGTTCGCCGCGGGCCAGGGCGTCCGCCGACTGGAACCGGGGGAGCAGGCCCCAGCCCAGCCCGGCGCGGACGGCGCGGGCGTAGTCGGCGGACGCCGGGACGAAGTGGCGCGGCGGCAGGTTCGGGTCGACCCCCCGCCCGGCCAGCCAGGCGGTCTGCAGGTCGTCGCGCCGGTCGAAGTCGACCACCGGCGACAGGGCCAGCGCCGCTGCGGTCGCCTCCCGGGGCAGCCAGCGGGCGACGTACCCGGGCGTGGCCATCGCCTCGTAGCGCATCACCCCCAGCGGCACCGCCCGACAGCCCGCCACGGGGCGGGACCGCGAGGTGACCGCGCCCATCACCGTGCCGGATTCGAGCAGGCCGGCGGTGAAGTCCTGGTCGTCGCGATGCAGGTCGAAGACCACCCGGTGCGTCCGGGACAACTCGGCCAGCGGTTCGAGGAACCAGGTGGCCAGCGAGTCGGCGTTGACCGCCAGCGGCACGCTGATCGGTGTCGCGTCGGTCTCGTCCGCGCCCAGGCCGACGAGCGTGTCGTGTTCGAGCAGCGCCAGCTGGCGGGCCAGCCGCAGGACCGCGTGCCCCGCCTGCGTCGGCCGGGCCGGCTTGCTGCGCACCAACAGCACCCGGCCCACCTGGCGCTCCAACGCCTTGAGCCGCTGACTGACTGCGCTCGGCGTGAGATGAAGCCGCGCCGCGGCGGCGTCCAGCGTGCCCTCGTCGACGATGGCGGCGAGGGTCTCGGCGAGGTCCAGGGGGATGCGCATCATCAATGATGCTAATGCAGCTGAAGAATCATGAGCTGGACTGAACGATGACCCTGGCCTAGCGTCGAACCGTGCCCTCCTATCTCGCCGGCCTCGGCCTCGGCTTCTCGCTGATCGTCGCCATCGGTGCCCAGAACCTGTTCGTGCTGCGTCAGGGCATCCGCCGCGAGCAGGTGCTGCTCACCGCAGCCATCTGCGCCGTCTCGGACGCCGTGCTGATCGTCGCCGGGGTCTCCGGCGTCGGCCTGGTGCTGCAGGCGGTGCCCTGGCTGTTCGACGCCGTCCGCTGGGCCGGCGCCGCGTTCCTGCTCGGCTACGGCGTGCTGGCCGGACGCCGGGCCTGGCGCGGCGAGGCCGAGACCCTGCGGGTGGTCCCCGAATCGCGGGCGACCGGTGGCGGTGACGTCCGGGTCGCCACGGCCACCCGGGCGGCCCCGGTCGCGATGACCGCGCTGGCGCTCACCTGGCTGAATCCGCACGTCTACCTCGACACGGTCTTCCTGCTCGGCACGGTGGCGAACGCGCACGGCGACGGCCGCTGGGTGTTCGCCGTCGGCGCGCTGACCGCCAGCGTGGTCTGGTTCTTCGGGTTGGCGCTGGGCGCGCGGCTGCTGTCGGACTGGCTGGCGACGCCCCGCGCGTGGCGGATCTTCGACGGCGTGATCGCGGTGGTGATGATCGCGCTCGCCGTGGGCCTGGTGGTCGCTCGCTGACGCGCCCGGCGTCCGGGGCGTCGGTGGTGGCCGGTGGGGGTGTGCCAGGATGGGCGGACGCACAGGTGGACGGCATCGTGGCCGCCGCTCGAGGAAAGGACAACACCGTGGCTCAGACCGCCACCCTGCACACCAATCACGGCGACGTCGTGATCGAGCTGTTCGAGGATCAGGCACCCAAGACGGTGGCCAACTTCGTCGGACTCGCGACCGGCGCCAAGGAGTACCTCGATCCCGAGACCGGTTCGCCGACCACCGGCAACTTCTACGACGGGCTCACCTTCCACCGGATCATCGACGGGTTCATGATCCAGGGCGGCTGCCCGCAGGGCAGCGGACGCGGCGGCCCCGGCTACACCTTCGGCGACGAGTTCCACCCGGAGCTGAGCTTCAACCGGCCCTATCTGCTGGCGATGGCCAACGCCGGCCCCGGCACGAACGGCTCGCAGTTCTTCATCACGGTCGTGCCGACGCCGCACCTGAACCGCAAGCACACGATCTTCGGCGAGGTCACCGACGAGGCGAGCCGGAAGGTGGTCGACGAGATCGCCCAGGTGCGCACCGGCTACGGCGACCGCCCGGTCCAGCCCGTGGTGATCGAGTCGGTCACCGTCGCCTGAGCGTCGGGCTACTCGGCTCCCAGCGAGAAGGCCGCCTCCAGGTCGTGTGAGGAATAGGCGCGGAACGCGATGTGGGTCTCGGTGTCGACCACCCCGGGCACCCGGTTCAGCCGCTCGGCGACCACCTCGGAGACCTGATCGATCGAGCGGACCCGGATCAGGGCGATCAGGTCGATGGAGCCGGTGACGGAGTACACCTCCGAGACGCCGTCCAGGCCGGCGATCTGGGCGGCCACCTCGGGAATGCGGGCCACCTCGGCCTGGACGAAGACAATCGCGGTGATCATGGCGAAAGCCTAGACCGCATCGCGCGCGTCCGCGGGGGCCAGGGCGTGCCGGGCCAGCTCGCCCTCGGCCAGGCCGATGTGCAGCGGCCAGCTCCACTGCCCCTCGATCTCGATCAGCCGGACGCCGGGGCGCTCGAGCCAGGCGGCGATCCGTTCGGTCTCCTCGGTGGTGGCGGCGGGCTGCGGCCCCAGCGGGGGACTCACCTGCTCGGCGGCCGCCACCGCCGCCCGGGCCACCGCCTGCGGGACGTCGCCGGGCCGCGCACGGGCCGCGCCGGCCAGCCGGCCGTAGCGGACGACGTGGATCTGCCAGCCGCCCCGGTCGCGGTAGGCGGCGACGATCTGCGGGCAGCCGGCCAGGCTGGCGACCCGGTGGTGCCGCAGGGCGCTGCGGGCGAAGCTGGACAGCCGGTCGGTGACCACCGCGGCGTCCTCGAACCGCTGGTGCGCGATCAGGCCGGTCAGCCGTCCGCGCGCGGCCCGCAGCACCGGGCGGATGTCGCTGGTCAGGCTGGCCCGCAGCCGGTCGACCAGTTCGCCGTACTGCTCGGTACTGATGGCCAGCTGGCAGGGCGCGCAGCAGCGGCCCAGCTCGCCCAGCACGCAGGACCCGGACGGCCGCTTGGCCGACAGCCGGGTGGTGCACTGCCGGATCGGGAAGGCGTCGTAGAGCGCGGCCTGAACCGCCTCGACGCTGCTGCGCCGGCTGAACGGGCCGAAGTAGTCGGCGCCGTCGGGCAGGCACTGCCGCACGATCGACAGCCGGGGATAGGGCTCGCGGGTCAGCTTCAGCCACAGCTGCCGTTCGGGAAACTTCGAGCGCCGGTTGTACCTGGGCGAGTGGGCCGCGATGAGCCGGAGCTCGAGCACCTCGGCCTCCAGCTCGGTGCTGCAGGTGAGGTGCTCGATCCCGGTCGCCACCCGCACCATCTCGTCCATCCGGGGCCGGGTCTCGGCCGCCGTGAAATAGCTGCGCACCCGGGCCCGCAGATTGCGGCTCTTGCCCACGTAGAGCACCTGGCGCCGCGGCCGGCCGGCGGCGTCGCGCCCGTCGGCGACGAACCAGTACACCCCGGGCGAGGCGGGCAGGCCGGCCGCCCAGGTGCGTTTGGCCCGCCGCTGCGGGGACACCCGGCGGGTGAACTCGAGCAGGTCTTCGACGGTGTGGACGCCGAGGTTGCCGACCCGTTCGAGCAGGCCGTGCAGCACCGTGACGGTGGCCCGGGCGTCGGTGAGCGCTCGGTGGTTCGGCGTGGTCTCGGCGTGGAAGTGCTGGGCCAGGGTGGCCAGCTTGTGGTTGCGCACCTCGTCGCGCAGCAGCGCCTGCCGGGCCAGCGCCACGGTGTCGACGACGACCGGATTCGGCCAGGCGTAGTCGTGGCCGGCGCAGGCCCGCTTCAGGAAGCCCACGTCGAAGGCGGCGTTGTGGGCGACCAGCACGCAGCCGGCGGCGAACTCCAGGAAGCTCGGCAGCACGGACGCCAGCGGCGGGGCGCCGGCCACCATCGAGTCGGTGATGCCGGTCAGCACCGCGATCAGCGGCGGAATGTGGGTCGCCGGGTTCACCAGCGTCTGGAACTCGCCGAGCACCTCGCCGCCGGCGACCTTGACCGCCCCGATCTCGGTGACCTTGTCGTCGACGCCACCGCCGGTGGTCTCCAGATCGACCACGCAGAACGGCACCTGGGACAGGGGCGTGCCCAGGTCGTCGAGGCTCGGTTGGGTCGGCAGCGAGGTCATGACCGGGACGCTAGGGGCCGGCACTGACGGTTTTCGGGAGCGGG
>WBZS01001654.1_pt1 | contig 16755 bp, 15 predicted proteins | sample 5204201 | NCBI WGS metagenome assembly WBZS01 (sample SAMN12344357, study PRJNA552823) | activated sludge metagenome | biome: Activated sludge suspended growth; feature: Nitrification reactor; material: Wastewater; isolation source: activated sludge from nitrification reactor of wastewater...
GCTCGACCAGCCGCGCGACATCGGTGACTTGCGCCTTGTCGTAGCGCATCGCCTTGAGCCGCTTGGTCACCAGCCGCGCGCCGACGAGCTCGTGGTGGTGGAACGACACGCCGCCACCGCTCTCGAAGGTTCGCGTCGCGGGCTTGCCGATGTCGTGCAGCAGCGCGGCCAGGCGCAGCACGAGGTCGGGCCCGGTCACCACGGGGTATGCCGCGTCCGCCGGGTTCGTGCGCCCCTCCAGAGCGATCGCCTGCTCGAGGACGATGAGTGAGTGCTCGTAGACGTCCTTGTGCCGGTGGTGCTCGTCGAGCTCCAGGCGCAGGGCGGGCAGCTCGGGCAGGAAGACCCCGGCTAGGCCGGAGTCGACGAGCAAGGTCAGCCCAGCGCGGGGGTTTGCTGACAGGAGGAGCTTGCTGAACTCGTCGCGTACCCGCTCCGCCGACACCATGGCGAGGGTGTCGGCGCGGGCGACCATCGCGGCATACACCTCGTCGGCGACGGTGAAACCGAGTTGGCTGGCGAACCGGGCGGCGCGCATCATCCGCAGCGGGTCGTCCGCGAAGGATTCCTCCGGCGTGGCCGGGGTGCGCAGCCGGCGGGCGGCGAGGTCGGCCAGGCCGCCATGCAGGTCGACGAACTCCAGGCTCGGGAGTGTGAGCGCCATGGCGTTGACCGTGAAGTCGCGCCGGACCAAGTCGTCGGCAAGGCTGCGACCGAAGGCGACCTCGGGCTTGCGGGACTGCCGGTCATAGACGTCGGTGCGGTAGGTCGTGATCTCGATGACCGACGGGCCCTTTCGCAGGCCGATGGTGCCGAAGTCGCGGCCGATCTCCCAGTGCGCGTCAGCCCACCCTCGGATGAGGGCGAGAGTCTGGTCGGGGCTGGCGTCGGTGGTGAAGTCCAGATCCGGCGAGGTGCGCCCGAGGAAGGCATCGCGCACCGGGCCGCCGACGAGGGCCAGCTCGTGTCCGGCGCCGACGAACCGCTCCCCCAGCTCGGTGAGCAGCCCGAGCTGCGGCGCGAGCGCGGCGACAGCGGCGCGCAGCAGCGGCGCGGGCGCTGGGGCGCTGGCGCTTGCAGGCACGTCGGGTCGATTCGGCACGACCGACAAGCCTATCCCGTATGCCGTCCGCCCGCCCCGGCCTCGGCCATCAGGTTGAGGGGTTGGAACTGCTCACGTGGGCTCGGTCGCCGTGTTTGGACGGAATCTGGGGCCCGCTCGTCGGACTTCATCGGTGGGTGTGAGGAATTCGGGGCCAACCGGTGCCCCCAACGCCGACTTCATCGGTGGGTGTGAGGAACTCGGGGCCAACCGGTGCCCCTAGCCCCGACTTCATCGGTGGGTGTGAGGGTTTCCGAGAGGAGCAGGAGGTGAGCCGTCGGCGGTGTGGGACGGCATACCTGCTGAGCGTGGGCGTTTAGAGTGGACGGGTGAGCACCGCGGCCCCCCTCCCCGTCAACCCGGGCCGTCGGCTGCCCTGGGTGGAGGAGCGTTCGGCGGGCGGTGTGGTCGTCGACGTGCACGAAGGATCGGCCCGGATTGCGGTCATTGCCCGGCGAAACCGCGCCGGCCGGGTCGAATGGTGCCTCCCCAAGGGTCACATCGAGCCTGGCGAGACGCTCCCCGAGACGGCCGCGCGCGAAGTTGCCGAAGAGACCGGCATCACCGGCCGGGTGCTCGCCGAGCTGGGCACGATCGACTATTGGTTCGCGACCGGCGACAAGCGGGTGCACAAGTTCGTCCACCACTACCTGCTCGAGGCCACCGGTGGTGAGCTCACCATCGAGAACGACCCCGACCAGGAGGCCATCGACGTCGCCTGGTTCCGACTCGACGAGGTCCACCAGCACCTCACGTTCCCCAACGAACGGCGGATCGCCAAGGTCGCCTGGGAGCGTCTGGCAGGCACCGCGTGAGGCTGGCGGCCCGGGTCGTCGCGCTCGTCGCCGCCGCGTGTGGCTCGCTCGCAGTCCCCGGTATGCCGCCCGCCACCGCCTCGCCCGCCTCCCCTGTCACTGCCTCACCTCCCGCGTCCCCGGCCTCGGACACCTTCTCCGCCGCATCGGCCTTCCCTGTGGCCCGGCGAGCGCCCTCGACCTCCGCTCTCAGCACACCCGACCTCGACCCGGGGTCGGCCGTCATCACCCTCGACAGCATCACTCCCGCCGTCCTCAAACCCGGCGACCCCCTGCTCGTCACCGGGAGCGTCGGCCCCCCCTCGGCCCCGGGCGCCGCAACCACGACGCCCTCCGCAACCACGACGCCCTCCGCCACCACGGCACCCAACTCGCTCGATGACCAACCGGCCGTCATTCGGCTGGTTCGGAGCCGGATCGCCCTCGCCACCCGATCAGAGGTCGACGACTGGGCGGCGAGCACCGGCCCGGCGCAGGGAACGGAACTGGCACGGCATACCCTCGACCCGACCGGACCAGGCGGGCAGGTGCCGTTCCGGCTCACCGCTCCTGCAGAAGACCTGCGACTCCCGCGGGCCTACGGAGCCATTCCTATCGCCGTCGAGGTGCTGAGCGCGCGCGGGACGAGCATCGCCGTGATCCGCACCTTCGTCGGCTGGCAGCGGTCCAAGGACTACGTCCCGTTGGCGCTCGCCTGGCTCTTGCCGGTTACCCTCGCGCCCGACCCAGCCCTGTCCGCCACGGCTGCGGCCGCGCGAACCTCCGCCTGGGACAATCAAGTTGGTCCCACGTCTCATCTCACCGCCCTGCTGTCTGCCACGGCCGCCCACACCGTCGGGTATGCCGTTGACCCCGCCGTTTTGGGCCCCGTCGGCCAGGCCAATTCCCAGGATCCCGCCGACCCTGCCGACTCCATCCGAGCGGGGTTCGAGCAGGCTTTGCGCGCGGCGTCGGCCCGTCATCCGGTCTTCGCTGTGCCGTATGCCGACCCCGACCTCGGCGCGCTCACCTCTCCCGCACTGCCTGCCGACACGGCCTCCCGGGCGACCGCGTTCCTGCACGACCTGGTCGGCGGGAGCGGTCTCCTGTCCCAGCGAGGGGTCACCGTGGCCGGCACCCTCGCCTGGCCTGCGGATGGCACGTTGCCGCAGGGACGGGAAGCGGCGCTGCGGACGGCATACGGAGCCAGCCTTGATGCCATCCTCGTCTCGGCGGGGGCGACCGATCCGACCGCACGCCTGACCCCGCCGACGGCCGGTCTGGCCCCGCTGCAGACCCCGGTCCTGCGGTGGGACGACCGGCTCAGCGGGCTCGTCAGCGGCCTGCGGACACCGAGCGACGGCCTTCTGGCGGGTCAGCAGTTCATCGCCCAGACCGTCGCCCTGCTCGGTGAACGGCCGTCGATCGCCCGGACCTTCCTCGTGGTTCCCCCGCGAGGGTTCGATGCGACCGTTGCCCCCGAGGTCATGTCGCGCTTCCTCGACGCCACCGCCCAAGTGCCCTGGGTGCGAACCGTCAGCTGCGACAGCGCCTTGCGACCCGGGCCCGGACTCGACGCCGCTCCCCCGTTGCCCACTGCCCTCGAGGACCCGTCCGCCCCGGTGACTCGCGCGGGAGTTCCGAGCGCTGGCAACGGAACTGGCTCCGGAACTGGCTCCGGAACCGGCGCTGGATCTGGCTCTGGAACTGGCTCTGGGCTCGATGCCTCGCGCCTGACTCGAATCCTCGACCAGCGCGCCACGATCACTGCTTTGGCCGAGCTCTTGGGCAGTGATAGCCCGACTATCGCGCGCCTCACTGACCTGCCCGCACAGGTGACGAGCACCCGGTGGCGCGCGGACCCAGCCGGTCGCGACGTCGTGCTAGGCGAGCTTGAGCAGGCCACCGCGACCCTGACCTACGGGGTGACAGTCACCCCGCAGACGACGAACTTCCTTGCCGATGAAGGGGTTCTGCAACTGACCGTGGTCAACTCCCTCGATGAACCAGTGACGGGCGTGCGGGCGGTCCTCGCGCCGGGCAACGGTCGCCTCGTCGTCATCGAACCCGGCGCGCCCGTGGACATCGCGGCCCATGCCAAAGCCACCGTGTCGGTCCGCCTGGCCGCCGTCGCCCAAGGTCTCGTTCCGGTCAACGCCTGGGTGACGACAGCGAGCGGCACGCGGATCGGCTCGGTCCAACAACTCACCATCCGAGCCGCACCTCCGGGCGCGTGGCTCTATGTCGGCATGGGCGGGCTGTTCGCCCTGGTGCTCATCGCAGGCGTCGTCCGTGCGGTGCGACGGCCACCGCGTCAGGTCGTCGACACCCGTGGCTTGGACCCGGTCGATCCCACTCCCGAGGAGCCGCTCGTGGCACCCGTCGAGCGGCAGACCGCACCGTAGGATGTGGCCAAACCGCACTGACAGCGGGTCTGACCGCGGGATGGCCCCGAGGCGAGGGAGGGAGCGGCCGTGCACCAGATCGGTCCGGGCACCCTGATCGCCGGTCGGTATGCCGTGTCCCACCGGATCCAGCAGCACCCGCGGTGGGAGCGCTGGGCGGCGCAGGACACCCCCTCCGGGCGCAGTGTCGTCGTGCTGGCCTTCCCGGGCGACACCCCCGCCGCAGCTGCTGCGATCGATGCTGCGCGCCGGGCCGCCGGAGTGGCCGACCCGCGACTTGTCCGAGTGCTCGACGTCGTGCCGGGCGACGGCGACACCGGGACCGCGACGGTGTCGGCGATCATCGAAGAGCCGGTCGAGCGCGCCCAAACCCTCACCCGGATCCTCGGTCAAGGCGGCCTTCCGGCCGACGAGGCCCGCAGGATCACCGGCGAAACGGCGACCGCGCTGGAAGCCGCTGCGGCCCGTGGCTTGCGCCATATTGTGCTCACCCCCCGCAACGTGCTGATCCTTCCGGACGGCTCGGTGCGGGTTCGTGGGGTCGCCGTCGAGGCCGCGCTGCTCGGCCTGGAAGAGACCCCCGCTGCCGTCGCCTCGCGGCTTGATGCGCGTGCGCTCGTGGGCATCGGGTATGCCGCCCTCACCGGACGGTGGCCCCTGACCGGTCCCGACTCAGGGTTGCCCAGCGCCCCCCGGGTGGGCAGCGCTGTGGTCGCCGCTGACGAGTTGGCAGCTGACGTGTGTCCGGATCTTGACCGGCTCGCTCGGCTCACCCTCATCGAAGGAGCCGGTCCGATCACGGCCACCGAGGTTCGTTCCGCCCTCCGGCCCTGGGCGTCCTCCCCCACGATCGATCTGTGGGGCGACCGTGCGGCTGGGGGCGCACCTGACCGGGGCGTGACTGTTCGCACGGGCGCATCCAACGCAGTCGGCGCACCGACTGCGACCGGAGCGTCGGGCGGCGACGGCTCTTCCACCGGGCCGACGGGAGTCAGGTCGGGCGATGGTGCGCCTGGCCGATCGGGCGGTCCCAGCTCGACAGGGTCGTCCTCGGAAACCCTTGCAGGGCAAGGGGTTTCGGGTCATTCTGGTCGTGTCGATAAGAACGACAGCGGGGGCGGAGCGGGGACCGACGCTCCGGCGTCCGCCGCGGCCGGCGCTGGCGCCAGCGCCGGCGCTGCAGCAGCCGTAGTGACCGCCGCGGTCGCACGCGGCGTTCGGGGGTTCGGCTCCGCGTTGGGTGCTGCCGGTGCGGCGGCAGCCGCAGCGACGACCCGGATCGGTGAACGGGCGCGGCATACAGCGGGGCGAGTCTCGGCCAGAGGCGAGTCTGCAACCTTGGACGCGGGTGTCGGGGCTGACTCCCCGGCGCCGATGCCGGACGGCCCACCGGCCGGAGAGGGCGGGCCGGAGTCCGTTGGGCTTCAGCGAGAGCGGCGCGGGAGAGGTGACGGGACGCGATCCGCGGCTGACTCAACCCGCCTCAACGTTCTGGCCAGACCACACCGGCAGCCGGAGTTCTACCTCGAAGACGCGACCCTGGCAGCCGTGCTCGCCGGTGGTCAGGCGCCGCTGGAGGACCCCGTCCCGCTCGTCCCCAGCCCCGGGGAGATGGGGCGCGGGGAGTCGCGCCTGGCCCTGATGATCGTTGCTGGGCTTGTCGTCTTCCTCGCCCTCTTGGGGATCTGGGGCTTGCCGCGACTGTCCGTTGCGACCCCCAGTGCGCGTCCCGCCGCGTCGGCAACCGGGTCCGTTGGTGCGTCTAGCGCGACGGGGGCAGCGACCGGGGGTGTTCAGACTCCCCTCACCCCGGTGGCGATCACCGGAGCGGCGATGCTGGATGCGACGTCCGGACAGGTGAACTCGAGCTCTGCTGGGCGAGCCCATGATGGCAAGGCCGACACGATGTGGCGCTCCGGGTGGTATGCCTCGGACAAGTTCGGCGGACTCAATGTTCCCGGCGTCGGCCTCATCCTTGACCTGGGGCAACAGACCGAGGTGCGGCAGGTGGCCGTCACCCTGCCGGTCGCCCAAGACGTCACGGTCTATCTCGCCAACCGGGCATCGGTCGAGGGCGCGACCGTCGTGGGGTCCAGTGCGGGGCGCACCGGCACGCTCGTGTTTGACCTGCCGGCCGGACCGGTGGCCAGCGGTCAGCTCGTCATCGTCTTTGTCACCAAGCTCGGCCCGGACGGCAGCGGCCGGTTCCGCGCCCAGGTGGCCGAAGTCGCGGTGAGCCGGTGACGGGGGTCCGCGCGCTGACCGATCGGTCGGATGCCGAGTTGCTTGCCGCCCACTGCGCCGGTGACCCGGACGCCTTCGGCGAGATCTTCCGACGGCACAAGGACCGGATGTGGGCGGTCGCTGTCCGGGTGTGTGGTGACCGGGAGCTCGCGGCGGACTGCGTGCAGGACGGGTTCATCGCGGCATACCGGCGGGCTAGCTCGTTCCGGGGGGAGTCCGCGGTGACGACCTGGTTGCACCGCATTGTCGTCAACGCCTGCCTGGATCGGTTGCGCCGCGCCCGGCCGACCAGCCCGCTCCCGGATCACGAGTTGTGGGACGGGGCCGACTCACACGGGAGCACCGAAGTGCGCCTGGATGTGCGGGCGGCGCTGGATCGTCTCCCCGAGGGTCAACGGGCCGCGCTCGTCCTCGTCGACATGCATGGACTGTCGGTCGCCGAGACGGCCCAGATCCTCGGCGTGGCCGAGGGAACGGTCAAGTCGCGCTGTGCGCGTGGCCGGGAGGCCATGGCCCAGTGGTTGGGGATCCGGCCATGATCCTGGTTCGTATGCCGTGCCCCACCACGTCGCGGGCCGGCAACGCGGGCGGTGGGTGGGGGAACCGCGCCCCGGTCAGGGGCGTCCTACCCGTGACGTTGCTGCCCGGGACCGGGCCGGTCCGTCGGGGGGCGGGCCACGTGAGCACTATGCCAAGGGAGCACTGATGAGCAAGCCGACCTGGATCGATGACGATCCGGATCCGACGGGGGTGCGGATCCTGTTGGCTGCCCAACCTGACCCTGGGCCGATGCCTGCGTCCGTGTCGGATCGGATCGTCGGTGCGCTGGCCGAAGTCCAGCGGCGGGCTCAGCTCGACCCGGACGCGGGCTCGGCTGAGCTCAGCGCTGAGCTTGGACTTGTTGGGCCGGCTGAGGATCTCGGCCTGGACGTTGAGTCGGGTGCACGGTTGGGGATAGCGTCCGGGTTCGGCGTGGCGGCCGAGTTGCCCCCCGATGCGGGGCTTGACCGGCGCTGGGGTGCTGCGCGAGGCGCTTCATCCACTCGTCGGCAGGTCGAGCGCACGGGTCGGCTTGAGTCTGGCGGCCACCGAGACCGGACGGGTGAGAACCGGCGGCGGTGGGTGGTGCTGGGGAGTGCGGCAGCCACCGTGGCCGCGTTGGGGCTGGTTGGTGGTCTGCTGAGCCAGCAGGGTCTGGGTCGGTCGACGAACACGGCCGGGTCGGTCGCTGGCGCGGCGACGCGACCCGAGCCGGCGTCGGCCCCAGGGAAGGCAGCATCACCGGTGTCGGACGGTGTCACCGCCAACCTGCAGGGGGGCAGGTTGCACCTTGAGGCCAGCGCCCGCAGCTACTCGCGCGACAACCTGACGAGGTTGGCCCAGGACATGGTGGACGCTCCCGGGCGGGAGGTCGGGTCGTCCACGGTGACGGCGATGTCCGGTCCGGCGGTGAGCGTCACCGAGTTGACCGAGTGTGTGACGACGTTGGGCGAGGGCAATGCGGATGCCGTCTTCGCTGACCTGGCCACCTTTGAGGGCGCTCCCGGCATCATCATCGTTGTCGTCGACAACGGGCTCAAGGAGCTCTATGTCGTGGACCGGGGCTGCAGCAAGGGCAGCCCGGGTGTTCTGCACGGTCCCGTTCCGATGCCCTAGCTCGCCCTGAGCTCACCAGATCTTGTCGTGCGGGTTGTCCGGCGGCGTGGGTTGTCTGGCCGCGTGTTGTCCGGTGGCGAGGGTCAGTCACTGCCGGGAATCTCCCGTGCGTCGCGCGGGTTGCTCCGACGGGCCCGGTATCTTGGGGTCCTACCCCACGCCGACCCCACATCTGGCGTCGCGGGGAGCAACGACGAGGAGTCTCGGTGAGTGACGACGTTCGTGAAGTGGTGATCGTCGGGTCGGGCCCGGCGGGTTACACGGCCGCGGTGTATGCCGCGCGGGCCAACCTGTCACCGGTGCTGTTCGAGGGGTCCGTCACTGCCGGCGGGGCTCTGATGAATACGACGGAGGTCGAGAACTTCCCTGGTTTTGAGAACGGCATCCAGGGCCCAGACCTGATGTTCGCGATGCGGGCCCAGGCGGAGAAGTTCGGCGCCGAGTTGATCACCGACGATGTCGTGGCGTTGGATCTGACCGGGCCGATCAAGACGGTCACCGATGGTGAAGGCCGGGTGTGGAAGGCGAAAGCCGTCATCCTGGCGATGGGGTCGGCATACCGGGAATTGGGTCTGGCGGACGAGAAGCGACTGTCCGGGCATGGGGTTTCCTGGTGTGCCACCTGCGACGGGTTCTTCTTCCGTGACCAAGACATCGCGGTCGTGGGAGGCGGGGACTCCGCCATCGAGGAGGCGACCTTCCTCACCAAGTTCGCCAAGTCGGTGACGATCATCCATCGCCGGGACCAGTTGCGGGCGTCCAAGATCATGGCCGACCGGGCCCTGGCCAACGAGAAGATTCGTTTCACGTGGAACGCTGCCGTGACCGCGCTGCACGGGGACGCCAAGCTGACCGGCGTGACGGTCACCGACACGGTGACCGGCGCCGAGTCGGAGCTGGCTGTGACCGGCCTCTTCGTCGCCATCGGGCATGACCCTCGCAACGAGCTCGTCAAGGGTGTCGTCGACCTCGACGAAGCGGGCTATGTCGTCTGTGAGGGGCGCAGCACGCGGACCAACCTGTCTGGCGTGTTCGCCTGCGGAGACCTGGTCGACCACACCTACCGGCAAGCGATCACCGCCGCCGGCTCCGGGTGCGCGGCCGCCCTCGATGCCCAGCACTACCTGGAAGAGCTGGCCGACGCCGGCTGAGCTCGCGACGTGTCCGTCCAGCCATGACGTGTCCGTTCCGGCCATCCTGTCGGAGACGTCAGTCCTAGTCAGTCCCTGTCAGTCCCTGTCAGTCCCTGTCAGTCCCTGTCAGTCCCTGTCAGTCCCTGTCAGTCTCCCGAGCTAGCCTTTCGGCAGCACCCCAAGCCCGGGCTCACGGCATACCCGCCGCAGCCCCGTCATCCGGAAAGGATCCCCATGGGCGCCATCGCCGCCACCACCGATGCCACCTTCGCCACTGATGTCTTGCAGAGCACCAAGCCGGTGCTCGTCGACTTCTGGGCCGCCTGGTGCGGACCGTGCAAGCAGATCGCCCCGATCCTCGAAGAGATCTACGCCGAATACGGGGACAAGATCGAGATCGTCAAGCTTGACACCGACAACAACCCGCAGACCACGGCGCGGTATGGCGTCACCGGCATCCCCACGATGAACCTCTACCTCAACGGTGAGGTCGTCAAGACGATCGTCGGCGCGAAGCCGAAGCGACTGCTGCTGCGTGAGTTGGAGGCATTCCTCGGCTGAGCCCGTGGTTGGCTCAACCTCGTGTAAAGCGCCCGGTCGGGTGGCCTAGTGCCGTCCGTGCCGGGCGCTTCGCGGTTCCTCACCGCTGTGTCTGGAGCCGGGCGGCGATGCGGAACGTGCCCGTGCCTGGGTCGACGCTGACCTGACCGAGAGACCCCTGAGCGGGGCCACGGGTCCCCCTAGCGCTGCGAGTGCTTGACGCCCATGACGTCGATGATTCGGTTGAGGTCCTCGACTGAGGCGAACTCGACCACCACCCTGCCTTTGCGCTGACCCAAGGCGATCGTGACCCTCGTGTCGAGGTGGTCCGCCAATGCCGCGGCCACATCGTCGAGCCGGGGCCGTCGCGCGCCGGCTCGCGGCGACTTGGCGGGCTTGGTGGGCGACGCACCGCCCACGGCGACGATCTCCTCCACCGACCGGACGGACAGGCCCTCTGCGACGATGCGTTGGGCCAGTCGCTCCATCGCGGCTGCATCGGTGAGACCCAGCAGTGCGCGGGCATGTCCGGCGCTGAGCACCCCGGCCGCCAGGCGGCGCTGCACGAGCGGCGGCAGCTTGAGTAGGCGCAGGGTGTTGCTCACCTGTGGCCGACTGCGGCCGATCCGAGTTGCTAGCTCATCCTGGGTGCAACCGAAATCATCGAGCAGCTGACGGTAGGCGGCAGCCTCCTCAAGCGGGTTGAGCTGGCTGCGGTGGAGATTCTCCAAAAGGGCGTCACGCAGCAAGTCGTCGTCATGCGTGCTGCGGATGATGGCCGGAACGCTTTCCAGGCCAGCGGCCTGAGCCGCCCGCCAGCGTCGCTCGCCCATGACCAGCTCGTAGCTCACGGCGGCACTGGACTCGTCAGCGTCCGCAGGGTCGCTGGCGCTGACCCGTCGCACCACGATCGGCTGAAGAATCCCGATCTCCGACACCGAGTGCACCAACTCCGCCATGTCGTCCTCATCGAAGACGGTCCGCGGCTGGCGAGGGTTGGGCCGGATTGCGCCAACGGGCAGCTCGGCGAAGCTGGCCCCCGGGACCGGCTGCAGTACTTGCTCCGGGCCAGTTGGGTCAGCCTCGGTGGGTGGTGTCGGTTGGGAGGTGGCGCCACTGGTCTCGGCTGGCCCGGGTCCTTCGATCGGCCCGGACCCTGGTGTGCCCGCCGTTGCTGATCCGAAGAACACGTCAACCGGCCGCTCCCCCGCGGGCGCCGTGGGGATCAGCGCACCCAGGCCTCGACCAAGCGCCCGGCGCTTCTCTCTCTCCTTCACGAGTCTGCTCCCTCGGTCGTCGATCCGGCATCACGGTGGGCGATCTGGCTGGCCGCCTCAAGGTAGGCCAGCGCCCCACTACTCAGGGGGTCGTAGGTCATCACTGTTTCACCGAAGCTCGGAGCTTCCGAAACTCGCACCGAGCGCGGGATCGTCGTCCGGAGGGTCTGGGCCGGGAAATGCGCACGCACCTCTTCGGCGACCTGCGCGGACAACCTGGTCCGCCCGTCGAACATCGTCAGCAGGATCGTCGACACCTCCAGCCGCGGGTTGAGGTGGGTCTTGATGAGCTCGACGTTCCGTAGCAGCTGAGAGAGCCCCTCCAGCGCGTAGTACTCACATTGGATCGGGATGAAGACTTCCCGCGCCGCGACGAACGCGTTGACCGTGAGCAAACCCAGGCTCGGCGGGCAGTCGATGAACACATAGTCGTATGCCGTGTCCGCCAGGTGCGCCTCAAGGGCTTTGGCTAGGCGCCCTTCTCGCGCGACCAACGAGACCAGCTCGATCTCTGCTCCAGCGAGGTCGATGGTGGAGGGCGCACAGAACAGACCCGTCACCGACGGCGATTCGACAACCACCGAACTCATCGGCACACCGTCGACGACCACGTCATAGATCGAGTCGATCCCCGACCGGTGGTCCACCCCCAGGGCGGTGCTGGCGTTCCCTTGTGGGTCCAGGTCGATGACCAGTACCCGCATCCCGGACTGGGCCAAGGCGGCCGCGATGTTGACGGCCGACGTGGTCTTACCAACTCCGCCCTTCTGGTTCGCCACTGTGAGCACGCGGGTCGCGGCTGGACGGGGAAGCGGCGCACCGACCAACGTGGACCGTCGCCGCACGTCCAACGCGATGGCGGTTGCCAGTGGCGTGCTGTCGTCGTCGAGGTCTGCCAGATCTCCTGACTCTCTCGGGCCTTCCCCGTCCACGAGCTGCGGTGCTGCGTCCGACTCCGTTCCACGTGAAACATCGGGCTGGGGGCCGGGCTCGATGCTCTCGCGACCATCGTGTGGACTGGCGGGAGTTTCACGTGAAACGTCTAGACGCTCACCGACGTGGCTTGACTGGCTTGACTGGCTTGACTGGCTTGACTGGCTGGGAGTGACGGACTCAGTTGGGCCGAGCGGAGACTCGTTGATCTCGGCGTTGGCGGTCAAGCCTCCCGCCTCGGCTCCAGACGAAAGCCCGCTGTCGGACGAGGATTGCTCGCTGTGTGGTGCTCGGCCCGGCCAACCCAGTCGGCCCCGACCTGCGCCCGCATGGCCCCAAGGCCATCCGAGTCCTCGACTGGTCCGTCCACGCCGCTCCATCCCTGCATCCAACCACAGCACAGACACCGAGCCGCCGACTCATCCACAGGCCCGGGTTGGTGATCAGTCCGACCGCCCTCCGGTGAAACGGACCTGGCCGAGTCCGACTATCAGGCCGACCGACAGGCACTCCCGACCGAGCGGGGCAGTCCTAGACGCGGACGTCCGGCGCGGTGACGTCGTCAAGCAGTCCCCGTGAACGACCTGGCGAGTGCCTTTGACGAGTGCCTTTGACGAGTGCCTTTGACGAGTGCCTTTGACGAGTGCCTTTGACGAGTGCCCTTGACGAGTGCCCTTGACGAGTGCCCTTGACGAGTGCCCTGGCACCTGACGATAGAGATAACTGATCGGCGCGCGCGTGGAACTCATGCGGCGACTCAACCCAGGGATCGGACCACCTCAGGACGATGCTGCGGTCGCCAGGTCGACGACCCGGGTGGGCGGATCAACCACCCCGACGCCACACTCCCGCACGACTGCCGACGCGACTCCACACTTCCGCAGCGTCGGCCAGGCCGCACCCAACTCCTCCTCGGCCTTGGACCCTTTGATGGCCAAGACCCGTCCGCCGGGTGACACCAACGGCAGACACCACTCACCCAACGTCGTCAAGTTGGCCACCGCACGTGCGGTCACCACCGCCGCCATGAAACTGCTGTGCAGCGCCTCGGCTCGGCAGCAGTGGACCGTCACGTTGCGCAGATCCAAAGCCGCGATCGTCGTCTCGAGCCAGCGGGCCCGCCGGGACAACGGCTCGATGAGATGCATCGTCAGGTCGGGACGAGCGATGGCCAACGCCAATCCCGGCAGGCCGGCACCGGAACCCACATCAGCACATGTGGCGTCCGCCTCGATCAGCTCGGCAACCACCGCGCAGTTGAGCACGTGCCGGTCCCAGAGCCGAGGAACCTCACGTGGTCCCAAGAGCCCGTGGCTGATCCCCGTGTCCGCCAGCAGCGCGACGTATGCCGCCGCCAAGCCCACGCGCTCTCCGAAGACCCCTGCGGCACCGGGTGGGATGGGCGGGATGGGCGGAACCGGCCCGACCGGCGGCCGCGCGACGTCCGTCACGCCGGGCTGATGATGATGTGCCGGTGCGGCTCGACCCCTTCGGACTCCGACAGCAGGCCGGCGGCGGTCACCTCGTCGTGCACGACCTTGCGCTCGAAGGCGGTCATGTCGGCTAGCGCCATCGAGACCCCGGAGGCTCGCACCTGGGCGATCGACTCACGCGCCAACGTCACCAAGGCCGAACGCCGGTCGGCACGGAACCCAGCAACGTCCAGCATGAGCCGACTGCGTTCACCGGTCGCTGTCTGGACGGCCAGGCGAGTCAGCTCCTGCAGAGCATCCAGGACCTTGCCGTCCGCACCCACGAGCCGCCGCGGCACCCGACCCTCTTCGGAGTCGACGATCGACACGGCAGCGCGGTCGCCGTCGATGTCGACGTCGATGTCGCCGTCGAGGTCAGCGATGTCCAGTAGCCGCTCCAGGAAGTCAGCCGCCACCTCGCCTTCGCGCTCGAGCAACGCGACGCGAGACCTCGATCGAGAACCCTGCCGCGCACTCGCCCCGCCCCCAGCCGCTTCATCAGACTCGTCGTCGTCACCGTCCGAGTCGTCACCGTCCGAGTCGTCACCGTCCGAGTCGTCCGAGTCCACCGTCGTTGAGTCAGTCTCAAAGTCAGCCTCGCCGGCGCCCAGCTCGACGCCCGACACCGCTGAGTCAGCCTCATCGTCGCCCACGATCTCCGCGGACCTCGACTCGTTCAACTCCACGACCTCGTTCAACTCCACGATCTCATTCGACTTCGAGACCTCGTCGGACGCGTTCACCTGCGTGGCGTCAACGGTCACGTCGTGCTGTACCTCGCTCATGGCACCTTCTCCTTCGTCCGCCGCAGCCGCGCGTATGCCGCGCCGGCACGGCATACCTCACTGGTCTGTGGGTTCCCCGTCGCCATCGGGTCCGTTCGCGGGGGCCGCACCCGAAGGTCCCGCGGCTCCGGCCGCGCCCCCTGCAGTCGGCCCGGAACGCTTTGCGCGCTTCTTGCCCATGGGCTGCTGACGCTGCCGGTTGACCGGCTGGTTCGGCGCATCCTGCACGGAACCATCGTCCGTGCTCGATCCGTCGCCGGCCGCGCCCGGCCGATCCAACCCCTTCACCGAGAACGGCGTCACCGTCTTGCCCTTGCGGGCCTGGCGCTCGTGCAACGCCCGCTCGGCAGCCGACCCCGGCGCCGGCATCCGGCGGATGACATAGAACTGCTGGCCCATCGACCACACGTTGGTCGTCAGCCAGTAGAGCAGCACGCCGATCGGGAAGTTGATGCCCGAGATCGCGAAGAAGATCGGCATGAGATAGAGCAGCACCGTCTGCTGCTTCATGAACGGGTTGTCCAACGCCGAGTCGGGCAGGTTCTTGCGCATCAACTGACGCTGCGTTGTGAACGTCGACACCGACATGAGGATGATGAGCACGACCGTGACGATCTTGGTGGCCGTGTCGGTCGACCCGAGGAAGGTCGAGGAGAAGGGCGCCCCGAAGATGTTCGAGCTCTCGATCTGTTGGGCCACCTCGGCGGTGATCGGCCCGATCGGAGCGTGGTTGCCCTCGGCAATCGCCTTGAGGTTGTTGAGCACGGTGAACAACGCGAAGAAGAACGGTGACTGCAACAGGATCGGCAGACACGAGGAGAACGGGTTCGTCCCCGTCTTCTTGTAGAGATCCATCGTCTCCTGGGTCATCGCCTGGCGGGACTCAGGATCGGTCTTGCCTTTGTACTTGGCCTGGATCTTCTGCATCTCCGGCTGGATGAGCTGCATCCGGCGCGAGGCGTGGATCTGCTTGACGAACAGCGGGATGAGCACGATCCGCACGACCACGGTCAGCCCGACGATCGACAAGGCCCACGCCCAGCCGCCCCCGATGCCGATCGTCGTCCACAGCTTGTGCCAGGCAATCATCACCCAGGCCTCGCCGATGGTCAGCGGCGAGAGGATGGCGTTGAAGAAGTCGCCCACTGTCGTCCTTGCTCGAAAGGCGAGACTCTCGTCTCACCGGATGGTTCGGTCCAGGCGGCGGATTCGGTATGCCGCGCGCAGACCAAGCTGGTCTAGGTCGCCGCGGTCACGCGGCTGGGGTCGTGATCGTGCCGGTGCGGCTCCCGCTCGGGAACGTGGTCGACGCCCCCCGGGTTCCAGGGATGACACCGCGCGAGCCGCCGTACCGCAAGCCAACCACCCCGCAGCGGCCCGAACCGCTCAAGCGAGGTGACGGCATACGCCGAACAGGACGGGTAGAAGCGGCACTGTTGTGGCAGCAGCGGCGACACCGCGAGCTGATAGATCCGCACAAGCACCAGCAACGGCGCCGCCGCGACCTTGCGCCACGTCCATGGCCCGGTGAGCCCCGGCCCGAGCAGCTCCCGCCGCGTCATGGCCCGGCTCACCCGACCTTCGCGACGGCGCGGCCCAGGCACCGGTCCACCTCGGCCTCGAGGTCGGCGAAGCCAGCCGTCGCGGCCGCCGGCACCGCCCGCACAACAAGGTCACAGCCGGCCGGTATGCCGTCCAGCCGCGCAGCGACCAGGGCCCGCAGCCGCCGGGTCACCCGGTTGCGCACGACGGCGCCACCCACCGCCCCGGACACGACGAAACCGACCCGGGGCGCTCGGGCGCCCATCGGATCGGTCATCGCTGCATGGACCACGATCAACGGCCCGCCGGCTCGCGACCCACCGGGGCCTCGCAGCACGGCGCGGAACTGGCCCGACTCACGCAGCCGGTTGCGGGCCGGGAGCACATGGCCGCCTCAGGCGGACAGCTCGGAGCGGCCCTTGGCCCGGCGCGCGGCCAGGATCGCCCGACCCGCACGTGTGCGCATCCGCAGGCGGAAGCCGTGCGTCTTGGCACGACGGCGATTGTTCGGCTGGAAGGTGCGCTTGCTCACGGGTCTGGTCTCCGTCGATCGGCAGGCCCAGGGCGAGTAGCCTGCGGGCGGTCTGCGGTGGACTGCGGGTCGCCCGTATGCCGTGCTCCCCCGTCCGCCGGCCGCAATCGGAAGCCCGTGATGACGTCGCGGGCGCGCGAAAGCGGCCGGAGTCTAGGTCGACACATGGGCCGCCTACCAGGGTAAGGCCCCGCGGCGCGCAGGGTCAAACCAGCGACGAGACTCACGTAATAGGTCCGGGAAGGTCAGCGCTTGCCTCACGTGAGGATGTCCGCGTAGCGCGTGGTTCGATCCGGTGTGAGCCAGGAGCTGTCGATGACCGCGCGCCGTGAGATCACCA
>WBZS01001655.1_pt1 | contig 16738 bp, 15 predicted proteins | sample 5204201 | NCBI WGS metagenome assembly WBZS01 (sample SAMN12344357, study PRJNA552823) | activated sludge metagenome | biome: Activated sludge suspended growth; feature: Nitrification reactor; material: Wastewater; isolation source: activated sludge from nitrification reactor of wastewater...
GCGAGAACGTGGCGCGCCTTGCGGCCCGCCTCGAACAAGCCAAGGACCATCACGCGGCAGAGAAGTTGGCGCTAGTAAGCCAGTACGAGGATCGGATCGAGGCTGCAACAGCGGCCTTCACCAGCGAACGCGGGCAACTCCTAAGCCAGATCGAGCGCCGCGCAGACGAGGCGAAACGTCTGCAGGATGGAATGGTTATCGAGGGGGCGAAAACCGCCCAGGCGCGTGAGGCACTCGCGAATCTCAAGGGGGTCTATGAATCCCTATGCAGTGCCCATGAGGCACTACGTCGTGACCTGGCCGATGCCCAAACCGGCCGCAATCGCGCCGACGAGACTGCTACCGAGGCCCGCGCGCAGGTGAAGCTCCTGCAAGCGCAGTGCGCAGAAGCGACTGCAGGACTCGCTGCGGTACGCGCCGAACGCGAGTTATGCGCGAGGGAACTCGCGGATGTTCGGGCGGCACTCGCGAAGACAAAGCGACGCAAAGGTCACGAACCGGATCCCGGCGCATAGCCGGACAGCTTCGGTTGTTGAGGCCCACCGTCGCTTCTAGCCCCCGGCGTGCGTCGTTCACTTCCCGGACGAGGCGAGCATATGTTCCACAAAGGATCGCAGACTGGCTTCCATCTCTGGCGTAAGCGCTGCCGCCCGGATCTTGACCGTGAGACTGGCTGGATCGCGAGTGATCGAGCCGGCCTGTTCTTTTCCGACAAACAGCTTGCGGATATCCCGTTCGGTCGGTATCCGCGGACCCTTAGCCGCGCCCGAGACGATCAAGTTGGAGAGACGCATACCATCGACCTCTCCCGACTTGACCTTACCCCAGACCTTCCTCAGTGCGTTGAGAGCGTCGTCGCCACCCGTCGCAAGGGCGCATTGCAGTTCGCTGGCAGCGCGGCGAGAGAGCAAGTCTGGTTTGACCTCTAGATCCGCTACGACGAACCCGGGCAGTTTGAAGAACTCCAAGAACCGGTAAAGATCTGATCTCTGAAAACCAAGAGCGCGGGCCATTTGCGTGCGATTCGGAAATTCCGCCTCAGCCCGTTTGATGGCGCGCGCCACCTCGAAGTCAGTCAAATCCTCGCGGTCGATGTTTTCCGAGAGGGACCATACCGCCATGTCGCTATCGCTGGCGTCAACGATGACCGCCTTGATCCACTCAAGTTTGAGCAGTTCATGTGCCCTGTATCGGCGCTCGCCCACGACAATCTGGAACGGCCGACCGGTGTCCAACGGTTGGACACCTCCTGGCGATTTACTGTCCAACCGTTGGACACCCTGTTCCACGACACGCGGGTTCCTCCGAACGACGATCGGCTGAACCAGCCCAATCTCTGAGATGCTTTCAGCCAACCGTTCAATGGCACCCTTGTCGAAAACCCGACGAGGCTGCCAAGGATTGGGCTCAATCTCCACTAGACGAGTCTCGCTGGAGGCCGCATCCTTGAGCAGGGCCTCGAGTTCCGCCGCACGTCCTTCCGCCTTTCTAGCTCGCTCATTTAGGCTGTCGATGGTCGGCTGCATCATGGCGGTGGCGCCCGGGGCCGTAACGGGCCTCCGTTGGCCCACGGAAGCCTCGGAACGCGGTGGAATCAGATCCAAGGCCCGTTCCCCCTTCGCCCGCAAATCCTTAAGGCTCATCGTTAATCCCCCATACCGAGCTCATGATGGACTGATCGATCAGCTCAACCAGCGTGTCGTAGGCTGAACGGATTCTTGCATATGTCTTGGCAGCGCCCTCGTACTTGGAGATGTCGTACACGGTACCGAACTGCACGGCGCCCACGCCGCTAACCTGGCTGCGTGGGATCTCCGTGGTGAGAACGTACCGCCCATACGTCCGGATAATCCAATCCTTCACGATTGAGGCGGATACCGATGCTGCATCAACTCGGCTCAAGAGCACGCGCATAAAAGCGAAGTCCTTGGAAATGTGCCTGTGCCGCTTGAGCGCGCCGAGCGTCTCTGAAAGCAAGGTCCAAAAGGCGACCGAACTGGCGAAGTCCAGGTTGTCGGGTGGGATGGGCATCAAAAGTCCATCCGAGGCGATGACTGCGTTGACCGCCAGATAGGAGAGCGCGGGCGCCGTGTCGAACAGGATGACGTCGTAGTGATCGCGCAGTGGGTCGATCGCTTTATCGAGCAGCGCCCACCAATGAATCTCGGGATCACTGCTGTGAATGGGCAGGAAGATTTCAGCGTTGAACAGATGTGGCGCTGCCGGGATGATGTCAAGACCATCCCAATAGGTGTTTTGCACGGCATACGCCAAGTCTTTTGGGGCTTCCTCCAACGGGGGATACGTAATTGGCCCGACCGTGTGTTCCTCCAACACCTCGGCAGCGGGCAAAATACCGGTAAGCGTGGTAGCAGAGCCTTGCGGATCCAGATCGACGAGCAGCACCCGTCGACCGCGCAGCGTAAGACCCTGAGCAAGGTTGAAGGTCGTGGTCGTTTTTGTGCTACCACCTTTGAAATTGACCACCGCAATACAGGCCGCCCGTCTACCCGCAGGGCGCTTCGGGATCTTGCTCAGCCGATCGACCCACTCGCGCGCCTCGGCGAGGGTGAATATCCTTTTCTTGCCCCGGCCGTCAACGGTCCCTGAAGGAAGATCGCCCCGCTTCGACAAGTAGGCCACCTGACCTGGATCAATCCCGCACAGGCTGGCGACGGAGGAGCCCGTGAACCACGGCGGGTTCTTTCGGGGGTGCGGCTCCAACATCTTGGAGCGCAAACTGTCGAGCAGGACGTTCGCAGATTCTGCTAGCGCTTCCAACTCGTCCAGAGAAAACCTTTGCGCTTCGGGAAAGAGCATCATGTGGTCTCCGAGTTTCCAGGTTTTGGCCCAATTCGTGCAAAACATGGAAATACTACAACAGAAACACCCATGTCGAACTCTCCCATCTATGTACGCGAGCCTCTTGGAAAGGCTTGGGAGACTTGTGCCATCAATGGTGACGCTCTACGGGGACCGCGACATCGAACAGCAGAACTCTGCCTTTGCGTTTCCGGTTTTCTGCAAACTTCTATAAGCCACGCCTTTGTGTGTCTTATCGCCGTTAACTCTTTGTTACTGTTAACTTGACTGTAAGCTATTCATTCCAAAGCGATTGTTGGCGTTTGGGTGACGGTTTGCAGGAATAAAGGTGACGATTTTCGGGAACCTTCGGGCTGTTTGGTGCTGCCTTGCAGGAACAAAAGGTGATGGTTTGCAGGAAACTCTTGCCGCGACAGGTGCCGGTTTACAGGTATCCGTAATTTGGAAGGCAAAACAGCCGCCACAATTCGATGACACTCCAAGCAAGTCGCTGAACGACTGGATGGAGTTTCGCAGGGCGCACACGACACCCCTCCAGGCAACCCGGCCGTCCCTCCTAAAAGTTCGCATGCGAACAGTTCGGATTGGATGGATTCCCTCGCGAATTGGGTGGTATGGTAACGGCTGCGCGAAATTTGGCATTACCTATGAGTTCCGTAACGAAGCCTGAGAAGTGCGGTGTCGTGGCAGATCGGCCCGAGTTAAGAAAAACCAACGAGCTAATCGCTCGCCCGATTGTGAGCGGACATTTCACCCTGCTGGGTCGCAAGGTCTTCAACGCGATGATCCTGTACGCCCAACAGGCGAGGGTTCCGGGCGGGAATGCCCCGGAGGACAGGGAAGCGTACAAGAAGTTGTTCTGGGTTCCGCTCGCGAATATCGCGAAGGACGCCAGCTACGACAGCAACGACACCGCACTTCTGAAAGAAGTGGCAGGGCAGTTGATGGACATTCGGGTGGAGTCCGAAACCGAGACCGAATGGACAGCCGATCACTTAGTCGAGCAAGTCAAGATCGTCAATCCGAATGGTCTGAACAAAAGGGGAGGGCGGGTCTGGGTTGGGTACAGGTTTCCCGACGAGGTGCTCCATCTCGTGACGGACCCGCGCAGGTATACGAAGCTACCCATCTTCTACCTGACGCAACTCCGAAGCAACGCGGCCGTTGCCCTTTACGAGGTGGCAAAGGAGAGCGCATGGAAAACCTCCGGACTGACGACGAGGGCGCCCTGGGAGGACTGGCAGGCAATCTTCGACGGAAGGCCAAAGGACGAAATTGCCGGATGGAAATCAGAGTACAAGTTTTTCAAAGATCGAGTTCTAAAGAGGGCCATTCAAGAGATCAACACACAAACAGATGTGACGGTCGAACTGCTTGAGTTCAAGAACGGCCGTAAGGTCGGCTCAATCCAGTTCCGGGTAAGGACCAAAGAGCAGATACAACTCGAGTTTCCGCCACCACCCCTGATCGATACATCCACTATCGATGCAATTCGGGCTTTCGGGCTAGCGAAAAGGGAGGCTGAAGACATACTCGCGACGAACGAGGTGGGTTTCCTTAAGGCTACCTGCGAATACGTCAGGAAACGCGCCTCGGATCCGAAATTGCCGCCGCTTGGCAGCCAGGCTGCCTTCTTCCGATCGGCACTCCGCGGACGCTACGTCGAGAGCGTCAATCCAAAGCCGCTGCCAACACCGAAGGCGGCTGCCCCCGAATCAGGGGTCGATACTGAGGCCAGTCAAGCCCGCGACGACGCGGCCAAGCGGCTCGACGCCATGGAGGACGAACAACGTCACGCGCTAATTGAAGAGTTCTACCAGGCGAACCCAGCGTTGCGGGTGATTGCCAAGAATAAGTCGAGCAATATGGTCCGCAAAATGATAGCCAATTGGATGGCGGCCAACGGCCGCTGACCAAAGTGCTGCTGCGCGTTTGCGGCGCGCGCACAGTTTCGGCTCTCTGCATACGGACTGCAAGCGGTTGATCGCGTTGCTGCAGCTGCTGCTGAAACTCGTTCGGGCACGGGCTGCGGATTGGATCAGGGAGCGCGCGCCGATAGCGTGTCCTTGCTGCGGGGCGCATATGAAGATCGTGCGCACGCGCATTGCACCAGCGCAGGCGGGCGGGCCACCGACCGTGACTACCGCGTGGGGTGTTTTCTGATCGTGTAAGCGAACCATTCACCGGCGAGCGGCGAGCATCGGCACCCATAAGCTGAGGGACGCGCTTGCCACGTATCGGCGGCCAGCGCAGGCTACTGCCGCGCATTTGCCCACTTTGGGTCGGTCCTTGCCGCAATGGCAGGCTCGACGTGGCGGACTTAGAACCAGCCGCCGCCGCTCCGGCTTGCTGCCGGGGCAACTCCAAAAAGCCAGTTGCTACCGCACTCCGAACGCGGCGCCCATGGTCCGGGCTCGTCCAACAATCGGTTCAGATCGTGGCAAGCACGATCTAACCTTAGTTCCTTTCCTTGCGCGATGCATACCGCCGCTAAAATGCCACCCTCCTATAGCGCTGAAACGACTTCCCATCCGCGTACCCCAGAATCTGCATCAATTCCTCATCGGTATGCGTCTTGTCCGACCGCGCCTTGACCGCAAACGTGTGCCGCAGCGTAAACGGCCCCCGGGTCGCCACGTTCCCCGAATCCTTCCCTGCCGCCCCCCTGGGCGAACTGGCAATCCGGCACGCCTCCAACGCCTCATGAAAGCCCTGATTGATCGTCGAGTTGTCCATCCCCCGGTCCTGTCGGTTGCTCGGGAAAGCCCGCTCAAGCAACCCCGGCGCATCGGCAAACGCCCTCGCCCGAATCGCCAGCCACGCCGAGAGCACCTGCGCTGACCAGCCCGCGATGGGCACATCGCGCGCCGGGCTGCGCCCCAGCGCCTGAACCCGCAGCGTCGCCGGCAAGCCCTTCTCGTCGAGGAAGATGTTCTCCACCTTCAACTCCGTCACCTCCCTGGGCGTCAGCCCCGCCCCCAGCATCACCGCCAGCACCGAACGATTGCGCGCATCCTTGCGATCCGCCGCCGACACATCCGACAACGCACGCCGCGGCCACAGCACCATCAAGTAACCCATCAACCGCGCATACTCCTGGCGCGTGATCGTGTCGGGCAGCGCGTCCTTGTTGCGCGCATTGACGAACCGGAAATCCGCCGCAATCAGCTCGCTCGCCGCCGTCGCCCCTGGCGCCCCGCGCCGGGCCGCCTCGAAGCCCGCGACCGCTTCGATCAACCTGAGCAAGCGCCAGGCGTAACGGTCCGTCAGCGACGCCTTGGACACCGCCTCCTTGCCCCGCAGATCGAGCAACAGCCGCAGCTGATCCACCGACAGATCGCAGACATGAAAATCGTAGCGCACGCAAAACGCGCGCACCGCGCGCCACATCTGGCGATAGCTCTCCTTGGATTCGTCGCTCAACGGCGCATCCGAATCGCGCGAAGCCAGGTAGTCCTCGAGCAGCGTGACCAGCGTGCCATCCAGGTCGACGCCGAAGATCGGTGCCGTCGACGCGTCGGACTGTTTTCGGATACGTCGGTTCATGGCACGAAAGCGGGGCAGGGTGGGGGTTGAGAAAGCGGCGGAGAACGGATGATCGAACCCTAGCCCGTATGGGCCGAAAAATCAACCAACGGCGAGCGTGGTGCTTTTGCTTGCTTTGTTCGACGTCCTCTTATTTTAGAGATGGTGGGGGTGCGGGAGGAACGGGGTTTCCCGTTAGTTGATTTATTGTGCTGTGTATCGGCCGCAGATCGAACCCCCCCAAAGGTCGTATTGGGGCGTGTGCAGGGCAAGGGTACTATTCGTCATGCGTGAACGTCATATTCACGCGATTCTCCCGCTGCGCGCCCGATTGCAGCCGGCGCAAGGGCGGGCCCACGACACCTGGAGGAACGAATGCCATGACGCCCCGTGAATTCCGAGCCCTTCGCCGCCCACTGGCCATCGGTCTTGCCGCGCTGGCCTTGAGTTACCCCTGCGCCAGCCAGGCGGGTGCCCAATCCGTTCCCACGCAGACGTTCATCGATTTGCGCGGTGCCGGCATCCGAGGTGAGTCGGCCGACTCCGGCCATGCCCAGTGGAGCAGAGTCTTCGGCCCCTCGCTGACGCTGAGCACGAGCGTTGGCACGGGGCAGGGCAGACCCATGATCGAAACCACCGGACTCGCTTGGACGCAACCGCTGGACAGCACGTTCGCGCAGATGGCCACACGCGGCGCAGCGGTGCGTACCAGCACGATCGACTATGTCAACCCGGGCAGTGCGAACGGTGCGCCCTATTTCCAGGTGACAGCCAGCGGTGGCGCGCCGATCTCCAACCTGTCACTCAAGGACGATGTGGTCTCCGTGCAGCAGCAGACCCCTGCCACGTTGGCCCTGAGCTACTACCCCACGGACGCCGCCGGCCGAGCGGGCGCGGCCCTGACCGGCACCTGGAACCGTACCAGTGGTGCCGTGACCCCGCCAGCAACCGTTGTGCCGACCCTCACCGGCGTGACGAATTCGCCGGTCCGCGATGGTTCCTTGCACGCCTATCTGCGGTTCGGCGACTCGACCGGCAGCATCGCCGGCGAAAGCAAGGCCTACGGCTACGAAAACTGGATCGACATCCACGGCGTCAACTGGTCATTCGCACCGGGCACGGCGGCTTTGCGCCCCGGACCATTCGAATGGGTGCAGGGCATCGACCGCAGCTTGCCCTATCTCTTTGCCAAGGCCGCCTCGGGTGGCGTGCTACCCCTGGCAACGATCGAGTACGTCCATGACGGCACACTCGGACCGGTGACGTTCATGCAACTGACGCTCGAGTCCCCAATCATCCGCAGGCTCTCGCTCGATGGCACCGACGTGTCGCAAACCCTGGAATACCGCAGCGGCACCCAAACGCTCTGGCAGCTTAACGAGGATGGCTCGCGTGGCCGGGCCAGTGGATTCAGCTTCGACGCGCGCACTGGGACCGTCACAGAAAGGTTCGGCGGGGCGCCCAGAGTGGCAGGCTTCGGCGTGGGCAACCTGGCGCCGGTGCCCGAACCGCAGACTTGGGCGTTGATGTTGTCAGGTGTGGCCATGTTGTGGGTCACCTCGCGCCGGCGCCTGGCGCGTGCTGAAGCAGCATTTGGCGCTTGAGGCGCCCTTGGTACGAGCCACGCCGATCCCTCTCCGGCGGCTTTGCGTCGGTGCGGACAGAACGGGCGCTCGCCGGGTGGCTGTTCGACTAACTGGCCCAGCGCTTCGGCAAGCAGAGGGGTTCCCGGACATGCAAATGTATGGATGACAGCGATTCGAGGCACCGGATTGCTTGGCGAGACCGGCCGGATCGCCTGGGTCGATAGGACGAATTCGCTATCCGCATACTTCCCGAAGTTGATTAGCGTCAACGCCGTGATGTTGTCTGCATCTACCATCGCCACATGATCCGATAATGCAAGCCAATTGCATCTGAGAAAGGTCTGGATGCGAATCACCCTCTGCCGGCTTGGTATCGCCGGCGCCCTTTGCACCGCAGCGCTCGTGGCGGATGCGGCCGACACGACAATCTATTTCTGGAATGTCGACCGGCTCATTTCGGTCGGGGCAAGAGAAGTCCGTCTGCGTAGCAAGGCAGGGGAATTGCTCGGGCAGATCAACCAGGCGCGTCTGATGGAATTGTCCGAGGTGCGCATGCGGATCGAACGAGCCTCCGACGTCAAGTCCGATGTCTATCTGGTGACCGGCGAAAAGCCGAACGCGTTCGCGACCAACGTCGCAACGGGCCGCAATCTCTTCGCGATCAATCTACCAATGATGAACGAACTGGGCGACGACACCGATGCGTTGGCCGCGCTGATGGGTCACGAGATCGCCCATATCGAGCGGAACCACATTCGGCAGAAGATCGAGGCAGCCCAGAACATCCAGGCCGGAAGCAACGTCGCGACCATCATCCTTGCGCTCGCCGGCGTGCGCGCCGCAGGCGCACTGGTCAGCCTCGGGGCCAACGCAATGTTCGGCGGTTATTCGCGCGACCAGGAAAGGGAAGCGGACAGCCGCGGAGCCGAATTCGTACGGACGGCCGGATTCAACGTGTACGGCGCACTGCGCCTGTTCGAGAAGATCAGTGCCAAGCATGGCGACCATTGGGGTGTGTTTCTCGCCAGCCACCCGTCGCACGCCGAACGTACCGCGTCGATGCGCGCGCTGGCCGAGTCTTCGCGAACTGAGCAGGGACCCAACGACATCACGCGACTCGCGCTTGCTGCCCCAATCGCGACACGCGAGTCGGCAGACGAACCGGGCGAATACTCGGCTGTGGTACACGACACCGAAGAACGCGTACCGACACTGCACCAACGCGTCATCTGCACTTTACCGAACGGTTCGCAAGAATCGACAACGAAGATCGACTGCGTACAACGTGACGGTGAGTATTCCAACTGATCATTTTTCGGAGACAAGCATGTCACGTATTTCGAGGATCCTGTTCATCGCTGCCGTTGCGCTTTCACTTTCCGGCTGCATGACCTACCGCTACGACGGAAGGCAATTCGACGATCGCGCGAAGGCGGAGGCTGCACAGCGCGAGGACCTGTCGACCATCCGAGCCGCTGCGCCATTCAATGCTCGAAGCAAGCCGCTAGCCAAGAATCTTCGATTCGTCGTCCCCTCAATGAGCGTGCTTCTTGACCGAGGCGTACTGCCAAGCGGAACAGCCGAGGCGCGCGACTATGTCGCGACCGTTCTCTACAACGACTACCACGCCTTGGGAGAACTCATACGCCAGCGGAACATATTCGAGGGCACTACCATCGAAGACACAGCCGAACCCGGGCATTTGACGCCCCGGCCGGGTGAGTCGGCGATCTACTTCTATTTACCAGACTCGAAGACCGGAGCCTGGTACTACATCTCGACCCATACGAAGCGGACGCCGCTCAACTTCGACCGTGGAGCGCCGGACAAGGTAGGCAAGATCAAGTTCTTCTTGGATAGCGTGGAAGCGTTGGCCGCCGGCGAGCCGAAGTAGGCTTTGGTCCACAAATACCCGATCTTCAGTACCTGGCAGGCTTGACGCTACCGCGATACATTATGCATGAGCTACTGTGACGACCGAGAAGAAGGAGCGGCTCAAGAAGATGGGCGCGTTCCGGGCGCAGGCGGCCGAGCGCAGGCGGGCAGGGGAGTAGAGGCGTCCGGCCGGAAGCGCAGGCGCAGTCGGGAACAACGACTGTGGCTCCAGACGAACAAGTGGCCTACGCGAGCGTCTTGCTGCGGCGTGAACGCGGCCATGTCCATGTGCTCCAAACGCACCGAGCAGGCGGGTTCAACCACGCAGCCCGTCGTCCCCTGTGGAGCGCAACCTATTCTTATAGATTGCGGATAGATACTTTTCAAGGGGACAAAAGACCTATTCACAGCGAATAGGAATGGGCGCATTCTGAATGAAGGGGTAAGAAGAGTGCTGTGCTATTTGGACGAAATCGATTCCTCGTTCATTCGACACGAGGCAGCAAGAACAAGACGGGAGGTCAGACATGACAATTTATGCGCCGGGTGAACAGCCGCGGTCCGGGCAGTCTCCCCAAAGCTTTCGGCCATCGCCGTAGGATGGCGTACTCGATTTCCACCCAAGATGCTTCTAGCGTGGGTACGTGGACTGCCGCATCCAGCCGGCAGAGCCGTACCCCACCATGAATCGTTCAGCAGCGCGCTCGCTACGTTGCTTCGGGCGGACACGGCGTACAAGAGGGGCGCTCCGTTGAGCAAAAAAGAGGACATACCGATGGTAAGGTGGATGGTCTGTGCGGTGCTCGTGTGTCTGATGACCGGCTGCGCGAACTTCAAGGCGGTGTCTGCGTTTGCGACCGAAACAAGCAAGCTCACTGGGACAATTGGAAACGAGTTCAGCCAGCTCGCATCACTTTGCGTCAAGCAGGCGGAGTTGTCGATCGCCATCAATGACAGTGACGATCAGACGCTCAAGGACTGCGAACACTACAAGGCAGCTCAAGGGCGACTGGCTGGTGTCACAGTGGACGTCCTTGACAACTACGCCAAAGCGCTGTCGGCGCTCGCCGACGGCAAGTCCATCGATCTATCTTCCCATATAGAAGGGCTTGCTGCCAAAGCGAAGAACTTCAAAGATCAGGACGGCAAGGCTCTGGCCGACGATAAGCAGGTTGCTGCGCTGTCCAAGGTCGCCCAGGTGCTTGTCGACGTGGTGACATCGGCGCGGCGGGAGGCTGCGATCCGACGCTTGGTCGAGCAAACGCCCAATCTCAAGATCACCGGTGACATCCTGCGTTCGTTTTTCCACGTCTCACCCAGCGCACCGATTGGCCACGCGAATGCCCCGTACAGCAATCTGATCGCAATCATGACCAGCGCGGCGGCATCGAACGACACGAGTCTACGCAGTCCCGCGTTCGCTGAGAAAGAGCCGATCCGGACTGCCGAGCTTCGGCTGGATCTCAAGGCCACCGGGGCGTTACTGGCCAAGCGGACGCTGACCGCGCCGGACGGTGTGCCGGCCAGGGTTGTTGCGGCCATCGACGCGTGGCAGGCCGCACTTACCCGGTTTGCCGACGACGCGCTCGATCCGGATCCGAAGGAACTGTTCACGCGACTCGACGACCTCCGTTCTAAGGCGATCGCGGCGCGCGATGCCATCGAGAACAGGAACAACTGAGCGGGGACGACAGCATGACGGCTAATGAGCTTCTTGAGGTTGCCCAGGAGGGTGACGCTCTGCTTGGCGACGAAATGCAGGCGTCGATCGATCGGCTGCTCGCGATTGCTGACGGCCTGAACCCGTTCCTGGAAAAGGAAACCGATGTTGGCGCGGCGCGCGAGATCGGCCGCGTGCAGCAGAGGCTGCGCACACTCGCGATGTCGCTGGTGAATATCCAGATCAAGCTGCTCACTGGTCAGGCAAAGATCACGGCAGCGCATATCAACGCCGCCGTAGCGTCCGCTATGCAGGTGATCGAGTCGATCAAGACGTGGAAGAAGCGCATCGAGATGATCGGACACCTTGTCGACTTCTTCGCAGCGGTGGTTACCGGTAACGGCGGGACAATCGTGGATGCGGCGTTCCAGTTGAAAGACAAGCTAGACAAGGCGTGACACAACATGCGGGCTGTCCGTCCGGTCCGCGACTACCGGTGCTGTGCTCCGCAAGTATCCGATCTGCACTTTCTGGCAGCCTTGACGGGTCCTCGATCCGTTGTGCATGATCGCAACCGTGATCGCTTTTCTTCAAATAATCGTTCGATTGCTGGCCGACCTTGTCGGCCTGATTGCGCTCTCCGTCAGACCTCGGCGATCCCTCGAAGTGGAGAACCTATTCCTCCGCCGCGAGCTTGCCATGTACGTGGAGCGCGGCATCAAACCCAGGCGCGTCGACGCCGCGACACGTCTGTCGCTCGCGTTACTGTCACGGTTGTTTGATTGGCGCGATGCGCTGGTCGTGGTGCGCCCTGAAACGATGATCCGCTGGCACCGGGCAGGCTGGCGCCTGTTCTGGCGATTCAAGTCACGACCGGGGCGCCCGCGTATCCCTGTGGAGTTGCGCCAACTCATCCGGCGCATGGCCGATGAGAATCCACTTTGGGGCGAGGAGCGGATCGCCAATGAACTGCTGCTCAAGCTGGGTCTTCGCATCTCACCGCGCACCGTGCGCAAGTACATGCCGAGACGGCCAGCTGGCCACCCACGAGGCGATCAGCGTTGGGCCACGTTCCTCCGTAACCACGCCAAAGGAATTGTCGCGTGCGACTTCTTCGTCGCAGTCACCGCGACGTTCCGGCTGCTCAATGTCTTCGTGGTCATCCACCACAGCTCGCGTCGCCTGCTGCATTTCAACGTCACGGCACACCCGACGGCAGCCTGGACACTGCAGCAACTGCGAGAAGCGCTCGGTTTCGAGAAGGCCCATCGCTATTTGCTGCATGATCACGACAGCATTTTCGCTGGAAGCTTGGACGAATCGATCAAGCATCTCGAGCTAAGCGTGCTCAAGTCACCGCCGCACAGCCCGAAGGCCAACGCGATCTGTGAACGGGTGATCGGAACGATTCGCCGCGAGTGCTTGGATTGGTTGATTCCGCTATCCGAACCGCACTTGCGATCGATGCTCAAAGAATGGGTGAAGCATTACAACGGGGCGCGCCCGCACATGGCATTGGGCCCGGGAGTCCCCGATCCACCTGCGGGACGTGTACTGCAGGTCAATGAGAAACCACGGCATCGTCTGGGCGCACGAAAGCTTGTGTGCGCCCGGTCGCTGCTGGGCGGCTTGCATCACGAACATTCGCTCGCGCCCGCATTGGCCTGATCGAATATTTGCGGAGCACAAGAGAAACAAAACGATGAAAGGGGAGCGATGTCACCTGTTCGTAGCGTGGTGCCTTGGCTGGTTCTAGTAGGCGTGGTGCTCTTTTCGGGGGCTTACCTTTTGCTATTTGGTTACTGGATGTACCGTGACTTCAATTTTTTTGGCGCAATAGCACGCGATCACTTTGCCGCGGTGATTGGGCTTCCGTTTGCCGCACTCGCAGCGCTCTGCATCGTCTTATTTTTGGAGTTCCGTTCTGGACAAATGGAGATTGAGGCGTTTGGTATCAAGTTTCGAGGTGCCTCGGGTCCTGCAATCATTTGGCTGTTTTGTTTTCTGGGCATCGCCGGGGCCATAAAAATGGTTTGGTAATTCAGCCCAGAGAGCGGCCAAAATCGGGGGCTAACTCAAGCCGCTTGGGGGGATCGAACGTTGCGTCGTTCGCTGGGCCAGTTTGGAGCCTGCGACGCCGCTTAAATGCATCGGCCACTTCACCGTTGAGATTGGCCACGCGGATATGCAGCAGTGCATTTGCCTGTGCTCCGCAAATATCCGATTTGCAGTGCCTGGCAGGCTTGACGCGTGTGCATCGCGGTAGGGATACTGGTTGCCCGATACCCCCCGCACAGATCCCGGCGAGCGCGATTTACGCACCGGCCTCTCACCTTGGGTGTGTGACGGCGAAGCGGTCTTGGGGCCACGGATGAAGGATGCGCGCAGCACGCAGGAAGTCCGCGGCGAGTCGGGCTATGCGCTCCCACGTAGTGCGATCCCGTTGACTTCGCCGTAGTAACGCGCGGCGCCACAGGTCAGTGACTCGCCGGCATTGGTGATGTCGAACACGGAGATAAATGACAATTTGACGGAAATTGCGGACAACGCTCTGAGAAAGGTTGCGCCTCGGTCGAATTGCAGGGAGAAACCGCCGGGGCCACTGTCACGTATTTTCGGCAAGCTGCAACACATTGCCAGCAATTGTCGCCAAACTCGATGCAGTGTCGTTCGGCCGCAACATCGAGTAAGAAGCGGCCAGATGCCTCAAGGTGCGCACTGTTGTTGGCGATGCGTCGAATTGGCCATTGTCAGCTTTTGACCTCATATCGTCATTCATCCTAAAAACCTGAGTTGCCGGTATGCCAAACCGCGCGAAGGTCGGCCAACTGTGGGTTGGCGACGAAATTGAGGAGTCACCCGATGGGTGAGGCGAAACTGAAGCTGGCGAAACGCGAGGAAATGCTGTTGTCGTGCGCGGGAGTGCAGACGATGGCAGGTCGGGTGCAGGTGCGATGGGAGTCGGAGAGTGCGGCCACGCCGATGGGGCAATTGGCCTACTTCATCGAGTTTCTCAACCTGACCGGACTGTGGAATCGTTGGCTGGAAAGCGCCCCGCTGAGCTACGCCAGTCCCAATGCGCCCTCCAAGGCGCAGGTGCTGGGCACTTGGCTGCTCTCGGTGTTGTCGGGCCACCGACGCTACGCCCACGTGACCGGGATCCGTTGCGACGGGGTCAATCCGGGGCTCTTGGGCATGGACAAAGTCATCTCCGAAGACGCTTTGCGCAATGCCCTGAAGCGCATCCCGGAAGGCCAGGGGTGCGCCTGGCTGGACGGGCATCTGTCGGACAGTGTCAGCGCGCTGCTCAACGCCGCCTGGATTCTGGACATCGACACAACGATCAAGCCGTTGTATGGCCATCAGGAAGGCGCGCTCATCGGCTATAACCCGAAGAAACCGGGACGCCCGTCCCATGCCTATCACACGTACCTGATGGCCGGTCTGCGGCTGGTCCTGGGTGTCGAAGTGTGTGCCGGCAACGAACATACGGCCAAGCACGCTCAGCCCGGTCTGCTCAAGGTTCTCGATGAACTGCCCGCAGAGAAGAAGCCGAAGCTGGTGCGCGGGGACAACGCCTTCGGCAACGATGCGATGATGACGGCTCTGGAGCAACGGGGGCAGCCTTACCTGTTCAAGCTCAAGCTCTCGAAGAACGTCAAGCGTCACATTGTCAGTGTGTTCCGCCAATCGGGCTGGACGGATGCCGGCCAGGGTTGGGAGGGCAAGGATGGGGCGCTTGCGCTCAAGGGCTGGGAGAAGAATCGTCGCGTCGTCGTGCTGCGCCGGCCGCTGACGGGCGAGATCGTGGTGGCCGGTGAGGATGACGGTCAGCAACTGCTGGCCTTCGTGGAAGCCGACCGCAAGGCAGGCAAGGGCATCACGGGCTACGAGTACGCGGTGCTGGTGACCAACACCGACTACGAGATTCTCAGCCTGGGCCAGCTCTACCGGGATCGGGCGGATGCCGAGAACGCCTTCGACGAACTCAAGAACCAGTGGGGATGGGGTGGCTTTACCACGCACGACCTGCATCGCTGCCAGTTGGCCGCCCGGGCCGTGGCACTGATCTACAACTGGTGGAGCCTGTTCGTTCGCTTGGCCAATCCCCAAGCCCGCCGCGAGGCCATCACCAGTCGGCCGTGGCTGATGTCCTCGGTGGGGCGACGGACCGAACATGCCGGGCAGACGACGATCACACTAACCGGTTTGCACGCGCATTTCGAGAAGGCGCGGGCAGCGCTAATGCGTGTCTCCGCCATGCTTCAGGGCTGGTTAGCTCGTGCTGCGGAGCAGTTGGATCCGACGACCGTCTGGAACCTCGTCTGCGAGCATCTCAAATGCCTCCTCGCCGGGGTCGGACCGCCTCGCGCCCAGCGGCTTCTCGAAAATCATGCAAACGGAATCGGCTAACTGAGGTTTTTAGGTTCATTTCCGTGTTCGACACTTGTTGCACTTATTGTTCCCCCTCTAATGCTGGATTGATCGCAATAGCGCTACGAGCTCCGGTTGGCGGTTGGTGCGTGTCTTCTGGAATACGACCTGAAGGTGCGTCTTTGCCGTATTCGCGGATACGCCGATACGCGATGCCGCATCAGCCAATGTTCCTCCGCCGAGCAACGAACAGGCGAGGCGCGCTTCGGCAGCAGTCAGACCAAAGCCCTGTTGAAGCACGGCTTCACTTGGTGGTTTGAGTGGATCGGAGACCTTAATCAGAACACCGGTCTGCTCGAACCAGGGGCGACCTTCGAGCTGCATGAGGGGTGCGACCGTAACCAGCATCGGCGGACCCAAGGCGCGATCAAGGGTGACCAACGGGGAACTGCTTCCAGGGCGGCGGGTATTTCCTTTAGCCAGTTCCAAAGCATCGGCAAAGGCGACCTGGAATCGTTTCTGTGCATCCGGGGAGGCGCAGCGCAGGGTGTTGCCTGAACCGAGTGAGAACACGCCGCCGGTCTTGAGCAGATGCTCAAACGCCGGGTTGGCTTCGCTGATTTCACCCAAAGCATTCAGCGCTGCAACTGGCTCTGCGCTGTCATTGATGGGGTTTGGGGCGCAGTGGAACGGAAAAGGCAGTTAAGCCGAAGTCATAGATCGTCAGCCGGATCGCGAAATGCTCGCAGCTCGCCCTTGGCCACCGCTTCCTGCGGATTTCGCGGAACGTGACCGGTCGTTTCGCGTGAGCGTGACCGTTGGCGGGATGCTGCATGAATAGAGTCGAATGTTACCTCAATCGGTCACGCTTTTCGCGAAATCGCGGTCACGCTTT
>WBZS01001656.1_pt1 | contig 16724 bp, 17 predicted proteins | sample 5204201 | NCBI WGS metagenome assembly WBZS01 (sample SAMN12344357, study PRJNA552823) | activated sludge metagenome | biome: Activated sludge suspended growth; feature: Nitrification reactor; material: Wastewater; isolation source: activated sludge from nitrification reactor of wastewater...
GGTCCAACTGACATACGGGCTGTGCGCACCAAGTACGAACCGACCTCTATGCCGGACGCCGCACCTACATTTAACGCCAGTTTCATGCGTCGCGGGTGGCGCGCAGCGCGGTGGAGCAACTGACATGAAAGCATGCGACGATGAAACGCCGAGCAGTTCGCGCGTTCGGCGGCCCTGCCCAGGCGAATCGCTTTCGATACATGGCGGCCGGTCCCGGCCTCAGACATCATTTCCCCGACGAAACTGCTGATTAGGAGAGTGTCTTGAGTAGCAAGCCTGATCGTTCCTTTTCACGACTTGCCGCTTGTGCATTCGTGCTGGCAAGCTTGGCAACGATTCCACCCGCCGCGCGGGCCGAGGAGAATCCGATAACGGAGGCTGAACACGCCCTTTTTGTCGTCGATCATCTTCAGTCGATCGCCGGCAAACAGATACTGCGCTATGCCTTCCATCGCGGCGGTACGCTCGACAACGATCTCGACGACTCGGTCGAGATCGAGGTCAGCGATGAATCCGGTACCCGAACCGTCGAAACGCGATGCATGACGGGATCGAAAAGGCTCGAACTACCCGCGATCGAAGCCGCAAAGGGCAACCCTGCCCTGTTGTGTTTTCTCGAACGGGACATCCGGGAAATGGAACGCCTGACGGGAGGAAAGAAGTGGTTCTTCCAGAAACGAATCCGCCTCGCGCTTGCCGACGGCCCAAAAGTCAAACCAATCAAAGTGACTTTCGCCGGCAAGGAGATCACCGCCAAGGAGATCCGGATCACGCCTTACGCCAAGGATAGCCTTCGGCAAAAGTTTGAAAAGTACGCCGACAAGTACTACGTGTTCCGGCTGTCCGACTCGGTTCCCGGCGGCATTCTCGAAGTGGACGCCGTGATCCCTGACAACGCCAAACCGGAAGGCCCCAAGCTGATGGAAGAAGTCATGGCGTTCTCCCGCCTGGAATCAGCGAAGAAGAACTGACCAATGAGCGAACAACGCGCGTTCGTCGGGTTGGGCAGCAACCTGCGCTCTCCCGAACGCCAGATTCTGTTGGCATTCGACGAACTGGCTGTCTTGCCGGGTTCCCGGCTGCTCGGCCGCTCTTCACTCTATAAGACGGCTCCGATCGGCTACGTGGACCAGCCGGACTTCGTCAATGCCGTCGCGGAAGTGTGGACGAAGCTTTCTCCCGAAATGCTGCTGGAGGCTCTGCTGGGAATCGAGCGGCGCCACGGCCGCATACGGGAAATTCCAAATGGTCCGCGGACGCTGGATCTCGATGTTCTGCTGTTTGGCGATCAAGTGATTTCTGCCGAGCGCCTGCAAGTTCCCCACCCTCGCGCGCACGAACGGGCATTTGTTCTACATCCCCTCGTCGAAGTGGCGCCGGACGTCCATATTCCCGGCCGAGGGCCGGCAAGGGATTGGCTGGCGCAGTGCGCCGAGCAACCGATTTCCCGAATCGCCGAGGAGTCGACGCTCCGCAGGGCGCTTGGCACATTCGTCGAGATGACATGAGTCTCTTGAGCGAGGCAATCTCGGGATCCCGGTTTCAGCCCGGCATCCGAATCAGCGCCAGACCAGTATTTCGCCCTTTCCGCTTGCGCCGATATCGCCCATCCAGCGCTGCACGCGCGGCCTCCGCGATGCCCACTGATCGAATGGCGCGCCCAGACTGGTCCATTGCCGGGACAGCAGGCGCAGGAAACCCAGCTCAAACGTCCCGCACTCGTTGAACGTCGACAGCATGCGCGCCGGCTCATGCGAGCCGAGCAACGTACCGCGCGTCATGCTGTAGCCTGCCCCCGGGCCGATCCGCCCGAACACGGCAATCGTTCCGGCAATCATGCGACTGGCGCAGTAAAGGCCGCAATCGCCACCGATCAGAATCGCACCGCGACGCATGCGATCGCCAGCCCTGTCGCCCGCGTTGCCAGCCACCACAACCGTCCCGCCACGCATGCCGCGCATTTCCCCGACCCGGGCGCCGCCGAGAAAATCCCCGGCGTTCCCGCCAACCTTTAGCTCGCCGCCACGCATTGCGCATGCTGCGAGCAGACCGACCGAGCCGTTGACCACAAGTTCACCACCCTGCATGTCGGCGCCGGCGTACGCACCCGCGTCGCCTTCGACGCGAAGCGTTCCGTGCGTCATTCCCTGCCCGACATGATCCAGGGTTCCGCCCCCGATCAGCAAGATGCTTTCCGAATCGCTTCCCGCAACCGAAAACACTTCGCCGAGTTCGACGGACCGGTTCCCCAGGTGCATTGGCAGACGCGAAATCGATTCCACGGCCAGGCCCGCGAGCCTGTCCGGCGTAATGGCGGAAACGTCGATACGTTGTGCGACCGGCGATCTCAGCGTGAAAGTCAGCGCGCTCACGCAAGTATCTCTCGCAAATGGAAATGGAATGGGCCCAGCTTGCCGCCGTAATTGCCCGCCGAGATGCGACGCACGCCGCCAGCCGCACCGACCCTGCAGACCGCCTCAAGGCCCGCTTTCATTGCAGCACGGACATCGTGGTCGGTGAGGCCATCGATCACGATCTCCATCACACTGCCAACATCCGGGGTCAGCTCGCTGCGCGTGATGCCTCGCAGTGTCGGGCAGAACGCATCGTTGGTGGATGCCGGCAGCGCCTTGTATTTGGAGCCGACCTTCGAACCCGAGCGCACCACGCCACCGGGAAAAGGCATGATCACGTTCGGCAGTTTTCGCATCGATTCGACAGCTGCCTCGCAAGCCCGCAAGGCCGAAACCTGGTCTTCGGCCAGAACCAGGAAGTTCCCGCCGCCCACGGCCTTGACCATGGATACGCTTTCCTCCGCGAGAAATTCGCCATCCATCACCGGTACCCGCCAGTAACGCCGCCCGCCGATCAGCTTGGACAACTGGAATCCATCGCCGAAGAAGCGCAGGGTCTTGCCCAGTGGGAGCTTCTCTGCGCTGTCGATCCCGGAGAACACGGCAGTCGTCGGACAGGTCAGGACGCATTGGCCCACCCGGCGCTCGATCTGCTTGCCAAGTTCCTTGGACGAAACCGCAAACAACAAGACCGAAATGCCGGGCCGACTGTCGGGCGTTTCGGCGGCCGAAAGCTCGCGTTCGATACCCGCCTCCGCACCGCAAGCGATGACGGAGGTGGCGAATCCCGTCAGCGCAATAGCCGCGTGGCGTGCCCAGGTCAGATCATGTGCGGTGATGATCAGACGGGTGCCCCGCATGCCGAAGGCTTCGGCAAAGGTCTCGTCGATGGCGACGCCGTTGATGATCACCTAACGCACCCGCTTGTTTCGGCAATCATGCTGGATCGCGGTCGATCCATGTCCGCATTCGCACAGCTCGTCGTCGCTTATCCTGAAGTTCTCCAGTCGAATCGAATGAAACCGGTCGAAATAGGGCCTGAGCTGCTTCTCGATCGACACATCGTATTCGGGCCGGACGACGTGCGTATTGCCCCAGGTAACCGAGACGATCTCTCCATCCTGCGCCACCAGCCTGCCGTCCTTGAATACGTATTGGGGCCGGGCGAACATCGCTTCGACGTCTTTGTCTTCTCGATAGACCACGATGTCTGCCGCCGCGCCCGGCGCCAGATGGCCGCGATCCTTCAGGCCCAGCAGCCGTGCTGGCGCAGCTCGCGTCATGGTGGCGATTTCGTAGATCGAGTACTCGCGATCGATGCTGCCCAAACTGCTCATGGCGGCGGCATCGGGGTTGATCGTGGCCAGCATCGCCTTGCGATAGCTCTTGTCCATCAGCAGCTTGATCAGGTGCGGATAGCTGGTGAAGGGTGCGCCGTTCGGATGATCGGTGGTGAGGAAGATGCGCCACGGGTCATTTACCAGCAGGAAGATTTCCAACCCGATTGCCCACTGGAGCGCATTGACGAAATTCTTGTCGCGATACTTGAAAGGCACAACGCCGCACCCGGCATCGCACTCGATGTCCATCACGACGAACTTCTTCGGCGACGCCAGACCGCTGTTCCGATGCTGGGTCATGTTGTCGCCGGAAGCGGTAACAGTCTGCCCGAACATGATCTGTCCGACATCGGCAGTGATGTTCTGGTTGGCATTGATGGCTTCCGCGATTCTCGCGGCTCCCGACGAGAACTTGCGGTCACCCTCGGTGCCGTAACTGTGGAACTGGATATGCGTCAAGTGCAGCGGCAGTCCTTCGACCGCTTGCATGGTGGCGAGCGTGGTATCGACGTTGCCCGGCAAACCGAGATTGCTGGCGTGAACGTGCAATGGATGGGGCACACCGAGATCATGCACCGCCTGCGCGAGCACCTTCAGGATGTGGCGCGGGGTTAGCTGGTAGTACTGGTGCGCCTCATCGAGGTTGAGGTAGCGCTGGTTGAACTTGAACGCCGAGATGCCGCCCGGATTGACGACCTTGACGCCGATCGCCTGCGCGGCATTGATCGTCCATGCGACATAGTCGTTGATTGCGCGCTGGTCCTGCTTGGCGGCAAGCATGCGCAGCAAGAAATCGTCGCTACCGAGCATCACATAGCCGCCCTTGTCGACGATCGGCGTGTCGCCCATTTCCATATGCGCCTGTCGCGCATTGACGGGAAGCACCGCCGGCTCGAAGCAGGCCGTGTAGCCCATTTCGGCATAGCGATAACCTGCCGCCAGCGTGCCCGGCGCACAATAGCCGCATGACGAACGAGTCAGCAGCGAGCGAGGTAACGGATCGCTGCGATGGTCTTCGGGAAGCATCGACCGCGCAATGTTGACCTTGCCGCCGCCGATATGGGTGTGCATGTCGATCGCGCCGGACATGACGATGCGTCCGCGGCAATCGACCTCCTGCGCAATTTCCGCATCGGGGCCGGGCGTCGCAACGATGCGGCCGTCGAGTACGAAAATGTCCTGAACAACCCCGTCAACGCCGTGCTCCGGATCATAGACGCGCCCGCAGGCAAACTTGATCAGCCCCATCTCAGACCACCGCGTCCTGAAGGGACGCCTCGATGGCCGCAACGACCGCCTCGACCGAGGGCAGGCCGATATCGCGCAGTTTGCGCAACGGTAGTGCGACCACCTTGTCGGTTCGCGTGAAGTGGCCGGCGTGGTCCACACCTGGCGTACCCACTGCAATGAAGACATCGGGTTCGCGTTCGAAACGGGCACCGGGCGGGGCCAAAACCACGGTCGGCACCTCGGTCGCAGGCAGAACGCGATCAGGATTGAACGCGGTCACCCAAAGCAGCGCATCGGCTTCGCCCGAATCGAGAAGCCGTTGCGTGGAATTCAGATGCGGCTCGTATACCGGGATGCCGGTGGCAAAGCTGCTGCGAAAAGGTAGTCCGGTCAGCCACATCAACACGCCGTTCGCAGTGAAGTCGCCATCGTTGCCACCGAGTGGCACGCCACATACACGAGTCGTCCGGTTCAAGTCCTTGATCAGGGCCGAGAGGGTTTGCACGGTCAGATCTGCGTGCGGAAAGTCAAGATCCGGCGCCGCCCAGACGATCACCGCATACTTGGCGTTGCGCAGCTTGTCGATCAATTCGGCCCATTGGGACAAGGGCACACCGGCGACAACTTGCGCCTGCGGCGGCAGTCCGGCGAGGAGACTGCGCATCACGCCTAGCCCTTCTCCGATGTCGTCGATCCGGCATGGAATCGATGTCGGCACACGACCATCGGGAGCGTGTCCTGCGCGCATGTCAACGCCCTGCCCCACATAGACAATGTCGCGCGAACGCGGATCCAGATCGAACATCGACTCGGCATTCCACACGACGCGTTCAAAGAAACGCGGGAAACGTGAAACCGCGTCCGTGCCAAGCAGCACGACGAGATCCGCACGGTTCTTCACCTCGGCCAGAGTCGTAGTTATCCATCCTGCATCCTGCACGGTGAGGAGATTGCGCAGTTTTGCTGTGGAATTCATGTGATCGATCACCGCACCGCATCGATCGGCCAGCTGCACGACGCGCCGTGCGCCCGAAAGGTCCGTCGCAAAGCCTCCGAACAGCGGACTGGTCGCACAACCTAGAATCTGCGCGGCACGCGCCACCGCCACGTCGAGCGAGACCGGCGTACCGCCCACGCGGGCCGCCAATCCTGGCACAGGTGCCAGGCGCCGATACGCTTCTCTGCCGGTCGCGCACGCATTGGCCATGGGAGCCGGCATGCCGGCGGAAACTTCGACCTGCAGGTCATCGCAGGCAAGTCCGCAAAACGGGCAAGTCACGTTCTCCATAACCGATCCAGACCTCTCCCGTTAAGGTCATTCACCGGGCCATCCGGTGTCTTCCTTTTGCTTCGGCGTGCCCCCATTTGCAGGTTGCGTGCCAGACCAATGACGCGCCTGATCCTGTCGAGCCCGGTGCGAGTCACGCTGCCACCTGTCGCATCGAGACCTGCCGAGCCAGAATCGGGCTCGACGGACGCGAAACGCTACCGCACGTGACACACTGCTACATCAGCGGGACATTTCGGCAGACCGGGCGCCAACGGAACGACGCGGCTCCTGTGTGGGATTCGTGGCACAAGCCTTGCTAAATTGAATCGTTCAAAACAACGATCGAAGAAGGGAGACGCCATATGTCGACGCGCGTTCCGTCGAACGCCGACGTCGCGGTTACCGTCGAGGCGCCCGCCCGTCTTCATATGGGCTTCTTCGACCTCAACGGGTCGCTGGGTCGCAAGTACGGCAGCCTGGGTCTGGCGCTGGAGGGGCTGTCCACGCGGGTCGTCATATCACGCAGAGGCGCGTCTTCCTTCGGAGCAGAGTGCGAGCGTGCCCATGGCTACCTGAATCGGCTAAGGGCTGTGATCGACCTTCCCGACGACATCGGCGTGCGGATTCTCCATTCCATTCCGTCGCACGCCGGACTGGGCTCCGGCACCCAGCTGGCACTTGCGCTCGGCACAGCGGCGTCGCGCTTGACCGGGGCTGACCTCTCCACTCGCGAAATCGCCCACCTGCTCGACCGTGGCGCCCGTTCGGGAATCGGTGTCGCCGCATTCGAGCAAGGCGGCTTCGTGATCGATGGCGGTCGCGGCCCGAACGACGCGCCGCCGCCGCTGATAGCGCGCCTCCCGTTCCCGCCTGCATGGCGCATCTTGTTGGTGCTTGATCCGACCGCGGCCGGCCTCCACGGCCAGGCGGAGAGCAGTGCGTTTGCCAACCTTCAGCCGTTTCCCGAGGCGGAATCGGCACGCCTGTGCCGCGAACTCCTGATCTGTGGACTGCCCGCCTTGGCAGAGGCCGATCTGGCTGCCTTCGGCAAGACCATCACCGATCTGCAAAATGCCATTGGCGACTATTTTGCGCCCGCCCAGGGCGGCCGCTACACCAGTCCGCGTGTCGCCGCGGCGCTCGACGCGCTGTCGCTCGGCCACGTGGCGTGCGTCGGCCAAAGTTCGTGGGGGCCAACCGGTTTCGCGATCCTGCCGAACGAAGCCGATGCGCTGCGCTGGCGCGAACGGCTGGCCGCAGCGTTTCCGTCGCTCGACCTGATGATTTGCTGCGCTCGTAATCGGGGCGGGGAAACGACCGTCATCGCGCAGCCCGGTTCGCTGCAGGCCGCGAGCGGCGTTTCCGATGGCCACGGGCCAACCCACTGATCCAAATCCTCCCCAACCCTACTTCACGACACGGCTCCAAAATGACCAAGCCCTATATCCTCCATATGTTCTCTCCGGGGCGCAATCTGAGCCCGTTCGATGTCAATATGGCTGCCGACGCCGGGTACCAGATCATCGTCCCTTATACCGATGTCACGCTCGATCAAGTCGGGCCTCTGACGCAGGACACGATCTTTTCGCGCGGCCCGAACGGCGTCAAACGCACAGGAATCTTCATCGGCGGGCGCGAAATCGGCATGGCTGCCGACATGCTCGATATCGCCCGTGGCGCGATGGTGCCACCGTTTGAAGTCTCGGTATTCTCCGATCCCAGCGGCGCATTCACTACTGCCGCCGCGATGGTTGCGTGCGTCGAGCGCCAACTGCGCAATACCCACGGCACCGATCTGAAGGGCAAGAATGTACTGGTACTGGGCGGTACCGGACCGGTCGGTGCGGCAGCGGCAGTGCTATCGTCCGGCGCCGGGGCCAATGTACAGATTTCGAGTCATACCAGCGCCAGTCGCGCCCGCATGACTTCTGAAGTCGTCAATGCCCGTTACGGTGCGAGCACCAAGCCGGTCGAAGCCGGCACCGACGAGCAAAAGGCCGATCTGCTCAGCCAGGCACATGTGGTTTTGGCTACCGCAAAGGCGGGCGTCCGCGTGTTGTCGGCTGCGCAGCTAGGCGGTGCGAAGAGCCTCCTTGTCGTCGCAGACGTCAATGCGGTACCGCCGGCCGGCATCGAGGGACTGGGAGTCATGGACGACGGAGGCGCCATCGGGGCCGCTTCCGGCAAGGCAGTCGGTGTCGGCGCCCTGGCCATCGGCAACATCAAGTATCAGGTGCAGCGCGGCCTGTTCGAAGCCATGCTGGAAGCGGACAAGCCGATCTATCTCGATTTCCGCGATGCGTTTGCTGCGGCCCGTTCATTGACAAGCTGAGATGCGGCACATGCTGATCGTGGCCACCAGCGGACGCGCGCTCGCCCAATGCGCGGCACGTTCGGGCTTCACCAGCGTGGTTCTCGACTGCTTTGCCGATGTCGACACGCAGGCGAGTGCCAAAACGGTGCGACGTGTAGCCGACAGTTCAGGTATCCGGTTCGACACCGAGCGATTGCTTAGCACTGCCGAGCAGTTCGCGCCGCCCGCCAAAGCCGACGCGATGATCTACGGTGCGGGCTTCGAGAGCGACCCCGCACTGCTCGAAAGCTTCGCGCAACGCTACCGCCTGTGCGGCAACCCGCCGGATATTATCCGAACGGTCAAGAATCCCGAGACATTTCACAGGTTGCTCGACTTGGTGGGTCTACCCTACCCCGAAACCAGGCTCGACCCGCCCGAGAACCCCGACGGATGGCTCGTCAAGCGGATCGGTGGCTCGGGCGGTCAAGATGTCCAGCGCTGCGGCGCGCGTCCATTCGAGCCGGACCGCGATTACGTCCAGCGGGCGATTCCCGGTTTCGTATGCTCGGCACTTTTCCTTGCCGACAAGCGACGTGCCCGGATCATAGGATTCAGCGAAGCACTGCCAACCGGAAACGGCGCAGGATTGCCATTCGCCTATGGCGGTGCTGTCAGCCAGGCGGCTGTGTCACCCGGAGTCCGCGTTGAACTGTCATCCAAACTCGACAGACTGGTTGCGCTAGCGGGACTCGTCGGCCTGAACGGGATCGACTTCGTTGTCGATCGCGATTCTTTCTGGGTATTGGAATTGAACCCACGACCCACCGCCACTCTGGAGTTGTATGACCCCGAGGTCGCCGAGGGCTTGCTGCGGGCGCATGTTTCCGTTTGCCTTGGCGAGCCGATCAAACTGGAACAGCATTGGGGTCCGGTGCGCGCTCACGCAATCGTCTTTGCACGTTCCGAGGTCAGGGTGCCGCCCTACTGGGAGCCCGAAAGCTGGTGTGCCGACATTCCCTGCCCCGATGTCCTGATTTCCGCCGGTATGCCGATCTGCTCGGTTCGCGCTGCCGGAAAATCCCGGGCCGACTCACTCGCCAGGCTTTCCGGGTACCGGGCGGCAGTCCTGGCGTCCCATGACGAGGCAATTGCATGACCGACCCGAGAGCCCCGACCCGATTGCTGGCGGGCAAGCAGGCCAGCATCAATACCCTTACCATGCCGTTGGTCGACAGGATGCTGCACGATCGCGATGCGCTCCGGATACGCGTTGAGACACTTTCGGGCGGAACCCGGATCATCGACGCTGGCCTTGCCTGTCCTGGCGGACTCGAAGCCGGCCGCCGAGTTGCCGAGATATGCATGGGCGGGCTCGGAGAAGTGCAACTGTTGGCTACCGCGGGTCACTGGCCGATTCAGGTATCGATCGGCGCGCGCCATCCGGTGCTCGCCTGCCTGGGCAGCCAGTATGCCGGATGGAGCCTTTCGCATGGCGAAGGTAAAGGTGCTTTTCACGCGCTAGGGTCAGGCCCGGGCCGCGCGCTGGCGCGCAAAGAACCGCTGTTCGAGGAGCTCGACTACGAGGACCATGGCGATTCGACCTGCCTGGTGCTGGAGGTCGACCGCGTGCCACCGCAGGAGATCATCGACAAGGTCTCGCGCGATTGCCGCGTGGCGCCAGATCGACTGACGTTCATCCTGACGCCGACCCGCAGTATCGCCGGATGCGTCCAGATCGTCGCACGCGTGCTCGAGGTTGCCCTGCACAAGGCCCACGCGCTGCATTTCCCGCTGGAACGTATTGTCGATGGCGCGGGCTGCGCCCCGGTTCCGCCACCCGCGCCGGATTTCGTGCAGGCCATGGGCAGAACCAACGACGCGATTCTGTTCGGCGCGTCGGTCCAGCTTTACGTTTGCGGCGATGACGACGCGGCGATGAATCTTGCCAAGGATCTGCCCTGCACGGCTTCGCGTGACTATGGCCGGCCATTTGCCGAGATCTTCAAGAGCGTGAAGTACGACTTCTACAAGATCGACCCGCAACTGTTCGCGCCGGCCGCGGTGGTGGTGACCAACATCGATAGTGGAAACACCTTCCGCGGCGGGCGCCTGAATCCGCAACTGCTGGCGGCGTCGTTCGGAGAAGCGCAGTGACCCTTCGCGTCGCCATCGTTACCGACGATCCGGGCTGGCACGGTGCGCGGCTGCGCCGCGCCTTCACGGCGAGGGGAATCGACGCGCGTTACGCAAGCCTTACCCAATGCCGTCTCGATATCGGCAGCGGATCTCTGCCGGTGCGGATACCGGGTTTCGAGACGTCGCTGCCCGACGCAGTGTTCGTCAGAGGGGTACCCGGGGGCACGCTGGAACAGGTGATCGTCCGTCTCGATATCCTCCATGCGCTGCGCGAACTCGGCGTGCCGGTCTATAACGATGCGCGCGCCATCGAACGGAGCGTAGATAAGGCAATGACGAGTCTTCTCCTGCGACTTCGCGGCCTGCCGACACCGCCGACCTGGGTGACGGAGAACGTCGCCGATGCCCGCGCAATCATCCTGCGCGAAACGGCTGCCGGCCATCAGATCGTCTCCAAGCCGCTATTCGGTTCCCAGGGTAACGGGCTGCTCAGGATAGAAGGCGGGGGCGACGTGCCGCCTGCCGAGTCGGTCAATGGCGTGTGGTACCTGCAGCGCTACGTCGGCGCGCCCGACCACGGCGCGGGCTGGCAAGACTGGCGCGTACTGGTAATCGGTGGGCGGGCGGTCGCCGCGATGAAACGCCACGGCCGGAGTTGGATCAACAACGTCGCGCAGGGTGCCCGGTGCGAGGGCGCGAAGCTGGACGAACCGCTGGCTCGGCTGGCCGTGGACGCCGCACGCGCAGTGGAAATGGACTACGCGGGCGTGGATATCATTCGCGACGACGAGAACAGGCTGCAGGTTCTCGAGGTCAACAGCATCCCTGCCTGGAAGGGGCTCCAGGCCGTGTGCGGAATCGACATAGCGCAGGCAATGGTTGACGACTTGCTCGACCGTCGCATGCGGTCTGGCAGATCGCTGGAGGCGGTATGCTGAATTCCCCTCCAATCGCAACGCGCGCGCAACCGCCTGGTCGGGAATTGCGTGCCGAATTGGCAAACCGCCTTCGGCACGCGTGTGAGATTGACGTCTTGTCGTCAAAACCCGGCAACGTCAGTATCACCAGTCCCGGGCACGGCATGTCCGCCGACGACTTCCTTGCTTCTGCAGCGGCGATAGTCGATCCGATGACACGGCCGGATTTGACCGTCGGCGAACGCATTCTGGCTTCGATCGTTGCGACGCGATCGGTCGTCCAATGCAATACCAACCTCGGGATCGTTCTGCTTTGTGCGCCCCTCACTCAGGCGGCGCTGGATACTGGAGACGGTCAGACATTTCGTCAGGCACTTGAAAGTTGCCTTGCGAGACTTACCGTGGATGATGCGGTCAATGCCTACGCCGCAATACGGCTGGCGCAACCGGCCGGCCTGGGCAAGCGCGCCATGCACGATGTGGCCGAGGTGCCGACGATCTCGCTGCGCGAGGCGATGATCGACGCGGGCGACGAGGATTCCATCGCCTGCCAGTATGCGACCGGTTTTGCTACGATCTTCGGCTGCCTGCCGATCATCGGCCAGCTCCGACGCCGCTGGAACGACGATCGGTGGGTGGCCACCGCAGTTTTTCTCGACCTGCTTGCGCGCAATCCCGACAGTCATATTGTTCGCAAATTTGGTCTTGAAACCGCTCTGCGCATCAGTCACGAAGCCTTGCCGCTTTCGCAGACAGCGTTGCAGTCTGCGGAACCCGACGAACTGGTGCCGCATTTGCGCAGGTGGGATGAACAACTCAAATCGGCCGGTATCAACCCCGGCACCACCGCCGATCTGACGGTCGCGGCGATTTACGCGAGCGGCATCGTCTCGATGTTCGATCTGAAATTGACTGCCAGCGCGGCAAGCTCGCGCCCGTTGGCTAATCAACCGTGGGAGCAGTCCCGCATTTTTGCAAACTAACCGCAATGAGGAGAGAGCAATATGGCAAAAGTAAATGGCCTGTGTGTCGGAGAGTCGCTGGTCGGCGATGGTAACGAAGTCGCGCACATCGATCTGATCATGGGACCGCGCGGTAGTGCCGCCGAAACTGCGTTCGCCAACTGCCTGGTCAACAACAAGGACGGCTTCACTTCACTACTTGCCGTCGTCGCACCAAACCTGTTGTGCAAGCCGGCAACCGTGATGTTCAACAAGGTTACGATCAAGGGCGCCAAGCAAGCTGTACAGATGTTCGGCCCGGCCCAGCGTGGTGTCGCAATGGCGGTGGCCGATTCGGTTGCCGATGGCACGATTCCCGCCGACGAAGCCGACAATCTGTTCATTTGCGTCGGCGTGTTCATCCACTGGATGGCGGAAGACGACAAGAAGATCCAGGACTACAACTACCGCGCGGTAAAGGAATCGATCGCTCGTGCCGTAACCGGCACGCCGCGCGCGGCCGAAGTGACGGAGAAGCGCAACTCCGTCACACACCCGTTCGCAGCCAACTAGCCGTGGGGGGCGCCCCGTTGTTTGCGTGGCGCCCCATTCTCTTTGCCGGCGCCGCGTTGCATCGAATGATTCGTGTTCGAGTCCTCGCTCTGCCGGGATGCGCGGTCAGGCGGGGTCGATTCACGATCGCCTGTTGCTGCCCCCGAGCCGCTTGAAGTAGGCGGACAGGCTCCCATCGTGCAAGCTGGTCGCAAGCAAAGCCCCACTTGCCCCGGCCCGGTTCGCGTTAGCAAGGTCGACCTCGTTGCGCAGCCCGCCCGACGCGTAGATTTGATTCGACGGTGCCGCGTTGCGAAGTGTGCGGACCAGTTGCAGATCGGGGCCAAGCGCGCTACCGACGAAATCCAGATTCATCGCCAGCACGCGCATAGGCCAGATGTGGGGCGAATCAAGCAACGGTTTGGGCCCGAGAAAGGCCGAGCGGCGAAAATCGAGGGACAGAACATAGTTGTCCCCGGTGCTGCACAAGCGATCTACCAATGCGCAGTCACGCAGCGACTCGCTGCCGATGACTATCGAGCCATAGCCTTCGCCCCGAAACCGATCAACGTCCCGGACGTTGCTGATTCCCGCGTCGATCCAGAGATCGACGCCTTGCGCTGCCCGAGCGATCGCGCGCAAAGCCGAGACATTTGCATCTCTTCGCTGGATCGCATCGAGATCGGCAACGTAAATGGCCTCGAAGCGATGCAGGCAGATCAAGGCGGCTGCAACTGTCCCCGGATCCGACCCATCACACAGCCTCGACTTTATCGAGGCGTACTTCGCGCGATCCCCGCGTCGCGCATGTACTACTTGCCCGCCGAGCAGGTCGATGACGGCGACCAGTTTCATGGATCAGTCGGGTCGACACGGTGAAAGTTTTCGCCTACGAGTTTATCACCGGCGGCGGCCTGCTCCACACAACGTTGCCCCAGTCGCTCGCCATCGAGGGCGATATGATGGTCAACGCGCTCCTCGACGATCTAGCCCGCATACCAGGCATTGACGCGATGGTTAGCCGCGATCCGCGTCTGACGTTCGACAACACCGCAATCGAAGTCGTGTCGCCGCACGACGGTGAAGACCCCTTCGTTGCGTTCGCGCGCGGCGTTCGCCTTTGTGATGCGGTGTGGCCGATTGCACCGGAGACCGGCGGCGTCCTCGAGGAGTTGAGTCGGATCGTCATTGAGAATGGCCGTCTGCTGCTCGGCAGTCATCCGGATGCGGTCGCCATTGCCGCCAGCAAGTCGCGAACCATCGAGGTTCTGCAGCGAGCCGGCGTGCCTTGCGTGCCTGTCTTTACCGATCCGTCCCGCGTGATCCCGATTCTCGGCACATGGGTTATCAAGCCCGACGACGGTGCGGGCTGCGCCGATGCTTCGGTCGTCTCGTCGTGGCAGGACGCCCGTGGATGGCTTGATGCGCGCCTCGGCGAGGGCTTCGTCGCCCAGCCCTGGTGCGAAGGCGCCTCCATCAGTCTCTCCATGCTCTGTTTTGATGGCAAAACCACGCTGCTTTCGTGCAACGAGCAACATGTGCGGCGCCGCGATTCGCGTCTCGAACTGGAGGGAGTCACCGTGAACGCCTTCGCGGATAGCGTCGGCACCTATGCGAATCTTGCACAGCACATTGCCATCGTCATGCCAGGACTGTTTGGCTACATCGGCGTCGATCTGGTGGCGGCCGAGACCGGCCCGCTGGTACTTGAAATCAATCCGCGACTGACGACATCCTACTGCGGCTTGCGAGAAGCGCTCGGGCTCAATCCTGCCGAGTTGATCATTTCCGCCGCGCGGAATGGCGGCTGGCTGCCGACAACACTCCCCGAACCGGCACGCGTGCCCCGCGCAATCCGCGTCGACCTGGCTCCCTGGTATGGCCACTGAGCCGATCGTCGGCTGGGACGTTGGCGGCGCCCACCTGAAGGCAGCGCGCATCACCGGCGACGGCAGAGTCGAGCGTGCCATCCAGATACCCTGCGCGCTCTGGCAGGGCCTTGATCGGCTGCGTGCGTCGATAGACGCCGCCCTGAGCGAGATCGGTCCGGCGCGCGGTCACGCCATCACCATGACCGGAGAACTTGCCGACCTGTTCACCAACCGGCAAGAAGGCGTCGCCGCGATCGTGGGCACGATGTCCGATTGTCTGCCCCAAACCCGCATGCATGTCTACGCAGGCGAGGCCGGCTTCCTAGAACCGCGCGAAGCTGTGATGCAACATCAGCTTGTTGGGTCGGCCAACTGGCGGGCAACCGCCGAGCTTGTCGCCACCCGGATTCCGGCGGCAATCGTGCTCGACATCGGCAGCACGACGACCGATATCGTCCCGATCGCCGATTCTCGTGTTTGCGCCAGCGGAACCGACGACAAGAGCCGGCTCATATCGGAGGAACTGCTCTATCTCGGCGTGACTCGCACTCCGTTGATGGCACTTGCAGCACGCTGGCCGTTTGAAGGCAACTGGACCGGGATATGCAACGAGCACTTCGCGACTACCGCCGACGTCTATCGATTGACTGGCGATCTGCCACCAGGTGCCGACCAACATGCGAGCGCCGACAACCAGCCAAAGACGGTCGACGCCTCGGCACGCAGGCTCGCCCGCATGATCGGCCGTGACCGCGAGAGCGCCACGATGGATGCCTGGGTGCGCCTCGCCGGCTGGCTCAAGGCAACCCAGATCGCACGTATCGACGCAGCCCTGGCGCGCATCCTGTCCGCGCAGCGTTTCGATCCCGCCGTGCCCCTGCTTGGCGCCGGGACCGGGAGGTTCTTGGTGCGTGAAGTCGCGCGCCGCGGCGGCCGGCAGTACATCGACTTTGCCGAGATGCTCGATTGTTCAGCCGATGCCTGCTGGATAGGCGACTGCGCACCAGCCGCCGCCGTTGCCCTGCTTTCACTTCGCGTCTAGCGAACAACGGTCATGTGGCTGGTAAAACTCGGTGGCAGTCTTTCCTACGACTCCTGCGTTCGGGCATGGCTCGACGCGCTCGCCTCGATGGGAGGCGGCCGGGTGATCATCGTGCCGGGTGGCGGCCCCTTTGCCGACCTGGTCCGAGACGCACAACAGCACTGGGAATTCGATGACGAAGCGGCGCACCGCATGGCCCTGCACGCCATGCAGCAGAACGCGCTGCTGCTTGCCGCACTGTGCCCGGCTCTCATGCCGGTTGAAACCGAGTCGGACATGCGCGTTGTGCTGTCGCGGGGAAGAACCGCGCTCTGGCTGCCGCTGTCGATGACGCTCGACGATCCGACACTTGAAGCGACTTGGAGCGTCACTTCCGACAGCATCGCCGCTTGGTTGGCCGGCCGTTTGAATGCCGAACGGCTGATCTTGGTGAAATCCTGCCGGCTTCCGAAAACCCCGTTTGACGCCTGCGATCTCAGTCTGGCTGGAATTGTCGATCGCGCCTTCCCGAAGTTCATCCACAAGGCGTGCTTCGACACCGTGCTGCTGGAGAAGAATCAAGTCGACGCGTTACAGGAGTTGCTGTTGGGCGAACGACCTGCGCCCGGTTCCCGCGATTAGCCAGCCGGCAAGAGAGTATCGACTAGACTGAAGTTCTTTTGATTTTGTAGTCACCTTATATCGCGGAAGCGCCCACCCCTGCTGGCAAGCGGGGCTGATCGGCGCTTTGTTTATTGCTTGTACATGTAGTCACTAAAATAACTTGAGTATTCGT
>WBZS01001657.1_pt1 | contig 16716 bp, 13 predicted proteins | sample 5204201 | NCBI WGS metagenome assembly WBZS01 (sample SAMN12344357, study PRJNA552823) | activated sludge metagenome | biome: Activated sludge suspended growth; feature: Nitrification reactor; material: Wastewater; isolation source: activated sludge from nitrification reactor of wastewater...
GTCGAGGTCGGCCAGCAGCGAACTCAACGGTTTGGACGTCATGGCAGCACCGCCGTCGGCGTGGAGCCAACCGGGTGGGGTGCCTTGGGTGGCGATGATGTCGGCGACCAGGTCCGCGGCGAGGCGGACGTAGACCGCCCGCGTTGGCCGGCTCCGTGCGCGTCGAGGCCACCGTCGGCGCCACCACGTGGCGGACGTCGGTGTTCCCCGACACCCGCCGCGGCAGCTACGTCCTGCCCGTCAAAAAGGCCGTCCGCCGAGCCGAGGACCTCGTCGACGGCGACCAGGTCACTGTCACCCTCCGCGTCCTCGACCAGCAGGGGGCCGTGCTGGTCGCCGCCCCCACGGGAATAGTTGAACCTGCAACCGAGTTTTCGGGGTGTGGGGTTTCGGTTGTCGGGACCACGCGGGTGAAGGGAACAGGCACATGGCACGCATCACCGTCCTGGGAGGAACCGGCTACGGCGGCAGCGCCGTCGTCCGCGAGGCCGCGCGGCGTGGGCACCAGGTGCTCGCCGTCAGCCGTACCGCACCCGAGTCTCCGACGCCCGGGGTCGCCTACCTGACCGGTTCGGTGCTGGACGCCGACGTGCTTCAGCGCGCCGTCGCCGGCGCCGATGTCGTGTTTGAAGCCCTGTCCCCGCGCGGCGACATGACCGGCCGGGTCGAGGGCGTCTTCAACGATCTCGCCGCGCTTGCCCGTCAGCACGGCGTCCGGCTCGGCGTCCTCGGTGGCGCCTCGTCGCTGCTCGTCTCCGAAGGCGGGCCGCGGCTCATCGACGTGACTCCGATGCCCCCCGAGGTGCGCCCCGAAGCCGACCTCGGTATCCACAAGCTCGAGACCGTGCAGCAGTCCCCCGAGGACCTGGACTGGTTCTACGTCAGCCCGGCGGCCGAGTTCGGTGCGTGGGTGCCGAGCACCGAGACCGGGCGGTACCGGACCAGCGACGACGTCCTGCTCCGCGGCCCCGACGGCACCAGCCAGATCTCGGCGGCCGACCTCGCCCTGGCCGTTCTCGATGAGATCGACCACCCTGCCCACCAGCGGCGCCGCTTCCACGTCGCCCACTGAGCCACCCAGTCACGCGGCCGCTCCGCCGGGCGACCTCGACCCGCTCGATAACCTTTGCTTATGGGCTTGGTGTGGGAGTACCGAAGGGCGCGGCACCAGGAGGAGGTCGCCAGGCTCCGCCGCGCGCTCGCGTTGCGCGCCATGGTCGCGGCCGGCTCCAGCCAGCGTGAGATCCCCAGGGCCTTGGGTGTCAGCGAGCCCGCGGTCAGTCAGCAGCTCAAGGCCGCCCAATCGGTCGCCACGGTGCACCCGCAGACCCTGCTGGAGGCCGCCGCGCCGATCATGGTGGACGTCGCCCGCACTCGAGGGTTCGACCGGTTGGACGTGTTCGGGTCTGTGGCCCGACGACAGGCCCGCCCAGACTCCGACATCGACCTTCTCGTCGAACCACCGGCCGATGTGGGGATCAAGGACGTGCTGGCCCTCCGCGACGCCTTCCAAGCCATCCTGGGGCGTCCGGTCGACCTGGTGACCCACGCCGGGCTGCGCGAAGACCTCGACGACGACATCCGACGTGAGTCGGTGATGCTATGAGGATGTCGAAGTCATAGGTCCTGCGACATAGGATCGCGTCCGGCCATCTGCACGCCGTCGAGCTCGGCCCACTCATCCTCGTCCGCATCGGCGACCTCGCTCAACTCTTCCCGACGATCGCGACCGACTGGCCCGAGGCTCGCTTCCTCGGCTCATCACCGGGAGTCACGGCTTCCAACGCAGCCACTCAGCGCACCTCGGACGCTCGCCCTGGGGACGACACCGGTGACACAATCAACTCATGGACGCCTTCGCGATGCTCGATCTCGACGCGATCGCGCGCGCCTGCAAGCGGTACGGCGTCAAACGTTTGCGGATCTTCGGTTCCGCCCTCACCGATCACTTCGACCCCGAAGGCAGCGATATCGACTTCCTGGTCGACTTCGCCCCGGGCAACACCAACCTGTTTCATGACTACTTCGACCTGAAGCTCGAACTCGAGCGCATCACCGGACGCCCCGTTGACCTGGTCGACGCCAGCGCTGTGATCAACCCCTACTTCAAGGCGTCAGCCTTCGGAAGCGCCCAGGAACTCTATGTGGCCTGACGCCCGGGCTGCCGCCTTCCTGTGGGACGCCATCTCCTTTGCCCGCAACGTCGGTGTTGCCGTGGGCACGACCTCGTTGGAGGCCTATTTGGAGGGCGGCCCCGTCGCCTGGGCCACGGAACGCCAGGTCGAACTGGTCGGCGAGGCCCTCAACAACCTGCGAGAGGTTGCCCCCGAGCTTGCCGAGCGCATTCCCGATGCCCACAAGATCATCGCCACCCGGAATGTGCTCGTCCACGGGTACACCGAGGTGAACAGCACCATCGTTTGGCAGGCGGCGACGCAAGCCGTTCCGGGGTTGATCCCGATCCTGGAGGCACTACTGGCCGAGGTCGCGCCGCCTGCCTGACCTCGCACTCGCCGTCGCCAGGTCGTGGGCGTGTTCGAAGCCCTGGTTGTCACGGATGACCTCGCCCCTGACCGACGATGGGGCGAACGACGAGGGCAGGCGTCGAATCACCCGGGACGCCGGCCGGCCTGAGGATGGCCCGCGCGCTCGGATCGCGGTGCCCGCCAAGTCGAATCGTCCCCGCGTAGAACCGGAGCCAGTGTCTTGCCAGGCTGAGCGTCGACGCGAAGGGGGGACGGCTCCCCGGCGATGCCAAGTCCGAGCTTTTCCGTGATGAGGGCACCCAGCAAGCGCGTCCAGCACCGCCACGAGGCGAGCACAAGACCCGGTGCAGCCAGCCACCAGAGTCTTGACCCAGGCGGGTCGGCCAACGGACCGAAGTAGACCATCGAGACCATCACGACTGCCGTGATGATCGCCGCAACGACGACTCCGACGATCGGTTCGAGGATGAATCGCACCACGCTGACCTCCCCCGCGCGATCACAGGCTCATGTCGTCGCGTTCGGGAACAGAACCGCTCGGGTGCCGCTACCTGATTGCGCGGTCAGCAGCCGAGTAGGTACACCACTATCGGGGACGCAACTTGGGGCACGTGGCGCGTCTGGATACGCTGACGCATGCGGTACGACCTGATCCACCCGGAAGAGGTCCCGAGCCTTATCGGGAGGGTTCGCCGGGGCTACATCCAGCAGAAGGTCCAGCAGGGCAGCTGGGAAGCGGCAGACGCGGAAGCCGCCGCGGAGGAGGAGTTGGGGGCCCTGTTTCCCGGTGGGGCGCTGCTGGACGGGCATGAGGTCTACCTGCTCCGCGGTGAGTCCCAGCCGGAGTCCGCTGAGCCCCTGGGGCATCTGTGGATCGGGGTTCTTCGACAGATGCCCGGCACGCTGTACATGTTTGATCTTGAGATCCGCGAGGAGGCGCGAGGGCGCGGAATCGGGCAGGCCGCCATGGTGTTCGCGGAGCAGCGTGCTCGGGCGCTCAACTGCCGCTCTGTGGCACTGCACGTGTTCGGCGGCAACACGGTGGCCATCGACCTGTACGGCAGCCTTGGGTACCAGGTGATCGACCTGAACATGAAGAAGAACCTGGCGGACTGACTCGCCACGCAGCACGTAGAACGCGGCGAAACGCACTCCCATGACGCGTTGGTGCAGTGCCCGGTCGTGGCGCTGGATGACACCAGGATCGTGGTGGTCCAAGGGGGCGGCAGTGGATCTGCAAAGACTGGACGGAGCAGCACTGGCGCGGTGTCCTTCAGACTAACCACCGAGATCCGCCACTCCTCAGGGGCATCCCCGCCTTCGTCACTCCTGATCACAGCCATCGAGACAACCGATTCCCGTCGGACCGCCCCCTCGACTGTCGGCAGCCAAGACCAGGAGACGCCGTCAGGCTAGGCTCGGTTGCTCCGGGCCCTGCAATGGACTCGTCAACCTCTATCCGCTTTGGCGCAATGCCAGGACTTGGGCTCACAGGGACCCGAACGGCACGTCGGACAGCCGCACATCGCGCACGAACCCCCCGGGCTGGAGTCAGCCGTTACGCGACCGCCCCTTGAGGCGCTACCCACTCCGGCTCGCCGCCTCGTCCGCTGGTCGCTGATGCCGCGCCGGCGCCGCAAGACGCGGGCAGGTATCTGCGTGAGTGGATCAGCAGGACCACGCCGCTGAGGGTACTGACGGCTAGGGCGGCGGCGAAGAGTTCGAAGGTGGTGAAGGGCGGGCTGATGGCCCACGTTCGCCATTTCTGGGCATTTCCCCTAGTCACCACGAGCGCCGTGTCTCATGTGCCCGCCGGACTCGACCGCGATCCACCTCCCCAGTTGGGTATCAGGGACCGCTGGTCCACGCGGACCGACCGTGACAGACAGGTTCCACGGAGGCCACCAAGCTGGCCGCACGGCGGTCCCTCAGCAGGCGGAACGTACGGAACTGCCGCCGACAGAGCGATCGAATCGGTTGGCGGTTTCAGGGTGGGCGACTCGCGTGGCTGTTGTCAGGGGTGTGGTTGCCAGAGGGCGGCTGCGGGCAGGCCGTACAGGCGGTCGGCGTATTGGTAGCCGGTGTCTGCCATGCCGACGACGACGCCGGCAACGAACCGGTCGCCGAGTCGGTCTTTGAGGAACCGGAGGCTGGTGAAGTGCTCGGACCGATAGGTCGATGAGGCCTTCACTTCGAGGGCGATGACTCGGCCGTCATCGAGTTCGAGGACCAGGTCGACTTCGACGCCGTCGCGGTCACGGAAGTGGAACAGTTGATAATCGTGTTCGCTCCAGGACCGTTGTTTGAGGAGCTCGCTAGCCACGAATGCTTCGAACAGGCAACCGATGGAGTCCGACGTGAGGGGCAGCAGCTGCTGTTCGGTTTGTCGGTTGAGTCGGAGCGTGAGCGCTGAGTCGGCGACGAACGCTTTGGGTCGCCCGATCTCGCGTTTGGTCAGGTTCGCCGTCCAGGGGGGTAGTTCATCGACCAGGTACACCGAGCGCAGCACGTCGAGGTAGGCGGTGATGGTGTTGCGGGGGATGTCGGCGCCGTCGGCGATACGTGCCTTGACCAGTTCCCCGGCCTGGTTCGCGGCGAGCAGGGACAGCACTGAACGCAACCTTCGGGATTGGCCTCCCGAGGGCAGGAGGGTCGCGTCACGTTCCAGGACGCGGTCGAGGTAACTGTCGAGCCAGGCGTGGCGCAGTCGCCTGCTGAGACCACGGACGTCGGGGTATCCGCCCTGGGCCATTGCGGCAGCGTAGTCGGCGCGGGTCCACTCGGTGGCGAACCGGTGGGGCGGCGTCCCTGCCAGGAGCCGGGCGACGAAGTCTTCCGGGTGGCCGGCGAGTTCACCTTGACTCAGGCCCCGCAGGCGGAGGGTTGCCGCGCGACCGGCAAGGCTGTCGGAGCGGCCCTTCACGGTCAGCAGGTCCGCGGATCCGGTGAGCAGGAACCGGCCGGGGCGCCGGTCCCGGTCGATGCTGGCTTTGATGGCCAGCAGGAGTTCGGGTTCACGCTGGACCTCGTCGATGACGAGGACCCCGTCGGGGCATTGCTCAACGAAGGCGGTCTCGTCGGCCACGGCAGCATCCCGGGTCCGCCTGTCGTCGAGCGTGACCACCAGAGCATGCCTGTCCTCGACGAGTTGCCGGGCCAGGGTGCTCTTGCCGACTTGACGTGCCCCTTGGATGGCCACCGCCGGGAACGCCGAGAGCAGTTCACGTCCCACTGCGACAGTCCTGCGGGGAAGGAGAGCGTCCATGAGTCGATGCTAGCCACTGGTCGGTGCTTTCGCGAAGCATCGTTCGTATTCTTGCGGACGTTGGATCGTACGCGTGCGTTGGGATCTACATCGTCTCGTCACGCCCGCTTCTGGCCGCGGTGCGCGGACGATACCCTCCGGGTCGGTCGCCGCGCATTCAACTAATGGGTTCTCAGCCGAGTCATTCGGGGTCTTCTGGGGAAGGTGCTGGGAGGCTCGGTCCTGGAGCGGCTGGCGGGTCAGCACTCCAACTCAACAAAGCACCGTGGCCAGACGGCGACAGATCCGGCCGCAATCTGGCACGACACGCGGCGACTGGCGCATTTCCCCTAGTCACAACGGTCGGGCTGACAGGATTTGAACATGTACGGGACGCCTCAGACGAGGGCTGCCTGACTCGCCCCTTCGCACTGTTTGGCGTTGTCACCTGGACATTGCCGAGGCGGCGGCCTGAGGCTCACGGGGTCAGACGCGCCCGATTTCGGACATAGTTTCTGGCACGAATCTGGCACGCCATACTGGGGTCTCGGAGGCGAAAGGAGGGGCCGTGGCGGACCCTGTCAGCCGGTTGGAGCACCACGCCGAACACGCCGTGCCAGTTAGCGTGCCAGATTCTGACCCGGAAGAACACACTGGCGGAGGAAACACACGTGGCACCCGACAGCGGTTCGGCAACGTCCGAAAACTGCCCTCCGGCCGCCTCCAGGCACGCTACACAGGCCCGGACGGCCAGGAGCACCGGGCCCCCATCACCTTCGACACCAAGGGCGACGCCCAGACCTGGTTGGCAATGCAGTCCGCGGCCATCACTGAGTCGCGCTGGAAGCCCGCTCCCCCGCCGAAGGAACCCCTGCCCACCTTCGGCACCTACGCCGACCATTGGCTCGAGCGCCGGGACCTCAAGCCCAGGACGCGCTCGGAGTACAGGCGCGTCCTCACCGGCCTGAAAGAGACGTTTGGCCACGTCTTGCTCGACGAGATCACGGCCGCCCAGGTTCGGTCATGGCACGAGGCCTTCGGAACAACCCGGAGGACCGCCCGGGTGCACGCTTACAGCCTGCTGCGGACCATCTTGAACGCGGCTGTCGACGAGGAGCTCCTCGCCGACAACCCCTGCCACATCCGCGGAGCCGGAGTGCATCGCAGCTCCCGCCCGATCCGCCCCGCCACCCTGGCCGAGCTGGAGACCATCGCCAACGCCATGCCCCCGCGCTACCGCCTCATGGTCCACCTCGCGACCTGGTGCGCACTCCGCTTCGGCGAGCTGACCGAGCTGCGGCGCCACGACGTCGTCCTCTCTCGGCTCAACCCGGACGCCGAGGCCACCGAAGGACTTCTCCATGTTCGGCGGGCGGTCACGTGGGTGAAGGACGACGAGGACAAGGCGATGGCGATCGTCGGCACACCCAAGTCGGACGCCGGCGTCCGCGACGTCGCGATCCCTCCCCACTTGATCCCGATGCTGGAGGCGCACCTCGCGGAGTTCGCTCAAGCTGGCGCCAAGGGGCTCCTCTTCCCGAACACCGACGGTAACCACATGCACCACGGGAGCCTCTACAAGGTGTACCGGCCCGCCCGGCGTGCCGCCGGCCGCGAGGACCTCCGATGGCACGACCTGCGCCACACCGGCGCCACCATGGCCGCCCAGGCGGGGGCGACCACGCGGGAACTCATGACCAGGCTCGGGCACACCACTGCGGGCGTAGCCATGCGTTATCAGCACGCCGCGGCGGACCGGGATGCCGAGATTGCGCGGAGGTTGTCCAAGATGGCTGGCCCAAGCGCCTGAGGTTGGGCGATTGGGACTCACGGACATGCTTGCCGAGAGTCACGCGCTGGTCGAGGTCTTCCTCAGATGCCGATCGGCGGAGCCGACAAACAGCATCAAGATGACCCGTCAGGCAACGGTCGGGCACGCCGGGCACAACTCCGCCACCGAATCGCCGTTCTCCGCCAGACCGTGGAGGATCTCAGCGAAAATTCTCTCCTCTGACGCGTACATTGCCCCTCGCGCTCCTTCGAATCCGCAGTTCCAAGCAGCGAGCGCTTGGCCATGCACGAGGGCATTGGAGAGGTCTTCGATGTTTAGCTCGGCGAAGCCTCCGAGTCCACGCGAGGCAGTGCGAGAGAGCAATCCCGCCGTGCACCAGTCGCCCGCGCCGCACGTATCTACGACGTACTCCGCGTCAACCGCTGGCAGTTCCTCCCACTCGCTTGGAGCGCCCGTCAGCTTGTGTCTGAATCGCAGCCCCCGGGCACCCAGGGTCTGGATCTCGAGCACGGCGGCCGTCTCTGCTTTCATCGTTCCGCCAGCGTCACTGAGGCGCTGATCTGCATATTTCACGACATGGGCGATCGTTAGCGCCTCAGCGAACAGCTTGGGGTTCGAGCGCCCGGACGGCTCAAATACCACCAAAGCACCCAACGAAGCTGCACGCTGGGCAAGCTCTAGAGTTCCTCTGGACAGGCGGTCCATGAAGAACACAGATGCGTCGACGAGCGCGTCGGAAACCTGGCTGACTGCCTCGCGTGTGATCGGCCGGAAGCTCGGGAGCCAGTTACCGCACTGTGGGCAGACCCAGCTGAATCGATGGCGAGGCGTCCCGTTTCGTACTTCGTTCTGCTGGATCACGATCGGGGCATTGTTGGTTGGTGCGCAACGGAGGAAGTCCGACTTGACGCCCCACTGGCTGAGATCGTTCTCGATCCGCTGAGAGGTCGCGTCATCGCCTAGCCTGGCGATGGGATACGTGTCCCAGCCTAGATACGACAAGATCGAGAGCACGTTGCCGCACGTGCCGCCAGCCCAAGCTCGGATCGGACTGGCGGGGTTTGCACTGATCAGGAGGTCAAGGGCAACCAACCCAGCCCCGTAGGCGCGAGGGGCTCCAAGTGCACTCATCCTGCTCACCGCCCCTTTGTGGCTACGGCCAACGGGTTGGCTGACGAACTGTTCGCAAGCAGCCAAACGTGCTGGAGCTCGGGATCAGACTCGCTCATGACTAGGTCTTTGACCTCGTAGCTGAACGTTTCGACGTACATGACAGGCAGGTCCTCTTCGAGTGCGGCAAGCAAGGCGCCCAATGCCATGACCTTACTGCCCACCGGCGACAGTATGAGCTTCGATCCACCGAGCTCTTCGAAGACAGGCTTTCGGAGCGCGTGGAGTCTCAGGATCGTGCGGTAGAGGTCTAGTGGATCGCCCTCGTCCGCGTAGACGACGCTCCGCGCGTCGATGGTCCACGGGATGTCCCCGGCCTCGATCAGCTCCCCGAGCAGGCTGTCCCCTCGCCGAGGATGGGATGCCGGGAACGGAAGGATCGGGCAAACCTCATCCGGCGCTAGCTTCTCGTGGATCGCGCGAAGGGTTGCACCTCGTCCAGGGGCGAGTTGCGGAAGCCATAGGTTTGCCGCGTTCTCCTTGTTCGCTATCAGCTTGAGTCCTCCAGCGAAGCCATGCACGTTAGTCACGGTGTCACTTGGAATCGAAACTATGCCCGCGTCAATGCCAGGGTGATGGGAAACGAACACATGCAGGTTGCAGACGGGCGTCTTGGCCTTACACCGCTCGAACAGGAGCCTGATCACAGGAAAGCTGATCCCGGCCGAAAGCGCGCTCAGGTCCACGACCACGTCGGTGACTCCTTCAAGAACAACGTTCGCCAGTCGCGAGGAGATGCGTCGTCCGCCGACGACTGCACCGCCGGGGTCGAAAACGGGAATCTTGATGACTTCATGATTCGGGATCGAGGCCGCCAGTGTGGCCTCGTTTCGGTCAGCCATCTCCACGAGCTTGGCATCCGGGGCCGGTCGTCCTTCTCGGATAAGGATCGCGCGCAGTTCGTCCGGGCCTGCATGAGCTAGCAGGTCACTCACGAGTGTCGATCGAGGGTCGAACCCCGCGCCGGCGATCAAGAGGACGCTCCGATGCTCGCCACCGAAGTAGTGCTCCACAAACTCGGCCAAGTCGCCGCCGCGGTGAGTGATCGCCAGATCCCATCGAGGTTGACTAGGCACCTTCGGCCCCCATGCTCACGAGAGATTCGAGATCGCTCACCTGACGTTCAAGGAAGCCACCGCGGGATAGGGTCAGGCCGTGCTTAAGCCGGAGGACCCCGCTCAGCTCGAGCAGGCACCACCGCCTCTTCTTGGTGCCGTAGTTGGGCACGATGGTGATTGCGTTGTAGGCCACGGCATATTGCAGGATCGACGCGAGCCGCTCGTGGTCTTGCACGACCTTCTCGAACTCCTCCTGCGGAATGCCGAAAGCTCCCGCGCCCCCCTCAAGCGGCGCGTTCGGCTCCAGGCTTCGGGCAAGGCACTGCTGAGCCATCCCATCGGTCAGTTGACGAACCTGCCGAGCGAACGGGAAGTCCCACTGCCTCACCAACTCGCTCGCTTGATCGCGCAACAGGCGGTTCTGGTCACGCGCCGTGAGCGTGGCGCTCTTTCCCCTGATCAGTTTTGTCTCGAGCTGAGCAACAAGCACACTTGCCAGGTGGAGGAACTGCTCGGCGTTCTCCCATGCGGCGTCACACAGCGCGTCCATGCCGTAGTAGTAGGGCCGATCGCTCGAATGCAGCAGATGAATGGCAGATCCATCGAGCACGCCCGAACCCATGCTGAGGGGCCTCGATGGCTCGGGGTCGGCATCGAGGCTTTCAAAGAGGGCGACCTGCGCTGACGCGGCTCTTGTTCGTACGTGGTAGCGCTCTAGGAGGATCGCCAATGACGCTAGGGCCAAGTCTGGTTGGTCCGCGGCGCCCTGTTCGAGGTAGGTCGAAATCATTGCCTGAAGATCCTCACGGCGACCCGGGGCCACCCCAACTCGGCGCTGGACCGAGTCCACTTGCCTGGCCAAGACTTGGAGCCTGCTGGGAGGGAGGGTCTCCGGCATAGTCGTGAGCATCGATCCGAGTTCGGTTAGCCCGCGGCGATTGAACATGTCCATCCGACGGAGGTAGCGGCTACTCATGTCTTTCGCGAGCTTGCGAAAGGCACCGCGCTGCGCTGCACGACCGCTGCTGCCCTGCATGCCGATATATGTGATCTCTCGCTCCAGCGAGAGTCCGGGTGCGTCAAGCACCTGGTGCGGAGCGAGTGCATCGAGGCGAGTGATCAGCCATCGAGATACTTTGAGTTCCCGGCGGGCGAGCCAGCGGCGCAGCAGGTCGAACTGTGTCGGGTTGAGCGTGTGTGCGTCATCGAGAATGACGAGGGGACGCAAACGTAGCGTCTCTCCCCCGACGGCAACCTCGATCTCATCAATGACGTCAAACGGGCGATATGCCGCAGAAGCAGCCTCTGGGATTGCATCGGACGCTGGCGGGACGAGGGCCGCGGAGATCTGATAAACGGCGAGCTCCACCTCGGCCGCGCGCTCCAGAATTTCGCGAGTCGTCTCGCCGCCGATCGATGCGAGTGCCGCAGCGGAATTCTCGCGGGGAATGATCCTGATGTCCGCCGTGGCGACGCCTGTCGCTTGCACTGATTGGATCCACGCCAAAACCGCCCGGGATTGGATGAGGGCGGTCATGAGCCCAAGTTTGAGATCGTCGGGGTACGGGAACTCCCAGAACTCCCGGTATTCGGACTCCAGCGGAAGACGAGCCCCCAGAAGGGTTGGCCGACCGTCGCTGATTGCGTGGCATTCCTCCAGCGATGCGATCAGGGCTTTGTAGGCGTCGAGGCTCTCATTTCTCAGCAAGGTCGTTACAGTCGAGTACTGGAAAAGTCGAGCCATGGTGGTCTTTCCGCTCCCTGGCGTGCCAACCACCATGACGAGGCGGTCGAGCAGTCGATCCTCTCGCGCCGGGCCTGAGAAGAACGTCGAAAGCGGCTCAGGGGAGACGACCGATAAGAAGGCTTCGTCGTCGCGCAAGTACTCGGTCGCGCGCTTTTCGAATGGGTTTGCCATTGTCGCCCCTCGCCCTAGATGTGCCGCTGGCGGCGGCGGAACAACGGACGCATGGCCGGGGCGGGTGGTTCAACGCTCCCTTGCGTCTCAGCCCACAGCAGCGCGACCGAATTGTTTGGAGTGTTGTGCTCTAGCACCACCGGCAGGGCGCAGCCCGCGTATCCGAGGTGTATGCGATCCACACCTCCCACTCTGGTGTGCTTTGTTTCGATCTGTTGATCGTAATAGCGATCTGCGAGTTCGATGAATGGCCGGTCTTCAGCGCGATCCTTGCTCAACGGCAGATCCGATGGGAGCGTCATGCCGAATGAAAATTGCATTCTTCCCCAGCCGGCCCCACTGAATATTTCTTCGGATTCCTTCTTGGCTGACTCGAGTCGCGCGGTCGCAGCGTGCGCCGCAATGTAGTGATGAATGCACAACAGCCAATCTTCGGAGAAGATGTCATCCTTCACGTTCTTGATGGACTCCATGAATCGAAGCAGCTTACCCTTCCACGCCGACTTTTTCTTATCGTAGCGAAGTAGTGAAGTTCCGGATGCGACAAAGTCATCTATGAGGTAGACCATTTCGAACCTAGCTTCGCTATCCTCAAGATCGCGTCGAAGATCGGCCCCGAGGTCACGCCACTTCTCCTCGTTCGGCGTGGTTGTCGCCACCAACTGCTCGTTGTTAAGGATTCCAACCGTGCTGTGCCGCAAAACATCCATCCGGGCGCCGTCACTCAGACCCAGAAAGAGGGTCTTGCGTTGCAGATCCTTGATCTCCTGCTGAAGCGGTGGGTCGAGGGCGGCTTGATAAGGGAGAAGGCCATGTTTGAATGCGACATTCCTCACAAGCTGCTCATGCACGACCTTCGGGTAGAACTGGTCCACCAGATGATGCATCTCGGCTCGACCGATGAAGACGAGCCGCGTTCGTACGAATGCGTACGCCGTCTCACGCTCGGCCCTTTCGAACTGCTGAAGCCAGTTGGCGAGGCTCTCGATGAAGCGCATCCCAGCTTGAAAGTCCCGGTATGCATCGTACTTGAGATGTGCAATGTCCTTGAGCCATCTGTACTCCTGTCGCGCTCGATCGTCGTCCCAAGCCATGATTCGGCCAAGGAGGCGCAGGCTGAGGTCATCGTTCATCGGAGAGCACCGTCAACGAATCGTGCAGTCCCATCTGAGTCAGTCGTGAGGCTCCTGAGGTAGCCAAGGGCGGCGCCAACGCCACGCTGTCCGGGCGGTGCGAGGTTCCAGCAAGAGTTCGGCTCCAGCGAAGACTCGTCGACGCTCAGCGAGTACGCCTCCCCGAGGAGGGCGTGGTCATTCCCGGGCCAAGCTCCACGATCCCCAACGGCGAGAATCTCGCCCTTGGGCAGCCATGCCCGAATCGCTTGCACCGTCGAGGCCTTGCTCGTGCCGGCTTCGATGATGTCAACCGAGTGGCTGGATCTCATGACTTGAACCCCGCAGTCGCCGAGAGCCAAGACAGTTGCCTGCACAAGGTCCCAGAACTCGTTCTCCCCGATCGGCCTTGTTGGTGTCAGGGTCAGCTGGTGGGTTCGAACAGTCATCTCGGAGTTAAGACGGATCTCGGGGCGCCCCTCGAGGGACTTCGCCAACCTGGAGAGGTGGTTGTCGACCGGGGCGGTGGAGACCAGCGGGATGTCGAGATCCAGTGTTCCAGCCTCAGCGCCGTTGTAGTAGCCGATAGTCACTCGGGGCCACGTATCCGAAGGAAGCACAGATTGGAGATCCCGATGCACAGAGCCGCCACGGCCCGTAGCAATGCCGATGTGAACGCCTGCGCGGAGCAGCCGGACCATCTCATCGCGCATGGCAGGCGTCGGCGGGCCGAACCGATGTCGAGCGTCGACCAGGGTCCCGTCGTAGTCGAGGACTAAGGCGCCGTAGGCGGCCCCAAGCAGGCGACGCCTGAACACTCGAAATGCGCTCGACCACGTTGGAAGTGCCCCTGTGAGTTCTAGGTGCTGGATCGACTGCCGGGCCTTCCGCACGATCGATGTCGCCTCAAATCTGGTGATGCTGCGCGGCAACAGTACGCGATTGGCCCGGGGGGGCGCCAAGTGATAGATCCGGCGACCGAACTCCGGTACTCCTGGGTCGCCCGGGTCTATGCCCCGGGCGCGTCCCGCCCATCCGGCTATGACGATCGCAGCGACGAGGGACGCCAACGAGCTTTCAATAGGTGAACCATCCAGGTCGATCTTCACCCTAGGAACACTTGGTGGAATCAGTTGAAGTGTGCGCCGCGCGATCTCGGCTGAACCACGGTCGACGAGCGCGATGATGGAACTGCTTTCGCCTCGCTTCGCAAGCCAATGGTGTCGTCCGTGGGCGAAGTTGCGAAAGTCTGCGGTTTGAATGTGACCCAAGGCAGCTTCGGTGAACTTCGATTCGAGGTCGATGGCCCCAAGAGCAGTATCTGGGCCGTGCAGTAGCACGGTTGTTGGTCGCTCCCAAAGCGGCTCGACAGCATCGTGCCACTGGCTTTGAGTGACTGATGCTGTGCTCGTCAACTCCAGCATGCGCAGCTTGAGCGACTGAACAGCGGGAACGTCCTTGATGGCGGCGAGATAACCGCGGGCAAGTAGTGAGCTGAAGCCGAGGAGGGAGTTGGTGGCGAGAAAACCGTCCTTTCGGATTGGCGGCTCGTGAAGAAGCAGGTCGACATAGCTGTGGGTTGCTGCTATATCGCCCGCCCTACTGGATTCGCGACCGATCATCGCAACGAGTTGGCGCGGCTCACGCACAACGAGGGAACGAAGGGCACTCACGATGTCAACGTTGTTGCCGCTCGCTGAGAGTAACCAGTACGAGTAGGCAGTATCGAGCTGCAGAGCGCTCGCCTCGAGTGGCGTGAGGACCGCCGCGAGCTGCCCAGTGAAGCGCCGGTGGTAGCCGACCAAGGCGTGTGCCGCCGAGAGGGAGCCACCGGAGCCGATGGCCACAAGGGGCAACGACCAAGCAGTCTGCAATGCCGCTACGAGAGAGTCGATGTTGGTGGACATTGACCAATCCATCGTCGCGCGGAGCTGGGCCACTTCGTTGGCGTAGGGCATGCCCATTAGGAAATGGCCTCCTCGCGGATCGGGGTGTCGAGCTCAGCTCGGGCGGAACAAGGGTTAGTCAACCACGAACGAGGCCGCACCGAACCAGGCGCCCCGCTCGAAGGGACATCCAAGCACGAACGCAGCCCGTGCGAGACGACACCGGTCATCGCTACGGCGAACGTGGCACCAGCCCCGGGCCCCCTTTGCCACCCCGGGTCGATTCCACCGCCCATGCCGCTGGGGCCACGGTCACCAGCCGCCTGCCGCGATGAACGCCCGGCCCTCAAGTTGCACCCACAGCACCATGGCCCCATCTTGGTGAGAAGGGCCCTTCGCCAGAAGCGGAAGCGCCGCGCATGCGCACCAAGTAGTGCGCGATCATGCCGCTCGAGGGCAGATGCGGCGGGCGAGCCCGGCTGGACCTCGATGCGGTTACTCACGATGTACATGACCCTCCTTTCGGGCCCGCCCACTCCGCGGGACTCAGCGCTCAGTAGCCCGTCGGCAACGACTGGACCCAACGCGCAGTCCCGCCGCTCATGGGCGTAGAGGATCGGAGCATCGCCCAGGAGTCCCTGGGCACTGTGCTGCAGCAATCTGTCGTACAGGGGCACCGTCCATGATCGTCACGACCATGTCGACCACAGTAGGACGCCCCTCTGACAGGTGAGCCGGTCCTTCCCCGACGACATGGGACCCGCAAGACAGGACTCACGCAGGTGAATCACGCTCTTCAGCGGTGCGCGGTCGAACAGTGCCGGTGAGGCCTCCCTGGCGCAAGGTGGGCGTCACTGAGTCGCCGAGCAATGCACAGGAGTGCCACGGCTGGTCGCGAGCGCGGGCCCGCCGTCTCGGGACCACGCAGCGGACCCGCTCGCCCGTTATGGTGGGTTGCAGGGTGTTCTGCCCACACACCATCACCGAGTCTGCAAGTCGGGCGTCGTCATTGGTGACGTCTTGGCCGAGGGGGGAAGCCTTGGAACTCGAGGAGATCTCCTCTGGTCAGCGGCTGAGCGGTGTCATCCCTGGGGACTCGGTGACCGTGATTGCCACGCAATGGCATGGGCGTGACGCCGTCGAGCTCACGTTCCGCCCGACGGTGGGCCACCTCGATCAGCGCATCTTGTACCGCGCCGACGAGCCGCGGCTAGAGGTTGCCCGCGCGGCGGGGCGTCCGTTCGACGCGCCGGCGTCCGACTTCAAGCTGGCCGCGGAGGCCCAACGCATCCGCCTCGCGGGCCTGTTCGACCCGATGCTGGCGGTCGCGACCAGCGACGTCCAGCCACTCCCCCACCAGATCACCGCGGTCTACGGAGAACTGCTGCCTCGCACTCCCCTGCGGTTCCTGCTTGCCGATGACCCGGGCGCTGGCAAGACGATCATGGCCGGCCTGTACATCAAGGAGTTGCTGCTCCGCGACGATGTGAAGCGGTGTCTCATCGTGGCTCCTGGTGGCTTGGTGGAGCAGTGGCAGGACGAGCTGTTCCTCAAGTTCGGGCTGCACTTCCAGATCCTGACCGGCGCGATGGTCGACGCGAACATCAACGTGAACGTGTTCGACACTCACCCGTTGTTGATCGCCCGCATGGATCAGTTGTCACGCAACGAAGAGTTGAAGGCGAAGCTCGCCGACACCCAATGGGACCTGGTGGTGGTCGATGAGGCGCACCGGATGGCGGCGCACTACTTCTTCGGCAAGCTGGAGAAGACCCGCCGTTTCGAGCTAGGCGAGCTGCTCGGGAGCATCACCCGCCACCTCCTGCTGATGACCGCGACCCCGCACGCGGGGATCGAACAGGACTTCCAGCTGTTCCTCACCTTGCTGGACAAGGACCGGTTCGAGGGCCGCTATCGCGCCGGGGTCCACACCGTCGACACCAGCGACGTGATGCGCCGCATGGTGAAGGAGAAGCTGCTCACCTTCGAGGGCAAGCCCCTGTTCCCCGAGCGGATCGCCGAGACCGTTCCCTACGAGCTCACGGCGCTC
>WBZS01000790.1_pt2 | contig 16708 bp, 22 predicted proteins | sample 5204201 | NCBI WGS metagenome assembly WBZS01 (sample SAMN12344357, study PRJNA552823) | activated sludge metagenome | biome: Activated sludge suspended growth; feature: Nitrification reactor; material: Wastewater; isolation source: activated sludge from nitrification reactor of wastewater...
AGGTGCCATGGCTAAAGCCACGCTTCGGAATTCGGCGAAACAGAGGGGATTGACCCCCGACCGCCGTCCATCCTGGATGTCCAGCCCCGGCGCTCGCGTATTGACCTTTATGACCACGTGAAGACGTCTTGCCGTGGCCCGAACCGATCCCGCGGCCGACGACCTTCTTCCGGGTGCGCCGATTGATGCCGTGATGTACTGTGCTCAGGTCCATTAGAGGGCCACTCCGCGTAAAGCTTGTACTTCTTCCTTCGTTCGCAACTGCAGCAGACCGTCGATGGTGGCTTTCACCAAATTGATGGCATTCGAGCTGCCATGAACTTTGGTCAAGATGTTGTGAATGCCAGCACATTCGAGGACATCGCGAACCCCCGGTCCAGCCTTAACGCCAGTTCCAGGACCCGCAGGCACGAGAACGACCTTACTCGCACCAAATTTGCCCACGACACGATGGGGAATCGTTTCGCCTCGCAAGGAAATCTTTTTCTGACGGCGAAGAGTTTCCTGGGCATCCTTGGCGGCTTTTTCGACCGCGGGAGGAACTTCGTTGGCCTTGCCATATCCCCAAGATACTCGTCCACTACGGTCGCCGACGACGACCAACGCATTGAAGCTAAAGCGTCGGCCACCTTTCACCACGGCGGCACAGCGGCGAATCTTCACCACGCGTTCTTCCAAACCGTCTTGCCGACCTTCGCGTTCTCGAGCCATTGCGAAACCTCATTTAGATCGCTGCCAAATGCCGGCGACCGATGTCGAAGAATTTTCTCGTGTTTAGAACTGCAGGCCACCTTCACGTGCGGCATCGGCCAACGCTTTCACGCGGCCGTGATAGCGATAATGTCCACGGTCGAATGCGGCCTTCGTGATTCCTTTGGACTTCGCCATTTCCGCAAGCTTCTTACCAACGATTTGCGCTGCTTTGACGTTTCCGCCATAAGGAGCTTCGGCTTTCGCCGCCTTACCCGCCGTGCTCGCGAAAGCCAACGTCACCCCAGCCAAATCATCAATGAGTTGCGCGTAGATGTGTTTCGAACTTCGAAACACGGTCAATCGAGGCCGCTCGGCCGTTCCCTGAATTTGGCTTCGGACGTGCTGACGACGACGAAGTTGTTGGCGATGTTTGGACTTCTGATGATCCATGACCAATTCCTAGGCTTGCACCAGGCCAACTCATTACCAACGAGCGAGCCACAAACCCAAATAGAGATTCAAATTCGAAAAAACGCCTTGATCCTTTGCCGGATCAACCACCACTGCTGAACGATTTGCCTTCCTTGCGGCGAACCGTCTCGTTTTCATAACGAACTCCCTTGCCCTTGTAAGGTTCGGGTTTTCGTTTGCTGCGGATTTCCGCGGCGAATTGGCCAACTTTCTGTTTATCCGCCCCCTTGATCACGATCGTGTTCGGATCCGGGACTTCGGCTGTCACGCCTTCGGGAGGTTGGCAGATCACGGGATTGGCAAAGCCCACCATCAACATGACGGCCTTTTTGTCCATCTTCGCCTGATAACCAACACCTTCGATCTTCAGACGCTTTTCAAATCCCGTCGTCACGCCCACCACCATGTTGTGGACCAAAGTTCGCGTCAAACCGTGAAGGCATCGGCTGAGCCGTTCATCATCCGGGCGACCGATTTTGATCACCTTGGCTTTATCGTCGTGCTCTAACTTCATGGCTGGGTGAGCCGTGAAATCGAGTTTACCCTTGGGGCCTTCGACCTTGACGGTTCCGTTTGAAACGGAAACCTTCACGCCGGCCGGTATGGCGACTGGTTGTTTTCCGATACGCGACATTGCCTTCCCCTGAAAGCCGCCTTAGATTGGCCTACCAAACGCGACAAATAAGTTCACCGCCCAACCGCTGAGCTTTCGCTCGTCGGTCGCTCATCACGCCTTTGCACGTGCTCAGCACGGAAATTCCCAGGCCATCGAGCACGGGACGGAGTTCTTTGTACCCCAAGTAAAACCGGCATCCGGGCTTACTTACACGCTCGAGATGACGAATGACCTTTTCACCATCCGGACCGTACTTCAAATAAATCCGCAACGTCTTCTTCGCGATGGCGGGATCACACGGCGAATGAAAAACGCTACGCCCATCTTCCGTGACTTCCATGGCGCCGACTTGGTAATCGAGAATGAATCCTTCGTCCTTCAGAACCTGCGCAACATGGGCCTTCATGTTCGTTGCCGGCATATCGACAGCAGGCGACTCATTACGATTCGCATTGCGAACACGTGTGAGCATGTCGGCGATCGGATCGGTCATCATCGTACGAAACTCCTAAGCCTCAAACCGGCCTCGCTAATTCTATTTGATTACCAACTCGCCTTTTTGCAGCCTGGAATAAGCCCTTGATTCGCCATGTTACGAAAACAGATGCGGCAAATCCCAAACTTCCGATAGACGGCACGTGGCCGACCACAGAGCCGGCAACGGAGACGAATGCGAATCAAATCGCGGGGACGCAATTTAGATTTCTGACGATCCTTGCGGTATTTTTCGATCTCCGCAAGGTTCTCGTTGAACTCGACCAATTTGGCTGACGTGGACATTTGCCGGTCCCAATCAATGAAAACTCGGTAATGAATCGATTATTCTATTCGCGGAAGGGCATTCCGAAAAGCTTGAGAAGCTCACGAGCCTCGTCGTCGCTTCGCGTCGACGTGACGAACGTGATATCCATTCCCTGCGTGAACGTCACCTTGTCGGGGTCGATTTCCGGAAAGACCATTTGCTCCGAAAGACCAAGGCTGTAGTTGCCGTTGCCATCGAAACTTTTCGGATTGATCCCGCGAAAGTCACGAATACGGGGAAGGGCGACGCTGATGAGCCGATCAAGGAATTCATACATTCGGCGGCCACGAAGCGTCACGCGGCAACCGATGTCGTTGTTCTCGCGGAGACGAAAGGCCGCGATGGCCTTTTTCGCCTTCGTCACTTGAGCACGTTGGCCGGCGATGTTCGACAAATCATCGACCGCTTGTTGAATGCGGTTTTTGTCTTGGAGCGCCTTGCCGACCCCCATGTTGATCACGATCTTTTGCAGCTTCGGCAACGCAAGGACATTGTCGCGTGAAAACTTCGTTTTTAACGCTTGGACAATTTCCTTGTTGTATCGATCCACTAACCGGGCCATGGCCCACCTCAGTCAAATTGAAACGCGGAGGGTGATCTGAATTACTTTTCAGCGTATTTTTCGTTCGCTTTGCTCACCAATCCCAGACCATTTCCGCAAGCCTTACAGAATCGTTCTTTGCTTCCATCCGCTCCAAAACGGCGGCCGACTCGCACGCCTTTACGACACGCGGGGCAAAACAGCAGGACATTGGAAACGTCGATGGGCATTTCTTTCGAAAGCCGACCACCTTGCTGATTTCGGCGATTCGGTTTCACGTGTTTGTAAACACGGTTCACGCCTTCCACGACGATCTTATTTTTCCCCGTAACGATGCGGAGCACACGAGCGGACGTACCAGCATCATCGCCCGTTTGAACTTCAACGACATCGCCTTTTCGAATGCTCATGACGATCACCCATTACCCGACCTGTGTAGGCCGTCGAATTCAACTACCAACTTCACTGTGAACTAAACCACCTCAGGGGCGAGGCTTACAATTTTAAGATAACCACGATCGCGCAGCTCGCGAGCCACCGCACCAAAGATGCGCGTGCCTTTGGGGTTGTCGTCTTCCTTATTCAGGATCACCATCGCATTGCGATCGAAGCGGACATAGCTGCCATCATCGCGACGAATCTTCTTTTTGACCCGAACCACCACGCCTTTGACGACATCGCCAGATTTGACATCGCCACCAGGCAGCGCTTTTTTCACGCTGGCGATGATGACGTCACCAAGGCTGGCGTAGCGACGCCGCGTGCCGCCAAGGACTTTGATACACATACACTCTTTCGCCCCGGTGTTGTCGGCAACATCGAGGTAGGTATACATCTGAATCACGATCCACCATTCCGTTTCTTGATCCGCCCGAGGCGAGATTGAGTTGGCTGGAAACCCACCGTGCACGCCAATCTACGAGCCTGTCGCGGGAGCCGCCGGAGCGGCTTGATGGTGCGGCTGCTCCGGCGCCTTTTTGACAATCTTAATCAAACGCCAAGACTTCGTCTTCGAGAGCGGCCGTGTCTCCATGATTTCCACGGTGTCGCCCATGCGACTTTCATTTGCTTCGTCATGGACGTAGCAAACCGTCCGGGCGTGAATGAACTTGTTGTAGCGAGGATGTTTGACCAATCGCTCGATTTCGACCCGGCGCGTTTTGTTCATTTTGTCGCGGGTCACGACACCCGTTTCCGTACGGCGATCATTTCGCTCTTCAGCCGACATTGCTTACGCTCCCCTATGCCTTACCGCTTTGCGATGGATTCGTTCTGATACCCAGTCCTCGCTCCCGAATGATCGTTCGAATGCGAGCGACTTCACGCTTAGCAAGGCGGATTTCGCTTGGAGTTTCCAGACGATCCGTCGCGGATTGAAAACGGAGGTGAAACAGATTTTTGACCGTTTCCTTCAGCTGAAGGCCCAGGTCCTCATCATTCAAATTGCGTAGATCCGCGGTTTTCATACTCGAACTCGGATTCGAAAAAGGGAAACCGAAGGCCAAGAACGCCCTCGGTTTGCCTGGATCAAAACTTAGATATTGGGACGCCGCACAATCAGCCGACAACGGAACGGCATTTTGTACGCCACACGCGCCAAGCAATCGCGAGCCGCCGCCTCGGGCAAGCCAGCCACTTCGAAGAGCACCTGGCCAGGCTTTACGACCGCAGCCCAAAACTCCGGCTCACCCTTGCCTTTACCCATACGGGTCTCGGCGGGAATCGCTGTCACGGGCTTGTGCGGAAAAACTCGAATGAAAAGTCGGCCTTCGCCACGCGTCGCATGCGCGGCCGTGATACGACCCGCCTCGATGCACTCAGCACTCAGCCAACCACCATCCAGAGCCTGGAGGCCAAACTCGCCAAAGGAAACTTCGTTGCCTCGGCAAGCATTACCTCTTACTTTTCCCCGCTGACTTTTTCGAAATTTTACCCGCTTGGGCATCTGGGGCATTGCCCACCTCCTGGGAATCTAAAAAGTCCCCGTTATTGATCCACACCTTGATCCCGATGTTGCCTTGGGCCGTCGCGGCCTCGGCAAACCCATAATCGATATTCGCTCGGAGCGTGGAAAGAGGAATACTCCCCTCCATCGCCTTTTCGACGCGAGCCATTTCCGCTCCGCCCAGCCGTCCGGAAAGCTGAAGCTTGATTCCCTTCGCTCCACCTTCCATCGTCTGATCGATGGCTCGCTTCATGGTCCGACGAAAACTTTGCCGCTTCTCGAGTTGCTCGCCGATATCTTGAGCGACCAATTGAGCGTCGATTTCTGGCCGATTGACTTCCATCGTCTTCACTTCAATGTGGCGATGGGTCAGATCTTCAAGATCCTTGGTGAGCTTTTCGACCTCTTGGCCTTTTTTACCAATCACCATGCCGACCCGGGCGGAGAAGATATAAACTACCACGCGCTCGCGCGTCCTCTCAATTCGCACCCGTGAAATACCGGCTTTTCCGTACTTTTTCTTAATGAAGGCACGGATCTTCTGGTCTTCGACCAAGAGGTCCGCGAAATCTTGCTTGTTGGCGTACCACGTGCTCTGCCAATCCAGCATGATGCCGGTGCGAAAACCCGTTGGCCGAACTTTTTGTCCCATCGACGGCTCTCTTCCAAGCAAAAACCCACTCGGAGCAAAACCCTTGGGCCTCACCCCGCGTGGGGACATCGAGTCCTTATTCGAGTGATTCGAAAGAATTCCGCTTATTCTTCGTTGGACGCCACTTTCACGACAATGTGACAATAGCGACGCTTGATCGGATAAGCCGACCCGCGAGCACGAGGCTGGATTCGTTTCATCATCGGCGCGCCATCAACGCGAGATTCGGAGACCGTAAGATCGCCCGCTTCCACGGAACCCTGATCTTCCGCATTGCCCATGGCACTTCGCAAAACCGTTTCCAGCAAACGGGCGGCCTTGTTGTGATGGAATCGAAGGATTTCCAACGCTTCGTCGGCATTTCGCCCGCGAATCAAGGTCGCGAATGCACGAACCTTTCGAGCGGCCATGTCGGCAAACCGATGCTTCGCGATGAATTCCATAGCAGACTCACTCTTTACCGAAAAATCACCATCAAAATTCCGGGGGCAGGATTTGAACCTACGACCTCCAGGTTATGAGCCTGGCGAGCTACCACTGCTCCACCCCGGGATAGTTTCACGTCTACTTACCGCCCGCGGCAGCTTTCGCTTTACCGCCCGAATGGCCCTTGAACGTGCGGGTCGGGGAGAACTCACCCAACTTATGACCCACCATGTCTTCCGTCACGAAAAGGCGAATGAATTTATGACCATTGTGAATTTCAAAGGTAAAACCGATGAAATCCGGAACGATCGTACAATCCCGCGCCCACGTTTTGATGGGCGACTTTTGATTGCTACGTTGCTGCTTTTCGACTTTGGCCAACAAACGTTCGTCGACGTGTGGCCCTTTTTTCAGCGACCGACCCATTCTCAGCCCCCAATGGCGAGACAAATAATCCTATGAAAACTTCGATCAACGGCCAGGCTAGACCGGCACATTAATTCATGCCATGCGCCCCAGCGCGACGGCGGCGAATGATCGCCGAACTCGACGGCTTTCGCTTCTTGCGAGTTTTTCCACCTTTGGAAAGAACCCCTGTGGGACCACAAGGATGACGGCCGCCTGCCGTTCGCCCTTCACCACCACCCATGGGATGGTTGACGGGATTCATCGCGGTTCCGCGGGTATGTGGCCGACGGCCCATCCACCGCTTACGGCCGGCTTTGCCAAGCGTGATGTTCATATGATCCGAATTGCCAAGCACACCCATGGTCGCCCGGCAATCGATGTGCACACGACGAACTTCCCCGGAGGGAAGCGTCAGCTGAGCCCAGTCTCCCTCACGTGCGGAAAGCGTCGCACCGCAACCGGCTGAACGACAAATCTTTCCGCCGCCACCGGGCTGCATTTCCACGTTATGGACTTGCATGCCGACGGGGATTTTTCGCAAGGGCAGACAATTCCCCACGCGAGGCTCAGCATCCGAGCCGCTCATCACCTGATCGCCAGCCTTCAAACCTTGAGGCGCCAGGATGTACGATTTTTCGCCGTCGGTATATTCAATCAAGGCGATACGCGGACTCCGATTCGGATCGTACTCGATCGAAATCACTTTCGCCGCGACGCCATCTTTTTTGCGGCGAAAATCAATGATACGATATTGCTGCTTGTGACCACCGCCACGAAAGCGGGATGTCACGACGCCCTGGAAGTTGCGGCCACCTTTTTTCTTTCGTGGCTTGAGGAGCGATTTTTCCGGCTTCTTCTTGCGGTCGGTGATTTCGGCGAAGTCGCTGACCGAGCCGCCTCGCCGCCCCGCGGTATCCGGCTTGTAATAACGAATTCCCATGCTCACCACCCAAAAAGAACGTTGAATGCCACCTCAAACACAATGGAGACCAACCGATTTTCTTAAAAGAATTCGATCCGGTCTTCACTATGTAATTTCACGATTGCTTTCTTCCAATTCGAAAGCTTGCCGACTTTGAAGCGATACCGCCGCTTCTTTCCCAACCGAAGCTGTGTTCGAACCTTTTCTACGCGGACGTTGAACAACTCTTGCACCGCGTGCTTGATTTCGTCCTTGGTCGCCCAAAGATTCACTTCGAACGCGTATGCATTGTGCGCTTCACTCGTTGATTGGTGCGTACCTTTTTCGGTCACCAACGGGCGAATGATGACTTGATGAGGCTCAAGCTTTGGCCCAAGCGTACGATTTCCGACCAATCCGGCCATGGCTAAATCCACCATTCTTGAATCGAGCCCAAAAACCTTATGGTTCGGCTCAATTTTCGTGCGTTACTTAATCTTCGCCGACTTGCAGATTTCCAGAAGCGCCGACTTCGTCAACACGAGTCGCTTTGGGCGCAACACTTGGTAAGCGTTGAATAATGCCGTCGGCGAAACTTCGACCCCTAAGATATTTCTCGCCGACTTGTAGATCGTTTTGTTTTCATCCACGTCGGATTGACCCAAGCCAATCAAGCAGGATTTGTCGCCGACATTCAACTTTTTCAAAACTTCCGCGACAGCTTTCGTCTTGATTTCCGGAACCTTCAGATCGTCGATCACGACCGCTTCGTTGTCTTGGAATTTTGAAAGAATCGCCATCCGTGTCGCGGACCGAACGGCCTTTTTGGGCAGATGGTACTCGTAATCACGCGGCTTAGGCCCTTTCGCGGTACCACCACCACGACGCTTGTTCGTACGCTTGGTGCCCATGCGAGCGTTGCCGGTGCCTTTTTGGCGAAACATCTTTTTCGTCGAACCGGCAACTTCACCGCGGCGAAGGGTCGAGTGAGTGCCCGCGCGTTGATTTGCCAAATACATCAACACAACTTCGTGTAAAAGTTGCTTGTTGATCGTTCCGCCCAATTCCGCTGGATCAACCTCGGCTGTACCAACCGGCTGACCTTCTTGATTCAGAATCGGAACGCTTATCGTTTTGGCCTGTTCGGCGCTCACGGCTACTTCCCTTAGTTAACGACCTACTTTGCCGAGCTTTTCTACTCAGCACATTGTTCGCCAGCCGCAATAGTATGCATTTGGTCGAAAAATGCGGGTTAAGTCGATTTACGAATTCAAGCGGACAACGTCAAACAAAAATCCCTGGCGATACACCGTGGTAACAGCCAGGGATACTCGTGAAAGAGCTGCTAGGCGTTGCCAGACAGAACACGGATCTTGATATCCACTCCAGGCGGCAGGCTCAAACCTTTGTTCAACGCCTCGATCGTCTTGCCCGTTGGCTGAACAATATCAATTAGGCGTTTGTGCGTACGAATTTCAAATTGTTCTCGCGATTTCCGATCGATGTGCGGGCTTCGCAACACCGTGTAGCGCTCAATGCGAGTCGGCAACGGAATCGGTCCATGGACGACCGCGCCGGTGCGTTGCGCCGTATCGACGATTTCGTGGGCGGTCCGATCCAGCACTTCGTGGTCGAACGCTTCCATTCGGATGCGTATGCGTTCTGTCGCGAAACCAGCCAACGGCGTTCTCCTCAATAAACGAATTCCGCATTCGCGAAAATCTCAAAATAACGATGTCGATGCAGTTCGTCAAGCGAGGGGAAAACTTTTTCCCCTCAAATCAAGCAAGACGCTGGGCCCAGACGCCTGATTTCGCGAGTGTTTTTTATGAACGACGGTTGTTCGACGTCAGCTGATTTTTCGAAAAGCTAACGATCCACAAACGACCTCACGCGTTCTTCGGCGATCGGATCCAACGTCATTTCGAGGGGCGGCGACCCAGCACTTGGCGATCCGCGAATTCAAGGAAGATCGTCCAATCTTGCCGCGTCATGGAATGTTTGCCTTCACGGATGTAATAAGCGAGTCGGCTGTTCATGAACTGCCCTACCTCCGGGCGTTTTTTTTGGCCCACGCCTTCGACTCCGAACATGCGATACACCGGGTCGGCCGCCACCAGCATGTCGAATTGGCCGTCGGGATTCGCCCATTGGTCATCCAAAGCATTGGAAAACAAGACGGGGCGGGGAGCGCAAAGCGCCACCAGGCAATGCTGGTCAAACGGGATTTTATCGGGAGCATCGTTGAACTGTTTGAAGGCGGAATTGAACCAGTGCGGGAAACTCGTGTTAATACGTTTTACCGATTCACCGACGATTCCTCGACTCGGCGCCGTCCCGCCACACCCAGCCTGATGGGGAATCACTGCCGCGATCCGTTCGTCAAACGCCCCCGCGAGCAAGGTTGTTTTGCCGAGACGGGAATGGCCCACGACGATGATTTTAGAGGCATCCAAATCGGCATCCGTCACGAGATAATCGATCACGCGTTGCAGTCCCCACGCCCATGCCGAGATGGTGCCGATGTCGTGGGGCGCTTTTCTTTGCAACTTCGCCAACACACCCTCCACGACGCCAGGACGGTCAGGCTGAAAATCGCCCGAGTAAACGAGCGCGACAGCATACCCGCGGTCGATCGTTTGCTCGATATTCCAAATATCGACTTGGCTGCCCCGAGATTCCTCGGTGGCTTTTTCGTTCTTCACGCCTTTGCGATTGGGGTAGGCCCAGTTCGAATTCAGGGCGATCTTGGCGTCATTCAACACAGTCTGATTGCCAGCGAAACTCATTCCCAAAAAGACGGGCGCTGGCTTCGTACGCTGATTTGGAACCACGACTAACAGATGGATCTTCGGCAAATCCCCCGAACCCAGCGTCAGTGTGATTTCTTTCAGCGTCGCCTTTCCCCCCAACGCCTTCGGGTCGATTCGTTCCACGTTCGCGTGGACCTTTACGGGATCCGGCATCGTCCCGTACATGTAATGCTGAAAAAGTTTTTTGAGTTCGGGTTTGCGTTTCGCGAGCCAATCTTCCTTGGTGTGGACCGGGGAACCGTCAAACATCTTCAGCGGGTCCGGCAACTCCTTCAGGCTTGGAAGTTTCTCCGGCCCAGGGTAATCCCCCCAGGATTCCACCGGTAAAAACGCCAACGCAAAAAGAGTGAAGGCGAAGAGAGGGCTCCACAAACGCATGTGCATATTCCTCAAGGCGGGGCAGTGAGATGTTTGCCCCACTATAACTGCCACTGGGCTCACGGCAAACGTTTTCTGTACGACCGCGCACCAGACAATGTTTTTTTTCAAGGGCCGAGTTTAACGGGTTTCAAGGGCTTTTTGAAGTCGTTGGATTTGTTCGGACATAGGGCGAGGCGCCTTTGGGGTCTTCTGTCCCAGGCGACCTTCGACGTGTAAATGGATCACGACGGGTCCCATTCCGTGAAGGCATTCCTTGGCCTTTTCACGCCAAGCGTCCAGCGAGTCAAAGGAAAAAACACGCTGAATACCTGCGGAGCGAGCCAAGCCAGCGAAATCCGTTCGGCGAGCGCCAGCCGTTGGTTGCCCACCAGTGACCTCATAAAGTCCGTTATCGAGGATGATGAGGTACAGGGGAGTTACGTAGTTCGCCAACGTCACCAACGAACCCAGATTCATGAGCGTGCAACCATCGCCATTCAGAACGATGACACCACGCTGGCTTTGGCCCAACGCCAAGCCAAGCCCCAGCGCGGGCGCCTGCCCCATTGATGAGGGAATATACGCAAAATCCAAAGGCGAATCCGAGATCGTGGGCCAAATGCCGGCTGAACTCATGGTCGTGATCACCACGCGGTCGCCACGATGCTCAGCGACGACCTCCAATGCTTGGCGCTGCGTCATGAACATGCTTCACCTTTCACCCTGGAAGCTGATTCGCATCGCTGAATACTTTCGCTTCCGCGACGTTTCCCGAACGAGCTATCCCTTTTGGCACCAGCCACGTGCACGATAACGAAAACTGAATCTTTTGAAAATTGACATAAGCTGGCCTATCAACTATAGTAGCGATTGTCAATTTGGCTGGGTCGCTCCCGCATCGATGCCGACGCCTACCTTTTTCGGCCTTCGCGATCGGGTTACGTGGCCCTGATTCTCTGGGGGGTAGTTTGATGTTGAATCTCTTTTCGAACCGCAAAAATCCTGCGTGCGATGGGGGCACGCGCCGCGACTTCATTAAAGCGGGGTTGCTCGGCGCGGGCGGATTGACGTTGGCGGATCTTCTTCGCGCACGCGCTCATGCTTCCGCGCAGGGACAGGCGACGCGAAACACGTCGGTCGTTTGGCTTTGGCTGGGCGGCGGACCAACCCACGTTGAAACTTTCGATCCCAAGATGTCGGCACCAGCCGAATATCGCTCGGTGGTAGGCCAAGTCCAAACGAACGTCGCGGGCGTGCAAATCGGGGGAGTGTTCCCGAAGATGGCACGCGTTTCGGACAAGATGGCTTACGTACGATCCTTCGCTCACAACAATTCTGGGCATGGTGGCGGCACCCACTGGGTGATGACGGGCTACGATTTCCCACCCGCCGACCAAGGTCTGCCACAGATCAAGCCCGGCATGGGAGCCATCCTCGCTCGCCATCGCGGCGCCAACAGCCCCACCTCCGGATTGCCAACCTATGTCCGCATGGGGGGAATCCAAGGCGATGGCCCCGCGTGGCTTGGCTCGGCGTACGGTCCGTTTGACACTGCCGGCAATGCACGGAATAACCTCAACCTCCAAGTTACGCTGGACCGTCTCACCGAACGGCGAACGTTGCTTCGTGCCTTCGATTCGCTCGACCGCAATGTCGATCGCACGGGCTTGATGCAGGGGCTCGATGCGTTCGAAACGCAAGCTCACGACCTTCTCATGAGTCGCGCTCGCGAAACCTTCGATGTCACGCGAGAAGAACCTCGTACCCGCGATCTGTACGGCAACGGCGCTCTCGCTCAGCAAATGCTCATGGCTCGCCGCCTTTGCGAAGCTGGCGTCGGCTTCGTGACGCTGCATTTCGGCGGATGGGACATGCACGGGCAAATCGAACAAGGCATGAAAAACCTTGGCCCGCAGGTCGACCAAGCCGTCTCCGCCTTCGTGACCGACGTGCACCAACGTGGCCTGCAAGACGATATTCTTCTGGTGATCACGGGCGAGTTCGGCCGAACTCCCCGCGTGAATGGCTCCGCCGGCCGTGACCACTGGGCACCTCTCTCGACGCTGGCGCTATCGGGTGGCGGACTACGCATGGGCCAGGTCATCGGCGAATCGTCCTCCAAAGTCGAAGTGCCACGCACGACTCCAATTCGGCCCATGGACCTCATGGCCACCGTCTTCCATGTGCTTGGCATTCCGCAAGATTTGCACTATCTCGAACAATCAGGCCGACCCACCACCATGATCAACGGTGGCCAACCAATCCGCGAATTGGTGTAACCTCCGCCCCGCGCCAACATCCCCACAAAGCCCATTTCCGAAAGGAAATGGGTTCTTTTTTTGAGGATGATCCTGATTCGCACCCCCTCGGTCTCGTTCAACTCCCGTCGAAGAAACGAAAAACTCGCAGCATTCCATCCAGAAAAAACACCGAGGTCGTCACGAACCAGACCCATGTGAAGGTTCGAAGAACGCCTTCGCCGAGCACACCATGGCGGCGCGATAGTCGGTCCAAGCTTCTGGAGGCGGCGACGGCTGGAGCTTGGATCATGAAGAAGAGAAATTGGTATCCCGTCACGGAAGACGTCGCGAAATCGAAACTGAATTCGTGATGGATCGCACTCACGAAAAACGTCACCATGATCCCCCACAGCGGAAATCGCCATCCGCCTACGGGGACAAAGACATTTTTCGTCAGCCAAGAATGGACACGCGTGTTATAATTCGCCCAAAATTCCGCGGGGGTTCGAGCGAGAAACGCCCCGTTCACCAACGGTTGAATATCGTAACCGAGCGCCCGTTCCATTCGGTGCAGGAGCGCGGAGGAGACGAAGATGATCGCCATCAAAAAAAAGACACGCATTCCGTGGGTAAGAAGAAAGGAAGTGTAGAAGACTTCCTGACGTGAAGCCACGTAAAACAATCCCACCAAGGCACCGACGCCCGCAACGCCCAACCCTGCCAAGAATAGGTCATTCCAAACGTTGCTTGACCATTTTCTGGGACGGAATTTCTCTTCCCAAACGACCAAGAGAATGGGAAACGGAATCAGGAATTGCAGGTATCGCAGAAATGACTCAACGTCCGACCGGCGGCATCGGCGAATACGTTGGTAGTCCAACATTTTGAAGGACCAATCGGTACACAAGAAGGCCGAGCAGCCTCGGCTAAGGATGAACTCCGAAGGTATGGCGAAAGGAAAGAGCAGGATCGAGAGGGAAGCCAAAACCCCTACGACCGTTCCCCAGGTTCCACGAAGGGTGAGGAGTGGCCGTGCCGCCAACGCGAACAAAAATCCCACCAGAACCACGGCAAGGAACGAAAGGGCCGAGACCATGGAACCTATCCGCTTTTTCCGTTGGACCGCTCGGCGAGCGATTCTCCGACGTTAAGATGCGTCGCGGTGTTGCGATCTTCGACGACACGCCGCACGGTTTCCAAAGGTTCCTGGAGCGTCCCCAATTTTTCAAGAAGATTGAGCAAGTTTTTTCGGCCGGAGAAACTGGGGTCTTCCAAAGTCTGTTCCACGAGCCGGTTGGCGCGTTCGTGGTCGGGCTGGCGGTGAAGGAGAAGGATTGCTGCCTCCACGCGCACTTGCTGGTAAGGATCGGACAACAACGTTTCCAAGGTCGTTAGAACCGAGGCCCCGTCGACGCCACGCAAGGCACGCACCGAACTCAAGCGCAAGCCATCGTCCGGGTCGGCTGCCGCTCGGAGTAGCTGGGGAATCGCGGTTTCAGGGATCGTAGCCTGCCTCGAGAGCCAAAGTGCGACATTGGCGCGAACTTGAACTTCAGGATCCTGAAGCCCATCGATCAAACCAGGCAAGTCCTCCTCAGGAATGGTTTCCAGCTTTAAGCATCCTGCCGACGCGATCTTCCGTATGGAAGGATCTGGATCGTGCAACGCGGCCAGGAAGGCTTGTTCCGTGTGCGGGGGCATGATTTGTGCCAAGGTGCGGAGCGTTTGCTCTCGAACAGCCGAGGTCCCGGTTTTCGTGAGTTCGAACAACGGTTCCCCCACGTTCCTTGCTTCGCTTCCGAAGCTGCCAAGCGTGATACACCCCTGGATTTGCACGTCTGGATTTGGATCGGCGAGCAGTTTGATCACGTGCGCGATCACGGTATCGCTGGGCTTCGCTTTGTCGGCGAGTACTTTCGCCACGGCGATTTGAACCGTACTTTGATCATCCGTGATTCGCCTACAAAGTTCGTCAATTGTGTCTGGCCCAAGTTCGGGGAGGCTGCCCAACGCTTTGACGGCGGCTTCGCGTACGGAAGGTGCTTTGTCGGCCAAACAGGAAACTACCCATTGCTCCGCTTGATTGCCCAGGCATCTTACGACGGCAGGAAGAATCTGTACGCGCACGGCCATATCTTCGTCCGCAAGACCTGAACGCAAAACGTCGACACATTGTGAATCGAACGATTCCCCCGATGGACACCAGATTTTCGCCAACGCTTCCAGGGCATTGCCCCGCACGTGGGAATTGGGGTGACTTGAAACATCGAGCAGTTCGGCAATCGCAGGCTTGGCTCGAGCCCCAAATGCACCGAGCGCCTCCGCCGCCATGGCGCGAACGCGATTATCCTCGTCCTTCAGAACGCGGCGTAAAGCATCAAGCGAAACCGGCGAGAACTCCAATTTCCCAAGTGCCTCGGCGGCTTTGCCACGCACACGGTCATTGACATCTTGAAGCGCGTGAATCAACGAGGGAATTGCGTGGTCCCCGGAGGCGCCAAGGGTGCCAATCGCCTCGGCCGTGCGGGCACGCACTTGATTGTCTTCATCCTTGAGCCCTGCCAACAACTGCGGTTTTGCTGCGGCCGGCAAAGCATCGAGACGATCCAACGCTTCGAACACTTTTTGCCGAAGCGTTTCGTTCCGATCGTAAAGCAGGGGAAGAAAGTGAGGTACCGCTTTCTTTTCTTCTTCGGGGTTGGTCGCCAACGCGTCGAGCACCGCCAGCCGGATACTTTCGACGGGTTCATCCAGCAGTTTGACCACCGACGCACCGATCTCCCCTTGGATTTGTCCCAAATTCGCCAGCGATTCCACCGCTTGCTGGCGGACCGTTTCGTCACTGTCGGCGAGTTGTGTTTCCAGCACAGGAGCGATGGATTGGCTGCGGGACTTGAGAAACCCCAATCCCAGGGCCGCGTGCGCACGGATGCTGTTGTCTCGATCCGTCGCCAACGTTTTCAACATTTCCGCGAGTGCATCCAACGGGTGTTGGCGCGGAACGGGGCCACCACGCAGGTTCGTCCAGTAACGCTTGATCCCGTTGCCGACAAATTTAGCATCTCGAAGGATCGCCAATTTTTCGATTTGGCGTTCTCCTTTTTGAGCGAGCGCGGTCAAGGCTTCGACAAGCGTTTGTCGGACCTCGACATCGGTATCGGCCACGAGTGGCGCCCACGACGCCATCGAATCCAAGTGTTCGAGTCGGCCCAGCGCTCCCATGCTGACGGCACGAATTTCCTTTCGAGGATGTCGCAGATGCTTGAGCAACATGGGTACCGCGCTGGGACCCAGGGACGCGATGATTTCCACGATCCGCGACCGATGCCCTAGCGATGGAGCGTCCTCCGCCTTGATCGACGCGAACAATGGCGGTAACGCTGCCAAACCATACTGCGAAAGCGCTGCCTGAGCGCGTTCATGAATCGGCTCGTGCGGGTTCCAAAAATCTTGCAAAATCTCACCCAGCCCAACGAATCGCCGCACGGCTGCGAATAGTTGCTGCAACAGGACCATGGTGTAAAACGATTTGAAGACCAACAGCAAGGTGGAGGCGGGCCAACGGATCTGATGGACGTACGAGACCCGAACGACGTTGTACGTATTCGCCACATCAATCAAATCGACGATCCGAAAAATGTTGAGCAAGCTGTAGGCTAAAAAGTCCGCATAAACAGGTTCTGGAGCACCCTCGGTTCCCTGCAGGGCTTGGCCTTGCTTTTGCGCACCGATGACATACCAGGATTGGCCAACGGTGTAATAAAGGCCCTCGTTCATGAGCGCGAAACCTGAAATGATGGCGACGTTCGCCACCACGAGCAACGGCATACCCGCACGATG
>WBZS01001659.1_pt1 | contig 16695 bp, 15 predicted proteins | sample 5204201 | NCBI WGS metagenome assembly WBZS01 (sample SAMN12344357, study PRJNA552823) | activated sludge metagenome | biome: Activated sludge suspended growth; feature: Nitrification reactor; material: Wastewater; isolation source: activated sludge from nitrification reactor of wastewater...
GATGCACCCATAGGAATCGACCGGTAGGAACGAAACTTCAAAACCTTCACGTTGAAGGCGGCGACAGGGATCCAAGACGGCTCGGTGTTCGGTTTGAACGGTGATGATATGGCGGCGTTGGCCCCTAAAAAACGCGGTCGCGCCTTTCAGGGCCAAGTTATTGCTTTCCGTGGATCCACTTGTGAAGACGATCTCTCGCGGTTCGGCACCCACCAGCGTCGCAACTTCTTCCCGGCTCTGATCGACGGCCTTTTCCGCTTCCCATCCAAAAGCATGGCTGCGGCTGGCGGCGTTGCCGAATTGACTCGAAAAATACGGGACCATCGCCTCGACCACCAAGGGATCGCAGGGCGTGGTGGAATGATGATCCATGTAGATGGGCAATTTCACCATCCGCGGGCTTTCAATCAAACGTTACCGCCGGTTCGCATCGATCCACTCCGATGGTGATCGGCTGATTCACGCAAGACTTCTCAAAAATCGCCGCCAATTTGATCGATTCAAGTACCTGGCGGATTCGAATGTGGACTTCCTCGATGGAACCACGGATCGGGCATTGGACTTTCAGAGTGCAGCATTTTTCCGGATTTGGAACATTGCATTCCGCGAGCCGCACCGGATCATCAAGCGTATCAAGGAGGTCCGCAAGGGTTCGTTCGGCAGTGTGCTCGCGAAGCACGTATCCACCTTTCACGCCACGTTGGCTTACCACGAATCCTTTCTGGCACAGGTCTTTCAAGATGTTGGCGATAAATGGACGACTGATTCCGAAGTACGTCGCGATCTCCCGAGCACTGCCTCCAACCTTTTTTCCATGAAGGTAGCAGAGTATCAGAAGAGCGTAATCCATTTTGCGGTTTAATAAAACCATCCGCTGACCTCGTTATAATAGAACTAAGTCGGTGCTACTTCAAGTCGCCTAGTTCGGGTTTCACCAACGTCTCCATTGGCTAAAATGGGTTTAGAGCGACTGACGAAACAAACCTCGACTGCGATGGAGCGCTGTGGAGGGAATGTTCCCTCCGTTGGCTCTTTCTGCGTCGCTTGTCCTTCGAGGCTCTTGTCAGCGGCTCTTGGGGCTGCGGTTTTTTTTTTCACGATCCCTGTTGGGGATCGATTCGCCGTGGTGTGCCGACGGAACGAACTCGATCGCTTAGGGGACGTGAAATATCGGGTTTTCCTTAAAATAGCACTACCTTTATTTTACTGGAGCATGCCATGTTTTGGGAGGTAGCAATTCCGATCTTTTTAGTAGCACTCGCATTAGCCTGGATTTTTCTACTTGCCCAGGTTACGACACGAGGGTGAGGGCCGCGTTCATGCCAGTTGGGCATGCCGAAGGCGAAAAACCACGATAAAAACTCTGAATCTTCGAACCCAACTCCCTCGTGATGCGGGTTACCATGATGCACACGCATCATGCCTTCCTCGAAAGGTCTGTGCGTTCAGCCAAACGGCGGCTGGGCGCAGTTTGGCAGTTGAGAAAAGCCACCGATCATACCAGGTGGGACATCACGACACCTCGATGAAAACCACGTGGGAGGAGTCCACGCGAATGAATGAACCGGAAGGATCGGCCAGCTCCAAGGTCGCACCGAGCGAGAAAGTCAAAGGTTTTCCGTGCACTCCTGGGCTTTACCTGATGAAAGACGGGCAGGGCAGGGTGCTTTACGTCGGCAAAGCCAAAAACCTTCGCAGCCGTGCTTCCCATTATTTCACCAAAGCCGCGGCCGAGGACCAACGCACTGCCGATCTCGTTCCACTGATTGAGGACATTGATTTCATTCCGACCGAGACCGAAGTCGACGCGTTACTGATGGAAGCGCGCTTGATCAAAGACATTCAGCCGCGATTCAATGTCGACCTCAAGGATGATAAAACTTTTCCTTATCTCCAAATTCGTGTCCGCGAAGAGTTTCCTCGCGTGGAATTTACCCGTTCGCCGCGCCGCAAGGGAGTGCGTTTGTACGGCCCGTTTACGAGTGCGAAAAGCCTTCGCGCCGCCATGCAAGTCCTGCAACGCATCTTTCAGTTCCGCACTTGTGGCTTGGACATTTCGGAAAAAGATCCTCAGTGGCGCTGGTTTCGTCCTTGTTTGCTTCACAGCATTCGCCAGTGCACGGCTCCCTGCAACTTTCGCGTAAGCAAAAATGATTACCGAAAACAAATCAAACGGTTGTGTATGGTGCTCGACGGAAAGAAGGAAAAACTTCTAAAACGGATGGAAGCCGAGATGGTCGAAGCCAGTCAACTCATGCAGTTCGAAAAGGCGGCTCGGCTTCGCGACGAAATCCAGGCTCTCCGCAATCTCAGTCTTCGGGGCCAAGTAGACAAAAACGTTCAGCCAGAAGTCTTTCAAATCGATCCGAAAAAAGGCCTCCTGGGCCTAAAGAAAATCCTCGGTCTTCGCGAGACGCCCCGATCAATCGAAGGAATCGACATCGCGCATCTGGGCGGCGATGAGACGGTCGCGTCGTTGGTCAGCTTTCTCGATGGACTGCCGTTCAAGCCAGGGTATCGACGATACAAGATTCAATCGGTTCAGGGCGTGGACGATTTCGCGTCGATCCGGGAAGTCGTTTCGCGCCGATTCCGGGAGATGGCGTTCCAACGGCCTGGGCAAAATGAAGCCGTCTTTCCCGACATCATCTTGATCGACGGTGGCAAAGGCCAACTCAACGCGGCCCTGGAAGTTTTTCGTATGATGGGCCGTGAGCCTCCTTGTTTGATTTCTCTTGCCAAGCGGGAGGAGGAAATTTATCGCCCTGGCGAGTCCGAACCCATTCGCCTGAGCCGACATTCCGCGTCATTGCGCCTATTGCAGTATGTTCGAGATGAAGCTCACCGCTTCGCTCAACATTACCATCATCTGCTACGCCGAAAGAAGTATCAGGACGAATGAGCGGGTCCATAAAAACAGGCGAATCGATCGGCCGATGTTTGGCTCGACCCAACCGATTCGCCCAAGAACTCCGTTTCGCGCCGCTTCACCGTTTCGGCCCTCTCGAGTAGGCCAATTACCCAGGCGTGACCGTGACTTTTCGGCCTTTCGCTTCGGCCACCTTCGGCAAAGTCACCGTCAAGACACCATTACGGTAGTTTGCCTCAACCTTTTCACCGATCACTCCACACGGGAGCGCAATCGTTTCCGAACAGGCCATCTCACGAACCGATTCCGATTCATTTTCTTTCGTTTCGGTTTTGCGGGTGGCGCGAAGAACCAATCGGCTGTCTTCCACGTGGACGTCGAAGTCGCCTGCTTCGAAGCCAGGTGCTTCCGCACGGACGACCAATGCGTCTTCTCGTTCGACTAAGGTGACATCCCAGCGCCAGCCAGTTTCTCCAAAGAAGCCCATACGATCTCGGCTTAGCGCTCGATGGAACCAACGGTCGAATTCTTCTCGCATATGCCGAAGCGACAGCGGGAAGTCCAACCAAGCATTCGAAACGGGACCGGGAAGTGGACGCAATTCACTTTTTTCCGGATTTTTCGAGGTCGTTGCAGCAGCCATGGCTTTCTCCTTTCTTGACAAAAAGCCTTAGCTCGACGCAAAACACTCGTTCGGTCCAAAACAAAAGAGTGCAATTGCGATGCCGATTCGGGAATTTCCTTGTTCGGCATTTCGGGGTGAAGGATGAAAAGTAGATTTGGCGTGAAAATATTCAGATGGAAGCAAGGTAGAGCGTTGTCGATATTCTCGTGAAGGGTCGAAAAAAAAGCCCGCGTTTCGAACGGAGCGGGCTTTTTCCAGTTGTGTCCAAAAGGGACACAGTGTGCGTTACGGCGCGCTGCCGTTGCCATTCGAGGATGCGCAGTGGATGCAATAGCGAGCATAGGGAACGGCTTCGAGACGAAGTTTTGCGATCGGTTTGCCGCAGCCGACGCATTTGCCGAAACCGCCGGCATCGAGACGCGAAAGCGCTTCGATGATTTCCGAACGCAAATAGGCTTCGTTTTTCGCGACGTTCAGTGCGACCGTGATTTCGGATTCAGTATTGCCAAGATCACCTAAGTGAATCGGCGCATTAGAAAGCCCGCCTTCGCTTTCATCCCCGCAGTTTCTCTCCGCTTGGGCCGTTAGCACGGCGAGTTCCTCGTCCAAGTGGGTCTTCATCGTTTCGAGCTTGCCGCGAAATTCTTCGATTTGTTTTTTGGTGAGCATGACGACTCTCCTCATGAAATGCTTGGCGCGGAGCCTTGGGGCATCGTGGTGGGGGAACCTTGCGACGTGAACGAGTCGCATTTTCAGGGAGCGACGTCCGTTGAAGGGCGGAAGACCAACGAGGACGCCATCCCATTCGGAGCAAACGGTGTGCCCAAAATCGCACCTACTCCATGGAAGTTTCACGAATCACCGTCCCCTTCCACTGGCGGAAACACGCCGAGATTTCAGCGTTCGTTTCGTCGGCGTAAGGTAAAGAATTGCTGGTATTTGTGATTTTCCGCACGATGACGCTTTTGGGAAACGGTCCAGGTTTTGCATTCGTGTTTCTCAGGAATGGAAACGGAAGCGATCTCCTCCAACATGGACGATAGCGTCCGGGATGTGCGTTATGGCTCAGAAGAATCAATTGCGCCAACCATGGTTGGTTGCCGTCTGGCCAGGCATGGGGCATGTTGCTTTGAATGCCGGGATCTACCTCCTGGCGAAGCTCAATATGAGCCTCCTTACGGAATTCGATACGGGAGATCTTTTCGACATCGAAAACGTCGACGTGAAGGACGGACGAATCGAGCCAGTACGTCGTCCTCGAAGCCGACTTTTCGCATGGCACGCGGAAAACGGAAATCACGATCTTTTGCTGTTTCTCGGCGAAGCACAACCTCCCGTGGGCAAGTTTGCCTTTTGTAGGCAACTTCTTCAGCACGTTCGCCAGTGGAACGTGGAGCGCGTGTTCACCTTTGCGGCGATGGCAACTCAAATGCACCCTCAACATGACTCGCGTGTTTTCGGCGCCGCCACGGATCAAGAAAATCTCAAAGAACTCAAGCGTCTCGAATTGGAACTTCTCGCCGATGGAAATATTGGCGGTTTGAACGGCGTCTTGCTGGGTGCCGCCGCCTCGGAAGGACTTCCAGGAATCTGTCTCCTAGGTGAAATGCCTCATATCTTCGCTCAGTTACCTTTCCCCAGGGCCTCGTTGGCGATTCTGGAAGTCTTCACCACGATCGCCAAAATCAACGTCGATTTAACTCAGTTGGAAGAACAAGCGCAGACGACCGATGACCAACTGGGCGAACTCCTGGCTCGGTTGGAATCCGCTTACGGAGGTCGAGAGTCCGGCGAGGAAGAAGAGTACAAAGCCGAACCTAGCGAAATCGATCCGAAAGACGCTGAAACGCGGCGTGCAATCGAAGCCCACTTCCAACAAGCTTCCCAAGATCGATCCAAGGCGTTCGAACTCAAGCAACTTCTTGATCGTCATGGCATGTTCAAGGAATTCGAAGACCGATTCCTCGACCTTTTCAAACGCCAAGAAAAGCCTTCTTAGGGCATTGAACGAACGGATCGCATACGAACAAGTGACTAGCCGTAGGGTGCGTGAAACGAACTCGTGGAACCAACCGTCGCTTCGGATAAGATGGCGCGCGTCGTTTCTGCCCAAATCCCCCGTCAGAACGAGGATTCGGGTCGGTGTTGCGCCTTCGAGGTCGAGGCGATGGTGGGTTGCGCTTCGCTCCACCAGCCCTACGTAAATGTAACTGGTTATTTTATAGTACACAATTCAATCGTTACCCCCTCTAGGGCAAAAGTCGCTGATCAACGGGTTGCAACGAGAACCACGGCTTCCATGCGTGGCAACGCCCTCGCTTCAACCTTACAATACGCCGAGAGGAAGGGATTCACGCGTCCATTTCGAACGTGCCCGACAGGACCGAAGGAGCGAAATCGTGAAATCGGCGTTGATCACCGGCATCACCGGCCAAGATGGCTCGTACTTAGCAGAATGGTTGCTGGAACAAGGTTATCGGGTTCACGGGATCGTTCGCCGCGTCGCTATCGAAGATCCTGACCATCGCATGTGGCGAATACGCCATCTCCTTCCCCAGTTGGATCTTCACGCGGCCTCTCTCGAAAGTTACGGAAGCGTGTTTAAAGTTCTCGACCAAATCAAGCCCGATGAATGCTACCATCTGGCCGCGCAAAGTTTTGTCAGCTACTCCTTCGAAGACGAGTTTTCCACGCTCAATACCAATATCAACGGAACCCACCATGTCTTGGCCGCCTTTCGCCAAGCGTGTCCGGGAGGCCGGTTTTATTTCGCCGCCTCGAGTGAAATGTTTGGTAAAGTGCGGGAGACGCCTCAAACCGAATGGACGCCGTTTCACCCGCGGTCGGCGTACGGCATCAGCAAAGTGGCGGGATTCGAACTTACGCGCAACTACCGCGAAGCGTACGGGCTTCACGCCACATCAGGAATTCTTTATAACCACGAATCGCCTCGCCGCGGCTACGAATTCGTTACGCGCAAAATCACCAGCCACGTCGCGAAGATCAAACTCGGGTTGGAGTCGGAGCTTCGGCTGGGAAACCTCGACGCCAAACGCGATTGGGGGCACGCCAAGGATTACGTGCGAGCCATGTGGAAAATGGTGCAGCGATCGAACCCCGAAGATTTCGTGGTCGCAACGGGCGAGACGCATTCCGTTCGTGAATTTTGCGATCTTGCGTTTCGCGTCGTCGATCTCGATTATCGAAATTATGTCGTTACCGACCCTAGATTTTATCGGCCCGCGGAAGTTGACTTGCTCCTGGGCGATGCCTCCAAAGCACGGCGTCTCCTAGATTGGAGGCCTACGTATTCTTTCGGAGATCTCGTGACGGAGATGGTGGAAGAAGACCTACGCGCGATACGTCGGACCGTACCGACGACGAATCTTTAAAGGTCCCAACTCCACTTGTCCAATCTGTTCGCCGGTGGCTGCGTTCCGTGGGCAGTTCCCAGCAAGTTCATCAATCAACCGCGTTTTCAAACCGTGAAATGCGATTTTCCTTCAAGGTGAGTGGCGTGGCGCATGGCAACGATCTTGGTGACCGGAGGTTGCGGATTCATCGGCAGCAATTTTATTCGCCATCTCCTCCAGAATGATCCCGACATCAAGATCGTGAATGTCGATGCTTTGACCTACGCAGGCAATTTGGCCAACCTCGCCGACGTGGCGGACAATCCACGTTTACGGTTCATCAAAGGCGACATCACGGATCGAAATCTCGTTCGCGACGCGATGGGCGAGGGAATCGAAGCCGTGATCCATTTCGCGGCTGAGAGTCACGTCGATCGTTCCATTCTGGATTCGACCCCGTTCATCCGCACCAACGTCTTGGGAACTCAGGTGCTAATCGATGTCGCACGTGAACGTCATGTACGACGTTTTCTGCAGGTCTCGACGGACGAAGTTTACGGCAGCTTGGGACCAGAGGGCGCGTTCACCGAGGAGTCGCCTCTGGTGCCCAACAGTCCCTACGCGGCCAGCAAAGCGGCGGCGGATTTGATCGTGCGTGCGGCGGTTCACACCCACGGGTTCCCTGCGATCATCACGCGGTGTGGTAATAACTTTGGCCCGTTCCAATTTCCCGAGAAGTTGATTCCTTTGTTTCTCCGCAACCTCCAAAAGAATGAAGCTGTGCCCCTGTATGGCAACGGCCTACAGGTTCGCGATTGGATCTTCGTGCGAGATCACTGTGCCGCCATCGAAACCGTCTTGCGCAAAGGTCGAGTAGGTGAGATCTATAACATTGGCGGTCGGTGTGAAATGACGAATCTCGAACTGACTCATCGCCTCCTCACCATCCTGGGCAAGCCAACCAGCCTTATCCGCCACGTCGAGGACAGGGCAGGGCACGATCGCCGCTACGCGATCGACTGTTCGAAAATGGAACGGGAATTCGGTTGGCTTCCCACGGTGAGTTTCGATGACGGGTTGAACGAAACCATCGCCTGGTATCGATCCCATCTAGCCTGGCTGGATTCGGTGACCTCGGGCGAGTACCGCACCTTTTACGAACGGCAATATCGAAGCCGATTGCAAGATTCGTGAACACCTCGGATGCCGTTTCCCCTTCCAGGCTGAAGCGTTTTGCCTCTATCGTTCACGCTTCAGCCATGGAAGTTTCCAACACGGGGAATGCGATTTGGTTGCGAATCAAGCCGCGAGCGTTCGTTTCTTACTTTGTCGAAGGAACGAATTTCATTTCAGCCAACCATGCAAGTGAATCTTGTTGCCAAGCATCCCACATGGGGCCTTTATATCCATTCAAGCCGTGGCCGCCGGACGGAAGCTCTAGGTAATGCGACTTGACCTTGTTTTTGCGTAATGCATCGTGAAACATTTGGCTATTTTCGGACGGTACCGGTTGATCGTCCTTGGCGTGAGCCAAATAGGCCGGAGGTGTGTTGGGGGTCACTTGCTTTTCATTCGAAAACAGTTCGACCAAACTTTCGTTCGTATTTTTTCCGAGAAGGTTGTTTCGCGATCCCATGTGACCTTTACCAGTCATGGTAATGACGGGATAAACCAAAATCATGAAGTCGGGCCGACAACTCAACTTTTCGACCGGATCACTGGCTGATGGATTTCCCAGGTCAAAGTGGGTGCCCGCGGTCGAAGCAAGGTGACCACCTGCGGAAAACCCCATGATTCCGACTCGTAGCGGATCCACCTTCCATGCTTGCGCCTGAGCACGAACGGTCCGAATCGCTCGTTGAGCGTCGTAGAGAGGCACATGCGAGCGTCCTTTTGGTAGGCGATATTCCAGGACCACGCCCGTGATTCCGTTTCGATTCAGCCATGCCGCGATACCATGCCCTTCGGCCCCCGTCACCAACCCACCATACCCGCCGCCGGGGCAAATCACGATGGCCGCACCGTTGGGTTTCTCCGGTCGGTGCAACGTGATCCAAACTTCCGTTTCTTCGAATTTGCCGCCGCCGATTGGAGCGCGTCGTCCCCACAGTTCGACCCGTTCAGGCTTGCCCTCGGTCGGCTGAGCGTGGGCAAAAGGCAGCTTCACGGCGAGCAGTGCGAAAATCACCCAAAATAATCGTCGGTACATCACATCTCCTATGCAAAATCAAGTAAATCCAAGCCAGATGCCATTCGGGCGATTTTTCGGAAGGAATGGTGTGGAATGTTCGTCGGATTAGTTTACATTCACAAAACGCTTGCCGCCATCGAGCAATTGCCGAATTAAGCGAGTGACCTTTGAGTACGAATCTTCGGAAGATTACCATGAAAAAAACGTTGATCTTTGCAGGGATGTTCCTCAGCGGAACGTTGGGTTGGGCAGGAGACCTTCCTGCTGTGAAGGAATCCGTAAACGGGCTGGGAATGAAGTTCGTTCGGATCGAAGCCGGAACCTTCCAAATGGGGGCTGGCGAACGTGGACCAACGACTCGGGCCGAATGGCTCGAACGCGACGAGGACGAAGCACCGGCACATCAGGTCACCATCTCGAAGCCCTTCTTTCTGGGCAAGCATGAGGTTACCAACGCCCAATACGAGCAGTTCGATCCTGCTCACAAGCAAAAACGAGCCAGCCAGGGCGACGACGATCCCGTCGCGAACGTCACCTGGCAAAACGCGGTCGACTTTTGCCTTTGGCTTTCGAAGAAGGAAAAAGCAACCTACCGCCTACCTACCGAAGCCGAATGGGAATACGCGTGCCGAGCGGCAACCACGACGGCGTTTCACACGGGAGACACCCTCACGGCCACACAGGCGAACTTCGGAATCGATCGCGATGGGAAAACCAAAATCAACGTTCGTCCGGTGGGAAGTTACTCCGCGAATGCATGGGGTCTTCACGACATGCACGGAAATGTCGCGGAGTGGTGCCTCGATTGGTATGGTCCTTACGTGAAGGATTCGCAACAAGACCCCGTAGGTCGATCCGATGGCCAGGCACGGGTGGTGCGTGGCTGGAGCTATCTGACGACGGGCTCCCAGAAAACGCAGCGATTTTGCCGATCCGCGAATCGGGCCGGCTTGGTGGCTGACGATGCGAATCGATACACGGGCTTTCGAGTGGTCCTCGGTGGTTTACCGACGACCCCACCATTGCCCGTCTCTGAATTGCCACTTCATCAACGCAACGTTTCGCAAACGCCGGCGCCAAAAAAAACAATGGACGAAAAGACTCCTTGGTTCTTGGATTACTCAGCCAAGAATGCCGGTCCGACGATTCCATCAGAGACCTGGGGACCCATCTTCAGCAACCACAATCATTACTCGGCTTGTTGTGTATGTCCGAACGGAGACGTACTAGCGATCTGGTACAGTTGTGTGGGCGAACCGGACCGTCAATTGGCACAAGCTGCCAGCCGACTTCGTGCGGGCAGCGATCACTGGGAGCCTGCTTCGTTTTTCTTCGGCACGCCCGATGTGAATAGCCACGCTCCCGTGCTCCTTCGGCACGGATCGCGGATTTATCATTTTTGCACGCAATCATTCAAAGGCTGGGACTACGCCACCAATATCATGCGTATTTCGGAAGATAGTGGCGCAACATGGTCAAAACCGCAAGTGATTCTTTCACGTGACCACGCCACGCCGTTGAGCCAGCCTTGTTCCGCGTTTGTCGCCAAGGACGGGACGATTGTCTTGGCATGTGACGGCGATGTTCACAAGGACGAACGGTTAATGCTGAGCAAGGATCAGGGAAGAACCTGGACCGTGGCCAAAGGGGATATGCGGGCGGCGATAGGAGGCAAATACGTGATCCACCCCGCGGTCGCGGAGCGAGCCGACGGTGCGATCCTCTCCTTCCTGCGAGGCCCACATCCGATGCCGATGCTCATTTCCAAGGATCGTGGCGATTCATGGGAAGTCCAGACTTCGCCGTTTCCTGGAATCTCGTCGGGCCAGAAATCCATCGCGTTACGCCTTGCCAGCGGTGCGTTGGCGTTCATGACCGCAGATCGCGCGAAGATCCTGGGCGGTGGAACGATCTTGGCCCTTTCCCTGGACGATGGCAAAACTTGGCCCCACGTCCGCAAATTGGAAGCGCCGGTTGGCGGGTACATGTCGATGGATCAGGATCAAAACGGCATCCTCTACCTCATCGGTTCACGCATGAAGTTCGCCGCCTGCAATGAAGCGTGGATCCGCCAGGGAAAGCCGCTTCCTTAGAGCGAATCCCATTGGCTTTGCACATGGTCCGAGCTTGTACGCTAGCAAACAACGCCGCGATGGGCCCCTTCGCTGCCGCTCTAGCGGCCCCTCCGCTTGGCGCTCAGGCTCGGACGACCCAAAAATCTTTTAGTGACAAAGCACTCGTCGATTTTCGGCATTTCAAGCATCCCGAGATAACCGCGGGAATTGGCCCTAAAATTGGAAATAATTGCATTCACTTAACCGGCCTCTGATCAAGTCTTCATGGTACGGAAAAGTGCGTCGGCAACTCTTCCACAACTAAAGCGGCTAACCAACGAGTCGCATACGGACGGATGGCCCGACGTTAGGTGGGTGAAGGTATTCCTGGAACCCACCATCGCTTCAAGCGCGATGCCGTGCTTCGTTAATGGCGGAATCAACCCATTTTTCAAAATTTCAGACTCGACACGACCGCAATAGATCGAGGCTCAGGTGCGTTACGCGAGTACGTATCACCCGACCTAAAATTATTTTCCCATACGCACCATGGGCGAACCGTGCTAAGGCCAATGAAAGATTGCCATCGCGATCTCGGCCACGATCAGAATGATGATGATTGCCTCCAGGAGTTCGCTTCGATAGGTGGAGGCTTGATCAGACAGCACTTGATACACACCTTCAAGGATGCTGAGTTTTCGTTCGATGGCCTTTTCCCATTCCACGAGGTGAAAGCGTGTCGCCAACAGGCTGTAAACGCGAGCGAGGTATTGATCGCCGATTAGTTTGAAAACGTTGTCGGTGCGTTCGAACATTTCATTGGCTTCCACCTTGAGTTCGCCGAGCGTGCGAAGGGGGCGGGTGAAAGTTTGCCAAAACGGAAGCCAAGAACGCGCGGTTTTCCTCAAAAACCCGTAAGCCGTCGTAACCGCCACATCGAGACGGAGATCGATGTGACGGTATTCCAACAGTTGCAGGTTGGTGAATTCAATCGTTTCTAGGGTTTCGTCGCAATCGTGATCGAGCAAGACGGTGACACCCCAATCTGTGATGATGAGATCTTCTGGACCGTAGCTCAGTTGTAGGCGGAGTGCCTCGGCGATTTCGTCCCTGGACAGTGCGCCAGCTTCCAGCCGCAAAAGGCTCGACAACCAAGCGGCATTTTCTTCCCGTAATCGTTCAGGCGTAAGCGAATCGCCTGGTGGGATTTGGAAGACGAAATACTCTTCGCTAAGGTCGTCGCCCCAGGCCGGGTTTTGGATCGCTGGAAAGAGATTGTGGTAAAGCGGCGCCACGGCCATGCGTGCGGTTTGAACGAGAAGTGAAGGATCCGCCAACCATCCCGCCAGCCGTGTCATCGCTTCGGCCGAGAGGCGAAACGGCAAATGCAAAGCCACACTGACGCCCCCAAATTCGAAAACGGTTGCTTCGGCACGCGCCTGCACGGTGCCGAGTTCAGGCAGTTCGAGCGGGATGGCGCCCAGCAAGAAACGTAGAGGTTGCGGACGGTAATCGATGGAAGCAGGCGTTCGCCGTCTTCTGGGAAGCGAATGCACCACGGCCGGCACCAAGCGTTTCGCCTTTTCCAGGTTCACTTCCTCGCCCCAATCAAATGCGAGGTAGGCATGAAATGTTCCCGAGATCGCATGGCTCGGAAAATTCACTTTGAGTTCATTCATGGTGATCGCCGACGAAGTTTTCCGGTCAGTGTATCAGTTCATGCTCCATCGAATACGAGACGCTATGCGGCATGAGATTCCTGAAGGCGTTGCAACTCGGCGATGCCAGTGGTAACCTAGCAACGATTCCAGACGGGAGTTTTTTCATGTCGACCCGGCCCTTGAAACCGAGCCAACGACGTTGGTTATTGGATGAGATGGACTATTGGCGAGGCGCCGGCCTGATCACGGACGAGCAAATCGACGCCATTCTTCGGAGTTACGGAAAAGGGGAACTCGTGGAGGCGACTCCCGAGCCTGGCCTCGCCGTTCACCAAGTCGCGGTCTACACGCTGTTGAGTATCGCGGCGTTCTTTGTTGGTTTGGCGGCGTTTTTGGTGATCGGCTTCAACTGGAGTGTTCTATCTGCTGCCGTCAAACTCGCCATCATCTTCATTGCCGTTCTTGGCACACATGGCACGGGTGCTCTGCTTCGCTATGTTGCCAAAGCGCCAATCCTCTCCGAGGTAGCCTTTTTTCTAGGTTGTTTATTCTACGGTGCTGGAATCTTTTTGATCGGCCAAATCTTCCATGTTAATGCCCATTGGCCGGACGCCTTCTGGTGGTGGGCGGTCGGGATTTTTCCCTTCGCAATCTTCCTGCGAACCTTTTTGAATCATTTGCTTCTGGTGGCCGTGCTTTCGATCTGGGTCGGCTCGGAAATTCTTGCCTTCGCGACTTTCTTCGTGCGTATGGACGGAGGATGGTTTTTTCCGCCTCACGTCGCGTACACGCTCCCGCTATTCGTCGCGGCTGGTCTTTTCTGGGCTTATCGCAAAGACTCGCCGCTCACGGTGGGATTGTACCTGACCCTGCTCGTCTGGTGGGTTTGCCTTCAGCCCATCGCTTGGCGCTGGGAAGAGAACCCAATCATGTTCATCGGCGCCGCGGGGGCGTGGTTGATGATCATTGCGGACCTTCACTCGCGAGGCAGTAGTTATGCGATCCTTTACCGCACCTTCGGATTGATGATCGCATTCGGCGCTTTGGTTCCCATGAGTTTTCGAGATTTCAATCTTCACGACATTTTTTGGAATCAAGGCCATTTGCCTCGATTGCTTTCACCTTACATTATTCAGTATATTATTATCATCGTAGGTACGTGTTTGATCACGGTGCTAACATTTTTCGTTCTTCGAAAAAAGCTCTTCAATCGCGAAGCGATTGCCATTGATCCCGTGAAAGATGGGATCAGGCATCAATGGCTTCCCTTTGCCCTGGCCGGGCTGATGGGGCTTCTTGCCGTTCTCCGATCCGTCACATCACAACATGGACAAATGCAGGAAATCAGCGTTCCCATCACCGTGCTCGTCAATCTCGTGTTGGTGGCGACGGCGATCTGGTTGATTTCCCTTGGCCTGAATGAAGACCGAGGCTTTCCCTTCGCCGGCGGAGTGCTCGTCTTTCTGGTTTGGTCCATCATGCGATATATTGATCTATTCGGCGGATTCGGTGGTATGCTGGGCGCCGCCTGCATGTTCTTCTTGTGCGGATTGAGCCTGGCAAGCGTGGCGGCATACTGGTGGGTTCGTCGAAGTCGGAGGAAGAACCTTGTCCGATGATTCATTCCGTTTCGTCGATGCATTGGTGCCCGTCGCGCCCAAGACCGAAGAAGTGATTCCGGTCGCCCGCGTCAAAGGCGATCCCTTGGGTGCCTGGCGACGGTTCGAACCTTGGGGGATTATCGCGGCAGGCTCCCTGCAACTTATAGTGCTCTTGGGCGTGCTCACGCAACCGTTGATGATACATCTCACAGGAAAAACTTATTACGTCCGCGTTCAACCCGTTGATCCGCGCGATCTTTTTCGTGGCGAGTATGTTATTCTTTCTTACGATTTTAGTCGTATTGATCACGCCCGGTTCGCCGAAGTGAAGAACGACCCGCTCATCGTGGAAAAACTCGTGCCCGGCAGGACGATCTATGTCTCGTTGGTTCCTGAGGGAGACGGCAAACATCATCGTGCCGACAAGTTTTCGTTCAGGCCCTTTCGTGAAGGCCCGTACCTCGCAGGAACCATTCAACATTTCAATTCGAACGCAGTCTTCGGCATCGAATCCTTTTTCGTTCAAGAAGGGAAAGGGCGAGCATTCGAAGAGGCGCTTCGATCGCGTCGACTATCGGCGGAAATCCTCGTCACCGCCTCCGGCGCCTCAGCGGTCCGCCAATTACACATCGGCGACGTACCACGGTAGGCCAAGCTGGGGAACTTCGGCAGTCCGCAAAAACCGCAAAATTCCCGTACTTTCACATCCGCTGAAGCCCATTGAACGAAAGTGCCGATATGGATATAATAAAAGTGTAGGAGTGCGTCTTTCGAGTGGTCGCCAAACGTGACACGCCCAATCCAACGTCTGACTTCATTAGTATGCTTGGTCGTCTACGTTTTCACGTCGACCAATGTGTGCTCGGCGTTGCCTTCAATTAAACGGGCGTTTCTTTCAGATTCCACTTTTCAAAGTCAGACGGACCACCCCTCTCCCACCGCTTCCCGAAAGTGTCGGCATTGCCGCCACAAAACGGAACCTGAAAAACGTGCGTCGTCAAATCGGCCTGAGGCTGGGCGAAACGAACGCACCAACGAATCCGATTGTCCTTGCTGTCCCTCGGATTCATCGTCGAAGTCCAATCCATGTCCCGGATGCGTCATTTGCCATGCCGCGAAGGCGCCAACGCTTGCCGCCTCGGGTGTTGAATGGGCATTCGACCAGGTCGTTGCCGAATGTTGCCTTGATGAATTTGCCTGGATTCCTTCCACGTTTCACGATGGTTTAGTTCGCCCTCCGCGGGCGTGATGCCGTCACGTCGGCCTATGGCGTGAAAATCACCTATCTTCCTTCGGTCTGGAATTTCGAATCGAAGACCCGGCTACGTGTTGAACGTTTTCACGGGTTTACGTTGACTTGAGGGCACGGGTCGAATCCCTTGCGACAAAGGATTCGCACGCCGGTGCCGGGTTCGACCTGGGAAAAATCTCCGCGACCGTTTTTGAACGGAATTGACCTATGAATCCTTTCACGGAATCGACCGTGCTAGTCGCCCCCACGCGCGGCAGCGCCGCATCGCCTCACGTTCGAGTGTCGGGTTCTCCTGCCAAGGAATCCCTTCTGAGCTGGATCTTGGCGTCCATTCCCACGTGGATCGTGTTGGCCTTACTAGGCGGTTTGGCTTATTGGGGTCATGAGACCGGTTGGACCGTTCCCAAGTTTGAGGAATTATTAAGCATTTCCGCGGCTTCGCCCTCGGATTGGTGCCCGGAGCATTCGGTTCCCGAATCGATCTGTGTGGAATGCAATGAATCGCTGCTTCCTCGGCAAAAATCAACGTGGTGCCGAATTCATGGCGTACATAACTGCCCGTTCGAACGCCCAGAGATCGTGCAAACGAAGTCCGCCGTCACCATCGACCCGCAAGACCTCGAACGAGCTCAACGGGCATTGAATCTTAAAGAACGCAAGGAAAACAGCTCCAAGTGCACGCTCCACCATCGCCGAATTCAATTCGCTTCAGGCGAGATCGTGGAGAAAATGGGCATCGACGTGGCTCCGGTTTGGCGCGGGCCGATCGTGGAGACGGTCGCCGCAAGTGGGGAAATCACGTTCGACCAGCCCCGCGTGGCGCAGGTTTCGCTCCCCGTAGCGGGAAGAGTATGGGCGACCACGGAGAAAGGGCAACTCGGATCCACGGTCAAAAAAGGCGACCTCCTAGGTCTGGTGGACGCGGTCGAAGTCGGCCGGGCCAAGACGGAGTTTTTGCAGGCGCACGCGCAAATGGAGCTTCGCAAGAAAACCGTCGATATGCTCAAGCCGTTGGTTTCCCAGGGTGTCATTCCCGAACCTCGTTTGCTGGAAACCGAAGTCGCGCTGCGAGAGGCACGTATTCGTCTG
>WBZS01001660.1_pt1 | contig 16683 bp, 17 predicted proteins | sample 5204201 | NCBI WGS metagenome assembly WBZS01 (sample SAMN12344357, study PRJNA552823) | activated sludge metagenome | biome: Activated sludge suspended growth; feature: Nitrification reactor; material: Wastewater; isolation source: activated sludge from nitrification reactor of wastewater...
GGCAGCGGCAGGCGCAGCGCCTCGCCCGGCGGCTGCGCAAGCTGGGCGTAGCGATCCACCTGGCGCGGCAGCGTCGTCGTGTCGAGCTTGTGCCGGCGATTGAGCAGACCGTAGCGCGATTCGCCGACGAAGCCGGTGCGTACCGGTATGCCGGCGAGAAACGGCATAAGCGCCGATTTCCAGGAATTGGGCAGGACGATGGCTTCGTCGTAGCGACCGGCGGCTAGTCGCCGGGCAAGCTGCCGGCGCAGCGCGAAATCGAAACGGCCGTGGCGCAACGGGCTTTCGATCACGCCGGCGATCTGCGGCATGGCGCGCAGCACCGGCGCGACCCAGGGTTGTGCCAGGGCGTCGATTTCGCAACCGGGATCGCGCTCGACCAGCCGCATGAACAGCGGCTGGGCGATGATCGTGTCGCCGATCCACGAGGGCGCGACGACTAGGATGCGCGAGGTGGTTTCGGTACGGGGTGAGGGGTGAGGCGTGAGGGAGTGGGAAGGCATCGCCGATCTGATTTACCGGGGCGGGTTCGAATGCGATCACCACCGCATGCCAAGCCCCTAACGCCTCACCCTTTACCCCTCACCGCCACGCTAGTGGCCGCCCTTGGGCTTGTCGCCGGTAAACGTGTAGCGCGTGCCGCAGTACTGGCAGTAGGCCTCGCCGGTTTTCAGCACGTCGAGGAACACGCGCGGGTGGCGTGCCCACAGCGGCGCACCCGGACGCGGGCAGTGCAGCGGCAAATCCTTGACGGTGACGTCGACCTGGCGGGTGTTGTCTTTCTGCTCTGACATGATCTCTCTCGTCGATTACTTAACAGGCGTCAGCCATTCGCGGTATTTCTCGGCGCGGCCGTTGACCGCGTCGAAGAACAGCGCCTGCAGCTTGGTGGTGAGCGGGCCGCGCTTGCCTTCGCCGATCTGGCGGCCGTCGAGTTCGCGGATCGGCGTCACTTCGGCGGCGGTGCCGGTGAAGAAGGCTTCGTCGGCCAAATACACGTCGTCGCGCGTCAGGCGCTTGGCGCGCACGTCGTAGCCGAGGTCGGCGGCCAGGCGGATGATCGAGGCGCGCGTAATGCCGATCAGCGCCGAGGCGATCTCGGGTTCGTAGATCACGCCGTCCTTGACGATGAACAGGTTCTCGCCGGCGCCTTCGGCAACGAAGCCGTCCACGTCGAGCAGCAGCGCCTCGTCGTAGCCGTGCTCCGTGGCTTCGAGGTTGGCCAGGATCGAATTGGCGTAGGTGCCCGAATACTTGGCACGGCACATCGACACATTGACATGGTGGCGCGCGTAGCTCGAGGTCTTGACGCGAATGCCCTTTTCGAGGCCCTCGACGCCGAGATAGGCGCCCCACGGCCAGGCGGCGATCGACACATGCACCGCCGCACCGTTGGGCGAGACGCCCATCTTCTCCGAGCCGTAGAAGGCGATCGGGCGGATGTAGCAGGACTCGAGTTCGTTGGCCCGCACCACCTCGCGCTGCGCGTCCATCAGCTGCTGGCGCGTGTAGGGGATCACCATGCGGTAGATGTGTGCCGAGTTGAACAGCCGGTCGGTGTGTTCCTTGAGGCGGAAGATCGCGGTGCCGATCTGGGTGTGGTAGGCGCGCACGCCCTCGAATACCGCTAGACCGTAGTGCAGCGAGTGGGTAAGCACGTGGGTGGTGGCTTCGCGCCACGGCACCAGCTTGCCGTCATGCCATATGAATCCGTCGCGGTCCGCCATCGACATCTTGAAATCTCCGAGTGCTGGGAATTGCCCTGAAAATCGAGCCTGAAAGCGCCCGTGAAGTGCGTGGAAGGGCTTGATTTTAGCGCAACTCAACCCCACTCCAAAGCCCGGGCATGTGGGCCGCGAGGATTGTGGCGGCAAATCGGCGGCGTCTTTTGCTCGCCCAGCGGGGCGCACGATCGTCGCGCCTTGCCCGGGTAGAATACGCGGCTCGCTTCGGGAACCAATATGGAAAGAATCTGGAAACCCAATGTCACCGTCGCCGCGCTGATCGAGCGCGACGGGCGCTTCCTGCTGGTGGAAGAAGAGACCACCGACGGCCTGCGCTTCAACCAGCCGGCTGGCCACCTCGACGAAGGCGAGTCGCTGGTCGAGGCCTGCGTGCGCGAAACGCTGGAAGAAACCGCTCACGCTTTTCGCCCGACCCACCTGGTCGGCGTCTACCAGATCCGCATTCCGCAGCGCGACATCACCTACCTGCGCTTTGCCTTTGCCGGCGAGCTGCTGGGCTGGGACGAGGCGCGCGAACTCGACGCCGGCATCGTTCGCGCGCTGTGGCTGACGCCGGCCGAGATCGACGCCTGCGCCGATCGCCACCGCAGCCCGCTGGTGCGCCAGTGCGTGAGCGACTGGCAGGCGGGCAGGCGCTATCCGCTCGAAATCATCCGGCATTGGGGATGAGGTTCTGGCCGTGGCTGCTGTGGCTGGCCGCGAGCGCCGCGCCGGCCACCCAGTCGGTGCAGTTCTGCTACGACTACGGTTGCCGGGTCGAGGACTGGGTGCATTACGACGATGCGCAACTCGACGCGGTGCGCGATCGCTTGCTCGAGACCGCCGACGCCGCCGGCGAGCGCGACCGGCTCGCGCTGGTGCTCGGATCGCTCTACCGCTGGGCCGGCGAGCAGTTGCCGATCCATGCCGACAAGGGCGGCGACCGTGCCGACGACGATGTCGAAGGCCGCATGGATTGCATCGATCACGCGACCTCCACCACGCGCCTGCTGCGCATGATCGAAGCGCAGGGCTGGCTGCGCCATCATCGCGTGGTCGATCCGGCGCGGCGCAGCTTGCTGATCGTCCAGCACTTCAGCGCGGTGATCGAACAGCGCGATGCGCCGGTCGCGCCGCGTGCGCCGGTCACGCAGTTCGCCAGCGAACTCGCCGCCTGCGCCGGCTGTTACGACGAAGCCGGCTGGATACTGGCCGGCGCGCGTCCGTCTGCGGCGCCACCACCACCCGACCCGCAGATCGAGGCGCGCTGGGCGGTGGACACCTGGTTCCGCGACAACGGTGCGGCTGCCGTGGTCATGCCGCTGGCCGCCTGGCTCGCCGGCGCGTATCCGGATGACTGACCCGGCGCGCACGGTGGTGGTCGGGATGTCGGGCGGCGTCGATTCGTCGGTCACCGCGCTGCTGCTCAAGCGCGAGGGCTGGCATGTCATCGGCCTGTTCATGAAGAACTGGGAAGACGACGACGACGACGAATACTGCTCGACGCGCCAGGATCTGGTCGACGTCGCCGCGGTGTGCGATGTGATCGGCATCGATCTCGAGGTGGTGAACTTCGCCGCCGAGTACAAGGACCGCGTGTTCGCCGAATTCCTGCGCGAGTACCGCGCCGGCCGCACCCCGAACCCGGACGTGCTGTGCAACGCCGAGATCAAGTTCAAAGCCTTCCTCGACCACGCGCTGGCCCTCGGGGCGGCGCGCATCGCCACCGGCCACTATGCGCGGGTGCGCGAGGCCCACGGTCGAGTGCAACTGCTCAAGGGCGTCGATCCGGGCAAGGACCAGAGCTATTTCCTGCATCGCCTGACCCAAGCGCAACTGGCGCGCACGCTGTTCCCGATCGGCCATCTGCACAAGCGCGAAGTGCGGCGGATCGCCGAGGATGCCGGGCTGCCCAACTTCGGCAGGAAGGATTCCACCGGCATCTGCTTCATCGGCGAGCGGCCGTTCCGCGAATTTCTGCAGCGCTATCTGACGACCGAGCCGGGCGAGATCCGCAGCCTCGATGACGGCAGGATCGTCGGCTGCCACCAGGGCCTGATGTACCACACGCTGGGCCAGCGCAAGGGGCTCGGAATCGGTGGGCTTAAGGGCGGCGGCACCAAAGGCGGCGCGGTCAACGCCGCCGAGGCGGGCGGCGAACACCCCGCCTGGTACGCCGCGCGCAAGGATCTCGAACGCAATGTGCTCTACGTCGTGCAGGGCCACGACCACCCGGCGCTGCTGGCCTCGCGGCTGACTGCCTCCGACCTTTCGTGGGTTGCCGGCGAGCCGCCGCCCGCTGGTGCGGGGTACGCGGCGAAGACGCGCTATCGCCAGGCCGACGCAGCGTGCAGCATCGCCGCGCTCGACGCCGCACGCATGACGCTTGCGTTCGATGCGCCGCAATGGGCGGTGACGCCGGGCCAGTCGGCGGTGCTCTACGCGGGGGAGGTTTGTCTCGGCGGCGGCATCATCGACTGATGCCCCGGCGCGGGCGCGCTCAGTCGTGCGGAACGGTGTCGGCGAACGACGGCCGCAACATCAGCTTGTCGTACAGGCGCGCCAGATTCTCGTGCGCCGCGCGCCATTCGAGCGCCGGCATGCGAAAGCTCAGGTAGCCCAGCGCCACGCCGAGCGCGATGTCGGCCAGCGTCAGACCGTTGCCATGGCACCACGGGTGCTCGCCGAGATCGGCCGCCAGCGCGGCCAGGCCGGCGGTGATCTTGCCCTGGTGGCGCGTTATCCACGCCGCATCGCGCATCTCTTCGGGGCGCTTGCTTTCCAGCACGATGGTCACCGCCGCGTCCACCACGCCATCTGCCAGCGCTTCCCAGCGCTTGATCGAAATACGCTCGCGGCTGGGTGAGGGCAGCAGGCGGTTGTTCGGCGTCACGCTGTCGAGATACTCGGCGATCACGCGCGAGTCGAACAGCGTCGAACCGTCGTCGAGAATCAGCACCGGCACCTTGCCCAGCGGGTTGACGTCAGGCACGTGGGTATCGGCGGCCCACGGCGGATCGATCACCAACTCGCACTCGATCTTCTTCTCGGCGAGCACGGCGCGCACCTTGCGCACATAAGGACTGGTAAGGGAACCGACGAGCTTCATGGGAAATCCGCTTGGGCTGACAGGTGCAGTATAACATTCGCGGTGCGGCTGCCACCCGCCCGTGCTTTCGCCACCCGTACCCGCAGCCGCGATTGTTCACCCTGCCGCAGGCCGCGCCGGGCAATGCTCCTGGCGGTGGCAGGCCTGCGAGCCAGTATCCACGCGGCCCGCAGCGATGCCTGCCTGCGGATCGCCAATCCATGCGGGTCTCGGCAGGGCGAGCGAGCAGTGGCGGGTTCGGCGCGAGCGGACTGATGGACCACCCAATCCCAGAGCGTCCAACCGTCTCGGTTTTCGAAGCTTTGGGACTGGAGATAGCCATGAACCCGACCGCCGACTCCACCTACGACGAACTGCCCTACGAGGACTTCGCGTTCTTCCACACGCATCCGAGCAATCTGGCGGCGGTCGCGACGCTATGCGGCCTGGCCACGCCGCCGGTCGAGACGTGCAGCGTGCTCGAACTCGGCTGCGGCGCGGGTTTCAATCTGCTGGCGATGAGCGAGTCGCTGCCGAATGCGCATCTGGTGGGCGTCGACCTGTCGCGGCGCCAGATCGAGGCCGGGCGCGAGATGGCGGTGCGCGTCGGGGCGGCCAATGTCGACCTGCGGGTCGGCGATGTGGCGGCGCTCGACGAGGCGCTCGGCAAGTTCGATTTCATCGTCGCCCACGGACTGCTGTCGTGGGTGCCGGCCGCTGTGCGCGAGGCGATCTTCCACACCTGCCGCCGCCACCTGTGGCCGGACGGCATCGCTTATCTGAGCTACAACGCCTACCCGGGCTGGCATCTGCGCGGCGTCCTGCTCGAAGCGCTGCAATTCAGTGCCGACGTGCCTGGCACGCCGATCGAGCGCGTGCGCCATGCGCGCGCCGCGCTCGAGCGCATGGCCGCCGAAATTGCCGAGCAGGATTCGGATTACGCCCGTGTCTTGCGACGCGAGATCGATGCGCTGCGCGAGGATGGCGACGCCTACGTGTTCCACGAGTTTCTCGAGTCGGACAACCATCCGCTGCGCTTCTCGGCGTTCGCCGCACTGGCGGCGGCCAGCGGCTTGCGCTATTTCGGCGAAGCGCGCTACGGCATGTCGGCCGCAGCACAGCGCGGTGCGATGCGTCGCGCGCTCGATGCCGTCTCGCCCGACCCGCTGCGCCAGGAGCAGTACCACGACCTGCTGCGCAACCGGTATTTCCGCCAGTCATTGCTTTGTCATGAAGACAGGCAGCCTGCGGCGCGCCCGCCGCCCGGCGCGCTCGACATGCTGGCAATCGCCTCGAAGGTCGAACGGCTCGCCGCATGCGCCGACGCCCCGCCCGAGTACCGGCTCCACGACGGCAGCATCATGCGCACCGACAATCCGCTGTTCGCGGCGATTCTCGGCCGCTTGTCCCGGACCTGGCCGCGTGCCGCACGCGTGCCGGATCTGATCGAGGGCGTGGATGCCGACATGGCCGGCGTTGCGATGCCCCCGGGCGCGGCGCGAAGCGACGTGATCCGCGAAGGCATCCTCGTCGGCTACATCATGGGCTGGTGGCACCTGCACGCGCATTTGCCTGCCGCGCAACTGCAGCCGGGCGAGCGCCCGCGGGCGAGCGCGCTGGCGCGCATCTGCGCCGCTCGCGGCACCTCGCCGACCAACCTGCTGCATGTGCCGGTCGATCTCGATCCGGCGCAGCGGGCGATGCTCGCGCGCCTCGACGGCAGCATGACTGTCGAGCAACTGGCGCAGGCGCTGAACATCGCGCCGGCGTCGGCTGCTGAGTGCGTGCGCATGCTCGCCGAGTCCTACCTGCTGGTCGCATAGCCAGCCCCGGTCGGGGCGCCGCCGGTTAACTTGGGCGAAGCGAAAGTGGCACAATCCGGTTCCGTTCACTCCGGGCAAGTCATGGAATCCGCCATGCAATCCACCTGCGACGAGCTGCCTCACGAAGACCTGGCGTTCTTTCACACCCACCCGAGCAATCTGGCGGTGGTGGCGACCCTGTGCGGCCTGTCGCCGGCGCCGGTCGAGCAATGCCGGGTGCTCGAACTCGGCTGCGGCAGCGGTTTCAACCTGTTGGCGATGAGCCAGTCGCTGCCCGGCGCGCAGTTGATCGGTGTCGACCTGTCGCCGCAGCAGATCGACGCCGGCCGGCGGATGGCCGGCGAGATCGGCGCGACCAATGTCGAGCTGCGGATCGGCGACATCGGCAGCTTCGATGCCAAGCTCGGCCAGTTCGACTACATCGTCGCGCACGGCATGCTGTCGTGGGTGGCGCCCGAATTGCGCGAGCGGATTTTTCAACTTTGCCGGCGCCACCTTCAGCCCGACGGCATCGCCTACCTGAGCTACAACACCGATCCGGGCTGGCATCAGCGCGGCATCCTGCGCGATGCGCTGCGCTTTCATGCCGCGGCAGAAGGCGCGCCGCTGCAACGGGTGCGCCATGCGCGGGCGATGCTAGAGCGGATGGTCGACGAGATACCCGATCAGGATTCGGACTATGTGCGCTTTCTGCGGCGCGAAGCCGAGGCGCTGCGCGCCGACTCCGATGCCTATGTATTCCACGAATTCCTAGATGGCCACAACCATCCGCTGCGCTTCGAGGCGTTCGCCGATCTGGCGCAAGCCAACGGTCTGCGCTATTTCGCCGAGGCGCGCTACGGCACCTCGGCCTTTGCGCAGGCGGGCGCGGTGCGCTACGCGCTCGATGCGGTGTCCGACGATCTGCTGCGCCAGGAGCAGTACCACGATTTGCTGCGCAATCGCCATTTTCGCCAGTCGCTGATCTGCCATGCCGAGCAGCAGCCGACCTGGAAGCTCGCACCGCGCAACCGTGGCGCGCTGGTGGTGATCAGCCGCGCCGAGGCGGTGCCGTCGGAGCAGACCGACGCGCGGACCTTTCGCCTGCATGGCGAGACCGAGATCAGTGTGCGCGATCCGGTGGTGGTGGCGATTCTCGACGTGCTGTGCGAGATGTGGCCGCTGTCGATGACCATGCGTTCGCTGATCGGCATGACCGCCGAGCGAGTTCGCGCCGCCGAGCTTGCGCCCGGCGTGCCGGTCGAAGTGGTGATCGCCGCGACCATCGTCGCCGGCTATGGCTGGGGTTACTGGCACCTCTATGCACACAATCCGCCGGCTGCGACCGAGCCCGGCGAGCGGCCGCTGGCGAGCCCGCTGGCGCGGCTGTGCGCGGCGCGCTCGCCAGCGGTGACCAACCTGCTGCAGCGGCCGGTGGATCTCAGCGCAGATCAGCAGGCGGTGTTGCAGCGGCTCGACGGCCGCACAAGCGTCGCGCAGTTGTCGGCAAGCCTGGCGATGGCGCCCGAGGCGATCGCGAGCGTGTTGCGCGAACTGGCGGCGTGCTACCTGCTGCTGCTCGATCCGCCGGAATAGCGCCGGCGTTGCGCCGCCGCAGCATGCTAGAATCCGCCGCTTTTCGGCTTTCTCCGCGCGCGTTTTTTGCGCCCAACTTCCGCCCGGCCCGGCCCTTTCACCGATGGAAACTTCACCGCTTACCGCGCTCTCGCCGCTCGACGGCCGCTATCAGGACAAGGTCGCCGCGCTGCGCGAGCACTTCTCGGAATACGGGTTGATCCGCAATCGCATCCGGGTCGAGATCGCCTGGCTCGAAGCGCTGGCCCAGGCGCCGCAATTGACCGAGATTCCGCCGTTCTCCGCCGCCACCCGCGCCGAACTGGCCGCGCTGGTCGAGGGTTTTTCGGTGAACGACGCGGATCAGGTCAAGGCGATCGAGGCGCGCACCAATCACGATGTCAAGGCGATGGAGTACTGGCTGAAGGAGCGGCTCGGCCACAATGCGGAAGTCATGCACGTTTCCGAGTTCATCCATTTCGCCTGCACCTCGGAGGACATCAACAACACGTCGCACGGCCTGATGCTCGCCGAGGCGCGCGGCGGTGTGCTGCTGCCGGCGCTGGACCGGCTGATCGCCCGTCTGCGCGATCTCGCCCACGAACTGGCCGATGCGCCGATGCTCTCGCGCACCCATGGCCAGCCGGCCAGCCCGACCACGCTGGGCAAGGAGATGGCGAACTTCGCCGCGCGCCTGCTGCGCGCCCGCGAGCGTATCGTCGCCGTGCCGCTGCTGGCCAAGTTCAACGGTGCGGTGGGCAATTACAACGCCCACCTGTCGGCCTACCCGGATTTCGACTGGGAGGCATTCGCCCGGCAGTTCGTCGAGTCGCTCGGCCTGGCCTTCAATCCGTATACCATCCAGATCGAACCGCACGACGCGATGGCCGAGCTGTACGATGCCATGGCGCGCAGCAATACCATCCTGCTCGATGCCTGCCGCGATATCTGGATGTACGTCTCGCTCGGCTACTTCAGGCAGAAGCTCAAGGAGGGCGAGATCGGCAGTTCGACCATGCCGCACAAGGTCAACCCTATCGACTTCGAGAATGCCGAAGGCAACCTCGGCCTGGCCAACGCGATCCTTCGCCACCTGTCGGACAAGCTGCCCCTGTCGCGCATGCAGCGCGACCTCACCGATTCCACCGTTCTGCGCAACATGGGCGTGGCATTCGGCCATACCGTGCTGGCGCTCGATTCCGCGCTGCGCGGCCTGGGCAAGCTCGAAGCCGATCGTCCGCGGCTGGCGGCCGATCTCGATAGCGCCTGGGAGGTGCTCGCCGAGCCGGTGCAGACGGTGATGCGCCGCTACGGCGTCAGCAATCCGTATGAGCAGTTGAAGCACCTGACGCGCGGCAAGGGCATCACCCGCGAGGCGCTGCAGGCTTTCATCGGCAAGCTGGCGATTCCCGAAGCGGAGAAGGCGCGCCTGCTCGCCATGACGCCGGCGAGCTACGTCGGCATGGCGGTCGATCTGGCCCGGCGCATCTGAGCGGCAACCCGCGAGCGGCTCTCGAATGGCATTCGCCGACAACATCAAGCACCTGCCCGGGGTATCGCATCTGGCGGCGCTGCAACTGCTCGAAGGCGACACGGTGGTCGCCGCGATCGAACACAAGTCCGGCCAGATCGGCTCGCTCACCGTTTACAACCACCTGGCGCTGACGTTCGGCGCCATCACGCCGCAGGCCGCTGCCAAGGGGCTCGAGCTCTACGCCGAGCACACCGAGGAAGCGCGCGCCCATCCCGGCAAGCATCCGAACATCGACCGGCTGTTCGCGCTGATAAGCGAGGGCCGGACGCTGCGCGTCAAGCATGTGTTCGCCACCTGAGCAGGTTTGCGCGAACTGTCTGGAATAAGTGCAGCGCGCCGAGTGTTGATGCATTGCGGCCGCACGCAAGCGCTGCCGATGGTCCAACAACCGAGGGAGAACCCGATGAAGCTTCGTCATATCGCGCTGGCACTGTGCGCCGTCGCCACCACCGCCACCACCTACGCGCAGCAGGCGCCCAAGCCGGAAGACCAGATTCGCTATCGCCAGTCGATCATGAACGTGATCGGCCGCCAGTTCGGCATGCTCGCCGCCATGGCCAAGGGCGAGGTGCCCTACAACAAGGATGCGGCGGTCAAGGCGGCCGGTCTGGTCGAAACCCTGTCGACGCTGCCGGCGCCGCTGTTCGGCCCCGGCCTGGACAAGGGCGCGCCGACCAAGGCCGGCACCAAGATCTGGAGCGAGCCGGACAAGTTCAAGGCCGCGCTGGACAAGATGCAGGGCGAGGTGAAAAAGCTGCCCGCCGCGGCCGGCGATCTGGCCACCCTCAAGGTGACAGCCGGCGACGTCGGCAAGACCTGCAAAGGCTGTCACGACGACTATCGGGAGAAGGAATTCCGCAACTAGCCGGCGCCGGCTTTCGCCGCACCGGACCGGCCATCCCGTCAGATACCCCTGCCAGGAGCCGCGTGCAATGGCGATCTCCGGCAGGGGTGCCTGGAGCGCAAGCACCCGCGCGGCTTACGGCACAGGCATGCCGCAGATCGAGCATCCATGCGGCCTGCAGGCCGGTGGTTTCAGGCGAGGCGAACCATCAGGGCGACTGCGCCGGCCGCCACCGCCAGTATCAGCAAGCCCAGCCACCAGGAGCCGCCATGCGCGTCCTCGACGCCTGAAAGGGATTTGTCGCCGGTAAGCATCGGCCGCACCAGGTTTTCGCCTTTGGCCACCCGATAGAACGCGACCGCCGAGAGGTGTATCGCCACCAGGGCGAGCAGCAGCCAGAATCCGGTTTCATGCACCGTGCCCATCAGATCGATCGTCTTGTTGGCGACATGCCGGGCCAGCGGCGCCGCGACGCCGAGGTCCTCGTCCGACAGAAACAGTCCGCTGCCGACCTGCAGCGCCAGCGCGCCGAGCATCGCCAGCACCGACCAGGCGCCGAGCGGGTTGTGGCCGACGTAAGCGACGGCCGGCCGGCGTCCGGTCAGCGCGGCCAGGTAGTCGAGCACGACACGCGGTCCGCGCACGAAGCCGGCAAGGCGCGCATGCCGATTGCCGGCGAAGCCCCAGACCAGGCGGAACAGGATCAGCGCCAGGATCGCGTAACCGGAAAGCAGGTGTCGTTCGAGCCAGGTCGCGCCGAGATCGGCGGCAAACTGCCCGGTGATGCCGTTGAACGCCACCAGCGCGACCAGCGACCAGTGGAACAGCCGGGTCGGCAGGTCCCAGACGCGGGTCGGCCGCAGCCCGGTCGTGGCGGTTCGGCTGGTGTCGGAATGGTCGGGCATCGGACGGCGGGGCAGGCGATCGGCCGCGCCGGGCTCAGACCACCGCTTCATCCTTCTTCACCGGCGGCTTGATCAACTGCTCGCGCGAGACGCCGAGCCACATCAGCAGCGGACTGGCGACCAGCACCGACGAGTAGATGCCGAACAGGATGCCGATGGTCAGCGCGAGGGCGAAGTAGAACAGCGTCTCGCCGCCGAAGATCAGCATCGACAGCACCATCATCTCGGTCGAGCCGTGGGTGATGATGGTGCGCGAAATGGTGCTGGTGATGGCGTGGTTGATGACCTCCGGCGTGGAGAGGCCGCGCTTCTTCTTGAAGGTTTCGCGTACCCGGTCGAACACGATCACCGATTCGTTGACCGAATAACCGAGTACCGCCAGCACCGCCGCCAGCACGGCGAGCGAGAACTCCCACTGGAAAAAGGCGAAGAAGCCGAGAATGATGATTACATCGTGCAGGTTGGCGATGATCGCGCTGAGCGCGAAGCGCCACTCGAAGCGGAAGGCCAGGTAGAGCATGATGCCCGCCACCACCATCAGCAGCGCCATCGCGCCGTCGGTGGCCAGTTCCTTGCCGACCTGCGGGCCGACGAACTCGACACGGCGCAGTTCCGGCGCGGTGCCGCCGATCGCCCTGAGCGAGCCCATGACCTTCTCGCTGACCCGCGCCGAGTCCAGATCTTTCTGCACCGGCAGGCGGATCAGCAGGTCGCGCGAGCTGCCGAAGTTCTGCACCTGCACGTCGGCGAAGCCGTCGCGCGTCAGCGCCTCGCGCACCTTGCCGACATCGGGCGCCTCGGCGTAGGACACCTCGACCAGCGTGCCGCCGGTGAATTCGACCGAGAAGTGCAGCCCGCGGGTGGCGAGAAAGAACACCGCCAGCAGGAAGGTCAGCAACGAAATCACGTTGAAGACCAGCGCATGCTTCATGAACGGGATGTCTTTGCTGATGCGGAAGAATTCCATTTCGTAGTCCGTGAGGAGTGAGGAGTGAGGGGGGACGCGTTGGGGCGCGGCGGGAGTCCGCCTCACCCCTCACGCATCACGCCTTACCTGCGGGTTTCCATAATCAGCCGATCGACACCTTGTCGAGCTTGCGCTTGCGGCCGTAGATCAGGTTGACCAGCGAGCGCGAGACGACCACCGCGCTGAACATCGAGGTCAGGATGCCCAGGCAATGGACGACCGCAAAGCCGCGCACCGCGCCCGAGCCGAAGATCAGCAGCGCCAGGCCGGCGATCAGCGTGGTGATGTTGGAGTCGAGAATGGTGGCGAAGGCGCGCTCGTAGCCGGCGGAGATCGCCGCTTGCGGACTGGCGCCGTTGCGCAGTTCTTCGCGCACCCGTTCGTTGATCAGCACGTTGGAATCGATCGCCATGCCCAGTGCCAGCGCGATGGCGGCGATGCCCGGCAGCGTCAGCGTGGCCTGCAGCATCGACAGCAGCGCGATCAGGAACATCAGGTTGGCGGCCAGCGCGATCACCGAGATCAGGCCGAACATCAGGTAATAGGCGATCATGAACGCAGCGATTGCGGCAAAGCCCCACAGCGTCGAATGAAAGCCCTTCTGGATATTCTCGGCGCCGAGCGAGGGGCCGATGGTGCGCTCCTCGATGATCTCCATCGGCGCCGCCAGCGAGCCGGCGCGCAGCAGCAGCGCAATGTCATTGGCCTCGGTGGTGGTCATGCGGCCGGAAATCTGCACCCGGCCGCCGCCGATCTCGGTGCGGATCACCGGCGCGGTGACCACTTCACCCTTGCCTTTTTCGATCAGCAGAATCGCCATGCGCTTATTGACGTTGTCGCGCGTCACGTCCTTGAAAATGCGCGCGCCGGCCGAGTCGAGCGTCAGGTGCACCGCAGGCTCATGGGTATCCGAGGCAAAGCCCGGCTGCGCATCGGTCAGGCGGTCGCCGGTCAGCACCACCTGCTTCTTCACCAGCAGCGGCAGGCCGCCGCGCTCGGTGTAAAGCTCGGTGCCGAACGGCACCTGGCCCTGCCGCGCGGCATCTAGGGCGCCGGTGCTGTCGTCCACCATGCGGATTTCGAGGGTCGCGGTGCGGCCGAGGATGTCCTTGGCCTTGGCGGTGTCCTGCACGCCGGGCAACTGCACCACGATGCGGTCGCCGCCCTGCTGCTGGATCACCGGTTCGGCCACGCCGAGTTCGTTGATGCGGTTGTGCAGCGTCGTGATGTTCTGCTTGATCGCGAATTCCTGGATCTTCTTTTGCGCCGGCAGGCCGAGCGTGCCGACCAGGGTGAAGTCGGTGCCGTCCTGGCGCTCGGCCAGTTGCAGGTCGGCGGTCGAATCGGCGATGGCGTTCTTGCCTTTGTCGCGCGTTTCGGCGTCGCGGAACTTGATCAGCACGTTGTTGCCGTCGCGCGTGATGCCGGCATGGCGGATGTTCTTGTCGCGCAACAGCGAGCGCAGGTCGGCAGACATCGAATCGAGGCGCTTGGTGAGCGCGCCCTTCATATCCACCTGCAGCAGGAAGTGCACGCCGCCGCGCAGATCGAGGCCGAGGTACATCGGCAGCGCGTGCAGCGACTGCAGCCATTGCGGCGTGGCCGACAGCAGATTGAGTGCGACCACGTAGGTCGGGTCGGCCGGGTCGGGGTTGAGTGCCCGCTCGATCGTGTCGCGCGCCTTCAACTGCTCGTCGGGCGTGGCGAAGCGGGCGCGCACGCTGGTCGCATCGAGCGTGAGCCCGGCGGCACCGACGTTGCCGGCCTTGAGCGCGGCTTCCACGCGCTCCATGACCTTGCCATCGACCTTGACGGTCGCCTTGGCGCTCGACACCTGCACCGCCGGCACCTCGCCATAGAAGTTGGGCAGCGTGTAGAGGGCGCCGAGCAACAGTGCCACGGCGACCGTGACATAGACCCAGATCGGATAGCGGTTCATGGGTGTGTGGAGGGTAGGGTGAGGAGTGAGGGGGCAGGCGTGAGGGGTGGGGAAGGACGGCGAGCTCGGGGCGCCTCACGCCTCACCCTTTACCCCTCACCACTAAAGCGCCTTCAGCGTTCCCTTGGGCAGCAGCGTGCCGATGGCATTTTTCTGCACCGGCACTTCGACATTGGGCGCGATCTCGAGTTGCACATAGGCGTCGCCGACCTTGACGATCTTGCCCGCCATGCCGCCCGAGGTCACCACCTCGTCGCCCTTGGCCAGCGCGTCGACCATGGTCTTGTGCTCCTTGGTGCGCTTCATCTGCGGGCGGATCATCAGGAAGTAGAGCACCACGAACATCAACACGATCGGCAGCATGCCCATCAGGCCCCCGGTGGGGTCGCTGGTGGCGGCGGCTTGCGCCCAGGCATTGGAAATCAGCATGAATTCTCCGGCAGGTTTTTCGCAACCGCGGATTGTACCAGTTAGCACCCGCCTGCCGCTTGCCGTGCTCTGGCGCGAGGGCAGGGCGGTGCGCAGTCGCGGAGCAACGCTGCGCCAGGGGCCGCATGGACTGGCGCTGCGCGGCCGGCATGCCCGGAGAGCCAGTAAACACGCGGCTTTCCGGCCTGCCTGCCGGCAGAGCGCCAGTCCATGCGGCTCGCCAGGCAGGTGCGCGGTCTGGCGGGTAAGGCACCGGGCGAAACGAACGAAACCAAACTCCGCGCCCGGTGAAATTGGTGTAACGCATCGTCTCACTAGACTTTCAAACACCGTTTACCAACTGGAGAACTGCAATGAAACTCATCGATGATGCCGATGCGCGCGCCCGCTTGCGCATGCTGCGGGTCTGGCTGACGCCCGCCCAGTACCGGGACGTTTGCGCCGGGCTCGCACAGGTCGAGGCGCCGCCGCGCGGGTTGGTGCGCCGGCGCATTGCCGGCAGCGTGGCCGATGCGCGGAATCGGCTGGCCGCCGGTTTGCGCAAGCTGGCAGACGCGCTCGGCGGTGCGACCGCCATTGCCGAGACGCGCCAGGCGAGGCACTGAAGGCAGCGCCTCAATGCGAACGGGGTAGCGCGTACAGCGTGGACAACGGGGCAACCGGCCACTGGCCGGTCGCCCCGTTGTCTTTGCTGGTGTCGCGAATCGAGGCGAGTCGACGCGCAACTGCGCGTCGCCCGATCTACCCGGCGAGGACGAAGCGCAACACCTCCCGGATAACCGATCGATCGCCGAGCAGACGATGGTGGCCGAGGCCGCGCGTGGCATGCAGCCTGGCCCGGGGCGCGCCACGCAGCAATGCAAGGCTGTGCGCGTAGGGAATCTCCGGGTCGTCCTCGTCGTGGATCAGCAGCGTGGGCCGATTGCCCTGGCGCAGCATCTCGACGACCGAGCTTTGATCCCAGTCGAATCTGCCGTTGTGGCGTTCCACCAGAATGTGCCGCATGCGCTCGACCACCGGCGGTGGCAGCCCCGCGCATTGCCCGAAGGCGTTGCAGAACCACTTGCAGTGGTCGAACGCGCTGATCAGCACCTGGCGGTGCGGCGCCATGCCCCAATCGCGCGCGGCAAGCAACGCCATCGCGGCGCCGAACGAATGTGCGATCACCCCGTGCAGGTCGCCGGCAAATCGCGCCACTGCGTGCACCGTGCCGGCGAACTCGACCAGATCGGTAGTGCGGCCGTCCGAGTGGCCGTGCGCCGGCGCATCGAAGGCGACCACGCGAAAGCCGGCGGATACCAGCGGTTCGATCATGCGCCCCAGATGCGTGGCGCGCGCGCCCCAGCCGTGCACCAGCAGCAGCGTCGGCGCGGCGGTCGCGCCCCATTGATACACCGCCACCGTGCCGGCGCCGACCTGCAGGCGCGAGCCGGCCGCCCGCTGGCGAAGCGCGCGCTGCCAGGGTCGCTCGGCGATCCGTGGCGGCGTTGCCAGGAGCCGATAGCCCGCATGGGCGGCCAGCGCCGGCGAGATCTTCGACACCGCGCCGAGGGTTGCGCGCAGCAACCTCGTGGTGCCCGTTTCGCGAAAGCGGCCGGCGCTGCCGCGCAAGGCCTGCCCGGCGTTCGCCGCAGCGAGGCCCGGATGGCGGGCGGCCTGGAGGCTGGGCATCGATGGCGGGCTCATTGCGCTTGCTCCGCCGAGACTTTGCCGGCCGCCACGTCCGCCGCCGCCTGCCGCATGATCCCCGCCAGCTTGCGATACGCGGCGGCCCAGGCATCGTGGACCTCCGCGGTAAACGCCGCACCCAGGCCACGCTCGATCGCCCACAGCAGCGCCGCGCCGACGGTATCGTAATGGCGGTCCTGCACGCCGT
>WBZS01001593.1_pt2 | contig 16669 bp, 16 predicted proteins | sample 5204201 | NCBI WGS metagenome assembly WBZS01 (sample SAMN12344357, study PRJNA552823) | activated sludge metagenome | biome: Activated sludge suspended growth; feature: Nitrification reactor; material: Wastewater; isolation source: activated sludge from nitrification reactor of wastewater...
CGCGAAGGTGCGGGCCGAGTTCATCGACGCGCGGGCCCCCGAGCTGGTCGCCCTGGCCAACGAACACGTGCCCACCGGGTACACCGACCAGATCAAGGGCGAAAGCTACTTCTGGACGTTCGTCGTCAGTGTCTTCCCCGTGCTCCTGCTCGTCGGCCTGTTCTGGTTCATGATGAGCCAGGCCCAGGGCGGCGGGAACCGGGTCATGCAGTTCGGCAAGTCGCGCGCCAAGCTCGCCACCAAGGACACCCCGAAGGTCACCTTCGCCGATGTCGCCGGGGCCGACGAAGCCGTCGAGGAGCTGCACGAGATCAAGGAGTTCCTCGCCGAACCGGCCAAGTTCCTCGCCGTCGGCGCCAAGATCCCCAAGGGCGTGCTGCTCTACGGCCCCCCCGGCACCGGCAAAACCCTGCTCGCGCGCGCCGTTGCCGGCGAGGCCGGGGTGCCGTTCTACTCGATCTCCGGGTCCGACTTCGTCGAGATGTTCGTCGGCGTCGGGGCCTCCCGGGTGCGTGACCTCTTCGAGCAGGCCAAGGCCAACGCTCCGGCCATCGTCTTCGTCGACGAGATCGACGCCGTCGGTCGACACCGTGGCGCCGGCCTCGGCGGTGGCCACGACGAGCGCGAGCAGACCCTCAACCAGCTGCTCGTCGAGATGGACGGCTTCGACGTCAAGACCAACGTCATCCTCATCGCGGCCACCAACCGACCCGACATCCTCGACCCGGCCCTGCTCCGCCCCGGCCGCTTCGACCGACAGATCGCGGTCGAGGCTCCCGACATGATCGGTCGCCACCGGATCCTCGAGGTTCACGCCCAGGGCAAGCCGATGGCGGCCGGGGTCGACCTGCTCGCGGTGGCCCGGCGCACCCCCGGCTTCACCGGGGCCGACCTGGCCAACGTCCTCAACGAGGCCGCCCTGCTGACCGCGCGTTCCGACAAGAAGCTGATCGACAACGCGACCCTCGACGAGGCGATCGACCGGGTCATCGCCGGCCCGCAGAAGCGGACCCGGATCATGTCCGCTCACGAGCGCAAGATGACGGCCTACCACGAGGGCGGCCACGCCATCGTCGCCGCGGCCATGAACCACACCGACCCGGTGACCAAGGTGACGATCCTGCCTCGCGGCCGGGCGCTGGGATACACGATGGTCATGCCGATCGATGACAAGTACTCCACGACCCGCAACGAGATCCTCGACCAACTGGCCTTCGCCCTCGGCGGCCGGGTGGCCGAGGAGATGATCTTCCACGACCCGACCACCGGGGCCTCCAACGACATCGAGAAGGCCACCGCGATGGCCCGCAAGATGGTTACGGAGTTCGGGATGAGCGAGCGGGTGGGTGCCGTCAAGCTGGGCCAGAGCCAGGGCGAGGTCTTCCTCGGCCGCGACATGGGCCACCAGCGCGACTACAGCGAGCAGGTCGCCTCGGTCGTCGACGAGGAGGTGCGGCGCTTCATCGAGACCGCCCACGACGAGGCCTGGCACGTCATCAACGACAACCGCGCGATCCTCGACACCCTCGTCCTCGAACTGCTCGAGAAGGAGACGCTCAACGCCGCCGAGATCGCCGAGATCTTCAAGGACATCACCAAGCGTCCGCTGCGCGAGCAGTGGCTCTCCAGCGAGCACCGCACGATCAGCACCCAGCCGCCGGTCCTGACCGCCGCCGAGGCCGCGGCCCTCAACGGGCGAGCCTTGTCCGATGCCGGCGCCGGCGCCGTCGCCCCACAGGGCGGGGACGCGGTGACGGTCGAGTATGCCGAGAGGTCCGACGACATGGGAGCGCGCACCGATGGCCGCTGACACCGACGACGGCGACTTCCTCCCGCCCGCGCGCGTCGACCAGGCTCGAGCGGCCGCGGCCGTCCGCGAGTTGTTGTTGGCGGTCGGGGAGGATCCCGATCGCGAAGGCCTCCAACAGACCCCGGCCCGGGTGGCCCGGGCCTACACCGAGCTCTTCGCCGGGCTCCACCAGGACCCGGCCGAGGTCCTCGCGACGGCCTTCTCGATCGACCACGAAGAGATGATCATCGTGCGCGACATCGAGTTGTTCAGCACCTGCGAACATCACCTGCTGCCCTTCCACGGGGTCGCCCACGTCGGCTACATCCCCAACGTGAGCGGGGTCGTCACCGGTCTGTCGAAGCTCGCGCGGTTGGTCGAGATCTACGCGCGACGCCCCCAGGTGCAGGAACGGATCACCTCCCAGATCGCCGACGCCCTCGTGGAGCACCTCGACGCCCAGGGCGTCATCGTCGTCGTCGAGGCCGAGCACCTGTGCATGACCATGCGCGGGGTCCGCAAGCCGGGCGCCCGCACGATCACGTCGGCGGTGCGCGGCCAACTGCGCAACCCGGCGACCCGAGCCGAGGCGATGTCCCTCCTGCTCGGGGGCAAGCGGTGACCTCGGCGGCCCCGGCCGATACCGAGGCTCCGGCCAAGGAGTCGGCTCGGGCCAAGCGTGCCCGGATCAAGGCCGAGCGCGACGCCGCCGTCGAGGAGGCGCTCGGTCGGGGGCTTTCGGCCGAGGAGGCCGAGCGGGCGGCCGACGAGACCATGAGGGCGCGGGCCAGGGCCGAGGCCATTGATCGTGCGGCCCAGGCCCAGGCCGCTGCGGGGCTGCTCGCAGCCGAGCCGACCGCGGTGCCGGGCCAGTCGACCACCCAGCCGACCACCCAGTCGACCAGCGAGCCGGCCAGCCAGCCGGCCAGCCAGACGACTCTCGAGTCGCCGGGCGCCGCGGCCAAGGGCGGATCCGCCGCGCCGGTCTCCCCGGTGGCCCGCGAGAAGGCGGCCGCCAAAGCGATGCGGCAGGCGGACGGCATACCCTCGATCAAGGCCCCCCGGGAGAACCGGGCCCCGGCAGCCCGCGCTCCAACCGCGCGGGAATCCGGCCCCACGGAAGCGGTCCTGGGGCGGTTCCTCAACCCCTCGAAGGCGCCGGCCCGGATCGGCAACCTGATCTACCTCGTCGGGCTCTTCAACATCGCCACGGCCATCTTCAGGCCGTGGCGCGCTCGGCTCGCCGAAGTCGCCGAATACGTCCCGGGCTCGGTCGAAACGGTCGGCTTCGCGACCGTCTACTCGATCCTCTCCGGGATCTTCCTCATCATGGTCGCCCACTCGGTCAAGCGGGGAAAGGTCCGCGGTTGGTGGACGGCCCTGGTCCTCATCGCCGGCTCGATCATCCTGCGGGTGCTCGACGAGTACTTCCTGCGGACCCCGATCGCCAGCGCCCTGGCGATTCTCGGCCTGGTCCTGCTGCTGGTCTACCGCAAGCAGTTCACCGCCTCGAGCGACCCGACGACGAGGTGGCGGGCGCTGTGGGTCTTCCTCGGCCTGCTCGTGTCGACGCTGTTCATCGGCACCTGGTTCGTGAGCTCCAACAGCAAGGGTCTGTTCGGGGAGACGCGTCTGCCCTTCATCGACTCCCTCAGCGTCGCCCTCAGCGGGATGCTCGGCGACAACCTGTCGCAGTACGCCCTCACCCCCTCCCCGCTCATCCGGGTGTTCTCCTGGGTGCTCATGGGGCTGGGCCTGGTGACGATCCTCGTCCCGCTCTACCTCTTCCTCCGTTCGGCCCGGCAGACCTCCACCATCGATGCGGCCGATGACGACCGGATCCGATCCCTGCTCGATGCCCATCCGGACTCCCTCGGCTATTTCAACACCCGAAAGGACAAGGAGATCGTCTGGTCCGAGAGCGGCAAGTCCGGCATCGCCTACCGCGTCGTTTCGGGGGTCATGCTCGCCTCGGGCGACCCGTTGGGCGACCCGGAGGCCTGGCCGGGGGCGATCTCGGCCTTCCTCGAGGAGGCGGCCCGCCACGGCTGGGCTCCCGGGGTGCTCGGCTGCTCCGAACTGGCCGGGACCGTGTGGGTGCGGGAGACCGGCTTCCAGGCCCTCGAACTCGGCGACGAGGCGATCGTCGACACCCGCGCGTTCAGCCTCGACGGGCGGCAGATGCGCAACGTGCGCCAGATGGTCAACCGGATCCGTCGGCTCGGCTACGACACCGAGATGATGCGGGTCAAGGACACCCCCGCACCGTGGCGGGAGAAGGCGTTGCGCGACGCCGACGCGTGGCGGGTCGGAGCCACCGAGCGCGGCTTCTCGATGGCGACCTCCCGCGTCTTCGACGCCGAGCGGGACCCCGAGGCGGTCGTCGTCGTCGCCACCAAGGACGGGGTGATCGAGGGCATGTTGCAGTTCGCCCCGTGGGGGCCGGACGGGATGTCGCTCGACCTGATGCGCCGCAACCAGGCCGCCGACCCGGGGATCAACGAGTTGCTCATCGTCGACGCCCTGAGCAAGGCCCCGGCGCTGGGCATCCACCGGGTGTCGCTCAACTTCGCGATGTTCCGGAGCACGTTCGAACGCGGCGAGAAGCTCGGCGCGGGACCGGTGCTCAAGACCTGGCGCAAGATGCTCGTCATCGGCAACACCTGGTTCCAGCTAGAGAGCCTCTACAAGTTCAACGCCAAGTTCCAACCGGTGTGGTTCCCGCGCTTCGTCATCTACCCCCGGGTCGCCGACTTCCTCCGGGTGAGCGTCGCCGCCGGGCAGGCGGAGGCGTTCATCGTCTTCCCGCGGTTGACCCTCCCCTTCCGCGGTGGGCGCTGACGATGGTCGGTATGCCGTGGCCCCGCCCCCTCGTCATGGGGGTCGTCAACGTCACGCCCGACTCGTTCAGTGACGGCGGCCAGTGGCTCGACCACGAGGCGGCCGTGGCCCACGGGCTCGGGCTGTGGGAACAGGGCGCCCGGATCCTCGACATCGGAGGCGAGTCGACCCGTCCCGGGGCGGTCCGTCCGGAGGTGTCCGAAGAACTCAGGCGGGTGGTGCCGGTGGTCCGGGACCTGGCGGCGGCCGGCTGCACCGTGTCGGTGGACACGATGCGCGCCGAGGTCGCCGAGGCGGCCTTGGCGGCGGGTGCCGGGTGGATCAACGACGTCAGTGGGGGATTGGCCGATCCCCGGATGGTGTCGCTCGCCGTCGAGGCGGGCGTGCCCTACATCGCGATGCACTGGCGCGGGCACAGCCACGACATGCAGACCCGAGCGGTCTACGGGGACGTCGTGGCCGAGGTGTTGGCCGAGCTCGACGCGCGGGTCGAGGCGCTGCTGGCGGCCGGTCTGCCGCCGGACTCGATCGTCCTCGACCCGGGTCTGGGTTTCGCGAAGACCGCCGAGCACAACTGGGCACTGCTCCGTGCGCTCGATCGGTTCGTCGACCTGCCCCACCGGGTGCTCGTGGGCGCCTCCCGCAAGGCCTTCCTGGGAAGGTCGGACGTGCCGCCGGGCAGGAGCGCGCCCCCCGGGAGCGCGACGTCGCCAGCGCCGTCGTCAGCGCGGCGGCGGCCCGAGCCGGGGTCTGGGGGGTCCGTGTCCACGACGTCGTCGGCACGGTCGATGCCCTCGACGTCACGGAGGCGCTCCTGGGTGCCGCCGGCACCGCGGATCCTGCCGTTACCGGCTCGGGTCCGAGGGAGAGGACGCCTGACCATGAGTGACCGGATCCGCCTCTCCGGGGTGACCGGACACGGTTTCCACGGGGTCTTCGACCACGAGAAGCGCGACGGCCAGACCTTCGTGGTCGACGTCGAGGTCGGGGCCCACCTGGCCGCGGCCGGGCGCACCGACGAGCTCGAGCGCACCGTCAACTACGGGCAGATCGGGGCCCTGGTCCGAGAGCGGATCGAGGGAGAGCCGTTCGACCTCATCGAACGACTCGCCGAGGTGATCGCCGCCGACGTGCTGGCCCACCGCCTGGTCGACGTCGTCACGGTCACCGTGCACAAGCCGCAGGCCCCGGTCGGGGTCGAGTTCGGTGATGTCGAGGTCGTGCTCCGGCGGCGACGGAGCCCGGTCCCCGTGGTCATCGCCCTCGGAGCCAACCTGGGTCGGGCCGAGGCGACCCTCGCCGAGGCGATCGACGCGCTGGCGGCGCAGGTCGAGTTGACCGAGCTGCAGGTGTCGGCCCTGTACCGCACCGAACCGGTCGGCGGACCCGAGCAACCGGCATACGTCAATTGCGTCGTCACCGCCCGCACCCGCTGGTCCGCCCCGCGCCTGCTCGCCGCCCTCCACGAGGTCGAGGCGGATCATGGCCGCGTGCGCGAGGTCCGTTGGGGCGCAAGGACGCTCGATCTCGACCTGATCCAGTGGGGGGAGCCGGGCGAAGCCAATGAATGGCGATCCGACACCGACGACCTGACCCTGCCGCACCCGCGGGCCCAGGAGCGCGGCTTCGTCCTGGTGCCCTGGCTGGACGCCGATCCGCAAGCGCGTCTTCGCGTCGGCGACCGCGTCGTCCCGGTCGTCGACCTGGTCGCCAGCGTCGACACGACAGGCATCGAGCGGCTCGACAGCGGTTGTGGCGACGACTGTGGGTGCGGCCGGTGAACGCCTCCGGCGTGACCGGCACCCGCGTCGCCACGGTCGCGGCCGTCACCGGCCTGGTCTCCGCGGTGTTGTGGCAGGTGCGGAGCAACCAGGGCCACCTCGTCCCGACCCCCTCGCTCATCGGCGGTGTCCTGCTCGTCCTGCTCGTGGTGTTCGTGCTCGCCCTGGCCTGGCCGGTGCGCCGTTACCTCAGGGGGCGGGCAACGCGCCCGCTCGACCCGGTACGCGCGTCACGGGCGCTCGTGTTCGCCCAGGCGGGTGCCCTCACCGGTGGTGCCGTCGCCGGTTGGTATGCCGCGCAGTTCGTCATCGTGCTCCGCGCGCTCGACCTGCACGCCTACCAGTCCCGTGCCTGGCAACTGGGACTTTGCGTGGTGGCCGCGGGGCTGCTCGCGGCAGCCGGGCTGATCGCCCAGAACTGGTGCCGGGTCAGTCCGCCCGACGAGGAGTCCCGCCCGGGCGACTGATCTGTCGTCCTGCGGGCGGCGAGGTCACTTGTCGACGTCGCCGACGACGAAGAACATCGACCCGAGGATCGCGACCATGTCGGAGACGAGTTGCCCGCGCAGCATCTCCGAGAGCACCTGGACGTTGCTGAACGAGGCCGACCGCAGCTTCAACCGCCACGGCGTCTTCTCGCCCCGTGACACGAGGTGATAACCGTTGAACCCCAACGGATTCTCCGTGGCCGCGTAGATCTCTCCCTCGGGCACCTTGAGGACCTTGGGAAGGCGCTGGTTGACCGGCCCGGCGGGCAGCATGGCGAGCCGGTCCACGCAGGCCGCCGCGAGGTCGAGCGAGACGTGCACCTGCTCGAGGAGCACTTCGAGTCGGGCCAGGCAGTCACCCTCCGTGCGCGTGACCACCCGCCCCGGACCCCCCGGGGCGAACAGCTCGGCATACGCGAGGTAGGGCGTGTCGCGACGGAGGTCGACGTCGAGGCCGCTCGCCCGGGCGATCGGCCCGGAGACGCCGTACGCCGCACACGTCTGCGCCGAGAGCACCCCGACGCCGAGGGTGCGGGCCCGCAGGATCTCGTTGCCGACGAGGAGCGACTCGAGGTCCGGCACCCGCGCTCGGACCGCGGCGAGCGCCGACCCGACGCGTCCGAGCCACCCGGCCGGGACGTCCTCCTTGAGCCCGCCGACCCGGTTGAACATGTAGTGCATTCGACCGCCCGAGGCCTCCTCGAGCACGGCCTGGAGTTCCTCCCGCTCGCGGAAGGCATAGAAGACCGGCGTGATCGCGCCGAGCTCCAACGGGTATGACCCGAGGAACATCAGGTGCGAGAGGATCCGGTTCAGCTCGGCGAGCAGGGTGCGCAGCCACACCGCGCGCTCTGGCACCTCGAGGCCGAGCATCGCCTCGACGGCGAGCACGACGCCGAGCTCGTTGCCGAACGCCGACAGCCAGTCGTGCCGGTTCGCCAGGACCGTGATCTGCCGGTAGTCGCGCACCTCGAAGAGCTTCTCGGCCCCCCGGTGCATGTACCCGATGATCGGGTCCGCGCTCACGATCCGTTCGCCGTCGAGGACGATCCGGAGTCGGAGCACCCCGTGGGTGGCGGGGTGTTGGGGCCCGATGTTGAGCACCATGTCGGCCGTCGTGAAGCCCGCGGAGCCCAACGCCACGGTCTGTCCGGCGCCGGGTGCCTGAGTCGCGCTCCTCACATCGGTCAGTCTGCCGTATGCCGGGCGGTCGCCCAGAGGAAGCCGCCCAGCCCGAGCGGGTCGAGCAGTTGGCGGACCACCCCCTGCCGCGCCAGGTGGGCGACGTAGGCGGGGGGGTCGAGGGTGGCCAGCGAGTGCGACACGGGGTCGATCGCCAGGCCGAGCTCGATCAGGCTCTCCCGTTGGGTCCGGAGCGTGGCCCCCGGAAGGCTGTCCATCGCGACGTGGGCGGTGATGTCGCAGGAGCCGTCGGGCACGGGGGAGGTCGGGCCGCCGCGGGCGTAGGCCGTGAGGGTCCCCTCGGCCGGTCGGCGATGGGCCGTGTGCCCATAGTCGACCGCGAGGAGGGTGCCCGAGTCGATCCGGGCGAGGAGTTCCTGCCACGCGAGGTCCCGTGGGTGGCCCACCTCGATCCGGTCGCCGTGGGACAGGCCGTCGAGGGGCCAGTGGGCGGCGCACCAGGCGAGGTCGGCGGGCGACGGTGGATCGGGGGCCAGTGCCTCCACGCCCGTGTCCGGGTCGACGAGGACGATGTGGGGTTGCCCCTCGTGGTCGATCTCGAGGACCGGGCAGGGGATGACGTCGAGCCACTCGTGGGCGACGACGAGCACGTCCGTGAGCGAGTGCAGGTCGTCGGGGAGCCGGTTCCCGCCCTCGGCCCGGATCCAGCCGATGTCGGCGGGGAGCTCGTCCGGGCGACCGACGACGTCGATGCCGGTGAGGGTCAGGTCGAGGGCCAACCGATGGATCTGGGTGACCAATTCGCCCCGGCCGCATCCGATGTCGATGATCCGGGTGGCAGCGTCACGTCGGGCGAGCGTGACGATGGCCTCGGCGAACACCGTCCCGAGCGGGTCATGGGTCGAGGTGGTGAAGTGCCCGGCCGGCCCCTCGGGGCGCCGATAGAACCCGTGGGGTCCGTAGAGCGCGGCCTGCCACGCCTGGGCCCAAGGGATCACAGGCCCGACGCTACTCGTCCCAGTCGTGCCTCCCTCCGGATCGTTTCGACCACGGCGGCCCTCAGTCCTCGTCGAGGCTGAACACCTCCTCGATCGTGGTGCCGAAGAAGCGGGCGATCCGCAGGGCCAAGGGCAGCGAGGGATCGTACTTGCCCACCTCGATCGAGTTGACCGTCTGCCGGGAGACGCCGAGGGCCTCGCCCAGAGCTCCTTGAGAGAGTCCGAGGGCGGCGCGTCGGCTGGGGAGGTTGTTTCGCATGTCAGCCGCGCCGAACCGCGACCCAGTTGGCGACACCGAGGACCACGCCGATGGCGACCAGGCGCAGCGCCTCACCGACCACGTCGGTCGTGGTGAGGGTGGCCCAGAAGACGAGGACGATCTGGGCGAGGAAGACGAACTGGCCGAGCCAGGCGAAGCCCTGGAGGGTGGCGCGGGCGTCCCGCTCGTCGTAGGGCTGAGCGGCGCTGACCCGGTCGTAGTCGCTGCCCTGCCCCCGGCTCGACCGGAGGGCGAGCCACCCCAGGATGGGGATGGCCGGAGCGAAGAGGGAGGCGGTCCACCACTGGCCGACTGACAGGAGGGCGATGACGCCGATCGTGATGACCAGGATGGCCAGGCGGTTGAACCACGAGATTCGTCGGAGAGTTGCCATGCCCAGAGCATGTCAAGGAAGCTTGACATCTGTCAAGGTTCCTTGACAGGAGGCGTGGCGAAGGGACGCCGGGGTAGCGTTTCGCGGGTGGAGGGACACGGGCATCCGGCGCGACTGACCGTCGGGGTGGTCGGTGCCGGCCGGGTGGGCAGTGTCCTGGGGGCCGCCCTGCGTCGGGCCGGTCACGAGGTGCGGGCGGTGTATGCCGTGAGCGAGGCCAGCCGGGCCCGCGCGGCCGAGCTGCTGCCCGGCATACCCGTCGTCGACCTGCCCGGGGCCGTTTCGGGTCATGACCTGGTCCTGCTCGCGGTGCCCGACGACGCCCTCCCCGAGGTCGTCTCCGGCCTGGCCGCGGTGTCGGCCTGGGACGCCGGCCAACTCGTCGTCCACACCAGTGGGCGGCACGGGATCGGCGTGCTCGCCCCGATCCTGCCGGCGCACGCCCTCCCGCTCGCGCTGCACCCGGCCATGACGTTCACGGGCACCGCGATGGATCTCGATCGCCTGGCCGACTGCGCCTTCGGGGTGACCGCCCCGGAGCCGCTGCGCGAACTGGCGCTGGCCCTCGTCCTCGACATGGGTGGCACCCCCGTGTGGATCGAGGAGGCCGACCGGGTCACCTACCACGCGGCGCTGGCCCATGGCGCCAATCACCTGGTCACCCTGGTCGCCGAGGCGATGCAGGTGCTTGGCGCGGCCGGCGTGGACCGGCCCGACCAGGTGCTCGGGCCGCTGGTGCGCGCCGCCCTCGACAACGCCCTCCGGATGAGTGACAAGGCCCTCACCGGTCCGGTGGCACGCGGCGATGTCGGTACGGTTGCCCTGCACCTGAGCGCTCTGTCGCGCGTGTCCCCCGAGATTCGACGCACCTACGTAGCCCTCGCCCGGGCCACCGCGGTGCGAGCCCTCGACTCCGGCCGACTCACGCCCGACCGGGCCGAGCCGTTGCTCGACACCCTCGCCGAGGAGAACCCGTGACCCGCACCGCACCGGTCGTCGCCCACACACGCGCCGAACTCCTGCAGGCCAGAAAGGAGCTGTCCAGTCGAGACGTCGCCGTTGTCATGACGATGGGCGCCCTGCATGACGGGCACGCCCAACTCGTGCGCCGCGCCCGCGCCGAACACGACCATGTCATCGTGACGATCTTCCTCAACCCGCTGCAGTTCGGGCCGAAGGAGGACCTCTCCCGCTATCCGCGGACGTTCGATGAGGACATGCGGATCTGCACCGAGGCCGAGGTGGACGTCGTCTTCGCCCCCACCCCCGACGTCGTCTACCCCGATGGCGACCCGGGGGTCCGGATCTCGGCCGGACCGCTCGGGATGGTCCTCGAGGGGCAGTCCCGACCCGGACACTTCGACGGGATGCTCACCGTCGTCGCCAAACTCCTCCACCTCAGCGGCGCCCGCACCGCCTACTTCGGGCAGAAGGACGCCCAACAGCTCCTGCTCATCCGGCGGATGGTCAAGGACCTCGACTTCCCGGTGGAGGTGGTCGCGGTGCCGACCGTTCGTGAACCCGACGGACTGGCGATGAGCAGTCGCAACACCTACCTCACGCAGTCCGACCGGGAGGTGGCCCTGTGCCTGTCGCGAGCCCTGCAGGTCGGGGCCGATGCGGCGGTCTTCGGGCCCTCGGCCATTCGTCGGGCCGCCCGGGAGGTCCTCGTCGAGGAGCCGTTGGCGCTGGTCGACTATCTCGTGCTCGTCCACCCGACCACCCTCCAGGACGTGCCCGAGTGGTATCGCGGTGAGGCCCTGTTGGCGGTCGCGGCCCGCGTCGGGACGACCCGGTTGATCGACAACACCCCGGTGCTCGTGGGGCCGGGCGGGGGTCGTCGGGACGTCTTCTCGCCGGCCGTGATGTCCGACTCCGCCCCGCTGGCCTGAGCCCGTCGCACCCAGGAGTCACCCATGTTGCTCACGATGCTGCACAGCAAGATCCACCGGGCCACCGTCACCCAGGCCGAACTGCACTACGTCGGGTCCCTGACCATCGACCGCGACCTGATGGACGCCGCGGGCCTACGCCCGGGCCAGCAGGTCGACGTCGTCGACGTCGACAACGGCCACCGACTGACCACCTATGCGATCGAGGGTGAGCGGGGCAGCGGGATCCTCTGCATCAACGGCGCGGCCGCCCGACTGATCTCCCCGGGAGACCTCGTCATCGTCATCGCCTATGCCGCGATGACTCCCGAGGAGGCCGACGCCTTCGAGCCGCAGGTCGTCTTCGTGGACACGCACAACCGGATCGTCGACGTCGGCCATGATGCGGGGGACGTCCCCGAGGGCTACGGGCTGCACACCTCGGCCGTCGTCCATCGCCGACACCATCTCTGAGGCACACGATGACCAGTCCTCCCTCGACGCCCCCGCCCCCGGGGGCGCCCCGCATCCCGCGGCGGCTCACGGCTCCCGAGCCGGGGTGGACGAGTTCGGCCGACGTCATCGTCGTCGGCTCGGGGATCGCCGGGCTGACCTGCGCGCTGGCGCTGCGGGTGCACGTCGACAAGGTCCTGCTCGTCACCAAGACGGTGCTCGACGAGGGGTCCACGGCCTGGGCGCAGGGTGGCATCGCGGCCGCCCTCGACCCCGAGGACTCGCCCGAGGAGCACCTGCTCGACACCCTCGTCGCCGGCGTCGGGCTCTGCGACGAGGAGGCGGTCCGGATCCTGGTGACCGAGGGCCCACGTCGGGTGCGGGAACTCGTCGAGTTGGGCGCGATGTTCGACCGCGACGCCGGCGGCGACATCAAGCTCACCCGGGAGGGCGGGCACCACCGCGACCGGATCGCCCACGCCGGCGGTGACTCGACCGGCAAGGAGATCTCCCGCGCGCTGATCGAGGCGCTCCACGCGGTCCTGCACGACCCGGGCATCGAGGTCATCGAACACGCCCTGGTCGTCGACCTGCTCTCCGGCCCGGCCGGGCGGGTCTGCGGCGTGACCCTCCACGTCCTGGGGGAGGGGCAGATCGACGGCGTCGGCGCGGCGCACGCCCGAGCCGTGGTCCTGGCCACCGGTGGCCTCGGCCAGATCTACACCTCGACCACGAACCCGCCGGTCGCGACCGGGGACGGGATGGCCGTCGCCCTGCGCGCCGGCGCCCGGATCACCGACCTCGAGTTCATCCAGTTCCACCCGACGGTCCTCTTCCTCGGCGAGGGCTCCACCGGCCAGCAGCCCCTGATCTCGGAAGCCGTGCGTGGCGAAGGGGCCGTCCTGGTCGACCGGGACGGGATCCGATTCATGCAGGGCCAGCACCCACTCGCGGACCTGGCGCCCCGCGACGTGGTGGCCCGCGCGATCCTGCGCCGGATGGCCGAGACCGGCACCGACCACGTCTTTCTCGATGCCCGACACCTCGGCGCGGACTTCCTCGCGGAGCGCTTCCCGTCGATCGTGGCGCGCTGCCGCGAACTCGGCTTCGACCCCGCCACAGACCTGTTGCCCGTCGCCCCCGCGCAGCACTACGTCGGCGGCGGCGTCGAGACCGACCACGACGGGCGGACCAGCCTGCCCGGCCTGTATGCCGCGGGGGAGGTCGCGTGTTCGGGCGTGCACGGCGCCAATCGGCTCGCCTCGAACTCCCTGCTCGAGGGACTGGTCTTCGCCCATCGGATTGCCGAAGACATCACCGCCCGGATCCTGGCGGGGGAGTTGCCGATGCCGGACGGCCCGTGCGTTCGGGATGACGACGACCACCAGATCCTGGACTCGCGGCACCGGTTGGCACTGCAGCGCGCGCTCACCTCGGGGTCGGGGCCGATCCGGTCCGCGGACTCGACCGCTGACGCGCTGGCCGCCTGTGCCCAGTTGGCCGCTCTGCCCGTCGTCGAGTCGGTGGGACCGCGCTCATGGGAGACGACCAACCTGCTCCACCTCGGCGTCGTCCTGAGCACGGTCGCCGGGCGGCGCGAGGAGACCCGGGGCGGTCACGTCCGCAGCGACTTCCCGGACCGTGACGACGCCATCTGGCTACGTCGCCAACGCAGCGTGCGTGGGGCGGACGGCGTGCTGCAGGTCTCCGACCTCGCCGTCGCGCCGTTCGGACCGGAGCTCGCCGCCGCCCTCGCCCCGACCACCCCAAACCGCTGAGGAGTCGCGTTGACCAGTTCGGCACCGGATCCGTTCGGTTTTCCCCAGGAGGCGGCGCGGCGCGTCATCGCGACGGCGCTCGACGAGGACCTCGGCCCGGACTCCCTCGACGTCACGACCCTCCCCACGATCCCGGCCACCCAGCGCAGCGTCGGGCACGTCGTCGCCCGCGCCGATGGTGTCGTGGCCGGGCTCCCCGCTGTCGCCCTCGTGCTCGATGCCGTCGCCGAGCGACTTGGAGAGCCGGGGGTGCGGGCAGAGCTCCGGGTCGCCGACGGCGCCCGGGTGCGCCGCGGCGACCGGATCGCCACCCTCGAGGGGTCGACGCGCGTCACCCTCGTCGCCGAGCGCACCATCCTCAACTTCGTCTGCCGCGCCTCGGGCGTGGCCACCCACACGCGGAGGTGGGCCGATGAGCTGGCAGGCACCCGCGCCCTCGTGCTCGACACCCGCAAGACCACCCCGGGCCTGCGGGCCCTGGAGAAGTACGCCGTGCGGTGCGGCGGGGGGACGAACAAGCGGATGGGTCTCTACGACGTCGCGATGATCAAGGACAATCACAAGGTCGCGGCCGGCGGCCTGACCGCCGCCTACGACGCCATCCACGCCGCGTACCCCCACGTGCCGATCCAGGTCGAGGTGACCACGACCGCGGAAGCGCTCGAGGCGGTGCGCGCCGGGGCCCGGTTCCTGCTCTGCGACAACATGTCCACGGACCTGCTGCGTGCGACCGTCGCTGCGGTCCGCTCCCTGGAGGCCGAGGTCGGCGCGCCCGTCGAGCTCGAGGCCACCGGCGGACTGACCCTCGAGGTGGCCGCGGCGTATGCAGCGACCGGCGTCGACTTCATGTCGGTCGGCGGCCTGACGCACTCCAGCCCGATCCTCGACCTGGCCCTCGACCTCGACGCCGGCTGACCGTCCAGCCCAAGTCGACGGCAGCCTCCGAGGGGCGGGTCAGCCGTGGCCCGTCCTCAGCCCCGGTCCGCCACCGTACAGATGCAGGACCGGTTGCCCTCGGCGTCCTCGACCACCCAGTAGCTGGGGGCGGAGGCATCGCTGACCAGACGCCCCCCTGCGTCGAGCACGGCGGCGAGCCGGCGCGGCGCCTCGTCCACCGGCACCCAGACGTCCAGGTGCCAGCGCTGCGGAGCCGACGGCTCGGGCAGCGCGAACTCGTCCTCGGCGGCTCCCGGGTCCTGCCACCACAGGCTCGGCACCTGCCCACGGGGGTCGATGAGCTGGTCATCCTCGATCCGCGCCCCGAGCAGGGCCGCGTAGTACGGGGCGTGCTCGCCACCGCGGGAGGTGTCCAGGGCGAGCTCGACCACGGTCAGGGCCGCGACGTCGGCGACGCAACCCAACTCGGCGGCATACCCACTGATCGTGCGCGCCAGGTCGATGTCGCGGCTCGTGACCCCCCGTGCGTCGTGGCTGGAGAGGTCGACGCGGACCTGCGAGTAGGTCAGCGTGAGGTCGGGGTGGTGGTCCGCGGCATCGGCGGCCGCAGCGATGCGCTGCACGAGGTCCAGCCCGATGGCGTAGCTCGGGGTGGCGAAGCGGGCTCGCAGGTGGCCCGGGAGGTGCCGCCAGTCGACCAGCCCAGCGGCGGCCACGTCGCCCGGGGACATCTTCTTCGTGGGATCGCTCATGCCCCCACGGTGCCACGAACCGCTGGCACCAGCCATCGAACGGGGCGTTCCGGCCCCGGCGCGGCCCGGCTCAGAGGCAGGACAGCAGGATCGAGGTCTCGGTGTTGGTCACCCCGCGCACCCCGCGCAGGGTCGCCAGCGCCCGGTCGAGTTCGGCCAGGCTGCCGCAGTGCAGGTCGGCGACCATGTCCCACTTGCCGTTGGTCGAGTGGAGTGCGCGGATCTCGGGGATGGCCCGCAACTCCCGGGCGACCGCCCGCGCCGTCGCCCCGCTGACCTGGACCAGGGTCATCGCGCGAACCGCCTGGGCGTCGACATCGGGGTCCAGGTCGATCGTGAACCGTCGGATGACCCCGCCGTCGACGAGCCGGCTGACCCGCCCCTGGACCGTCCCGCGGGCGACGTGGAGGGCGTCGGCGAGTGCGGAGACCGAAGCGCGCCCGTCGTCGAGGAGCCGAGCGATCAACGCGCGGTCGAGGTCGTCCAACACGAGGCTCATGCACGAACTGTAGACAATGGCGAGCAAAGTGATGGCCAATTGGGCAGAATCACGTCACTCTTGCCGTTGTGGTTGCCACCGCCGGGGTTGCACGATGACGCCCATGACCAACCACGGCCGCACGCGGCTCGCACACCGGGTCGCCGTCGACCTCCCCGCCGCGCCGCCCCAGGCGCCCGGCGCGGTCGTCATGGTGCGGCCGCACCACTACCGGTTCAACGCGGCCGACTGCACGGACAACGCCTTCCTCGTCGCCCCGACCCTCTCCGCGGATGCGCTCGCCCGGGCGGCCCACGACGAGATCACGGCCATGGCCGCCGCGCTCGAGGACCGTGGCGTCCGCGTGCACCTGTTCGACGACCTCGGCACCGACACCCCCGACTCGGTCTTCCCGAACAACTGGTTCTCGACCCACGCCGATGGCACCGTCGTGCTCTACCCGATGCGGGCCGAGAGCCGGCGCCGCGAACGGCGTGCCGACATCGTCGCCGCGTTGCGGGCCGAGTATGCCGTGACCCGCGTCCTCGACCTGTCCCCGGCCGAACGTCGGGGCCGCTTCCTCGAGGGCACCGGCGCGATGGTCCTCGACCACCGGGAACGGTCGGCGTTCGTGGCTCGGTCGCGGCGCACCGACGAGTCCGTCCTGTCCCACTTCGGCGACGAACTCGGTTACGTCCCAGTGCTGTTCGACGCCTTCGGCCGTGACGGGGCCCCGATCTACCACAC
>WBZS01001334.1_pt2 | contig 16666 bp, 14 predicted proteins | sample 5204201 | NCBI WGS metagenome assembly WBZS01 (sample SAMN12344357, study PRJNA552823) | activated sludge metagenome | biome: Activated sludge suspended growth; feature: Nitrification reactor; material: Wastewater; isolation source: activated sludge from nitrification reactor of wastewater...
GCGACCCCGTCCTCCGGTTAGGATCACTCGCGATGGAGGCCGTCCGCTCCCTGCTGGGATCCCTGAACCACCTTGTCACGACCACGGCAACGGTGTGGTGGCGGACCCTGCCGCGGCTGCTCACCACCGTCGCGGTGGGCTGGTGCGGCTATCGGATCTTCGCCCAGCTGGCCGCCGTCGTCGTTGACGTGAGCGCGTGGCTGTCGCTGCTGATGTTGTCGCTGGGCTTCGTGGTCAACCTGTCGGCGATCATCATCGGCCTGCGGATCGCCGGTGACGAGCTTCAGGTGCGGCAGTCGCTCCCGCTGCCGGAGGACGACCCGCGCGACCGTTCGATCGCGCACCTGCTGTCGATCACACTGCTGCCGTTCCTGGGCATCTACGCGGTCTTCGACGTGGTCACCGACGCCGCGAACGCGATCCAGGTGAACTACTACGTGTTCAGCGGCCTGACCTTCGAGCGGCCGGTGCTGGCGCAGCTGAACCCGGAGGGCAACGGCAACAGCGTGTGGGCGATCATCGGCCTGATCGTCGGGCTCTACGTCGTCCGCCGGCTGATCGAGTGGTGGTTCGAGCGAACCGGATTCCGGCCGCTGGGCCTGCTGATGGCCGTGGTCGAGGGCTTCTTCATGTTGATCGTCGTGCTGAGCGGACGCCAGCTGCTGGTCGGCGTCCGGCACTGGGTCGACGACCGGGTCTTCCGGGTCTGGCTGGACTACCCGGGGTGGGCCCTGCAGCAGCTCTTCGCCGGGCTGGGCCTCGACGTGTCGCAGCTGCTGGACGCCGTCGGCTCGTGGTGGGGCGAGGCGATCTGGCCGGGGGTGAGCGCCATGGTGGTCGAGCCGATGCTGTGGTTGGCGCTGGCCGCCCTGGTCTTCGGCACCCGGGTGATCTCGGCCGCCGACCTGTGGCGCCGCGGCGAGCCGGTCGAGGTGGGCGCCCGCCGGGCGCGGGTGCGGGTGGGTGACGGCGAGCGCCGGCTGGCGCTGGCGGCCCAGGAGGCGTTCTTCGGCGACCTCAACGACAAATACCTGCCCACCTGGCAGTCGCTGCGACTGGTCACCCAGGTCGGGGCCCCCTTCTTCGGGGCGTTCGTGCTGTGCTACGGCGTCCTGGTCACCGGCGAGGAGTGGTTGCGCCGCGGCCTGTACTGGGCGCTGGGCGGGCATCCGGCGCCGTTCTGGTCGGTGGCCGGGCCGCCGATCGACCTGATCGTGACGGTGCTCTGGGAGCCATTGCGCTGGGCACTGCTGGCCACCGCGTTCCACGCCTGCCTGGGCTACTTCGCCGGTCGGGCCGCCGAGCCGGTGCCGGACGCCGTCGGAGCGAGTGCGGCGCCGGCCCGGGAGGTGGCCGGGTGAACCGCCGCTGGGCCAACGGGCTGGTCGCCGTGCTCGCCTGCCTGGCGGCGATCGGGTTGCACGCCTACACGGGGGACGAGCCGCAGGAGCGGATCACCCGCGTCGCCGTCGGCAAGCCGGGACGCCTGTACGACTCGACCGTCACCGTCAACTCGTCCACGATCGGCCAGACGCTCTACACCGACGACGTCCTGGTCGGTCGCTCCGGGGTGATCTTCCTGGCGGTGAACGTGACGGTCGCCACCGACGGCCTCCGGCGCAGCAACGATTGGACCGTGGGCGGCGCGGCCAACGGGCGCACCTTCGCCGCGCGCGACCCGATCACCGTGCCGGAGCCGGGCTTCCGGATCACCCAGGACGTGGTCTTCGAGCTCAGCCCGGACGACCTGGCCGGGTTCGCGCTGACCGTGCTCGCCCGGGCACCGATCTACGCCTATGACCCGCAGCTCGAGATCGACCTGGGAGTCACCGCTGGCGCGGCCGCCGAGCTGGTCGAGAAGCGGCGCGACGCCACCGTCCGGACGACCCGGGGACGGCCGGAGGTGGACCGGTGAGCGCCGGCCGGCGGAGGCAGTGGCTGGTCGCCGCCACGGCGCTCCTGGCGGTGCTGGCCGTGACGCTGGCCTGGGGTGTCTTCCTGAACGCCCGCAGCACGCCGCGCTGGGAGCGGACGGCACCCGGGGCGTGGGCCGATCCGCTGCCCGAGGGCGGCATGCCGATGCGTCTGGCGTCGGTGAAGCTGACCCCGGCGCTGGTCACCGACCGCGGCGAGCAGCCGGCACCGGCCGGTGCGCTGTGGGTGATCGCGGTGGTCGAGTACCGCCCGCCCGAGGAGGGCAGCTACTGCTCGCTGATCCTGCTGGCCGCCGACGGCCGGAGCTGGAACGCGGTGAGCCCGCTGGACTACTCCGGCAGGCGGGTCCTCGACTACGGCTGCGGCGGGCGGGGTGCGGCCGGCACGGCCCGCGGCGAGCAGATCTACCTGATCCCCGAGGACGCCGCCGGCTCGCTCTCCGGGTTGGCGGGCGTGGTCACCGCCTATCGCGGGACCGCACCGCACCCGGTGCTCGCGCCGGCGGAGTGATCGCACCGGACGCCCGGCGTCCGGACTGTCAGGGGTTGTCGGGTTCGATCACCACCGGAACCTCGAAGCGGTAGCCGGTCCGGGACGCCGACCAGACCATCTGCCCTTCGCCGGTGGGACTGGCGTCGATCCACTCCACCGCCGAGACCCCGACCGAGAGGTGGTCGGTCGCCGGGAAGTCGTCCGGATCGAAGACCAGGGTGCAGGGCACCATCGGAGTGCCCGGGTTGAGCACCGTGGAGTTTCCGATGGTGGTGCCGGGGCCGAAGAACAGCGAGGCGTCCCCGCTGACCTGCCGGCTGACCGGATGCTGCATCGAGAAGGCGTTGCGGACCAGCCGATCCTTCGTCGAGACCAGCGGGTCGTCGGTGTTGTTGCGGCACCGGCCGAAGACGTAGACCGACCACGATCCGGGCCGCTGACGGGCCAGTGCCCGCTCCACCGAGATCGACATCGGACCCAGGTCGACCTCGGTGCCGACCGGCATCGGGGTCAGTCGGTTGGTGGCCCTCTCGAAGCCGCCGGCCAGCCAGCAGCCGACCACCGCCAGCACCGCGATTCCGGCCAGCAGCCACCGCGCGGAAAGAGATCCCGGCAGGCGCCGGGGTGACGAGGTGGGCGGCCGGCTCGCCGCGTCCTCGCCGCCGGGGCGGCCCAGCTCTGGTTCCACGGCAGGCAGTCTAGGACGGCGCCGGGGCCACCCACCGATCGCCGGGTCTCTGAACCGCCGAGCCACCGGGAGGGTATGGGGGGCCGTGGCCGGGGGGAAATCGGCTCAGAGGGCCGTTCTGCGCCCTCCTGGCCAGCTGTCGTCCCCGAAACGTGCGCAGGGATTCGGGTTCACCGGGCGGTACACGGTAGACTGGACGGGTTGCGACGCCGCCTGTGCCGTCCGATCTTCGTCGGAGAGGTCCGTGGGCGGTGTTCGTGTGAGTGCGACCCGAACAGCGAGGGGTAGACCGAGTGAGCGAACCGACGACCGGTGGCCGGACGGTCGGTGCGGCGGCGCATGCCGTCGAGGCCGGCAATTACGATGCCAGTGCCATCACCGTCCTGGAGGGGCTGGAGGCGGTCCGCAAGCGTCCCGGCATGTACATCGGCTCGACCGGTGAGCGCGGCCTGCACCATCTGGTGCAGGAGATCGTCGACAACTCGGTCGACGAGGCGCTGGCGGGCTACTGCGACACGATCATCGTCCGGCTGCTCGACGGCGGCGGCGTCCAGGTCATCGACAACGGGCGCGGCTTTCCGGTCGACCTGCACCCCAAGGAGAAGATCCCGGCGGTGACGGTTGCGCTCACCGTGCTGCACGCCGGCGGCAAGTTCGGCGCCGGCGGCTACAAGGTGTCCGGCGGCCTGCACGGGGTGGGTGCCTCGGTGGTGAACGCGCTGTCCAGCAAGCTGACCGTCGACGTCCGCCGCGACGGCTACCACTGGCAGCAGAGCTTCACCCTGGGCGACCCGGACGGGCCGCTGGAGCAGTTGGAGCCGTCCGACGAGACCGGCACCACGGTCACCTTCTACGCCAGCTCGGAGATCTTCGAGACCACCACCTACAGCTACGAGACGCTGGCCACGCGGTTCCGCGAGATGGCGTTTCTGAACAAGGGCCTGTCCATCACGCTGATCGACGAGCGCTCCGACCGCCGCACCGACGAGGACGAGGAGCCGCAGCGCGACGTGTTCCGGTTCGACGACGGCTTGATCGACTTCGTGAAGTTCCTCACCGGCAGCAAGGAGACCATCCATCCGTCGGTGATCGCGATCGACGCCAACAACGACGAACAGCAGCTCAGCCTCGAGGTGGCGATGCAGTGGAACTCGTCGTTCACCGAGAGCGTGCACACCTTCGCCAACACCATCAACACCCACGAGGGCGGCACCCACGAGGAGGGCTTCCGGGCGGCGCTGACCAACACGGTCAACCGCTGGGGCGAGACCTGGGGGCTGATCAAGAAGCGTGACGACCGGGTCTCCGGCGACGACATCCGCGAGGGCCTCACGGCGATCATCAGCATCAAGCTCGGCGAGCCGCAGTTCGAGGGTCAGACCAAGACCAAGCTGGGCAACACCGAGGCCCGCTCGTTCGTCCAACGGGTGACCAACGACCTGCTCGGCGACTGGTTCGAGAAGAACCCGGCCGAGGGCCGCGACATCGTCCGCAAGGCGCAGGCGGCGGCGTCCGCCCGGATCGCGGCCCGCAAGGCGCGCGACATCGCCCGTAGCCGCAAGGGACTGCTGAAGACCGGGCAGTACGGCAAGTTGTCCGACTGTCAGTCGACCGAGCCGTCCGAGTGCGAGGTGTTCATCGTCGAGGGCGACTCCGCCGGCGGCTCCGCGAAGGGCGGACGCGACCCGCGGATCCAGGCGATCCTGCCGATCCGCGGCAAGATCCTGAACGTCGAGAAGGCCCGGCTGGACAAGATCCTGCAGAACAAGGAGGTCGAGGCGATCATCAACGTCCTCGGCACCGGCGTCCAGGACGACTTCGACGTCAACAAGCTGCGCTACCACAAGATCGTCCTGATGGCGGACGCCGACGTCGACGGCGCGCACATCCGGACGCTGCTGCTGACCCTGCTGTTCCGGTTCATGAAGCCGCTGATCGACCACGGCTACGTGTACCTGGCGCAGCCGCCGCTGTACCGGCTGCGGTGGAGCAACGCCCCCCACGAACTGGCCTACAGCGACGCCGAGCGCGACGCGCTGCGCGACGCCGGGATCGAGGCGGGCAAGAAGCTGCCGGCGCCGAACAACAACCCGATCCAGCGCTACAAGGGCCTGGGCGAGATGAACGCCGACGACCTGTGGGACACCACGATGGATCCGGGCAAGCGCTCGCTGCTGCAGGTCACCCTCGACGATGCCGCCACCGCCGACAACATGTTCTCGATCCTGATGGGCGAGGAGGTGGAGCCCCGGCGGCACTTCATCCAGCGCAACGCCAAGGACGTCCGCTTCCTCGACATCTGATGCGGAGCCTTCCGTTGGTCGAACTTGTCGAGACCCGGGTCTCGACAGGTCCGGCCGAGGATGGTTTCGACAAGCTCAACCAGCGAATGGAGACTGACCGATGACTGACGGTCCCATCGACAACGATCCCACCGGCGGCGTCCCCGACGAGCCGGCGGACGATGCCGGCACCGAGCCGACCGCGGCGCGCACCGACGAGATCGACCTGAACGTCGAGATCCAGCGCTCCTACCTCGACTACGCGATGAGCGTGATCGTCGGACGTGCGCTGCCCGACGTCCGCGACGGGTTGAAGCCGGTGCACCGACGCGTGCTGTACGCGATGTACGACGGCGGCTACCGGCCCGACCGGGGCTGGAACAAGTGCTCCCGCGTGGTGGGCGAGGTGATGGGCCTGTACCACCCGCACGGCGACAGCGCGATCTACGACACCCTGGTGCGGCTGGCGCAGCCGTGGGTGATGCGGGCGCCGCTGGTGGCCGGCCAGGGCAACTTCGGTTCGCCCGGCAACGACCCGGCGGCGGCGATGCGGTACACCGAGTGCCGGATGGCCCCGCTGGCCATGGAGATGGTCCGCGACATCACCGAGGACACCGTCGACTTCCGGCCCAACTACGACAACCGCGACACCGAGCCGACGGTGTTGCCGGCCCGCTTCCCGAACCTGCTGGTCAACGGCTCCACCGGCATCGCGGTCGGCATGGCCACCAACATCCCGACCCACAACCTGCGTGAGGTGGCGGACGCCGTCCAGTGGTCGCTGGAGAACCCCGAGGCGACCAAGGAGGAGCTGCTCGAGGCGGCGATCGAGCGGATCAAGGGCCCCGACTTCCCGCTCGGCGCGCTGATCGTCGGCCGCAAGGGCATCGAGGACGCCTACCGCACCGGCCGCGGATCGGTGATCATGCGGGCGGTCATCGACATCGAAGAGGACAAGTCGGGCCGCACCCTGCTGGTGGTCACCGAGCTGCCCTACATGTGCAACCCGGACAACCTGGCCACCAAGATCGCCGAGCTGGTCAACGCCGGCAAGCTCAGCGGCATCGCCGACATCCGCGACGACTCCTCGGCCCGCACCGGCCAGCGGCTGGTGATCGTGCTCAAGCGCGACGCCCAGCCGCGGGTGGTGATGAACAACCTCTACAAGCACACCCAGCTGCAGGACACCTTCGGCTGCAACATGCTGGCGCTGGTCGACGAGGTGCCGCGCACGCTGCGGCTCGACCAGTTCATCTCGCACTGGATCAAGCACCAGATCCAGGTCATTCAGCGGCGCACCGCGTTCCGGCTCGCCGAGGCCGAGAAGATGGCGCACATCTACCGCGGCCTGGTCAAGGCGCTGGACGCCCTCGACGAGGTGATCGCGCTGATCCGGCGCAGCTCGGACGCCGAGACCGCGCGCACCGGGCTGATGGAGCTGCTCGAGATCGACGAGGCCCAGGCCAACGCCATCCTGGAGATGCAGCTGCGCCGGCTGGCCGCCCTGGAACGGCAGAAGATCATCGACCGGCTGGCCGAGTTGGAGCGGCTGATCGCCGACCTGCAGGACATCCTGGACAAGCCCGAGCGGCAGCGCCGGATCATCAGCGAGGAACTCGCCGAGATCGTCGAGAAGTACGGCACCGACCGGCGCACCCGGATCATCTCCGCCGACGGCGACCTGTCCAACGAGGACCTGATCCCCGACGAGGACATGATCGTCACGATCACCCACGGCGGCTACGCCAAGCGCACCCGGACCGACCAGTACCGCGCCCAGAAGCGCGGTGGCAAGGGGGTTCGCGGAGCCAGCCTGCGCGCCGACGACGAGGTGGAGCATCTTTTCGCCACCACCAACCACCACTGGATCCTGTTCTTCACCAACCTGGGCCGGGTCTACCGGGCCAAGGTGTGGCAGCTGCCGGAGGCCGGCCGGGACGCCAAGGGCGGTCATGTCGCCGGGCTGTTGTCGTTCCTGCCCGAGGAGCGGATCGCCCAGGTGCTGACCCTGCGCAGCTACACCGACGCGCCCTACCTGCTGCTCGCCACCCGGCGCGGCCTGGTCAAGAAGACCGCGCTGAGCGCCTACGACTCGCCCCGCCAGGCCGGCGTGATCGCGGTCAACTTCCGCGACGACGACGATGAGCTGATCGGCGCCGAGCTGTGCTCGTGGGCCGACGACGTGCTGCTGATCTCGCGCAAGGGGCAGGCGATCCGGTTCGCCGCCAGCGACGAGCAGCTGCGGCCGATGGGCCGGGCCACCTCGGGGGTCACCGGGATGAAGTTCCGCGACGGCGACTCGCTGCTGTCGATGGCCGTGATCGATGCCGACATGCCCGAGGACGACCGGTTCGTGTTCACCGTCACCGACGGCGGCTTCGCCAAGCGGACGGCCGTGTCGGAGTACCGGCAGCAGGGCCGCGGCGGCCTCGGCATCAAGGCCATGAAGCTCAACGACGACCGGGGTTCGCTGGTCGGCGGCCTGGTCGTCCAGGCCAACGACGAGATCATGGCGATCAAGACGTCCGGACAGATCATCCGGTCGTCCGTGAGCGAGGTGCCGCCGAAGGGACGCGACACGATGGGCGTCAAATTCGTCCATGTCCGGGGCGACGACGCGGTGTCGGTGATCGCCCTGTACCCGGAAAGCGGCGCCGATGAGGAAGAATCGACCCCGGTGGCGGTGTCGGATACCGTTTCAGGGTCGGATACCGTTGGGCCCGATGAGAGCGACCCGCAGAACCCCGCCGAGTGACGAGGGTCGAGGAGGACTATGAGCGACCAGCAGGGCAAGGCGCGTACGTCTGTGGCCGGAAACGTGTGGAACCCCGGAGCGGCAGCCGAGCGTGGCGATGAGCTGTACCGCCCCGACTCCGGCGGGCCGTCGCTGCCCCCGCCGCCGGCGTCCGACTCGGATTCCACCCGGGTGCAGCCGGCGGTGATCGGGCAGACCCAGGCGCCCGCGCAGCCGGCGCGGCCGTCCGTGGTGAGCGCCGGGCCGCGGTCGCTGTCGCGACGCACCCGCAAGGCCCGGCTGCGGCTGTCCCGGATCGACCCGTGGTCGGTGATGAAGACGTCGTTCCTGTTCTCCATCGCCTTCGGCATCATGTTCTGGTTCGCGACCTACGTGGTGTGGTCGGTGATCGGGGCGTCCGGGCTGTTCGACGCGGTCAACCAGATTCTGCAGAACCTGCTGTCGAACCCGAACGACCAGACCCAGATCCGGATCGAGGACTTCGTCAACACCAACAAGGTGCTCGGCATCGCGGCGTTGATCGCGGTGATCAACGTGGTGCTGCTGACCGCGATCGGCACGCTGACCGCGTTCCTGTACAACCTGTCGGCGAACATCCTCGGCGGCCTCGAACTGACCCTCGCCGAGGACTGACGGTCGGGCTTCGCCGCCGGATCGAACCTCTGGCAACCCGTTTCCAAGGCCGCCGCGCGCGGCCTAGGTTCGACGGATGATCGGTGATGACGCGAGGCCGCGAACCGGGATGACCGCCCGCGGCACCCTTCCGCGACGGCCGCTGGTCGGCATGGGTGCCTTTATTCTGCTGCTGCATCTGGCCGGCTGGGGTGTGCTGCTCGGCGTCGTGGTGCCGCAGGAGCTGCACCTGGGCAGCCAGGTCTTCGGGGTGGGACTGGGCCTGACCGCCTACACCCTCGGCATGCGGCACGCGTTCGACGCCGATCACATCGCCGCGATCGACAACACCACCCGCAAACAGCTCGCCGAGGGCGGCCGGCCGGTTTCGGTGGGCTTCTGGTTCTCGCTGGGGCACTCCACGATCGTCTTCCTGCTCGTCCTGCTGCTGGCCGCCGGGGTGAGCGCGCTGGCCGGCCCGCTCGCCGACGAGAACTCTCCCCTGCAGCAGCTGACCAGCCTGTTCGGGACGCTGGTGTCGGGGGTGTTCCTGGTGCTGATCGGGGTGCTGAACCTGGTCGTGCTGGTCGGGATCCTCCGGCTGTTGGGTCAGGCCCGGCGGGATCGCCACCTCGACGAGGCCGCGCTGGAGCAGCAGCTGAACCGTCGCGGCGGCATCGCGCGCCTGGCCGGCCGGGCCACGGCGATGGTCACCCGGCCCTGGCACATGTACCCGATCGGATTGCTGTTCGGGCTGGGCTTCGACACCGCCACCGAGGTCGGGCTGCTGGTGCTCGCCGGCGGCGCCGCGGCGGTCAATCTGCCCTGGTACGCGATCCTCACACTGCCGATCCTGTTCGCCGCCGGCATGTGCCTGCTGGACACCGCCGATGGCGTGCTGATGTTCCACGCCTACGGCTGGGCGCAGGCGCGTCCGGTGCGGAAGCTGTACTACAACCTGGCCGTCACCGGCCTGTCCGTCGCGGTCGCGCTGCTGATCGGCGGGATCGAGCTGATCGGCGTCCTGGTCGAGCGGCTGGGCATCACCACCGGCCCACTGGCCGCGATCGCGTCCATCGACCTGGGCGACCTGGGTTACTTGGTGGTCGGGCTGTTCCTGTTCGCCTGGCTGGCCGCGGTCGGCGTCTGGAAATTCGCCGGCCTGGAGCGGCGCTGGGGCTGAGCCCGGCGTCCGGACCGCCGCCCGGCCAGGGCCGTTGCCGCCAGTTGCCTTCCTCGGTTGCCCGCCCCCGGGGCGGGAGGCAGGGTGTGGGCCATGACCGAGATGATCGCCGAACTCGCCACCGGAGCCGAGTCGATCGGCGGACCCGAGACCACCCTCACCCACGACGAGATCAACGGCTTCATCCGGGAACAGCTGGGCGCCGCCGACCTGGACGGGAAGAGCGTCTGCCTGGTGATTCCGGACGGCACCCGGTCGAGCCCGCTGCCGTTGCTGCTGAAGGCGGTGCACGCCGCGCTGCACGGACGGGTCAGCCGGCTGACCGCCGTGGTGGCGCTCGGCACCCATCTGGCGATGAGCGAGCAGGCGCTGGCCACGCACCTGGGCTACGGCGATGGCGGCCTGGAGGGCACTTATCCGGGCATGACCGTGCTGAACCACGAGTGGTGGGAGCCGGAGACCTTCGTCACCCTGGGCACGATCAGCGCCGAGCGGGTCAACGAACTCAGCGGCGGGCTGTTGTCGGTGCCGGCGAAGGTGGCGCTCAACCGTGCCGTGGTCGACCATGACGTCGCGCTGGTCGTCGGCCCGGTCTTCCCGCACGAGGTGGTCGGCTTCTCGGGCGGCAACAAGTACTTCTTCCCCGGCATCGCCGGCCAGGAGATCATCGACCTCACCCACTGGGTGGGAGCCCTGATCACCAGTGTGGAGATCATCGGCACGCTCGGCATCACCCCCGTCCGGGCCCTGATCGACGAGGCGGCGGCGATGATCCCGTCGACCAAGCTGGCGCTCTGCGTGGTCGCCAAGTCCGGCAGCTACGACCTGCACGCCGCCTCGTTCGGGACGCCGGAGGCGGCCTGGGCGGCGTGCGCGCTGGTGTCGTCCGAGACGCACGTGAAGTACCTGGATCGCCCGGTGAAGCGGGTGGTGTCGCTGATCCCCGGCAAGTACGAGGACATCTGGACGGCGGCGAAGGGCTTCTACAAGCTCGAGCCGGTGGTCGCCGACGGCGGCGAGGTGATCATCTACGCACCGCACGTCTCCGAGATCTCCTTCGTGCACGACGAGATCTACGACATCGGCTACCACTGCCGCGACTACTTCGTGAAGCAGTGGGCCCGCTTCTCGGGCGTCCACTGGGGGGTGCTGGCACACAGCACCCACCTGCGCGGCGCGGGCACCTTCGACCCCGAGACGGGCGAGCGGTGTCGCGTGGACGTCACCCTCTGCACCGGCATCCCGGAGGCCAAGGTGCACCAGGTCGCGCTCGGCCACCTGGCGCCGGACGACTTCGATCTGGCCGCCTACGAGGCCGACCCGGACACGCTGGTGGTGCCCAACGCGGGGGAGACCCTGTTCAGGCTGCGCTGAGCGGTCGACCCGCGCACCCGGAGCCGCACCGGCATCACCATCGGTTCGGTGGCCTGTGAGCGGGCGCCGTTGATCATCGCCACCACGTTGCCGACGGCGGTGGCACCCATCTGTCGCATGGGCGCCGCGATCGTGGTCAGGGTGGGCAGCACCAGGCGGGCGATCAGGATGTCGTCGAAGCCGGTGACGCTGACCTGTTCCGGGATTCGCATCCCGGCCTGCAGCAGGCCGTGCATGACGCCGACCGCGATCAGGTCGTTGTAGGCGATCACGGCGCTCGGACGCTGCTCGGCGAGCATCCTGGCCGCGGACAGCCCGCCCTCGAAGGTGGGGCGCACCGGACCCACCCGGTGCAGGGCGATGCCGAGTTCGGCGGCACGGTCGCGCAGCGCACGCAGCCGGACGCCCTCCGGCCAGGACGCCTCGGGTCCCGACACGTAGTGGACGTCGTCGTGGTGCAGCGCGTGCAGATGCTCCAGGACGGCCCGGGCGCCGCCGGCATTGTCGGTGGTGACGCTGGGCACATCGGTCAGGGCTCGGTTCAGCGCCACCATCGGACGCTGCTTCGCGATCATCCGCAGCGCCGAATCCGGCATCCGCGAGCTGCCGATGACGAAGCCCTCCACGACCGGGATCAGCCGTTCCAGGGCGGCCCGCTCGCGCTTGCCCGACTCGCGGGAGTCGGCCAGCAGGATCTCGTAGCCGAGTTCGTTGGCGGTGAGCTGGGCGCCCCGGATGAGCTGGGAGTAGAACGGATTCGCCACGTCCGAGACCATCACGCCCAGCAGCTGGGTGCGGGTGGACGGTTGGCCGTGGGCGACGCGGGTGGATCGATAGCCGAGCTGTTCGGCGGCCTGCCGGACGCGTTCGGCGGTCGCTGCGTTGACCCGGCCCGGACGCGCGAACGTGCGACTCACCGTGGAGGGCGCGACCCCGGCTGCTCTGGCGACGTCGTAGATGGTGACCGGGCCGCGCGGCTGGTCCGTCACGCGCTCATGGTAGTGCCGCAGCAACCCATGGCAACGGCTTGGTGGGGGTCGCCCCGTCCGGTTTTGATGGACGGGATGCGTCCGTCCGAGTCGACGGTCACGACGAGGGAGTGAGCCATGAGCAACGCTGAACTGTCCACGGCGGCCGCGGTGCTGGCGGACCGGGTGGCCGCCGCCCTGGGCGATCCGGCCCGGCTGGGGGTGGCGTTCTCGGGCGGGGTGGACTCGTCGGTGCTGCTGGCGCTGGCCACCCGCGCGCTCGGGCCGGGACGGACGCTGGCGATCCTGGGGGTGTCGGCGAGCCTGGCCGCCGCGGAGCGTCGCGAGGCGCATGCCGTCGCCGCGACGATCGGTGCGCCGCTGGTCGAGCTGCCCACCAACGAGCTGGACCGCGCCGACTACCGGGCCAACGGGCCGGACCGCTGCTTCCACTGCAAGACCGAACTCTTCGAACGCATCGACGAGGAGCTGGTGAACCGCTACGGGCTGACCGCCGTCGCCTACGGCGAGAACGCCGACGACGCGCTGCGGCCGGACCGGCCCGGCGCTCAGGCCGCGACGAACCATCGGGTGCTGCGGCCGTTGGCCGAGGCCGGACTGACCAAGGCGGACGTCCGGCTGCTGGCGACCGCGCTGGAGCTGCCGTGCGCCGACAAGCCGGCGGCACCCTGCCTGGCCTCGCGGATTCCGCATCACGAGGAGGTCACCGCCGAGAAGCTGCAGCAGATCGACGCCGCCGAACAGGCGTTGCACGATCTCGGCTTCCGCGAGGCGCGGGTCCGGCACCACGGCGAGGTGGCCCGCATCGAGCTGCCCACCGACGAGCTCGGCCGGGCGGTGGCCGAGCCGCTGCGCAGCCGGCTGCTGAGGGCCGTCCGGGGGGCGGGTTTCCGGTTCGTCAGCCTCGACCTCGGCGGCGTCCAGTCGGGTGCGTTCACGCTGCCCCTGGTGACGGCGTCGCGGGTGAACCGATGACCGCGGCCGGCGATCCGGACGCCTGGCGGCCGCCGTCCGAGCTGGCCGGGGTGGCCGACCTGGACTTCGACCGGGCCCGGCGCCGCGGCTACCCGGAGGCGGTCTACTGCGAGTTCAAGACCCCCGACCAGTTGCGCCGGATCGCGGCCGCGCTGCGCGACCGCGGGGCCCGCACCGTCTTCACCCGTGCCGACGCGGACCGGGCGGCCGCCCTGCTCGAGGTGCTGCCGGACGCCGGCCACGACCCGGAGGCGCGGCTGCTGTGGTGGCCCGCCGAGCCTCCGGCGCCGACCGGGGGGCTGGTGGTGGTCGCCGCGGCGGGCACGTCCGACCTGCCGGTGGCCCGGGAGGCGCAGCGGACGGCCGCCATGCTCGGCCGCCGCACCGAGCTGGTGATGGACGTCGGCGTGGCCGGTCTGCACCGGATCCTGGGGCGGCTCGACCTGCTGCGCGGCGCCGCGGCGATCGTGGTGGTGGCCGGCATGGACGGTGCGCTGCCCAGCGTGGTCGCCGGCCTGGTGGCGGCGCCCGTGGTCGCGGTGCCGACCTCGGTCGGCTACGGCGCCGCCTTCGGCGGGCTGGCTCCGCTGCTCACGATGCTGAACTCGTGCGCCCCGGGGGTGGCGGTGGTGAACATCGACAACGGCTACGGGGCCGGGCACCTGGCCGCCCAGATCGCCGCCGCCGGGTAGCGCTACCGGGCTGCGTGGCCCCAGGCGCTGATCGCGGCTGCCAGCACGTCGCGCTGCGGGCGCCCGAGGGCGTCCGCGGCGGCGGCCACGTCGACGAACTCGGGGGTGGCGGTGAGCACGTCGCCGTCGCGCAGCCCGAGCTTCACCCGCACCGGCTGCCCGTCGACGCTGACCTGCTCCCAGCGCCGGTCCAGCACCCATTTGGTCACCGCGTGCTCCCGGACGCCGAGCGTCGGCACGAGTTCGGGGATCAGCCGCCGGATGGCCGGGAGGGCTTCGCCCCGGGCCAGGACGTGCAGGGTGTGCGCCGGGCGTCCCTTCTTCATCAGGATCGGGGCGAGCCAGGCGTCGTCGGCTCCGGCGTCCAGCAGCCGGTCCAGCACCTCCGGCCACAGCCGCGGGTCGAGGTCGTCGACGTTGGTGGCCAGCTCGATCGCGTCCTGACCGGCGGCCCCCTCGTTCTCGTTGGGGCTGTCGAGGGCGAAGCGGCCCAGCAGCACCCGGACGACGTTGGGCCGGCCCGGGTCGTCACGGGTGCCGGCGCCGATGCCCACGGCGTCCAGGACGCCGTTGGGCAGCGTCGGCCGGGACCGGCACAGGGTGGTCAGCAGGGCGACGCCGGTCGGTGTCGCCAGCTCGCCGGCGCCCCCGGTGGTCACCGGCCAGCCCAGCGCCAGCTGGACGACGGCGGGCACCGGCACCGGAATCTCGCCGTGGGCGGCCCGGACCGTTCCCGATCCGACCGCGATCACCCCGCAGGACAACCCGGTCAGGCCCAGGTCGTGCACGGCCGCGCACACCCCGACGATGTCGGCGATCGAGTCCCAGGCGCCCACCTCGTGGAAGTGGACCTGTTCGGCCTCGATGCCGTGCGCGCGGGCCTCGGCGTCGGCCAGCGCGGCGAAGACGGCCAGCGCGTCGTCGCGGACCGGCGGGGTGAGCTCGGCCCGGTTCAGCAGCTCGCGGATGGTGCTCCAGTGCCGGTGATGGTGGTCGGCGACCAGCGGCGTCACGTCGACCTTGGTCGCGCGCATCCCGGCCCGCCGCACCGTTCGGACGTCCAGCCGGACCGTCGCGGGCAGCACGGCCTCGATGGCCCCGGTCACGGCGCCCAGGTCGGCCCCCGCGTCGAGCAGGGCGGCGAGCAGCATGTCGCCGGCGACGCCGTTTCCGGCGTCCACCCAGGCCTGCCGGGGGGTGGTCGGGGGATGATCTGGGCCGCTCACACGCCGATCGTAGAAGGGATCCCAGGGCGAGTCTCCGGGCGGCTGCAACACCTGGCAACACCGCTGCTCTCGGCCGCGGGCGGGTGGGGAGGACTCCCCGGTCGGTGGTTTCGTGATCGTTTTCACCCATAGGGTGAAAGGGTTCACACCCTGACCGAAGGCATTTCCATGACTGACCCGAACCGTCCGCACGATCCCGGCCAGCAGAACAACCCGCAGGTGCCGTCCGCGGGCAGCCCGTACGGCCCGCCCGGGGCGTCCGGTCAGCCGTCATACGGACAGCCGGGGTATGCGCAGCAGCCGCCGGCCGGTTACGGTCCGCCCGGGCAGGGTTTCGGCCAGGCCCCGGCCGGTCAGCCCGGCTACCAGGTGCCGGGGGCGCCCGGTGGTCCCGGTGCACCGGGCGCGCCGACCCCCGGCTGGGCCACCCCGCCCCCTCCTCCCGGCCCGGGCAAGAAGGGCGGCAGCAAGGTGCCGCTGATCATCGGCGGCGCGGTCGTGGTGGTGATCGCCCTCGTGATCGGGCTGATGCAGCTGGGCAAGGGTCAGGGCACCGCCGGGACGCCGGCCACGGCGTCCCCGGGTGCGAGCGCTCCCGGTGGTGGCGGGGCCGGATCGGCCACGGAGACCGTTCAGAAGTACTTCGACGCGCTCGCTGCCGCCGATCCGGACGCCATCTTCGGCCTGGTGCGCAACGACCTGCCGGACCGCACGTTCCTGACCAAGGAGATCGTCACGGCCGCCGTCCAGGCGAACCCCATCACCAACATGAAGCTGACCGAGCTGGAATCGTCGAAGTACAGCGCCCAGGTGCAGGCCGACTACACGATCAACGACCGCACCCAGACCGAGAAGTTCTACCTCTCCACCCAGGACGGCCGCTGGTACCTGAGCAGCATCACCGCCACGCTGTACGTGAAGTCGCTGAGCCCGGCCGACACCGGCCTGACCGTCAACGGCGTCCCGGTGGGCGACGCGGAGAGCATCGCCGTCTTCCCCGGCGGCTACACGCTCGCCACCTCGGGTGACACCTACACCTTCAGCAAGACCAAGCTGGTCGTCGAGGGGCTCACCTCGTCGACCAACGTCTACGACATCAAGGTGCAGCTGTCGGACAGCGCCCTGAAGTCGTTCCGTGCCGCGACCAAGAGCCTGGTGAACTCGTGCAAGAAGCCGGGCTCGCTGAAGAACGCCAACTGCGACATCAACTTCCGGCCGCCGTCCGGGGTGACGATCAAAGCGAGCAGCATCAGCTGCACACCGTCCGGGATGAACTCGATCGACCGGATGAAGCCCACCCTGGACGCCACCGACCTGACCGTGCGCGGCTCGCTCAGCGTCAGCTTCAAGTGCTCCATGAAGGCCACGAACGGCCGCGGCTACACCGGCATCGACAGCCTGGTGTCGGTGTACGGCGAGAAGACGGAGACCGGCTGGAAGGTCAGCGGCAAGCGTCCCTGACG
>WBZS01001661.1_pt1 | contig 16650 bp, 21 predicted proteins | sample 5204201 | NCBI WGS metagenome assembly WBZS01 (sample SAMN12344357, study PRJNA552823) | activated sludge metagenome | biome: Activated sludge suspended growth; feature: Nitrification reactor; material: Wastewater; isolation source: activated sludge from nitrification reactor of wastewater...
GGCTGGGATGAAAGGGATGCCAAGGATAAATTGGAAACCGATCACGAGCGTTACCAACGGCAGTTCATCATGCTCCAAGGCTTGATCGACCGTACGGACATCCTGCATCCCATCAAGGAGCAGATCAAACTTGCCACCTTGGATCTGGACAAGACCAAGCTGGTGCGCCTGATCTACGACGATGGTCCTTCGCTGATCACCCCTGGGTATGTTCCCTTCCTCGATTGGATGAAGTCGATCAACATGCAGATCGAAGAAGGTTCGCGCATCATCATCACTTCTGGTGCAGAACGCGAATTCGAGCGTTACGACGATCGTTTCGCCAGTTACAAGGACAGCAAGTACAATCTACCGAAGGCGCCTCGGTCTGGCTTATACACGGTTTTCAAGAAAACGAGCGAACACGGCTTCAGGAATCCAAAAGGCTGGGGAGAGCGCGTGAAAGAAATACTGTTCATCCGTTACAATCCTGGAGGTGAGGTACGCAACTGGTGGGATCGCTGGGACGAAGGTCATGAGCGCAAGAACAAGCTGTCCTACTACATCACGCCCGAGGACGAGTTCATCATGAACTTCGATGCTGTGACCTATCAGGACATCGACAACTATCTGGACTCGCGCATCGATCGCAGGCACTACGTGACGATGATGCCACTGCTCTGGGAAGTACGCAAACAGAAAAAGAAAGAGGACGAAGAAGAACATGATTTCCTCTGCATGGTCATCGCTCCACATGCGCTGAAGTACAGGGAAGACGTTCTTCTTAAGGCAGCCAAGGAGGAAATGGTGTGGTGGAAGACGAAGAACAAATGGAAGCGCGGTCTGACCAAGGATGACGCAAAGGCTTTCCGCATGATCGGCGCACGCCTGAAAAAACGGTTCAAATGAGCGAGAAAGAAGAGAAGGTGGACCCCGATGCACCCTACTTGAGCAGCATGACCGTACAGGAAATGTGGGACATCTTCAAGGTGGCCGCAGCCAAGGATTATGATTGGGATACATATAGCGCAAAAGAAGTGTTGATATCCATGCATCAAATGCAGCCACATGTGGTCAATGGATATCGCAGCGATATCTATGCTCTACTCTTCGTTCCTTTCAAAAAATCAGATGGGACATACGAAAAGCACATAGGATTCGAAGCTAAGTTCTACGAAGACGGCTTCTTCAGCTATGAGAATGGCATGGACGTCATGATGCGTTATTCGAACCCTATGGAAGTTCATCGAATGATCGAGCGAGCGCTGAATAAAACGCCTCGATCATGACCGACGCTCAACTTCGCGACAAACTGATCGATGACGTATGTCGTATGCTCAACGTTCGGTTCAGTCATTGGGATCCATACCACCGTGTATGGAACCCTCATGCTCCACTTATGGAGCCCTTGAAGCTCTCAAGTTGTGCCATTGTATTCTCCGAGCAGTACGGTTCCTGGCAAGTGTTGATCCTGAAAGACATGAGCATTGTGCGTCCGATGGATGCCATGGATGATACTCGCAAGTTGTCCATGAAAATATGCCGCATGCTGATCAAGCATGAGGGCAAGGATGGAGAGCACGCTGGCGAACTCAGGAAGATGACCTCAGAGCATCGAAAAGAACAGCGCTTAAGGAACAGAGTGAAAAAGCATCTCATCGAAAACGATGGGATCCGCCTGTTCGCTTTGAAGTTAGACTGACCCGCATAGCGCCTCCTATTTATGGAGGATGTACGACCCGATGGACGAGGCCAATTGGCCTCAATCGTTCGATATGGAGCATTTCAAGGCCTTGACCAGCTTCAAGGCCCGCATGGACTATTGCCAAGCCCATTTACCTCGCATCGGAGGCGGTTCAGGGCGTATGGTCTACAAGATCGACGACCAGACGGTCATCAAGTTGGCCAAGAACGCCAAGGGCATTGCTCAGAACGAAGTGGAGGATGATGGCTACATCGCTCAAGCATATGATCACGTAGTGACCAAGGTTCTGGATCGACATCCAGATCACCTTTGGATCGAGAGCGAACTGGCCAAGAAGATCACGCGCAATAGGTTCAAACAACTTTCAGGAGGGATAGACATTGATGATGTACATATGTGGATGATCATTTACGGAGCCAAGCGCCGTGGAGAGGACGTTCATTTTTCCATGGATTCAGAAGTAAGTGATAAGATCTGGAACACAGAGTTTTTCACTGACGTGGCGAACATGGCCAATGAAATGAACATGAATTACGGCGACTTCGGTTCATTGTCCAGTTATGGAGAGGTCAACGGCGAACTAAGATTGGTGGACTATGGCTTGAGCGATGAAGTGTACACCACCCATTATCAAAAAAAGCCAGTCTATCGTTATGCGTACGAGCATGTAGTGAATAGAGTGCTTGCACGCGTGCTCAACTCCTGATCATCTCAGGCCCATGTTGTCCGTGTACTCTTCGAACTTGAAGAGACATTTGTTCATTTCGTGTATCACCTCATCAAGCTCGTGTTCTGGGAATACATCTGGATCGTTGGGCTCAAGCTCTTCTCCCTTCTTGCGAATATTCCCATTGTAGCCATGCAGTGTAATGGTCTTGGTGCAAGACATATTATCATCGCTCATACGTTGAGCCGATGCCATGGCAGCATACAGCAAGCGATTGCTCAAAAGATCATCTGGAGGAACTTGTGTTACCTTGTTCTTCAGAACGAAATGTAAATGAACGATCTCATTTATCTTCTGAGGAAAGAATATGAACTCCGAATGCGATTGAACGTTCGTGAATTTGTAGATCTTGTCGCCCGTGTTCACATGGTATTGATCGGCATGTTTATGCAGGTCCATAACCACTCTGTGCTTCTGATCAGGACTATTTGTGCTGTAAGGCTTTGTCTTCGGGTCGGCCCACACAGTGTACTCTTTCAAAAATGGAATACGCTCCTTGAAATAGGTTGCGTCGAACCTTTGAACGTACTTGTTGAAGACATATTCCCCCATCTGATCCCATTGGCTCATGGAGATAGACTTCCAATCTTCGTTCTCCTTCAGAACGGACCGTATGATACTTCGGATCATTGCACAGATAAATAGCCCATCAAAGCCTGAGCATCATGGCGATGTAGGGTCGCATCTGGTCCATTATCGTTCGCAATGAGTCTGTCGCAGGCTCCTTCTTGCTCCGCTCGATGAATTCCGAGCAGAATCGATCCCAAAAGAAGCCATAGAGCGCGTCAAAGGCCTTATGCCAGTCCATGGCCTCCATATGACCGTCTATCGCCTCAGAAGCCGTTTTCCATGCCTTCTCCATCTCTTCATTCCGCCCTGACAGCCCCTTGTCCTTCTGCATGGTGATGAACCGTTCAGCATTGGTCAATTTGATCTCGAATCGCTTGGCATTCTTCATAATTTCCTCGTCCAGCAACGTATCGGTCCCTGCTGCGTTCTGAGCGGCCCAATAACGAATCCCAGAAGGTCCATACGCATTGATGTAGTGATACGGATCTGTGAAGTTGCCTTTGCTCTTCGAATAACGGTCTCCTGTGGGACTCAAAGCATGCCCTGTGATCAAGATGCGCTTCCACGGGATCTGTTCATTGTGGTAAAGCGATTTGATGATCGTGAACAATGCCCATGTGCGGATGATGTCATGCGCCTGATAGCGCAAGTCGAAGATCGGACATGCCAACGATGCTTCTCCTGTTCTGGAAGCCCATGCAAGTTGCGGTGTGAGCGAAGAGGTGAACCACGTATCGAAAACCATCCCTGGCTCATTGGGTATCGGTATGCCGAACTTACGTTCTCTGGAAATGGACCAATCCCACTTGAGTTCATCCATCCATAACAGCAAGCGTTCCTTAAAATGCTCTGGCTTCCACTCTATCGCATTGATCATGCGCCTGATTTCTGGGAGATGGTCCATGATGTTGATGAACCATCCTTCTCCCTTCTTAAGAATGGCCTTCTCGCCGCTGCGCTCGTAGCGGCCGTCCTCGGTGAGTTCTGATTGCGAAATGGAAGTCTCCATCTTGGGGCACCACCAGAACTCCGTCTCTTTCTTGTAGGCCAGACCCTTCCTTTTCAGGTCCTCAAAAGACATGAACGCGATCTGTTCGGCCATCTGTGATATCGTATGATACTCATCTGTCGAGTACTTGATGCCTATGTCCTTGAACAATTGCTCATACTGTCTTGATCTATCGATGGCAAAATCGATTATACCCTGTTGGTCATATATTCCTTGTGCCTGCGCCAACTTCTCCGTTGGAAGCCCGTTGTCATCAAAACAAAAAGGGTACAGCAGCGCCGCACCCTTCATCTGGTGATACGAGGCAATGAGATCAGCCTGCGTGTAGGAAAATATGTGGCCAAGATGCAGCAGACCCGAGCAAGTCGGCGGCGGCGTGTCTATGTAGAACGTCGGTTTCATATGTTACGTCGTATTTCATGTTAGTCGTTCTTCCGACCGTGACATATTGTTCCTTGAATGTTCGTACCGATAGAGGGATTCGAACCCTCACAAAACAGTTTTTGAAACTGCCGCGTTTACCATTTACACCATATCGGCATTCAGATCCATGCGTTACCAACTGGCAAGGGCTTGGATACATACTCTTGATGAATGCCATTGTTCATGAGCATTCTGAAATGAAATGTCTGAATATGACCATGCAATTGCACATTGAACTGTATCAGATTGTTTATGCCACTTGGATGATCAGGCCTCCAAAGAGCTTCATCGAAGACGTAATCCATTTTCTTGATTCTTGGACACTGGCTTTTGACCCGTGTCACGAGAAGTTGTAATCTCTTCTTTGTTCTTTTTTCATTGCGCATTTCCTCTACGAAAAACGCCGTCACTTCATAGATGTTACGATACGTTATCTCGTTCAATGTCAACGTACGATGCGTATGGTCATTCATGGTTTTCTGTCGGTCTTATCGAACATTCTTCTATGTAAAGGATCGTGTTCAGTTTCTTGCTCATTTCCTTCATCACCAGATCGCGGGCTCTCCATTCTTCCAAGTACTCGATCTGGCTTGGCTTCATCTGTTCTATCAACCAGAACTTGCTGAACTCAAAATCCTCAGCGATCTCTTCAGCCTCCTCCTTAGTTACGTCTCGGAACACGAACACTGAATAAGGCGGCCTGTGATACAAGAACATGCCGTTGTCCCAATGGATGTCATTGTAATCTATTGACTTGTTAGGATTTATGCCCTTGAGCATTCCTATCGCTTTGGGATTCTTGTCAAGTAGCTCCTTCGTGCTATCAGCTATTGTCATAATTCAAATGTACACTTAAATGTGTGCTCTCTGCGAGACTCGAACTCGCAAGCTCTTTCGAACACGGCCTTCTGAGGACCGAGCGTTTGCCAATTTCGCCAAGAGAGCTTTGTACCCCCGACAGGGCTCGAACCTGCATCTTCATCCATTACGGTACTCGCCGTTCGAAGCGGCGGCCGATACGGGGGCATATTTGCTAATATCAATGTGACCTCGGGGAGACTCGAACTCCCACGTCCTTGCGAACACTAGCCCCTCAAGCTAGCGCGTCTACCAATTCCGCCACGAGGCCATTTGCAGCGTTCCAGCTTGCACGCTGGTCCAACGCACCATCTTTCGATGGCCGCGTTCTTGTCGAGGACGCTGCCGCTCCCGAGCTTCTTCAGAATTCCAATCGCTTCTCTTTATACGTATGCTCGGTTTCTATCCATTCCATACCGAGCACTTTCATCTTGACACTGTCATATCTTCCTCCTCTACCTGCGATGGCTTCTGGAAATTCCATCGCCATCTTCTCCATGAACTTCTTTTGTTCCAACGTAGGTTTATCGCTCAGTAGGATCGCCACGGTGTTGCACTCCCACTCATCCTTTTTGTTCGTTCTCCACTGATCTGGCGTTCTCTGCATCGTTACAGGACGATGACACCCATGCTCATCGGGATACTGGGCGACTATCTCATCCATGGTGGAATAATCCACCTCTTCATCGATCAGATCCTTTCCGACTCCGCATTCTCCTATCTCGCCCGTAATGAACGCGCACATGGCACGTTCAAAATTGCCCGCATACGAATCCGTGTGTATCAAGAATGCGTATGGGCTCGGTATGCGGTCCAACATCTTGCTCTGTTCACTTTCCGAAGTCGCGGAAGATGGCACCGAGAACTTCCATGTCCTTGTCGGTCAGGGGAGGCTTTCCGCCGATCATCTGACTCATGTCCATCGGCTTGGATTGCGCGATGTCCATCCTCAGTTGATTGATCAATGCTGCAAAAAACCCCAGAACGAAGCCAGCCGCCAACGTTTTCCATGAAAGACCGAAGAACGGTATCATGGCAGCGTAGAAGATGGTCCAGTAGACCAACAAACGCGCAACGTTGGTTATGAAGAAGGCGAACTTCACTTTCTTGCCCAAATCGCTGGGCTTTTCATCGGTGTACCTCATGTTGTGGGGCTTAACACAACAAATGTAGTACTTTCTGCTGTACTCCCGAAGGGATTCGAACCCTCATTTGCAGCTTCCAATTACGGTTGCCTCCTTCGCAGGGAGGTCCGACTACGGGAGTATTTCAATGATATAAGACAACGCTCGGGCGACAGGACTCGAACCTGTACAAGAGCCGCGCGGGTTAGACCGTGGATTTTGCCACGGCACGGGATCGACGGCTATTCCCAGATTTAACCATGCCCACTGTGTCTACCAATTTCACCACGCACCGAGCATCATCAGAAAGTGGCACTCCTGTCGGCAGGATATGAACCTGCATGGTCCGCAACGCTTACAAGCGCTCGATCGCCTAGCGTCATTCCTTCGACGACGGCGGACCGACCACGCAATGACCTCGACGTGGTCGCGTCTGATTGAGGAGTAGCTTTTCTCCTCCCTTTCGCCACGACAGAAACCACTTGTGATCTCGGAGGGATTCGAACCCCCAGCCCTCTGATTCGTAGTCAGAAGCTCTATCCAATTGAGCTACGAGACCATTTACATTATTCCATACCCGACAATTGCGAAAGTGCTGATGAACCACCCTCCACGAACCATGACGCTATGTCTGAACGCTGGTGTACCACATTGAGGATCTTGTCCAATATGGGAAGCTTCTTGCTTGGATCGATCTCCTTTCTCAGTTGTGCGAGCAACTTATGAAGCGGCTTCAATCCGTAATCGCTTATTCTCCACTGGCCTCCATCCAAGATCCAATCACCGAAGTGCTCATCCATGTAAGCCGCCATCCTTTCCTTCTCGCTTTGCTCCATACCGTCAAAGAACTCCATCCATTCGTCCTTTGGAGATACTCTTTCATGTCCAGACAACTCGGTGTTAATAGTAACCTTGAGTATGTTTTCTGTGATCGTCCTTTCTATGGATTCTATCGTCTTCTCATAGCGCGGTAGGACCTTACCCCACTTCATGTACTCCTCCCACTGTCTCTTGAGCATTGAGAAATCCACTACGTTCCACTCCTGTCTGGCCTTCAATGGTCTTCCTTCGGATTCATCGGGTTTTTCGTTCATCATGTCCCGATGGAACGCAGACATCAATTCCATCTTGACCTCATTCATCAATTCATACAGGTCCCAGTCCACATCATTCTCCGCAACAAGCGACTTTTGCAATATCTCTTTTATCGCAATTTTGATGGCGCCCCTTTCATGCATATCACTAAATATGCACGAATCAATATGAATGGTGATCCCGACAGGACTCGAACCTGTAACCTCTCCGTTCGTAGCGGAGTGCGCTGGATCCATTGCGCCACGGGACCAAGATGCAAGCAGCGGGATTCGATACCCGCATGAGAATGATGAGTTGCTCAGAGCCTCTGATGATCAACGGCTGAACCGTGCTCCACGTCTGCTTTTCCGTCATACTTGCTATATCCATTGCATCGTTATACTAACGCTGTTTGCGCTTCGTCCTCACGCTCATCCTCATCGTTCTGGTCTGCATTCTTACTTCCTTTTTTAAGATTACAAGGAGGACATGTGACTCTTGCATTTGGAAGATTAGTTAAACCTCCATTGGCATGGGACACAACATGATCTGGATGAAAATCATCGATTTCGCAACTCACTCCACACACCTGACACTTTCCTTCATTCTTGATCCATATCAAGAATTTTTGAGAATCGGTAAACCTTCTTTTCGTGTCTTTTTGGACAGGATTAACTGTCACGAGCATATCATCCCATAGTATTTCGAACCTTTCTTCTATGGAAGGCTTGGCATTGGTGCCGTTTATGCTCATCAATTCAAATTGCCGCATTTTCTTTTGAAACTCTTCATTCTTGAACAACTTCTTGTCGTGTTCATCTTCTTGCAACAATGAATTATCCAAAGCCTTTTCTTTGTTGATGAGAAAATTGTTATACCAACTTCTAATTTGCGCTCTTACTTCATCGTTCAAAACAAACTTGTCCTGAACAAGCTTCTTGACCAGAAGGAACAATGGAAGTACCATAGCCTTCTTTAGTCTTTTCTTTGAAAGCGAATCAAATATGATAGCCATCTCCCTCAGGACCTTTTTGAATTGAGTTGCATCTACGCCATCAGAATGGAAAACAGTTTTCTGCTCATCATACATCTTGGTGATGTTTTTGTCATTCACGTGAGCAGGCCCCTTAAACCATAGGTACATCAACACGCTCGCCATATTCAAATGTTGATATCTCTTTTGGTTCTTGCTTGTCATGAAACTCGAATTGAAAAATGTCTCATGGTCAATAATCTCATTCATAAATGAAGACATTTTACTTACAATAGCCTGCCTTTTTTCAGACGCTTTCAATGGAGTGCCATTTTGGAGCAATCTGAACATTTCGCTTTCTTGTTCTTCTGTGAGGTTAGAAACAAAAGAAAAATCCAGCATATAGTCATTGAACTTGGCGCGAATTTCAGGCTCTAACTCTTCATAAGTTTTGCCACGCAAATTCTGTGACTCATTATTATAGACGAATGGTGCTGCGTTCTTAGGAAGAGTGATTTCTCCTCTCTTGAACTTCACTAGTGAATTTATACGCTGAAGACCATCTATGATTATAAATTTTTCTCCTATTCCCATAGGTTCAGACTTAGCAAAAAACTTAGGAATGTCGATATAGCCTCTCAAAATTGAATCTATAAGCTTACTTTGTTGATCCTCACTCCAAGCGTCATTTGACCTTTGATAATGCGGCTTTCCTATCTGATTTGCCTTGACCTTGTCTACTATAACAGCTACGTTATAGCTCCTTTTCTGTTGCTCTGGGCTTTTCATGTTTGTACTGATTAGATCACAAACATATTGAAAAATTATTTGAGCAGCAAATAAAAATACAAGTGTGCGGATGAAGGGGGTCGAACCCTCAGGGGACAGTGTTTGCTGTCCCGCTGGACTCTCAATCCAGTGCGTCTAGCCATTTTCGCCACATCCGCAAAAAAACGTTCATGTGATGCCGAGCTTGATATCGGCTGCTGGTTTTGCCGTTCGACGGGCCGTACACCACCGATCCATACGTTGATGATCACTCACGTACAGTTCGTCCAGCGCAAGTTCTCTTGGCATCTAAAAGCGCGTGTCCTTCCACGCCGATCACATGAACGCGGTAGCCTCGGTGGGATTCGAACCCACAATCATCCAGCTTCTGAAGCTGGCGCGTCTGCTCATTTTCGCCACGAGGCCATTTGACTTATTCTACAATGAAATGTTCCAAAAACACACTTTTGACCACATCCCAAAAGCGCCATTTTCTTGTTTCCCAAGAGACTTCTTTCATTCCAAGTTCTTCATGACTTGGAATGGTACTGAACTGGGCATACAAACTTATTCCAGCACCATGCTGATTGTCCTTTACGGACACATGCCACCACAATTGAGATCTAATGTCTGAAGGAGTCTGAGGATTGACACTGCAAAAACACCATGATAGTGCTGGCATTACTTTCTGCCAAAAAATGTCCCAACCTTCAGGGTTCACTTGAAAACTGATATACCCAACACCTCCATCTTGATGGCCTTCACAAGAAAATCGAGTCATAATGTGTGGACATTCATTAAGTTTTCCAATGAACTCACGCAAATTTTCATCTATACAGTCTAGCGATCCAGTTTCTCCTGTATTGTGATCTACAAGATGAAATGCCTTCTTGTCGAATTTGTTGGTAATACCGATCTTCAGTTCATCGATCATACTAACCATGTGCTCTAAAATTGCGCCACGAAGGCATTGTGCATCTGGTTGGTATCGAGCCAACGTTCTCAGGTCCTCGCTACCGCTCACCGCTTCGCTGCGGGACGGCCTACAGATGCTTACGTACCCCAGACAGGACTCGAACCTGCATGCTCTTTCGAACGCCTCATTTTAAGCGAGGTGTGTCTACTCTATTCCACCACTAGGGCATTTGTGCCGCAGGCGGGACTTGAACCCGCACGGCCCTTACGGACCAAGGGATTTTAAGTCCCTCATGGCTGCCATTACATCACTGCGGCATTTACTCCACTTTCACAAAATCGATGGTATCGATCGCCTTGTCTATCCAGCGCCACAGCATCGATGCCCTTTCCTCTGCGCTGAAAGTTGTCGTACCAAGGTCGGATGACAACTGACAGACTTTTATCTCTGATCCATCAACAGGAGATAGGATGGTTCCTTCGTTCTCCACCGTTGGGATCGGGAACTGATACGTCCCTTCGTCCAATTTCACCTTGTAGTACAAATTACCTGCACAATAATGGCTGAATACAGCCATGGTCTTCATGTGCATCAACATCATTCGAAGTGCATTCTTATCCATGATCATGCGGTCTCTTTTTCTGGCACCAACACTTTGGCTTCCTTCAAGAATTGGAAACCGAATTCATTGAGTTTATCACCATTTTCAGCGCTTGGCGCGACAGTCTTAAATGGCTGCTTAAGTCCAAATAGTTGTTTTGTCAATTCTAACACCAGATCGGAGTAACTATCGCCTCCAGCAGTTAGGATATGCTTCAATCTGTCGTGGTCTACTTCGTAATTCATGTTGAATAGTTTGGAATACAAATATAAGAAAATTCCTTTAGACGACATCTGCATTTGTAGGGGCTGATGGGAACGAACCACCGACCTCTTGCTCGCGGACGCTCTTCTCCTGAGCTAACTCCCTATGTTGCTATTCCATTGTAGGGAGTGACGGATATGAGCCGCCGACCTTCCACTGTACGCAAGCGCTCTTCTCCTGAGCTAAGCCCCTGTTGTAGTCGCAGTGGGATTCGAACCCACGACCTCTGCCGTGTGAAAGCAGCGCTCTGAACCGCTGAGCTATGCGACTATTCGTGAGAGAAGAGGGATTCGAACCCCCGTGAACCAATAAAGGCCTCCTGCATGTAAAACAGGCGCTCCGACCAACTGAGCTATTCTCCCATTGGGACCCTACCAACGTGGTCCCCTACATTCATCTATCGGCTCATAATCCGCCGTCTCCAAATGCTCGAAATATCCAGCGGCTGGATTGCTGAGCTTCACCACAGTTCCATCATCGGTGAAAAGCTCGATGTTCCATTCGCCATCGCCTTTATTCGCCTCTTTGATGGCTGCAATGTTCTTCTCCACCATTTCAAAGTTCTGATTCACCATCATCACTTCGATGCATCCATGCTCGCTGTGGAATGAATCACCCGTGTTATAAACCATATACACGGCATATGCCTTCCTGTCTGGATCAATGGAATATGGACCTCCGCTGCTTCTATACCAACCTTTGATCTTATTATCATACCGAAGATCATCGCCATCCCATTCTCCCTTGCCTCTTCTTGTGATCGTCGTGTACGTTTCAACATGAACGTCGATCGATATTCTCTCTTCCATTACTCATTGTATTCGTTTTGTGATCTCGATGGGAGTCGAACCCATATCTTCTGGCTTCGGAGGCCAGCGCTCGATCCATTGAGCTACGAGACCAAATGAACAGTCAGGAATTCGAACCCTGCCCAAGGGCTTGTGGCCCTTTCGTGGTCTTCATACATTACGTCTATAGCCGCTCCGCATGACTTCACCACTGCCGCTCACAGCGCTAACCGTGAACAAGCACAACCACCGTGCTCACTGCTCTTCTGTACCGATGAAGGGACTCGAACCCCCACGCCTTACGGCACTAGATCCTAAGTCTAGCGCGGCTACCAATTACGCCACATCGGCATCTACAATCCAAACTCCTTCTTGATCTCTTCAACCAACTTGCGTTCATGTTTCAGCAAATTGGCGTATTCATCTTCGAAAATGAGAGAAGGGGTGGAGCCCGCCCTTCTCTCATGTGCTTCGTTCATCAGCTTGCCCCATCTTTTGGCCGCACGCTGATCGATCTTCCTCTTTCTGCTCTTGGTGCTCATTTCTCGTTGAACACCTCAGCGACCACCTTGCGGTCCACAGCATCCGTTGCGAAAGCCTTCATGATGGCGCCGATGTTCAGGGGAACATCCGATGCGGCTTTGAGCGAATCGATCTTCGCTTTCACCTCATCACGCGACATCTGCTTGGGCATGTACTCTTCCACAACAGCAAGCTGCTGCTTGCTTTCCTCATCGTTCGCCGCTGCGATCGATTCGTTCAAGTTCTTCACTTGCTTGTTGAGGATCTTCATCACCTCTTCGTCTGACAGATCGGTTTGACCCGCATTCTTTTCCTGCATCTGTATCGATGCTTTGATCACACCAAGGATTGTCTTACGAACGCTGTCCTTGTTCTTGAAGGCCGCTATGTAATCGGCCGAGATCCTCTCTTTCAGTGTCATGTTCGTTCAGTTTTAGTATCCGTGTTCTTCTTCCCAGTCCGCATCGCGCTGTCTGCAACGCTCTTCGTATTCCTCCTCTTCCCTCTGTTTGCGCTCTTCTGCTTCTTTGGTTGCCCTTCGCTGTGCCTCCCGCTCTGGGTCCTGACGGCCGATCGGCATCCCAAGATCGACGTCCTCACCCGTTTGCCCGCCTGCGATGCAGTAGATCTGCCATTCAGAGAACGACAGGTCGCCCAAATGGAATCCTTCCTGCACAGCTTTATCAACTCGTGCTCTGTATTCGTAGTAAGTCTCTCCATCGCTGGGAGGTGCCACGTATATGTCTTTGCCGATCTCCTGCTTGGTGAAGGACATCCCCACCATCGAGCCATCTGGGTTCAGTTTCATCTTATGCTGGTAGTTTCAAAGAGGAACTTTATCTGTCTATGTTCGGTTCTCATGTTTCTGCTTTTCTACGTGCGTCTTCTTCGGTGCGATGATCATGCTCATGATCTTGCCTTCCAACTTGGGAAAGAATTCCACCTTCCCAAAATCCTCCAACATTTGCGACACCTTCAGGAGCAGGATCTCGCCCTGATCTCTGTATTGTATCGACCTTCCGTGGAATCGGATGAAGCATCGCACCTTGTTGCCATTCTTGAGCCAATTGGTTGCATGACGGACCTTGAACTCGATGTCGTGTTGATCGGTCACATAGGTCAGCTTCATTTCTTTGGTCTCGGTCTTGGTGTTGCTCTTGTTCTGCTCCTTCCTTCTCTTCCTCAACTCATACATGAACTTGCTGTAATCGCAAATTCGGCAGACAGGAGGATCGGCTGTTGATGACACTTCCACCAGATCCATTTCATTATCATCGGCCAATTGCTGCGCTTCCTGAATGGATACCACTCTCGCTTCTCCTACTACTTCACCTGTGATGCGGACACGTGGATAGCGTATCTCGCCGTTCAGCCTGTGTTCTGCCTGCTTTCTTTTCGGCTGGTATGGCCGTCTAATAGGTAATTTCTTCATCTTTTGTAGTACCAGAGGTGGGAGTCGAACCCACACGCCCCTTTCAGGACAATAGATTTTGAGTCTATCATGTCTACCGTTCCATCACTCTGGCATTCATGTTTTTGTAGCTCCAACTGGACTCGAACCAGTGATCTTCTGCATGTCATACAGACGATTTCAACCAACTAATCTATGGAGCCATGTTCAATCATAATACGGATTGTCCGATTCTTTGATCTTGCCATACTTCTTGTGGAAGTACTTCGGATCTTCGGCACACTTTCTCATTTCCTCTACCATTTCTTCCCACAATCCTTCAGCATTGCACTTATCTGCGGAGGAGGAAGTGATCGAACCTTCCACACAAGCGTTTTCAGCGCTTTGCTCTACCGTCTGAGCTACTCCTCCATATGTATCCTTAAAATACTTGACCACCACATCCCAGTTCGGCCATTCCGCCGACCCGAACATCAACTGCTTGCCTTCGAACTTCGGCCATGGCGTATCGTCTATCAAGTAATCTCCTTTCATCAATCCCTTGTGAGGATTCAGAATGAGGTTATCGCATATGTCCAATCCCATGTGCTTCTCCACCCATTCCCGCTTCTCCGTATAAGACATCGGATTAAGGATCGAAGGTCGCGTGAGAATGTAGGTCTCAAAATTCTCATGAAGGTATCGGTATGCCTTCATCGCACCTTCCATCTCTTCCATATCCCTGAAAAAACCATAAGCCGCTTGTGGAAATCCGTTCTCTGGCGTGCGTATCAAACTTCTTTCTCTGCTGTTCATGTAGTCGCACAGCACGCCATCCATATCCACGTAGATTATGGGCTTCCTCATCGTTCCAAATATACGAATTTGAATGGCAACTAAGAAATTTGTGTGACCCCTACTGGAATCGAACCAGTGCTGCAAGATCTTCAATCTTGTACTCTACCAACTGAGTTAAGGGGTCATGGTGGATCCTCGGGGTTTCGAACCCCGCTCTCAGGATTTTCAGTCCTGCGCTTTCACCAGATTAGCTTAGGATCCATAAGCGGGTGAGGAAATGCCTCACCCGCGCATTCAAGAAACAATATGTCAAAGATCGTTGTGTGACGCCTGCGGGAATCGAACCTCGCATTTCTGGGTTTTCAGGCCAGCACATAGCGCAACATATTGTTGCATCCACTATGTTAAGGCGTCAGGTGGGGAGTCCAGGAGTCGAACCTAGAGTGGCAGCGTTTAAGGCTGTTGTGTTTACCGAAGTATCCCTCCGATCCAGCACGCTCGAAAGCGGCAACCTGCCGAAAGGCGTTTGTTGTTTCACCAACTCCCCAATATGATCAAAGAACGATGACTTGTCCCCTCTCTTCTCCTTCCTGCGACCTCCCTAAAGCAGAGAGGCCCGAACCTTTTTGTCGGTTCGGGCCTCTCTAGGAAGGTCTTCTATTGCTGTCAGACCATGAGCACACCCGAACCGTTGGTAAAGACTACCAATAGCACGAACAGGACGCGACGAAGTCGCAGCGACCGTAAGCTCATGTCTATGTTGTTCTTGGTGTTCATGTTCTGTCCTAAATAGGGATGATTTCCCTTTTCGTATTCCCTTAGACGGCCCAAAGATAGAAAAGGTTGCGTTACATCCAAACTTTTCTACTTGCCTTAACGGGCAACACGCTTTCTTTTCGTGCTGGAGTCCGCGTCAGTGCTGGATTTTTATGGCTTCTCGAAAATGTTCGCCGAGCGAACGAATTCGGGGTCCTTGGAGAACTCCACGGTGTTGAGTTCATCGATGCGCACCACCGTATCGCCATTCTGTTCGAACTCATAGATCGGCGTGATCCTGTACTTCTTACGGTTGAGGAAGTCAGGCACATCATCCAGTTCGATGTGCTCCATGGCATACTTCTTCTCACGTGGACCCGTGTGCTCGAAGATGAACGTATGGTCTACATCCACCTCTTCATCGAGCTTCGGTGCTCCACCATCATGGGCGTCCATGGTGGGAAAATAGATCAAGTTGGGATCGATCGGCGTGTACTCGAAGGCGATGGGCTGTGCATCGATGGTCTTGTTGGATGAAAAGCAGCACACGGCGAATGACCAATCCTTGTAATGGTTCCTGAAGAACTGTTGCAACTCTTCTCCGATCTCAGGACGTTCCTCGTCAGAAAGCGAGACCAAGAACGCGGCAATGCCATCGAAGGAATCCGCAAGTCCCACCGTGTACATGCCAAGCTGGAACTTCTCATAGCTGCCGAATGAATCGCCCTTCAGGCTTTTGGCCTTCAGGCTTCGCGAACGCAGACCCAGCCAGTTGCTCAATGTCGCCTCCTTGACGATGTCGTTGAGGAACGACTTGTACTTCGCGGTATTGTGGAACCATTCTGGCTTGGTGCGTCCAGGAATGGGAAGGATCATCGCATTGGGTTTGCCCGATTCATTCTTGGCGCTATTGCCATAAGCAATGAAATGGTTGCCGTTCTCAAGCGGCAGGGAAAGGATCTTGGTCTGAGAAAGGTGGGCCTTACGGGAAGTGATGCACATGGGTCACAGGTTTGGTTTTGGTATCATGTCTGGGAACGCAGCGAAGTGTATGTCTACTTCGTTGTGATCGTGGAATTCATCGCTTGGTCTCATGGTGTCTGTCAGCAGGTTCTTTTCCATGAAGATGCAAACCTTGGCCTCCTTGCGCTTGCTGGGCCAATAGGAATAGCTGTATGTGTTTCGATCGAACTGATTCCGACCCCTGACGATGTTGAACACTTTATGCTCGTTGCTGTCAAGCTTGTATGAAGTGGCGAAGACGCGTCTGCTGATCAGTCCATTGTTCCGTTCGGCCATTTCCTTGATCTCCGCTTCAGCCCATCCTTCTGCCATGTCGATGGTGACCTCTGTTTGCGGCACTTGGACGCAGGCGAACCTCTTGGGTATGTTCAGCAGTGCAACA
>WBZS01001663.1_pt1 | contig 16643 bp, 10 predicted proteins | sample 5204201 | NCBI WGS metagenome assembly WBZS01 (sample SAMN12344357, study PRJNA552823) | activated sludge metagenome | biome: Activated sludge suspended growth; feature: Nitrification reactor; material: Wastewater; isolation source: activated sludge from nitrification reactor of wastewater...
GGAATCATCGGCATTTTGGCCGCCCTTTCAGGCTGCATGACTGCCGACAAGCAACAGTTGAAACCGACTGCGGGCGAGATGGCGGCGTTGATAACCGAGCCAGCCATGCCCCGCCTTTCCCGCGCCAAACAGCCCGAACCATTATTGCCCGGCGAAACGAAGCCGACGCCATCGAATCTAACGCCCGTCGGCGTTGTGCTGCCGCCCGTTCCGAAACCTGCGGGCGTCTCTTTAGGCCAACCCAGCGGTGGTTCGGAAACCGTGCAAGCATCCCTCTCCACGCGAACGCCGACCAAAGTCAACGTCCGTGCCTGGGTCAATAACCGTCCCATCTTCGATGACGAAGTTTTTCACACGGTCGCGCCGGCATTAGGGGCGCTTCAAAACCTTCCCGAACCGCAACGCAGCGACAAACTCGCAGAGGTTTTCAACAAATCGCTCGATTCTCTTATTGAACAAGAGGTCATGTATCAGGACGCGGTGAAACGGCTGGAAAAAAGCAATGCGCGAAGTTTGGATAAATTGAACGAATATGCCGAGCAGGAAGTCGAACGGAATTTACAGCGAATGCGTGACGCCGGCGCCACCGAAGAACAGATCAAGGAAGTCGCTCCCGTCGCAAAACGCCTCATCATGCGTAGCACGATTTCAATGGAATACGCTCGCAGTCGCATCAAGCCATATCTCGATTCACGCGTCGGCATCGAGGAAATCCGGGAGTACTACGACTCGCATCTGAATGAATTCAAAGTGGTGGACAAAGTGAAATGGCATCATGTTTTCATCTCGGTAGGGCCGAAACATCCCACCCTTGACGACGCCAAGCGTTTCGCCCAAACCTTGGTCACCAAGGTGAAGACGGCGGATGACTTCAAAAAGCTGATGGAATTCGATGACGGCGATAGCAAATTCCGAGGCGGGGAAGGATTCGGCCAACGCCAAGGAGAAATTCGGCCCGCGGAACTGGAATCTATTTTGTTCCAGATGAAAGACGGCCAAATGGGGCCCCTGGTCGAAGCACCGGGAGGCATTCACATCTTCCGTCTGGAAAAGCGTGAATATGCAGGCACCACGCCATTGAATGACGCGACGCAGAATCTCATTCGCCGAAAACTGACAAATCAACTTGCGGACCGCGAATTTCGCCGAATCGCCCGGGAACTGCGAACTCGTTCCGTGGTCCGGGTCGAGAAAGACGCACGATAATTCCATTTGGCAAGCGGCAGGTGAAAAAGGACCATGCACTCCGCTTGCCGATTCGCGATCGCTCGAATTCTTGCCAAGGTCCGTGGTTTCCTGCGATTTCTCTGGGAGACTGCGAACGTGACGCGGCAAGCTGGGTTTCCGGCCGGGCATCTTGTGCCGCTCGCCTAAGCAGGAATCAAATCTCAACGAACCGGAAAAAAGGCAAAAGCTCGCGGATTCCTCCCGCGAGCTTTTTCGCCTCATCGGTAGTTGCCAAGGGACCGACCGGCACGAAACATCCATGGGAATTCGAGGCACGAAAGGTTGAGTCTTCGTGCCTAGTTTCGAACAACGTGGGATTTCAAGAATCCGAAGAAACGTAATTCACGGAAGGGGAATTATTCGGACTTTCGCGATGCGGGGATGGCGATCGTCAGAATCGCGTTCGGGCTGGTGTTCGCGACCTGTTCGACCCGCGTGGTAAGCTGTTGAAGATCTTTGTGGAAAACTTGCAAGTGCGAGTGCACCGAATCGCGTTCTGAGGTACGGTCCGTCAGTTGCTTACGCAGTTCGTCTCTTTCCTGAGTCACGTTCATGATCTGCTTCTGCATTTCATTCCGTTGCGATTCGCTCTGAGCGAGTTTCTTGCTTTTGACATCCGTGGCTGCCACGGCGGCACGATGGTCTTCTTCGAGTTTGGCGTAACGGGTCTCGAGTTCACGAATTTTTGCATTGAACGCGCCATTTTTCTGGTGCGTACATCCAGCCACGCCCAACAGGGCGGAGAAGAGAAGCGCCAGGCAAAGTGTACCGGCGTTTTTCATGATAAAGACTCCTCGTGTTCTCAGGGCAAGGGTGTCAATGGGTGGGGTTACGCGGGATCCGGGGGGAGCCAAGCTCAGACTTCGCGTTTCACTAGCTTGCCTGGCTTTTCACTGGACACCCATTAGATCGGCTTACGTTTTTCCAAACTTAACCATGTTCTCCGATTTTCGAAAACGGAATTGTTTTCCAGGCTTGCGTGAATTGAAAGGACCGTCAAGAAATGAGGATAGCGAAATGAAAATCCCACTCAAGCCGCAGACATCGTTATTTCTTGGCTGCCTGGTTAAACGTGGCTGGATCGTACGGATCCTGGGAATTCGCAGTCGGTCGATTTTCGACCGTGGCTCCGCGAACCTCCGCTTGCTGCGGTTGGGGTGACGGAGGTGTCGCCGCGTTCGGCGCTGGCTTTTCGTTCTTCGGAAGCACCTCCGCCGGAACTGCCACGTCGGTTCCGAAATTCGAAGGCCCTTTGGATTCCTTCGCGTTCCCAAACACCGAACCAGCAGGTTCAAGGGCTACGGCGGGTGCGACGTTCGAATTTGGGATGGCTTTCGCAAACGTCTTACGCAGGTGTGGATTCGAAGCCAAAGTTTCCACCAGCCAATCCGAAAACGTCTGAAACGGCACCGATTGCCGATTTGGCAACGGAGGATTTGGATGGGGGCCATGGGCGCTGATTGCTTTCACCAGGACCATGCTGTTGCGAGGCTGATGGAAATCCGTGAACGCGAAAACCGCCGCCAAGTTGTGCTGCGTGCCGGCGCGATTGATCCCCTCGCCTACTCCCGTGAGTTGAAAACTTCCTCCCTTGCCGTTTGCATGGCATCCGACGCAAGTGTTCATCAAGATCGGCTGCACACGCGTCGTGAATAGGACCATCGATTCCGCGTCCAAATCGAGGTTTGCCAGCATCGGGGCTGCCGACGTCGTTACGGATGTCGGCAAAGGATTCGGAGGTACAACCGTCGGCGTCGCATTGGACGGCGATAGGCTATGCTCCAGAAACCGGACCAACTGTTTGATGTCGCTTCGGTTCGGCCTCAATGTTAACGCGGCTCGAGCGTTCTCCAGGGCTTTTTCACGTAACTGATATTGATGGCACCACCTGGCCAAACGGACACGTTGGTCAGGCTCCGTAAGGTTCATCTTGCTGGCTTGATGTTCGTACGCGGCTTGCCAATCGGGAAAAAGATGTTGGCATTGCTCCACCGCGACCATGGTTTCCGCCACGCCCCGGCGTATTCGGTAGTTGCCACCAACCTTCTCAATATCGCCTTCCAGAACGCGCTCGTTGAGCAGAAGGAGTACCTTCCCCTTCTCCGTGTTTTGCGCAAACACAGCTGCGTGAAGAAATAGAAACGAGCACACGGCGAGAATGAGAGGTTTTCGCATGATGCGGCTCGCTATAGCCAGCCGACGCAAACGATGCAACCCGAAATGCAAGCACCTGGCCAAAAGGCCAGGAGGTGAGGGAGAAGGATTTTCTGTGTAAGAAGAACCCACGGACGCATAACCCCGTGGCCTTTTGGCCACGGGCTTGGGTGGATCATCATTTTTTGACTTCGAAGATGATGTAGCCGCGAAGCTCACCCATTTCGGGGTCGCCGAACCGTTGTTGCACCAGGGGATAGATTTGGTCGATTTGCTTCGTCACGAGGTAAAAGGTTCCCCCTGGCTTCAGCAAGGCGTGGCCACGTTCAATGAACAGTTGGGCGATGGAGTTGTTCGCGTAATAAGGGGGATTGGCAAGGACCACGTCGAAGGAACGTTCGTCGGGACCGACCACGTCCCGCGTGGTGAACGTTTGGTGATGTTTGAGACCCGCGGACTGGACGTTAAGTTCGGTGAGCGCCGTCGCACGAGTGTTGCTATCGACGAAGGCTACGAAGCCCTCTGGTCCAGCTTTATGGCCCGCCAGGATCCCAACAGCGCCAAGGCCACAACCCAAGTCGACGACCCGCATACCCGGTTCGATGTTCGCTGCCTCGACGAGCGCTCGCGCGCCATCATCGAGCTTTCCATAAGAAAAAACACCCGGCCTGGACAAGAAGCGAAACGAAGTCGCTTCGTCGGCACGCACCTGATACTCGATCTCGTGCCGGCGTTTCGGACGTTGGCCCTGGCGTTGGCACCAGAAAACCGCGTTTTCGCCTTCCATCGGCGTGTGGACTTTATGAAAGATTTTTTTAAGCGTCTGCGGGAAGAACTGGTCGTTATCGTAGGGAGAAAGCACGATAAACGTTCCACCGGGCTTTAGTACGTGAAATGCCTGCTCGACCATGTCGAGTTTTAAAGCCCGCTCCCCCGCGTAAGCCACGGGATAAAGCAACGTTTGAAAATCGGGCAATAAATCCCACAAATCCGCCGTGGCTCGCACGTCGACCCCACCGACGCCACGTTCACGAAGTTCCGCCTCCAATCGAGCGGCCTGGTAAAGGTCCATTTGATAGCACGTGATTTCACCGTGCGGCAAGGCGGCGGCGATTTCCGCGACTTCCACCGGGGATCCAAGCACGATGCCAAACGGAGGCTTCAATTTGCTGTCGAGCGCTCCCGCCATTCGCGCGAATAGATCGACTTTATTTTTCGGTTTGATTCTTGGCATCGCGCGACCGTTTTCCACTTCGAAAAAGCGTTTCCCAAATCCAAGCCCGTGTCCAAAAGGCCACGGCGTTGTGTTTACATCCAATCATGAATTCTACGCCCCGCACGCTGAAAAACATCGAGCCTTTTCTTTTTGCATCTTCTAGACAACCTCCGTACCATCAAATCGCCTACATTCTCGACTGGCATTTCAGCTTCCTCAACGACTCCCTGGAGAGGTCCGTGAACAAACTTGGAACTTGGTTTACTTGCTTTTTCGCACTGTTTTTTTCAACAGGTAATTCAACGACGCACGCGCAGGAACACCGCGCAAAGACGCCGAACATCATCTTCATCCTGGCCGACGACATCGGGTACGGCGACCTGAGTTGTTACGGCGCCAAGAAGGTGAAAACGCCGAACCTCGATCGGTTGGCGGCCAAAGGGATCCGTTTCACGGATGGCTACGCCCCGTCCGCCACGTGCACACCGACGCGTTATGCGGTGCTTACCGGGCAATACGCCTGGCGCAAGAAAGGGACCAATATCCTTCCAGGCAATGCGAACTTGATCATCGAGCCAGGCCGCACCACCGTTGCCTCCCTGTTGAAATTGGCTGGCTACATCACAGGAGTCGTCGGCAAATGGCATCTCGGCCTCGGCGACGGTCCCATCAATTGGAATGCCGAGATCAAGCCTGGGCCCCGCGAAATTGGCTTCGATTATTCGTTCCTCATACCCGCCACCGGGGATCGCGTGCCCTGCGTCTACGTGGAAAACCAAAAGGTGGCGGGGCACGATCCGAAGGACCCGATTGAAGTGAGTTATGGAACGCCGATCGGGAACGAGCCAACTGGAAAAAGCCATCCCGAATTGTTGAAGATGAAACTTAGCCTGGGACACGACAACACCATCGTGAATGGCATCAGTCGGATCGGTTTCATGACCGGGGGTAAAGCGGCTCGCTGGCGTGATGAAGACATGGCCGACGTCATCACCCGGAAAGCGAAGGATTTCATCCAACAAAACCGAGCCAAGCCTTTCTTCCTCTACTTCGCCACGCACGATATCCACGTGCCACGCGTGCCTCACCAACGTTTTCACGGCAAAAGTGAATGTGGCGTACGCGGCGACGCCATCGTCCAGCTCGACCACACGATCGGGGAGATCCTTGATACGCTCGAAAAACTGGGCATCCTTGACGACACCCTGCTGATATTTTCCAGCGACAATGGGCCCGTCGTGGACGATGGATACGCCGACGGTGCGGTCGCGAACTTGAACGGCCATCTCCCAGCGGGGTTGTTGCGAGGTGGGAAATATTCGTTGTTTCAAGGTGGAACACGCGTTCCCTTCATCGCTCATTGGCCGCGTCGGATTCGACCGGGTGAATCCTCCGCGATCGTTTGCCAAATCGACTTCCTGTCCAGTTTCGCGAAGCTGACCGGCCAAACGCTTCCGGAAAATGCCGGTCCCGACAGTTTCAATGTTTTGCCCGCGTTGGTCGGCGAATCCAAAGTCGGCCGACCACATCTCGTTCACCACGCGGGCGGGCTTTCCCTGCGCAAGGACAACTGGTCGCTGATTCCCGGCGGCGGGGAGTTCAACTTCCAGGCCAAAAAGAAAAAGGCAGAAGGCGCCGACCAGTTGTTTGATCTGAGCAAGGATCTGAGCGAAACCACCAACGTGGCGGCAACGCATCCGCAAGTCGTCGCCGAGATGCGAGGCTTGCTACGAAAAATCGTCGCCGACGGTCGCAGCCGGCCCAAAGAATAATCGCTCGCGTTTTCATCCGAAAATTGATGACGACAAGAAGTCTTTCTTTGCCTCGGTGCAAGCTGGATTTCGAGTTAGTGTTCCGCCTTTGAGCGATCCACTCGCCTGAAGGCGGTACGCCGACGCATCGAAAACGAAGCTTTCGCACCAGGGAGTTCGATACATGGCTTCCGTGAACTTGCCGTGCCGAAATTATCAATTCCGTGGCCAAATGCCCGACGTCTGCATCTACTGCGGCAAGCCGGCCACGGGAAATACCGAACACTATTACCAATGCTCAAATGTGGGATGGGGTGGACACCTCCTGGCCATGGTGTTCGGAGCCATCATCTTTGGCGATCAAGTCGGGATCCATTTGCCGGTCTCCACGTGCGATCGCCATCGCAAGCAAAGTTGGCTGGCGTGGTTGCCCGTCGCGATCCTAGGTGCCGTGTTTGCCGGTGGAATCCTTTTTATTACGTATTTCATCCTGCAAATCCATGACGCCCGAACCATGGACAAATATTTTTTCCTAAGTTTAGTAACGTGGGCTTCGTTGTTGGCAATTTCATTCCTTGGAATGATTCTAACGCCGTTCTTTATCGTTCGGGCTTCGCAAATCACGCCGGACCATGTGCGAATGGTAAACGTTTCGCATTCGTTCGTGGAAGCCTATGACGCCCTTCAATCAGAACCGGAGGAAGAAGTCGAAATTGTCGAGGAAATCGACGTTCGCCGACCACGACGCAAAACGACTCGCAAGAAGCTGCTTGACGACGATTGACCTGAGGCGTGAAATTTTGTTTCTCTTCCGTGAGGAAACTCCGAATGCCCGACTTAACGTTACGCGGAGGGAATAAGAAGGTGATCGACCGCCTGCCCATGGTCTGCATGGTGTGTGGCGACGACGCGGACTTGACCAAGAGCAAAACGTTCACCTACACACCACCTGGCGCGTGGGCGATGTTTGGTTTGTTGGGGGCAGTCATTGCGTCTTTTTTCACCAAAAAGATGCGCGTCGATCTGCCTCTTTGCCATAAGCACTCGAATCCCTGGTTGATGTCCAACGTCGCGACGGCCGCATTGCTCGGCGTCCTGTTCGGCGGGCTTTTGATCATGGCAATCTTTGCGTCTGCATTACCGGACCGAGATGAAAAATCGATCGCGATCGGCATCCTCGTCGTACTTTGGATCCTGGGCATGATCCTCACCGGCATCGCCGCTGGGATTGCCTCGAAACGCGCCATCACGTCGGTGGAGATCGATGATCGCCGCATTCGGCTGGCGAACGTTTGCCAGGAATTCATCGACGTGTTCAAAGAAAGCGAAGAGGAGGACGAGGAGGAACGTATGCCAAGAAAAAGCATGGCCAAGCAAAGCAAACGGCCCCCACGCGATGAAGACGACGACGACGACGAGAAGCCACGAAGGACGGGGATTCGCAGACCCGACCGGTGAATCATCCATCCCGTGAAACAAAAAACTCCAGCCACGTTTTCGTGCTGGAGTCTTTCACATTTTGGCTCACCAAATCGACGGGAACGGTGCGGATTGCGTTTCCCCGTTACGACGCAGGCGGTTCGCCTTCTGGCTTTTCCTCGGCAGGCGGAGCGGCGGTCGGGTCTTTCAATTCGCCCGCGACAGCTTGTGCCTCCACCGATGATACCGAATCTTCCTTGCCTTGCTCCACGTCTTCGTACTCGGCCGAATCGAGGATAAGGTCGAGCGCCTTCCGTTCAATCAGTTGTGCCGCCAACGTCTCGAGAAGATCTTCTCGTTCCATCTGAGCACGAACCTTGCGAGGCGATTCGCCCATTTGATCGGCGATGCGCTCGACTTCCAGATCAATATCATCCTCGTCGATCTCGATTTTCTCGACTTCGGCAATCTTCTGAAGGACGAAGTGTTCCTTCAGTGCGAGGCGCGTGCTGTTCAAAACGTCTTGTTCCAGCAAACGTTGGCGGTTCTTGATTTCTTCGTCAAGCATGCCGGATTCCCGCATTTCCAAGACGCGGCGTTGGAAAGCTCGGCGGGCCTGACGCATGAGCATGTCATTGGGCAGGTCCCAGTTGGCCGACTCAGCAATGCGTTCGAGGATCTGCTGGCGAGCCGACTGCCGTTGTGCGTATTCGAGGCGACGCTGAAGAACGACAAGGATTTTTTCGCGGAACTGTTCGGGCGTCTTGACGTCGAACTGCTCGAGGAAGGCTTCGTCGAGTTCCGGAAGGCGTAAGCTCTTGATGTCTTTGACTTCGACCCGAGCTTCCACGGCTTGACCCGCCCAGTTCGGGTTGCCGACGGCCCCCGTAAGGACGATATCGAAGGAACGTTGATCGCCGGCTTTCGCGCCAGCCATTTTCTTGCCGAAGTCGCGTGCCACGCCATCTTTGAACGTAACGGTATCGTCCACGCGAAGGGTGATTTCTTTATTGGTGCCGATTTCTTTGCCGTCCATCCTGCAAACCATGTCGCAAACGACGTAATCGCCTAAATTTGCGGAGCCGCCCTCGATCGGCACGAGTTGGCCAAACCGGCTCAAGATACGGTTCTGTTCTTCATCCACGTCCTTGTCCGAGAAGGTGCGAACAGGCCGTTTCAGGCGAACGCCCTTGTATTCCGGAAGATCGAATTGCGGGCGAACTTCCACTTCGAATTCGTAGACGAAATCACCCTTTTCGGGGATGAAGATTTTTTCTGGATTCAGATTGGGAGGGCTCAGCGGAGCCACGTCGAAATCATCCGCCAATTGTTCAAGGCTGGCGAGCAACAGTTGGCCCTTCACCTGATCGTGGACTTCTTTCTGGAATTTGCGAACGACGACTTGGCGGGGCGCTTTGCCTGGTCGAAATCCCGGCACATACGAATCGCTCACCAATTCCTTGTACTTATCGCTTAGTAAGCGATCAATGTCGCCCCGGGAAACGGCAACTTTGATGCGTTTCTTGCAGGGACCAATGTCTTCTTGGTGAACCGTTTGATTGAGCTTCGTCTGGGTTTCTTCTTGCGCGGAATCCGTGGCTGCCTCTTGAGCTGGATTCTCCTGCGATCCTTCCGTCTGCTGGGGCGTTTCGACGGTGGTCCCGGTTTCTTCGGTCATGGCACTGGACCCCTACAAAGATAAAAGAGCCGAGAAGGAAGAAAACCCTGAGCGGTCAGGGCTTTCGGTCCGTCTCGGCAAAACGTAGAGCGGGTGATGGGGTTCGAACCCACGACAGCCACGTTGGCAACGTGGCGCTCTACCACTGAGCTACACCCGCATGGACCATCGAACCTCGGGATGTTGAGGTCTTTGGTGGATTATAAAACGGCCCAACGCCTTTTCAAGGGAAGCAGATCACATTTTTTTCGTAATCCCCCTCGGGGGATGGTAGTCTAACCCCATTCCGAACTTGACAAGGCCGTGAAGGACCAAGCTTCAAGGAGCCAACCTTGGGGCACCTTTCGAGTTTTTTGTTTTTCGGACCATCGTTGCTCAAACCTTGGTCATGCAAAGTTCCCCGTGAACCCACCGAGAATCAGCGAAACCGGTTCACTGCGGAAACTCGCCGATGGAGGAAAAAATGAAAAACCAGAAAGCAAGGCACTCCAAGAACGAATAACTTACGATCCGTCACGATTCCTTTGAAAACAGACAAACCATCGCTCGCGAAGGTTCAGCCTGGTGTTGGGGGAATTTGGTGACTGGCGAACTGGGCACGGTTCTTCCGGCCCTTGAATAGGTTCGCCGTGGAGGGAAAGGGAAACACGTGGACGAAAAACCCGTCGAAAACGCGGCCGACACCGCCCTGATCGCCGGCCGCAAAAAGATGGAACAGCATTATTGGCTGTGGATCCTTTGCATCCTCGGTCTAGATTATTTCAGCACCTTGGCGTACCAACCTTCCATTACCTATTCCGTCGCGGGTCTGCTAGGTCCCGTCGCTACCGCGGTCGTCGTACTCGTGACCTTGTTCGCGGCTCTGCCGGTTTACTGTTATTTGGCAGGCCGATCGTTCGACGGCGAAGGCGGCATCGGCTTGCTCGAACGCCAAATCCACGGCTGGCGCGGCAAAACCGCCGTGCTGATCCTGCTCGGATTCGCCGCCACCGACTTTACCCTCCTCAAATCCATCTCGATGGCCGACGCTTCGGTCCACCTGCTCAACGCCCACGATGAGTATCGCCGATCGGCGTTTCATGCCTTTCTCGTTTGGCTTACCGACCAAGTCTCGCTTTGGTTCGGCGCCAGCATGCATCCCTATTTCGATGAACAACTCATCGTCACGCTCATTATCTCCGTCGTTGGATTTTTCTTCTGGTTTCTCCTACGGCGAGGTTTTAACCGCAACGTCATGCTCATTGCCGTCCCTCTGGTCTTTACCTACTTGGCGATGACCGGGGCAATTTTGTGGGGCGGAGGACAAAAGCTTTATGAAAACCCGGACATCCTGTCGGCATGGATCGAGAAAATCCACGCCGGTGAGTGGGGCGTTCGGCAACCACAATGGGTGCACGATGGTTGGGCTGTGGTTTGGCTTGTGAGCTTTTGGTTTCTCCCCAACCTCGCGCTCGGCCTTAGCGGTTTCGAACTCAGCATGATCTTGATGCCCCAGGTGAAAGGCGGCTACGGCGAATCGAGCGACCACCCACGCACGCGAATCTGGAACACTCGTAAGGTGCTCATCTTGGCAGCCTTGATCATGTCCGTCTATTTGCTTGGATCCGTGCTGGTCACGACCTTGTTGATCCCTCCAGAAGAATTCGCGCCCGAAGGAAATGCCGCCAACCGCGCCCTCGCTTACCTAGCGCACGGTGGCCGACTCACCATCACCGATGATGCCGTTCTCCCCTGCTGCGGCGTCTGGTTCGGTACCGCCTATGATTTCGTCACCATCTTGATGCTTGCCATGGCCGGCACGAGCGTGGTCACGGCACTGGGCGTCTTGATGCCTCAAGTTCTCCTACGATACGGCATGGAATTTCGCTGGACGCAAAAATGGGGCGTCCTTCTAGGGATGTTCGCCCTAATGAATATCACCGTGACCATGGTTTTCCAGGCCCACGTAGAGGATCAACGCAGCGCCTACGCCACCGGCGTGCTGGTTCTTATCACGACCGCATGCGTGAGCTCCTATCTCGACGTGTATCGGCAACAGCAAGAACAACAGCGTGCCGGCTTCTTGGGTTGGCTTGGGCGAAACTATTTTCGCCTCGTTGCGATTCTGTTTCTGCTCATTCTTCTCGGAGTGATGGCAAGATCCCTATCCGGTTTGGCGCTAGCCACGCTATTCATCGTCGCGATCTTGCTGATGTCGGTTGTTTCACGTGCGTTTCGCGCGAACGAGATTCGAACCGTTGGCTTCGTCTTTGCGGACGAGCGGTCCAAGTTTTTATGGGATTCGCTCAAAAACGCGGACTTCCCCGCGCTGATTCCGCACCGGCCTGGCCTCATCGACAAAGTTGAACGCGAACGCCGAATCCGCGAAGACCACCAGCTTTCTCCCGCGGCGGACGTTGTCTTCCTGGAAGTCGCGGTCGACGATCCGAGCAACTTCTATCAACGGCTCCACATCGAAATCGTGGCCGAGCAAAACCGGTATACCATCAAGGTGACGCGCTGCGTCTCCGTGTCGCACGCGATCGCCGCCATCGCTCTGGAAATGTCTCGAGAAAGTAAGCCGCCCGGTTTGCACTTTGGCTGGTCGGAACTGGATATCCTTTCGGCAAGCTGGAACTATTTGGCGTTCGGCGAAGGAAATATCCCCGCGAAAGTCCGCGAACTCGTGCTTATGAATGAAAAAGACCCCGCGAAACGACCACGGGTCATCGTGGGATAACATCGGCAAGCCGGCTTCCGTAAGAAGCCGAAGCATGGTTCTTCGGCTTCGCATGAAATCCGAAGCCGAGACCCTCCGGGTCCGCGCGGAACCCTGCTTCCCTGGAACGCACGCTGTTCATTGCCTGATTTCTTCGCTACAATCCGCTCGAACATGCACTCCGACCCTGCCTGGAGAATCTTTATGTCGACGCCTCCCAAAGCCGCAATTCTGTTCCTGGCGCTCACGTTTTTTCCCTTGTCCCTCGTGTCGGCGGAAGACGCCTCGGTGGAACGCCTCCGCAAGGATGTCACCTTCTTGGCTTCCGATGCCTGCGAAGGGCGTGGCGTGGGCACCAAGGGTCTTGACCTGGCAGCCGAATACATCCGCGATCAATTCCTGAAATCAGGCCTCAAGCCGGCCGGCGTGGAGAATACCTACTTCCAGCCCTTTTCCATGACCGCGAAAACCGAACTCGATGGGCCGGGCAGCGTCATCCTTCATGGCCCGCAAAAACAAACGATCCGTCTGAAACCAGGCACGGATTTCAACGTGATCGGCCTTTCCGGCCCGGGCAAACTGAAAGCACCGCTCGTGTTCGTTGGTCATGGCGTGACGGCCCCGAAAGCCGGCGTCGATTATTTCAAAGGACTGGACCTCAAGGGCAAGTTGGCGGTCGCGGTGCGTCGTCTGCCTCGCTGGAACAACAAAGACGCCCCCTTCGAACCGGACAACGCCGACCAACTCGCCAGCCTGGAAAACAAACAAAGCCTGGCGGAGTTGAACGGAGCGGCTGGCTTGATTCTGGTCAACGATCAAAGCGAAGACCAGGCTGGCGATCCGTTGATCCCCTTTGCGGTCACGGCGCGAGAAATTTCCAGCAACCAGATTCCCTACGTGCAAATTCGCCGAACCATCCTCGACGCCATTTTTCAATCCGCGAGAAACACCACGTTGGTCTCGGTCGAAAAAGCGATCGACCGCGATTTGAAGGCACCCGTTGGCCCACTCGACGGTTGGTCGATCGAATTGGACGTGAAAGTGAAACGCCAAGCCGCCGTGGTGAAAAACGTCCTGGGAGTTCTCCCTGGAGCAGGCCCTCTGGCGAAAGAAATCGTCGTGGTCGGTGCGCATTATGACCACCTGGGTTTCGGCGGCACGGGTAGCCGAGTGAAGGAAAAAGCCATCCATCATGGCGCGGACGACAACGCCTCGGGAACCTCGACCGTGCTCGAATTGGCACGCCGATTCAGCGGCATGAAAGATCGGCAAGGGCGAACGCTTCTCTTCATGACCTTCACCGCGGAGGAGATGGGCCTGATTGGTTCCAAATACTATGTCAAAAATCCGATCCATCCGCTGGGTGACACCGTAGCCATGGTCAACCTGGACATGGTCGGCCGCGTCCGAAATGACGAGAAGACCGGCAAGGAAAAATTGATCGCCGAGGGTCTGGGCACTTCCAAGGATTTTGAAACGATGATCGATCGGCTGAATCCAGGCTTTCAGCTCGCCAAAAAGAAAGCCGGGACAGGCCCCAGCGACCATGACAGCTTTTACCGAGGCAAAGTTCCTGTCGTCTTTCTCTGGACCGGATTACATCCGGAATACCATAAACCTTCGGACAAATCCGACCTGATCAACGTCGAAGGAATGAAAAAGATCGCGGATTTCTCGGAAAAGATCATTCAAGAGTTGGCGACGGTCCCAAGCAGGCCCAACTACATCCAGGTAGCGGGTGGGACGCAAACCGCGAGCATGGGAAAGATGCCCGTGCTCAAGATTCGCCCCGATTATCAAAGCGAAGAGCCGGGCGTGAAACTCGAAGGTGTCGAGCCCGGTGGTCCCGGTGACTTGGGAGGCCTGAAAGCGGGCGATCTCATCGTCGAAGTTTCCGGAAAAAGCGTTCGAAACCTCAACGCCTACATGACCGCCATGATGCAACATAAAATCGGCGAACCGCTGGTCCTGACCGTCGAACGAGCCGGGAAAAAGTTGCAGCTCAAAGTGATTCCGAAATAGGATTTCAGGTGATCCACGAACGAGCGTGGCTCGCTTCGCATCTTGGTAACCGAATCCGCATCCCATGCCATACTCCTGATTGAACCGGAGTATGGCTTTTTTTTCGTTACGGTCTCCCACTTTTCGCTATCTTTTGCTGATTTCCCGTGCTGGTTATTCCGCAAAGTCCTTCGTTACCGACAAGGTCGAAGGAAACGTTAACACTTCGACATTTTTTCCTGGTTTCCCCACCGGAACATTTTTCCCCGCTGGCTTCATCGGTAAGAGTTGTCGAGATGCTTTCAGCATTTTTTGACTCGATCCACGGAGTAGCGGAGGAGGCGTTTCGATGATTAGGCGAAGTCTGGTCCCTGTGCTCGCCCTCGCGCTCGGCCTGACAGGCTTTTCAGCGTCGGCACGAGCGGCACACTTCGGGGCGCTGAGATATCCACCTTCGTGCTCCTGCCGCGAACAGGTTTGCATGCCGGTCGTGCGTAGCCGAGTTTGCTACCAAACCGTGGTCGAAGAACGCACGTGCACCAAGTACCGACCCGTGTACCAAACCGTGATGCAGGAACGCCGACACACAACCTGCCATCCCGTGGTCGAACAGCATGTCCGCGAACACCGTTACACCGTTGCCCGTCCCGTATGGGAAACGTACGACGTGGTGAAGAAATACACCGTGTGCAAACCAGTGTATGAACAGCACGTTCGCGAGCACCGTTACACGGTGTGTCGTCCCATCTGTCAGGAATACACCGAACCAGTGCACTGGACGACTTACAAAACCGTGGTGCAAAATCATGTCCGCGAACACCGCTTCACGGTGATGCGACCTCACTGGCAGACGTACCAAGTACCGGTACGCTGGACCACGCAACATCCCGTGCACGAAAACCATGTTCGCGAGCATCGCTACATGGTTTATCACCGCCAAGTGCAGTGCTACCAAGTCCCCATTCGCTGGACGACCCAACATCCCGTGGTGGAAACGCATTACCGCGATCAGCATTACATGGTGATGAAGCCTCACTGGGAGGAGTACCAAGTACCCGTACGGTGGACCACGCAAAAGCCGGTATACCAAACGCACGAACGCGTTCACCAATATGTCGTCAATCATCAGCGCTGCGAGCCCTACCAGGTGCCCGTGAAATGGACGACTTATCAATCGGTTCCGCAAACGCATACGGTGGACGTGCCTTACACGACCTATCGCACCGTCACGGAACCGCGTGAACAGGTGGTGAAGTCGATTCGCATGGAGCAAGAATCGTATGACAAGACCGTGACCGTGCAGACGGGGGAATGGCACGAAGAAAAGGTCTACATTCCTGGTCCCGTGATTCAACGGACCTACCGCACGCCGGGCCGATGTGAATTTGACCCCTGCACCTGCACCACGCGCTATTGCCCAGGCGAAGTCGTCTGCTGCCCCGTGCAGTGCCCTGGCCGATGGGAATGCAAACGGGTGTGGTGCCCGCGGGAAGAAGTGCGAACGGTCAAATGCTGCCGAATGGTGCCACGCGAGCATTGCCAAGTGGTGCGTTACAATGTGTGCCGAGTCGTGCCCGAAACGTGTGTCAAGAAGGTGTGCTACACCACATGTCAAATGGTGCCCCACGAACACACGCGGATGGTGACTTGCTACCGAAACTATGTGGTTCCGGAAGTGAAGACGTTCAAAACATGCTACACGACGTGTCAAATGGTGTGTCAAGAACACGTACGCATGGTCACGCAACGCCGGTGCACGATGGTTCCAGAGACCCGGGTGTGCAAGGTTCCGTACCAAACGTGCCGAATGGTCACGCAAGAACATGTCCGAATGCAAACGTGCCAAAAGGTCAACATCGTGCCGGAAGAAAAGGTTTGCCAAATTCCTTACACGACGTGCCGAATGGTCACGCAGGAACATGTCCGAATGGTGACCAAGCAGCACTGCACGATGGTTCCCGAAGAGCGTGTGTGCCAGGTTCCTTACCAAACGTGCCATCAGGTGCCAGAACATCACACTCGGCTCGTGAAAAAGGTCCGTCACTCGATGGTGTCGGAAGAAAAGGTCTGCCAAATTCCTTACACGACGTGCCGAATGGTCACGGAAGAACGCTGCTACACGCAAAAGTGCAGCCGCTGCCGCATGGTGACGGAGGAGAAGGTTTGTCAAATTCCGTACACGACGTGCCGCATGGTGACGAAGGAACACGTCTGCCAAGTTCCGGTGACGACGTGCCGAATGGAACCCTATTGTGTGACGTACAAGGTGTGCCGCCAAGTTCCGGTGTGCGTGCCGACCTGTGAACCGACGTGTGGGCCCACCTGCCCCACGGAAATTTCGGGCAATTAGTTTTGCATCGCCAAGCCCGCACTCGAAAGAGTGCGGGGTAATGGACTTTAAACCCCACCGCCTTTTGACGGTGGGGTTTTTGTTTTAACGGCCGGTCATCAGCTCTCGAACCACGGCATCCGCGAGACATTTTCCTTGGCGTGTCAGTC
>WBZS01001664.1_pt1 | contig 16627 bp, 19 predicted proteins | sample 5204201 | NCBI WGS metagenome assembly WBZS01 (sample SAMN12344357, study PRJNA552823) | activated sludge metagenome | biome: Activated sludge suspended growth; feature: Nitrification reactor; material: Wastewater; isolation source: activated sludge from nitrification reactor of wastewater...
CACCGCGTCGCGACGTTGAACTCCCCGTAGAAGGCTCCATATGGCAATCCTGACAGATCGTGCCTTCCAGGATTTCTCCGGGCAGATTCTTTTGGGTGACATCTTTCACTTTGTCGAAATGACAGGAGGCGCAGAAACTGGCTTCTCGAAACTGCGCCGAGTGCACGGCAGTATGGACGAGATTCTCTTCGGGATTGGCATAGGGACCATAGAGCGTTCGTCCTGGCTGTAGGGTAAACGTCGGCGGCGAGCTCGCATTCTTGTCCATTCCTGCCATCAAGTGACAGGCCGCACAGCCGATCCCTTCTACCCCCGATTTTCCGCTCAAGACTTGCCCGACGATCTTTTCGGTATGTTCCGGGAACACCGTCACGGCAGGAGCATGGCACGACAAACATCGCCGCTGCTCATCCGCTGTTGGATTCGTCTCTTTCCAAAGACCGAGGACCGTTCGAAAAACCGGTGATGTCAACGAGGTCCCGTGCAAGAGCGCGGCATCCACACGACCAAAGGTCTTCAAATCAGGCGTCTGCTCCCGGACGCCCTTCCACTCTTCATAATGCCGTTCATGGCACTGCTTGCAGTCTTCTGAACGGATGAAGACCTTTTCAATGTCCGCCACCCAATCAACCGCGATCTGGTCATTCAGCTTTTGCGCGTCTGCTTGTCCCTGAGCCAGACTGCTCAGGGGACTGACAAATCCAACCAGCGATAGGAAACAGAGCGCCGCAATGCTCCATCGTGCGCTACCACTCTGTTTGTTGGCCTTACCTCTCACACCTTACCTTTGACTTTTTACCGACCAGCGTTAGTCTCGTCTACATCCGACGAAGTGAAAATTCACTCCCCATCCGACCGGATCGCCGGGATCCGCCGCCTCATACGTTCCAACTGTCACGTTACACTCGTTCATGGCCTTTTGGATGGCTCGGCCGAAATCCGCCATGGTTCGAATCTCCTGCTTATTGATCTCCTTGATGACGGACCGCACTTTGATCCCGGCATAGTCTGCGCGGGAATTCCCAATCACCTCGAAGACCGCAACCCCTTGCGGTTTTTGAAGATTGAGTTCTTTCTGAATTGCCTCATCGACGGCACCAACGACGATTCCAAACTCTTCACCCAGCTTCGATGCCTCCTCCTCCGTCATCTCACTGGAGTGCGTCTCAGCCTGTGCCACCCAGACTGGGGCGACGAGGAGCACCGCCAACAACACCACCCCCGGCAATCTCCCTCCGATCACACAACGCTCCTCTGAACCGGCTCCCGGCTCATCTTCATTCGCAGGATGCTCAAACAGACTATTCAGCGAGGCCGCAGGGAGTCCGGCGACTGAGGCGTACCCTCTGGGATACGCCGCAAGGAGACGGACGACCGAGAACAAAGCCAGCGGCCTTTTTCACCATCCTGCTACAGCCCTGCGATGGGATCGATGCGCAGCTGAAACCAAGGCGCCACCGCCTTTTGTCCGTTTCGTTCTTTATTTTCTCCGTTCCAGACAGAGAATGACACGGTTTGGATTCGTCCAGGAACAAGTGTCGCTTCGTTCTCCTGCTCTTCGCTGAGGAGTGGACGTCGCATCAGGACGTGCCACACTCCATCTCTCCAAAACCCTTGGCCCTGCACTCGCCCCTGTTTGTCTTTCGTCGTTAAGGTGCTGAAACCGCCGCCGATGAGGTCTTCCACGGAAGACACTCGCCGTGGGATGACTTCGAACGTTCGCACGCCACCTTCTTTCTTCTCCGGAGCGCGCGCGGCACGACGATCGATATCGCTCTGCCAGTCCGCCTTCCAATGCCAAATATTGATGTAGTGATCCAACTGCCCCATGCAAAAGAACGCCGGGGCATCACCGAGAGGGAACCCGATCGCCACCCCGTCCCGGAAGGTCCCAGGAGTCAGCCGATCGTTCTTGGTGTTGTCCTGCCACTCCAACAAAAAAGCAATCTCGGTTCCATTGTGAACGGATCGCACGGTCAAGGCCCGGACCGTGGGCTCTGGCCAAACCGGCCTGGTAATGACTTGACCGCTGAGGGGGATCGTGATCGGTGAGGCCGTTTGCCAGACCGTATCATCGGCCGTCTTCGGCATCTCGCTTTGGATCAGGAACGATCGGATCGTCATCCCCTCAGAACTGACCAACGGAACCCCAAAGGCGCCGAGGACACTGGCAATGACAATCAGACTCGATAAGAATCCAAGCACATGAAACCGAACGTTACCGATGGACGTCGTTCGCACCGTGCTCTACTCCGAGAAGTAATCGCACTCACAATACCACAAACCTGATCGGGACACATGTGAGAAGACTGGAACGGGGAAGACTAGGAGAGCTTCAACCGTCGGATCTTGTTTTCTCCGCGTTCGCAGATATAGAGATGGCCCTGCGAGTCCAACGCCAAGCCGACAGGAGAATTCACCACCGCCTCGATACCAAGCAGACCGTCGCCGTGCTTCAACTGCCCGGCCGATTCCTTCGCGACAAATCGAGCTGCGCCGCAGCCACCGATGTTCTTGTCTTCGTAGCCGCTGTCCCCATTTCCCGCGACCGTCGTGATCACACCGGTCTTGCCGTCTACCTTCCGCACACGATGATTCATGGTGTCGGAAATGTAGAGATGGCCCTCTCGATCGAAGATCGCGGCTTCCGGAGCATGCAACATGGCTCGGACAGCCGGCTTATCATCACCGTCATATCCATACCGACAGACCCCTGCGACGGTCGAAATCACACCGGTCTGGGCGTCGATCTTCCTGACACGATTGCTTCCCTTGTCGACGATGTACACATCGCCCTTGCCGTCGACCGTAATCCCGACAATGTCGTAGAGCCTCGCGTCCATCGCAGGCTTTCCATCGTCCAAATACATCGACATATCGAGCCCGTCGGAACAGACCGGCATGAGCCATCCTTGATCATCGCTGAAATCAATCCCAATCGCATCACCGGAAAGCACCACGAGATTTCTGGCCACCAGCGGCTGTTCGCGCGCATCGTCCTCGGCCGTCCAAAATCCCGCGATCGTCGTCACCAGATCCGTGTGGGGGTCATACCGCCGAACCTTATGCGCCTGCGTGTCGGCAATGTACAACACATCATTCGGGCCGAATGCGATGGCTGCCGGCCAGGTCAGATTGACCTCGTGCGCTGGTCCGTCTCCGTTAAACCCATGCTGACCGGTCCCGACCACCGTCGTGATGATTCCCGTCTCATGATCGACTTTCCGAATCCGATTACTTCCAGAGTCACAGATGTAGAGATTGTTTTGGGAATCAAAGGCAACTCCCAGAGGCAGATAGAGGCCGGCCTCGCCACAGACTCCGTCATCGCCGCTGTAACAGGTTTCCCCAATCCCGGCGAAGTTGTGGAGCGTCCCTTCTTGGAGGTGGACACGTCGGATGCGATCCGACCCCGATTCCGCGAAATAGAACCACTGCTCCTCCCGATCGAGTGTTGCGTGATGAGGGAGCGGAATTCCCGCTTTCACTGCACGCTTGCCATCACCCGTGCTTCGGGCCTTCCCGTTACCAGCAAATGTCTCGATGTAGCCAGCGGCCAATCCGAGTTCGGTTTCCATAAGTACGACACTCTCTAGGGGACTGTTAAAAGATGATCTCGCCGATCACGCACTTTCGACTCTTGGCGCAGAACGTTCAAAAAGACCTTTGCTCTCACCCACCCCGAGCTGCTCAGGCAGCGCTAGCCCAGTGGTACGCTGAGCCTCTGAGCGAGGCGAGAACGCCGATGGAGGACTTTTTCAGCATCATATCCTGCTAGGCGCGAGGAGCAGGCTGCACCGTCGCCCCTGCAGGCTGATTCAACGGAGCACTCTGAGCCGGTGCGGCCGTGGCAACTTGAGGAGCAGCAGTCTGCTGCGCCGCTGCTTGGGCTTCGGCTTCGATGGCCTCTGCCTCATGGACGGACTTCTTAAAGCCCTTGATCGCCTTCCCCAGGCCTTCGCCTAACTGGGGAAGTTTCCCGGCGCCGAAGATGATCAACACGATCATGAGGATGAGGATCAGCTCGGTGAACCCTAGACTGCCGAACATAGGACACCTCTTCTAAAAAGGGGAGCCCCACGGCTTTACAGCCGTGGTCCCTTTGGTTTCTTCGGCGAAACTCGCCGAAGCTTGTCCTCCTTCGCCGAGGCTTGGGAGGACACTCGCTCGCATTCCTCCACAGCTTCATCCACCCTTCGTAGCAGGCTACTGCGAAGGACGAAGCAGCTGTGGTTTCCTGCTTAGGCGAGTGAGTCAGGACTTCGGACCATCCTTGGCCTTCTTGGCAAACCTCTCTTTTAGTCGTTTCCTGGCCTCTTCCGCCTGCTCAAACATCTTGCACTTATCATACACGCTGATGAGATTGTAATAGGCCAGCGGCTCGTCGGGATTGTGTTCCACCGCATTTTCCATGACCCGAATGGCCAAATCGCTCTTCTTATGATTGAGCGCGATTTCCATCAGCTTGAAGGCCGACTCCAGGTGCTTCGGGTCCAGCTCCAAAGTGCGAAGATAACACTGAATCCCCATGTCGATCGTGTTGTAATCGGATACCTGAGGATTATCCAGTTCAATATAGACCCCGGCGAGGTTGTACCATGCGATCGGATCGTCGGGTGTGATTTCTACGAGGCGTTCATAATACCCCTTCGCCTCCATGTACTGCTTCTTGTCCGCATAGAGTCTCCCCAGGTTGAAGAGCGCCAGCACGTCGTGGGGAAAGACTTCTAGCGCATGTCGGAACTGAGCCTCTGCCTCATCGGCCATGTTCTTGGTCGCATAAATCGTCCCCAGATTGGCATAATACATCGCCAGCGAACGATTCATTTCTGTGCGAAGGGATTCCGCCATCTCAATGGCCTTCTTGACCTCTGCCAATGCATCGTCGAGACGCCCTTTACTGAAATATAATTCCCCAAGCCGACAACGCGCCTGAAAATCATCCGGCTCACTGTCCAACAGCTTTTCAATCCCGGCGATTTCCTCATCCGGAGTGAGGGGCTGATCGGCAAGATCAACCCCGGTATCCCCTTGCGGGGGCAGAGAAGTAGGTGTGTCCATTATTTCACTCGTTCTGGGCGTTACGCCCGACCGGTCACCAATCCATCCGGTGCCGGCATCATTGGACCGGCACTCGTCGATACTGCTTCGGCCGTTGCTACTTTGGCCCGATCACAGGCCAGCAGCATCACCCCAAGCACCACCATCAACGTTAAGTTTGAAAACATCAACGCATAGCCGGCGATAAACATCAATCCGATTCCATAGCCGGCTAATCTTCCCATGGTCACGAGCTTCACGACCGTGTAGGACCAACAGAGTAATCCTCCGACATAGACGGCAAAGGGGAGATAGAACGTATAGCCCATTCCGAACTGAAAGATCCACCCGATGCCTTGCGAGGCCTGCCGAAACGCGGACGCGAATCCTGGATTAATGCGTTCCAACAGGTAATCAACCACAATGAGAGCCGTAAAGGTCACGCCCGTGACCGCCCAAAACCAGATCGCCCGGCTGCGCTGTTGCCGATTCCTCGTTCGTAGCGAGAGGCTCTGACTCTTGCCATAGGCCAGAAACGCACAGAAACTGGCTAGTATCATCAAGGCCTCGCCCATGCGATGCGATTCGTATACCAGCGGAGGCTGGACGATCGTCCCCATCAGGCTATAGCTCGTCGATACGATCTGATAATACAGCCATCCTGATATGCCTAAGAAATAGGTCACCGCCAACGCTCGTTGAAGCGGCTCGCGATGGGTCAGCACATAGTCCGACACAAATACGGCTAGCACCAGCAAGGTCAATCCGTTGTAGATGATGGCGCCCAGCATCCCCGGCTGCACCACCAGAAACCCAACGGTGAGTAACAATAAAATGGCGGTGCCGATGATCCCCAGTTTTACCAGCCGACTGTTGCCGGCCCCTCCCCATCGATTGACCATCGTGAGTGTCAGGGCTAAAAACAGCAACACCGCGACGATGTTGAGGAGCCAGGCCCCCACTTCGGTCAAGGTCGTAAATGTCGGCGTAATCCATGGATGAGTCGCGGCCATCTTACTGAGATGCATACCCAGACGCGACAACAAGCGATACAAGACGAGTTCGAGGAAGGACGCCAGAAGGACGAGCTTGATCGTATAGTCAAACAGCGGACCGAAGTCCGATACTTTCCCGATCACCCGTTCGCTCAGTGTCACCGACTTCATAGCTGAATCCATAGGAATGGGCATTATAGCCGCCGTCGAAAAAGAGGGTCAACGTGCGGCCATCGACGCCGGTTTCATTCCCGCTTTGGCCCGTGAGATGTAGAGTAACCCATCTGCCATGGCATAATTGAACGGCAGCTCGCACACCACCTCGCTGATTCTTCCGTACACATATTGATACAACCGCTCCGCCTCATCCAAAGTCATACCTTCTTGCACCTCGTAGAAAAACCCAAGACTCAGATCTTCCGCAGACGGTCGCATGATCCGACGGATGCCATAGCCCCCTGGATCACTCATGATCGGCGCTTCCTTTTCCAGGTCAAACAGACAGGGCTGGCACGAAAAGCCGTAGGACTCGTGCAGCCGCTTGTTTTCAACGATGAAGTTCATGGTCTCAAGCGCTTCTTCTTCTTTCTCCGTGGGGAACCCGACGATGATGTAACAATGCATGGCGATACCAAGGTCCACACAGTCATCCGCCACCCGCCGCACCCACTCCTGCTTGATCCCTTTCTTCATGAAATCCATGATCCGCTGGTTGAAGGATTCCAACCCAAATACGATCTTCAAACAACCGGCATCCCGCATGGAGGACAAGAGCTCACGTGAGAGATTTTTTTCGAAGCGCATCTCGCAGGTCCATTTAACGTCAACCTGCTTGTCGATCAGCTGCTGGCACAACCGCTTGGTCGGCGATAGAGCAAAACACTCATCGGTGAAAAAGAAGTGGCGAGCCCCGTACCGCTGCTTCAGCCACTGCAATTCCTCGACCGTACGGCTCGGGTCCTTTTGCCTGAAATTCTGGTGGTCCAGGGTCAACGCACAGAACGCACAATCCTTATAGTAACAACCGCGCGAAAACTGAACCGGGAGAACCGGTTCAGGCGAGAGGTAGAGATCCAGCGGGAAGCCATCATAATTCGGGGCCGGAAGCTGATTCACATTCTCAGAATAGAACGGCTGGTTGACCGTGATCTTGCCGTTCTGTCTATAGATCAGGTTGGGCACCTTACTGTAATCCTTCTTGCCGGCCAGCTGGTTGACCAGTTCCAACAAGGCTGTCTCACCCTCAAATACGACGATATCGTCGGTGAGCTCGAACAAGCTGGGGCACCGGCGGATGTTATCGACCAAACGGGTAAAGATGCTGCCGCCGATTGTCACATGGAGATCGGGCGCAGCCTCCTTGATGAGCCGACACAGCGTCAACCCAGGAATGATCTGGGACGTGGCTGTAATCGACACGCCGATCAAGTCTGGTCGATGATTGATAATCGATGGGAGGAACTTGTCTCGGAAAAGGCTGAGGTACGGATTCTGCGCTTCGTCCCGCACGACCCGCATCAAATCCTTCGAGGAATAGATCGAGTAATTCCCAAACTGATTATCGACGACGGTCAACCGGGTCGGGAAGTAGACGGAGGACACGACCTCCAGCCATTTGTCGATCATGAACAGACTGGCGCGATAGGCGTCGGGATCGTAAAACCCTTCGCTCCGTAGTGTCTCTTTGGCCAACTCAATCCGATCGACCAGATACGCAAACCGATCAAGCGAGTCCGTCACCTTCCCATAATGCTCACGACTGCCGGGCCCCGTCTCGCCGGTTTGGCTCCGTTCCAACTCGCGTTGCTTGGCCGTCAACTGTTGGTAGACCTCTGCCGCATAATCTCTCGTCAGAATAGTATCCAACAATTCGATGCCAAGATCACGCTGGGAGACATTGGAAATCCCACCTTGGTGGAGAAATCCTGTCAGAGACGGCAAGCTAAGATAGGGCTGAGAAGGATGCCAGGTCGGAGGAAAAAGCAACGAGACGTTCATGGCCTGTGATGTCCTTTTGCTCTTGAAAATCAGCGGCTTCGATTTCTTGATTTTTATACATTCCGCTCAGGGCGAAATGCAATCCTACCTGGATAGATCGATCGGATGGTACACATCGCCGCACAAAAAAAAGCCTCGGATCGTTCCCCCTTTCAGGGCATCAATCCGAGGCCTTCTTGAACGCCTATGGCGAGGCAGCTCAGAAGCTGCCTCGCCGAAACAGAGATTACAACTTCAGCGTAAACCAGGTCGACAATGACTTCATACCGTTTCGCTCGATGTTGGCGCCGTCCCACACTGCAAACGCAATGGGCACGGACATCCCCGACTTGAACTGCACATCGTTCGTGTCACCGGTTTCCAATGTCCGCTTCACGACTACCCGCCAGGTCGGTCCGGTATACCCACCACCCTTGACGGACCCTGATGGCTCCCAGACACCGTTTCCGAGCACATCCTGATGAGCTTGCGTCGTGAGGGTACTGAAGCCGTTGGCGCTCAAATCCTCAACCGAACTCACACGAAGCGTCGGGTCAGACATAATGTTGCCCGACCAGATGCCGGAGTTGAACGGCCCGAGGCTGCGGCCGATACGGTCAGGATAGGTCACGCCTCCCGCCGGCTCCTCAAAGTAAAAGTCCCAGAAAATGCCGGGATACTGATCGTCGACATCCCAGATTCCTGCACTGTCCTTGCCCAAGTCCTTCTGCCACTCAGCATTCCAGCGCCAGATGTTGGTGGTACCCCCAGATTGACCCATACACTGGAACGGCGGAGCTCCGGCCGTGTTCACCGGAAACATCAGCGCCACCTGATCGCGGAAATCTTGTGGCCCGATCGCCGTATCATTCTTCGTCTGATCCAGCCACTCCAACCGCAATCCCACTTCCTTGCCGTTGGTCATCGCTTTCACGAACACCGACTTCACCGAAATATTCGGGTGCATCGGGGTCGTGATCAGCTGACCGCTCAGAGGAATGATGACGCCCGGCACGCTCTCCCATACGGGATTGGCGCCGTCCATCGGAATTGCACCCTTAACCGTCTTGGCCGGTATCGTTACCGGCTGACTGACAGCGAGTGGTACTCGCCCCAACGTCAGCATCAGGCCGACAGTGAGGGCGGAGAGAAGAATAGCAAACACCAATTTCTTGTTGGTCGTCTGCGCTACCCTCATAGTATTACTCCCTCCTCGTGAATTATTTAGTAAAGATGACGTCTACTCTCGAAACCATACCGACATGTTCACATTTACTCACGCTGTTCCGGAAGGCCGCCCCTCTTCTTGATCCTTGTCCTTTTCTTTCACATCCATAAAGGACTGGGCTCCGACCTCGTTCAGCAACATGCTCAACTCATTCCCTTGGTCTTGCGCACCGCACTCATAGGTTTGACCTTCCGGCGAGCTGAACGTTGCGGGCCGATAATCGGTTTCTGTGTAGGGTTGAGGCGTCACGGCTAAGAACGCCGCCTCGAACTCCATCCAATCGGCTGTCATATCGGCCACCAACTTGAACAGGCCGGAGTCCGCCTTCTTGGCTAACATGCGGCAGAACAAGGGCACCCATCGACCGATATGATTCTTCAAGAATTTCTTTTGTGCCTCTACCACGATCTGGGTCTTTTCAGGCGCATCGTGACAGAGCGAGTACGACTCCTTGTAGGCCAGGAAATGCATGAACTCGAACTCCACACTGAGGTGGTCAAGCCGTTCATGAATGTCCTTCGAAAGTTCGACTCCAAACGCCTTGTAGAATCCGGAGATGTCACCCATGACATGAGACTGGGCGAACACGTGGTCGTTCCCGAACAGAGTTTCATAGGGCGGGCAATCGAGCGTAATCACGTTACTGAAGACGCGACGATGCTCTGACTGGAGATCGCTCAGTTGCCAATTAACACATTCCGAAGAAATCAGCCCCTCCACTAATTCCAACTGCTTCTTCAGGGCAACCAGCTTGTCCTTGGCAGATTGACTCCCATCGGCGCCAAGGGCAACGCTCAGCGCATCAAGAGCCGTCCGACCATCTTCGACAAACTCCCCGCACCGCAGATAGTCAAGAAATTCCTCGTCCTCTGGATAGAGGAGGCTCCAGGAGATCTGCAGATAGATCTTGCTGCGACTGAGTGCTCGCTCAACGTTCGGGGAATCCTTCAGTGTGGAAGGGGTCGGCAACGTGGCGGTGGCAGATGCAGAGACTCCGTGCATCGGCTGTTGACTCGTCATAGAAATGGCCTCCTGCCCATCATCACCTTAGTCTCCCAATCTCACATTCCAAGGTGTGACGGAAAACCCATGTATGTATATGAAATGGCCGGTATGAAGTCAAGGGAGAACTCTACCGGCCGCTACCTGATGATGCAATTGCGCTGATCCAATCATGATTGGAGCACCACCGACTCATAGAGCGCTCCTTTCCATTTGCCTAGCCGGGATCACACGAATCGCGACACGATCATTCACCGTCTTGCAAATCATCTCGCACATGCCGCACCCCACACAGCTCTCTGGAGAAACCAACAGGCGAAGCAGGGCAAGATCCAAGGTGAGGGCATTGGTTGGGCACTTCGAGACACAGGCATGACAACCCTGACCGGCCGTGCAAAATCGATGTGCCACCTCTGCTATTCCCATTCGAACCTGGTCACCCCCGCTGACCGGCAGGAGCGCGTCCGTTCGGCACGCCGAGATGCAGGGAAAATCTTCACATAATAGGCAGGGAGACTGGTCGGCGTAGAGGATGGGAGTACCATCAGCTGGATGCGCGGTAATGGCCCCAGGGGGACAGGCCGTAACACAATCATTACACGCCGTACAGCGGTCCACGAACAATCCCTCTGCCACAGCACCGGGAGGACGCAACCAATCTGGTCGAACCGAAGGCGCAGCAGCCTCCACAGGAGAAGCCTCCGCATGTTTGACGAGTTCCTGAGCAGCCCTGACGGTAGAGACGACGGAATCCTTCAGGAAATCTCGCCGACCATAGGAGGGATTAGATGCCATGGATTTCCTTAAGAGGAGGGTCAAAAATGTCGTCCGACAAGGCCGCAGGTAAGGCAAGAACCGCAGGCGTACATTCGGAGGTACATTGAGGATTCTTGCGAGCCGAGAACGCAGTCAGCGGCCTTTTTCACCCTCCTCACTACATCACGCCGTCAGCTCGCAATTTGTACACCTCCACACACCGGTCACAGGCTCCGAATTCGACATCCCACCCAGGGTGATTCTCCCGGATGAAGTCCAGCACGTAGGACTCCAACTTGGTTCCCATATCTTCGACCCACGAATAGGTCGGGAACCGGCAGAGGGGACAGGGAAACCCCGGCATGAGCATGATTTTATTCTGAGTTTCCGGCACCTCGCCGCCTTCTACATCCACGGCCCGGTCCATCACGCGAAGGATGTCGGCGGCCATTTCGATCAACTCTGAGTGGGAGAAGTAGGAGGTTTGCCAGAGCCCCTCGAACACCGACTTCAGTTGAGGAGGCGGAATCTTTCGGTACCAGGACCGAAACTCCTTGAATCGATCCTCCTTGCTCAACATCGGTTCCTTGCCCGCCGTAACGAGCCGGCTATCCACGCTCAAACTCCAGAGCACACGATAGCGCTGAAGGATCAGGGTCTCTTCCCCAGGATTCAGTCCCACCTTGGTGTCGGGGTCGTAACCGAACGACGGGTCAATCATGTCGGAAATATGCATCAACTCATGCCGGCAGTACCGAGTGAGCGCCGGATCATAGAATCGACGGGGAATCAGCTTGATTCCGACCCCTTTCATCCCCTTTTCTTCAAACTCTTTCGCCAGGTCTCGTTCGACTGAGCCCCATTTTCTGAGAATATCGACACCTTCCTGATCTTCTTTTAAGACCCCTTTGACCAAGACGATGCCGATCTTCTCCCTCAGCAGCGGGTGCTCATTGAAGGAATCACGAACAATATCTGAAAACCCCCAGATACCGAAAAGGTACTGGTACAGCTTCTTGAACTCTGCCTCCCGATCTTCGAGGATGAACTTCTCATAGATCGGATCAGCATACTCGTGGAATTCCTTGTAGTAAGTCGGATCCCCTTCTCGTTCCGTCTTTTCCACGAACGAATCGATCACTTCCTGAAGCAACGCTGGTTGGAATCTAATTTCCATTGAAATACTCTCAGTCACATGAAAGAGGCCATTACCGTACTACCCGCCGAACCGTTCGGGTATAAAGCAAATCTCCGGTTTGAGACTTCGGTGACGTCTGCTGAACACCCTCGGCATCGACCTAGAGTCTGCCGTCCACACGGACAAACCCGTCGAAGAGTTGACTTGATCGTGAAGCATCTCTTACGATCCAAACGGTCGGATGAATTATACTGGCCGGATTGTTGACCAATCAAGGACCAGACAGCTTAAGGGAACACACGACCTATGCTCGATCCAACAATGACTCCTCTTCTCGCACCAGGTTCCGCTGACATGCCATCCACATTAACCTCACCCATCGATTTCCTGGAATACTGGGGAACTGACTGTCGTGAGCTGAACACCTTCCGTGGTCATTCGCATGGAGTGTGGGCGGTTGCCTTTTCCCCAGATGGAACCATGCTTGCGAGCGGGGGCGCCGAACGCCTCGTCCGTATGTGGGATATTGAAACCGGTCGGCTGCTCCGTTCCCTTCGCGGCCATACCAACGATATCCGAGCCATTGTCTTTACTCCAGACGGGCAAACCCTCGCAACCGGCAGCGAGGACCGTACCATCCGACTGTGGAACGGCAAGACCGGCGAACCGGTGAAGCTCCTCTTCACCCGGTACGACCATAACGTCTGTAGCCTGTCTCTCTCCCCGGATGGCCTTATGCTGGCCCGTGGGAGCCATAACAAGGACATCAAGATTTGGGAAGTCACCACCGGCACCGAGCTCATGACCCTTCTGGGCAAAGACGAATACGATCACCATTGGTCGGTGTGTGTTGCGTTCTCACCCGACGGCATCCATCTCGCCAGCGGAACCGACATCGGGAAAATTAAAGTATGGGAAGTCCTCCCAAGCGGCGAGGAAAAGGTTCTCCACGATGGTCATTGGCGAAAAGACGAAGTGGATTCAACCGAGACCCGTGGCTATTTTGTTGAAGATGACGGCGGATTCCAGAAGCCGATGGACTACTGGATCGGGGCCATGACCTTCACCCCAGATGCAAAACTCCTGATCACCGGTAGCCGAGACACCACCATCAAGCTCTTTGAGATGCCGACGGTGGTCGAGAAGAAAGCGTTGACCGGCCACAAGGGCTGGGTCCGTAGTCTCGCCGTCTCTCCGGACGGAAAAGTTTTGGTCAGCGCGAGCGACGACCAAACCATCAAGTTTTGGGATCTGTCCACCGGTCGAAACTTCCGAACCCTTAAAGGCCACAGTGGACCGGTTCGAGGGTTGGCCTTTTCTCCCGACGGCAAGCGCCTCGCCAGTGCCTCCTGGGATCGGACGGTGAAGTTGTGGGAAGGGGGAGAGAAAAAGGAAGAGTAGTCAGAGGCGACTGGCCACACCGGCAGTAGACGATCCGTTGAGCTCTGTAAAGTCAGATGATACAAGAGGAAGGTAGGATTCGACGTATTGCCTGACGAATCGCTCTGGCAACCTCAACAGCCCGAAGTGCCTCTGCTCGTTCAACCGGCTCCCACACTCCAGGATATCACCCCTCAATCGAATAGGGATTTAGTTCTTCCAATGAGCGTGCGTTGAAGCCTACCAGCAGGCCGTCCGGCAACAGCGCATAAAGTTCAGTCAGATCATGAATCTTCGGTGGGTCGATGTGCCGGGAAACCAGGAGCGCTTTGAGGTATTTCTCCGCGCATTGTTGTGCATGAAAACCAACGGTATCCCACGGGATCTCCCTCGCCGCGAGATTATTTTCGATATTGAGCAAGTCATGTTCGGCCTTGATAACCCAGGCCCGGACAAGATCCTCATCCTTAAGCCGCACGGTCATGCAGGATCTTTCCCTCTTGCCACGCGGTCCTTATCACAGTCCCTGGCGCATCGCGGTAAGCTTCAAATTCTTCAGGAGTCACGACAATGACATCTTTCGGAACGCCCATACCGGCTAACAATCCATGGATCTCAACCGCTCGCCTTCGCTTAGAACCGTGTGGCTGCATTACGACAAGCAAATCGACATCGCTATGCGGACCAGCCGTTCCACGGGCATGTGATCCAAAGAGAATGATGCGCTCGGGATGGAACCGCTCGACAATACGTCGGACCATCTCGGCGATGGTAACTTGAACTGCGCTTATGTCCCTTGCTGGTTGCATCATCTTGTTTGCGAACTCCCCATCCTGAGAATACGCTTTTAGGCGGCAGAAATCATCCGCGAGGAGACTTTTCGCCTCAGCCTCTGGCGAGTCCGCGGGCCAGAATTTCACGAACCGCAGTGAAAGGTCTATCGGGGGTGTCCGAGGTGGTCTGGCCTTTTCCCCAGACGGCAAACGCCTCGCCCGCGCTTCCTGAGATCGGACCGCGAAGTTATGGGAAGGAGGAGCGAAACAAAGCGAGTAACTTAGCCACCTGATCATCTCACTTCGGCGCGATTTCGTAGACCAGCGTCACGGTGGCTTCGATCTTCAGTTCCCCCGACGAAATCGGCACATCACCGGCGCTGGCCTCCATGGCCATGCGTGCCATAGGCATAGGAGGTCGAATCATCTGGCCTCCTTCCGTCACCGAGAGAATCCGCGCGAGCGTTACATGAAGTGTTTCGCTCAGCACCGATGCTTTCTCACGTGCCTTGGTCGCTGCCTGCTTCAATGCGCCGAGCCGTACTGATTGCTCCTCGCGTAACCCCCAGTGCAACCCCTGAAAACTGTTCGCCCCGGCCTTTAGGACGTCTTCGATGACGATGCCAACTTTATCAAGGCTACGGATTTCGACGCTCACCATGTTGCTCACGACATAGCCGATGATTTCCGGAGAAGTTGGCGATGCCTCAGTCGGACGGTTCGGCAGCGGTCGATATTGCGGAGAGACTGTGAATGACGAGGTTTGGATTCGCTCTTTGTCGATCTGTAAATCCCTCAAGCGCTCCATGACTTTGCTCATGATCGCACTGTTTCGCTTTTGCGCTTCGGCGAGGGACTTACTGGCGGTCTCCAAGCCGAACGTCGCGAAGGCCATATCCGGTGCATGCTGAACAATCCCCGTTTCGCTCACGGTGAGCGTTGGTGTCGCGGGAGTTGTCTCATCATGGGCCAACGTTACGACCGGAAACGCCAACAGAATCAACAGCCAAAGACTCCGCATGGCCCGCCTCCTTTGTTTTCAATGGCACCTACCCTTCCCACAGCTCCACACCAGAAAACTCAGCATAGTCCTGCGACAGCAATGACGCAAGAACTGCCCCCTCATCGGCACTTGACCCAGCTAAAGACATGCGGCATCCTCTCACTCGATCACGCAGCAAGAGGCTCTCTCATGGCCATGACTTCAGCCATGCTCCCGATTGGAACCACAGCACCGCCGTTCGATTTACTGGACGTCGTAACTGGGCAACGCTACTCGCTTGACTCGTTTGCGACAAGGACAGGGCTACTCGTCATGTTTATCTGCCGGCACTGTCCCTATGTCGTACACGTGGAGCAGGAACTTGCCCGACTCGGACATGATTATCAGGAGACAAATTTGGGGATCATCGCGATCAGCAGTAATGATGCCAAGAACTATCCCGATGATGCCCCGCCGAAATTAAAAGAAATGGCCGTACGTCTGGGTTTTACGTTCCCGTTCTGTCACGACGAGACGCAGGAGGTCGCGAAGGCCTATCGCGCGGCCTGCACCCCAGAGTTCTATCTTTTTGATCAAGATCGTCATCTGGCCTACCATGGACAGCTCGATGACAGCCGCCCCGGTAACCACAAGCCGATCACAGGTCGCGATCTCCGTACAGCCATTCAAGCCGTGCTCAGTGGTAAGCCTATCGAGGGCAATCAGAGACCCAGCATAGGCTGCAGTATCAAGTGGAAGCCGGGCCATGCTCCGCCTTATGCGTGAGAGGCTATTGAAGAAAACCCCTCCCAGTCGCACTCAACTCCTGAAAATCTATTCAACGCCGCCCCAAACCTTGTCAGGAAACGTCTATCCAGCTGGTATCAATACGGTCCGCCAATACGACCCGCGCATGAGCTGCTAAGGAATCTAAGAATTCCAGACAGTTACCAAAATCCTGCCCTGCAGATTAGGAATAGCACGAGCATTTTCATTCCACATCTTCTGTGGATAGCCCTGTGCACAAAGTGCAGAATTCACTAAAAGACGGTGCAAATGGCGTACATATTTATCAAAGTGCCTATTTTTTAGGCATCCGCCTTATTGCAATACCACCACAACTAATAGTGGCAACAGCCTGAGTTCATTGCGTTATTGCATATTCCTAGAAATAAAGCTTGACACAATCTAGACACACCGCCCTAATCCTGGCGCTCGTGTCATCTATCTCACGGTTATCCACAGGTTCAACACATTTCTGGGGATGACGGCTCCTGGCAACAGGAGCGAGGTTTCGTTTCTGTCAAGGGGAATGAGCAAGAAAGAGGGCTTCAAAATACGCTAAAGAGGACCTAG
>WBZS01001666.1_pt1 | contig 16620 bp, 16 predicted proteins | sample 5204201 | NCBI WGS metagenome assembly WBZS01 (sample SAMN12344357, study PRJNA552823) | activated sludge metagenome | biome: Activated sludge suspended growth; feature: Nitrification reactor; material: Wastewater; isolation source: activated sludge from nitrification reactor of wastewater...
CTACGTCCCGGCCGCGCTGGCGAATGACGAGAGCGCCGGCCTGTTCGAGATCGAGATCCTCGGCCAGCGCCGCCCGGCACGTATCAACATCGAACCGCTGTTCGACCCGACCGGCGAGCGCATGCGCGGATGAAATGGCAGTTGCCTCGGCCGTACTTGTCGATATGCTGAAATAAAGGCAGGGGGAGTCATGCGTTCCGCGATCACCGCTGTGGCCACGGCCACCGCACTATTGTCTGCTTGTTCGTTCGCCTCCGCCGACAGCCTTGGCTGGAGCGGCTTCTATGTCGGCCTCGAAACCGGTGTCGCCCAGAACGTCACCACGCTGACCGGAACCTTTCCTGGCCCGTTTACCGAGAAGCAGTCCGACACCGGCGCGCTTTTCGGCGCTTTCGCCGGTTACGACCATCAGGTCAGCAACTGGGTGTTCGGTGGCCTGGTCGATGCCGACTATGTCGGAACCAACGATCTTGTGTTCGGCGGCAAGGTCGGCACCCATTATGATCTGGATTGGGTTGCGACCGCCCGGGTCCGCGCCGGCTTCCTGCCAAGCGAAAAGCTCCTCCTGTACGGAACGGGCGGCGTTGCCCTGGCAGGCGCGCAGTCGACATTCATGTTCATCCCACTTGATTCTCCACGCGTGGGATATGTCGTTGGTGCCGGCGCCGAATACCGGGTCAATGCCAATTGGTCGCTGAAGGGCGAATTCCTCCATTACGATTTCGGCGACGCGGCTCCGGCGGGCAACGGCATCTACACGTTGCGGCCGACGCTCAATTCCGGAAAGATCGGCATCACCTATCGGTTCTAGACCCTAGGTTGGCGAACGCTTCTGCCGGAGGACATCGAGCGATACGCCTCCGGAACTCTGCCAGGCCTCGAACTCGTCCCGCGTGACACCGAAAACCAATTGGTCCAGCCGTTCGCCGGTGCGCGAATCGCGGCGATGGGCCTTCAATACGCCTTCCTTGCGATAGCCAAATCGCTCGCACAGCCGGACGGCCGCGCGGTTGCGCGCCAGCGGCTCGATCGTCACCTTTTCGATATTGCGCCTGGTGAACAGGTAGGGGACCAGAAGGTTGGCGACCGAGACGGCGACGAGACCTGTGCGCGCCGCCTTCTCCCCGATGAGCACATGGAACGATGCAAGCCTGTGCCGTGGATCGATGTCGAACATGACGAGGCCGACGGCCTTGCGCGAATCCGCGAGGCGGATGACGGCGAGGTTGCGCCGGACATTGTCGAACCCGGCGATGTAGCGGCGGAATTCGTCGGGACTCGGCGTGCCGGCGGTGACATTCAGGCCGTCCGCCGCGGCCGGATCGGCCAGCCATTCGGCCATTCGCGGGCTGGCATCCGAGGGCGTTGCCGTTTCGAGAACCACCAGCGAATCGGCAAGACGCATCCTGACCGGCATCGGCGGCAGGGCCGTGGCGCGGATCGGAACGGAACCGCGACGTTCGGGCATTTTCGGCAAGGTGACTTTCCCTCCTGCAAAACGGTGAACGTTGTCGCCCGTCGCTTTACCGGTCCTGCGTGACGCGATTGACGCTTACCAACGCTGCGCCTTTGCGACAATCTCGCAGCGACCGCGATCGGGGCCACCGCCATGAAAATCGTCCGGCTCGAGACGTTCTCGAATGAATTCGTCGGCTTCGTGCGCGTCACGACCGATACGGGCGATACCGGCTGGGGCCAGGTATCGACCTACAATGCCGACATCACGACGACGATTTTCCACCGGCAGGTTGCCGTCCACGCGCTCGGCACGGACGCTTACGACATCGCCGGCCTCGTCGACCGCATCGCCGAAAAGGAGCACAAATACCCCGGCTCCTATCTGTGGCGAGCCATTGCCGGCCTCGACACCGCTCTCTGGGACCTGCGCGGAAGGCTGGAAGGAAAGCCCGTTGTCGAGTTCATCGGCGGCACGCCGAAGAAGTTGCGCGCCTACGCCTCCTCAATGAAGCGCGACATCACGCCGGACGATGAAGCAGATCGTCTGGTGCGGCTGCGCGATGCGCACGGCTTTGACGCCTTCAAGTTCCGTGTCGCCGCCGAATGCGGTCGCGACGTCGATGAGTGGCCTGGCCGCACCGAGGCGATCGTGCCGACCGTCTGCCGTGCCTTGGGTGACAGCGTCGCCAAGCTCGTCGACGCCAATTCGGGCTTTTCGCCGAAGCGCGCCATCGAGGTCGGTCGCATGCTGGAGGCGGAGGGCGTCTCCCACTTCGAGGAACCTTGTCCCTACTGGGAGATGGAACAGACAAAGGAAGTCGCCGATGCCCTTTCATTGGACGTCACCGGCGGCGAGCAGGATTGCGACATGGCGCTGTGGAAGAAGATGATCGACATGCGCGTCGTCGACATTGTCCAGCCCGACGTCATGTATATGGGCGGGCTGACGCGCACCTTGCGCGTCTGCGAGATGGCCGCCAGGGCAGGCCTGCCGATCACGCCGCATTCGGCCAACCTGTCGCTGGTGACGATCTGCACGATGCATCTCCTCGGCGCCATTCCCAATGCCGGCAAATACCTCGAATTCTCCATCGAGGGCCCCGACTACTATCCCTGGCAGGAGGGCCTGTTCCTCGGCGATCCCTTCCGCATCGCAGATGGCAAGGCAACCATCCCGGATGCACCCGGCTGGGGCGTCGAGATCAGTCCCGCCTGGCTGGACCGGGCAACCCACCAGCTTTCCGAACAGGACTGACGTCATGGCCAACAATCCCGGCAATTTCGGTTCGCACCGCCCCCGCAAGATCGCGCCCTTTGAGCCCGGCGCCATGCCCTGGACCCCGGAGGAATTCGCCCGCCTGACCGACGAGGCACGCGCCAAGGCCGCCGCGCTCAATTTCCACGCCATCGGCTATGGCGAGATCGCCACGCGCGAATGGAAGGCGGCCGGCATTCCCGATCCGAACCTTACAGCCATGCGCGCGCGCCGCCTGCTGCGCATCCGCGCCGAACTGAAGAAGCGCGACTGCGCCGGCATCCTGCTCTACGATCCGCTGAATATCCGGTACGCCGCCGACCACACCAACATGCAGCTTTGGACGGCGCATGACGCCTCGCGCTATCTGTTCATGGCGACCGAGGGGCCGCTTGTCCTGTTCGAATTCCAGAACTGCTTCCACCTTTCCGACCACACCGGCGTCATCGACGAGGTACGCCCGGCGAAAAGCTGGATCTACATGTACGCCGCCGACAACATCGAGGCCGCGGCGAAGGACTGGGCCGCCGAGATCGCCGACCTCGTGCGCATTCATGGCGGCGGCAATCGTCGCCTCGCCGTCGATCATCTCGACGCCGAGGGCGTGTCGGCGCTGGCCGAGGCCGGACTGGTCATCAGGAACGGCGAAAGCGTCATGGAGCAGGCCCGCCTCATCAAGGGGCCGGACGAACTGATCTGCATGCGCCGCGCCGTCCATTCCTGCGAGGCGGCCATGCACGAGATGGAAGACGCCATGAGGCCCGGCATGACCGAGAACGACATCTGGGCGATGCTTCACGCCGGCAATATCGTGCGCGGCGGCGAATGGATCGAGACACGCCTGCTCGCCTCGGGCCCGCGCACCAATCCGTGGTTCCAGGAGAGTTCCGCCCGGGTGGTCGAGGCCGGCGACCTCGTCGCCTTCGATACCGACCTCATCGGCCCCTATGGCTATTGCTGCGATATCTCGCGCACCTGGCTTGCCGGCGATGGCAAGCCGACCAACGAGCAGCGCGACCTCTACCGCATCGCCGCCGAGCAGATCGACCATAACCGCGACCTGCTGAAACCCGGCATCACGCTGCAGGAACTGTCCCTGAAGGCGAAGGCACCACCGCCCGATTGCCGGCCGAACCGCTACGGCGTGCTCTATCACGGGGTCGGCCTGTGCGACGAATACCCCTCCGTCTTCCATCCCGAGGATATCGGCAAGCACCCCTTCGATGAAGTGCTGGCGCCGGGCATGGTGCTGTGCGTGGAAAGCTATATCGGCCGCCTCGCGGGTCACGAGGGCGTCAAGCTCGAGGAACAGGTGCTCATCACCGAGACTGGCTGGGAGCAACTATCGAAATACCCGCTCGACGAGCGGCTGATGGGGTGAGGCGGCCGGAAGACCGGCCGCCTCACCGTTTCAACTCACCCCTTGCCGTTACCCTCGCCCTTCTTCATCTCCGGATGCAGCGTCGACCCGAGGATGTGCGACGCCGTGCCGATCACCTGGCTCGAATGGCCGACAATCAGCGGATCGGGCCCGCGCACGATGTGCTGGTTCTTGTTGGGATAGGGCAGCGTCGACAGGAAGTGCTGCATGGCATTGAGGCGCGCGCGCTTCTTGTCGTCCGACTTCACCACCGTCCACGGCGCGTCGGCGGTGTCGGTGTAGAAGAACATCGCCTCCTTCGCTTCTGTGTAGTCGTCCCACTTGTCGAGCGAGGCGCGGTCGATCGGCGACAGCTTCCAGTGCTTCAGCGGATCCTTCTCGCGCTGGGCGAAGCGGCGGCGCTGCTCTTCGCGCGTGACCGAGAACCAGAACTTGAACAGCAGGATGCCCGAACGCACCAGCATGCGCTCCATCTCGGGCGCCTGGCGCATGAATTCGAGGTAGTCATTGGGCGAGCAGAAGCCCATGACACGCTCGACGCCGGCGCGGTTGTACCAGGAGCGGTCGAACATGACGATCTCGCCGCCCGCCGGCAGATGCTGGATGTAGCGCTGGAAGTACCACTGCGTGGCTTCGCGCTCAGTCGGCTTTTCGAGCGCCACCACGCGCGCGCCGCGCGGATTGAGATGCTCCATGAAGCGCTTGATGGTGCCGCCCTTGCCGGCCGCGTCGCGTCCCTCGAACAGGATGACGATGCGCTGCTTGGTGACCTTGACCCACTCCTGCACCTTCAGCAACTCGACCTGCAATTCGGCCTTGTGGGCCTCGTACACCGAGGCGCGCATGCGTTCCTGGTAGGGATATTCGCCGGTCTCGAACGCATGGCGGATGGCGTCGGGATCGTGCCGCCTGGCGGCCAGTTCATGCAGCTTGGCGCCGGCCGCCGCCGTTTTCGGCTTCTTCGGACCGGTGGCGGTCTTGCCTGCGGCGGTCTTTTTCTTCGGCGCGGGTTTTTTTGCGGCTATCGTTTCCGCCGCCGGTTTCTCGGCCGCCGGGGCCATCGGTTCGGCGGCGCTTTGCTGCGGTGCGGGCGTGCTTGTTTGCTCGTCGTTCATGTCCGGTGCTCTCCCTCTGCGGTTGAGGTTCGCCGTTACCATGACCGAAACGTTCGCGCCTTGAAACAGATCAAAGTTTCTTTAGCGGAGAATCTTTCGCAGTGATGAACGGAAGCCCCGTGCGGGGAGCCGTCCAGCCGATGACCGCGAGTGCCGCCGCCGCCGGTTCGAAGCGCCGGCAATAGGCCCAGGTCCGGCAGTCGATGGCGGCGACGTCGGCCTGGCCTTCGGCCACCGCCTTTACCGAAGCGCGATGCGCGTGCGTCTCGACCATCGCCGACCAGAACGAAGGGAAAGCGTCTTCTTCCGCGATGAGTCCGGACTTGGCGAGATCGCGCGCCGGCGCGAGGTACCCGGACATCGAATGCCGCTCGTTGTAGGCAAAGCGCAGGCCACCCGCATCGGCGATGCTTCCAAGCTCCTCCCCTTTCCGCATCACGATCGCCGAACGGTAGAACTCCCCCTCGCCGCCCTCGAACGCGGAGTAGTCCGGCTGACCGACGACGCGCACTTGGGGCCCAAGTCCGGTTGTCTCCATCGGGCCCCAGCAGGTTTGCGAGAAGAGCAGTCTCGGGTGCCGCCACAGCGTGGCGACGTCGAGTTCGTCGGGCGGCAGCGTCGCCGGATCGGGCGCGATGAGCATTCCCGCCGCATCGCGGATGCCGCCCGGAACGGCGGGCATGTCGGCGTTGCGTCGCGTCAAATCCCGCGGAACGGCGATGCCGCGGGCACGCAGGCGGTCGCGCAACGCGGCCCATTCGGCATCGACCTCGGCGCGGCGCTCCGGCCAGTCATACATCGGCAAGGCGGCAATGAATTCGGACAGCGCAATCGTTCCCTTCGGTCGGCCGCCGATCCTATCGGCCGGAACGGCGATGGCAATCGCGGGCGGATGGCAGCGTGCCTGTTATTCGGTGTCACGCCGCCAGGCCGGATGCACCACCGGTTCCTTTGGAGTCAGCAGCCAGCGGCGCACCAGCGCGGTATAGTTCGGGAAGACATAGCCGCCATTGCGCGCGATCCAGTCGGAACGCCGTTCGCGGTAGAGTCGCGGCAGGTCGTACCACGGCGCGCCGGGCAGCGTGTGATGCACGATGTGGAGGTTGTTGTAGAGGAAGAACAGCGCCAGCGGCGAGCGTTCGACGACGATGGTGCGTCCGCCCGGCGCCTCGGCCCACTGGTGTTCGGCGAAGGTCCGGATAGCGATGATCGACTGCCCGAGCCAGGCCGGCACGAGGATGTAGAGCCACAACGGCACGTCGAAGAACAGCACGATCACGGCGACGACGAGCGCCAGCCCGGCGGCGTGCCTCACCCAAGCATCGATGATCTCATGGTCGCCTGCCAGCAACGCCTTCCCATCGGCGAGGAGCAGCCCGACCGTGCCGAGCAGCGGATTGAGGACCATGCGGCCGAGCAGCGTGTTGTTGACCCTCAGCACGCTCTTGAACCAGTCGGGCAGCCGCGCGTGCGGGGAAGCGTCGCGGTAGTAGCTTTCCGGATCGTCGTAGGGGTCGGTCAGGCGCTCGTCGGAATGATGCGCCATGTGCATCGCCTTGTAACGACGGTACGGCCAGACAAGGCCGAGTGGCGCCGACATGATCAGTTCGTTGAGCGCCGCGTTGCGGGTCGGGTGCCCGTGGATCGCCTCGTGGATCAGCGACGAATGCATGGCGACGGCGAAGCCGAGGACGACCAGCGCCAGGATCGGCGCATGCGGGTAAAGCCAGGATCCCGCGGCGAACCAGACCGCATAGGTCGCCGCCATCAGCGCAATGGTCGGCCATTCGATGTCGGCAACCTTGACCGGTGTCCCCAAGCCCTTCGAATCCATGCGCTTTCCCCGCCATTCACGAACCCGTGATGGCATGGGTTGTCAGCAGCAGCAACGCGGCATTGCACACGAAACGATGATAATGTGCTACAAAATCACTGAATGTTTTGAATTGTGCGCAGCAGAGACCTGATCATGGACAAGCGCGATCTCTCCGCCCTCTTCCGCCAACGCCTCGCCCGCCTCGTCGCGCGATCCGGGCAGACGCAATCCGCCTTCGCCGACGGGGTGCACATCGACCGGTCCGCCCTGTCGCAATTACTTTCGGGAACGGCCGTCCGTCTGCCCCGTGCCGAAACCCTGCTCGCCATCGCCGAGCGCCACGGCGTCTCGCTCGACTGGCTGCTCGGCCTGTCGCAGGACGAGGGCCTGGCCGGCGAGCTGCGCGAATCGATGGAGATCGAGGAGGCGCCGGAAGGAACCGACCAGCCGCTACTTGCCCGCTGGCATGCCGAGGCCGCCGGTACCAAGATCCGCTACGTGCCCGCACGCATTCCCGACCTGCTGCGCACGGAGGCGGTGATTGCCTGGGAAACGTCCCGCCAGGCGCGCGCCGCCGGCACCGAGATCGACGCCGCGCAATACCGTCTCGACTATTCGCGCCGGCCGGAAACCGACATGGAAGTCGCCATGCCCTGCGAGACGCTGGAAACCTTTGCCGCCGGCGCCGGCGTTTGGAAGGGCCTGTCGCGCGCCGCGCGGCGCGAACAGATCGACTACATGGCCGACCACGTGGCCGATCTCTACCCGACCTTCCGCCTTTTCCTGTTCGACGGCCGCTCGCGCTATTCCGTGCCCTACACCGTTTTCGGCCAGATCCGCGTCGCGATCTTCGCCGGCGACATGTACCTCGTGCTCAACGCGGTGGAGGCGGTGCGCACCTTCACCCGCCATTTCGACGGTCTGATCCGCGCCGCGACTGTCCATCCGCACGAGGCGGCAAAGTGGATTCGTGCGCTCTCGGTCGATTGACCGGACATAAAGACTTCCTTATATCATTATTTGACCCGTATCGGAGCACGCGCCATGACCAATCCGCTCGCCGCCCTCATCGCCGAAAAGGGCGTCCTCCTCGCCGATGGCGCCACCGGTACCAACCTGTTCGCCGAGGGCCTTGTCGCCGGCGAGGCGCCGGAAGTCTGGAACCTTGAAAAGCCGGAGAAGATCGCCGCCCACCACCGCCAGTTCGTCGAGGCGGGCGCCGACATCATCCTGACCAACACCTTTGGCGGCACGCGCCATCGCCTCAAGCTGCACGGCCTCGATTCGCGGGTGCGCGAGGTCAACCGCCGCGCCGCCGAGATCGCCCGCGAGGTGGCGGACAAGGCCGGCCGCACGGTCATCGTCGCCGGATCGGTCGGGCCGACTGGCGAACTCTTCGCGCCGCTCGGCGCGCTGACCCATGACGACGCGGTCGACGCCTTCGCCGAACAGATGGAGGGCTTGAAGGAGGGCGGTGCCGAGATCGCATGGATCGAGACCATGTCGGCGCCGGAGGAAATCCGCGCCGCCGCCGAGGCCGCCATCCGCGTCGGCATGCCCTATGTCTGCACCGCTTCCTTCGACACCGCCGGGCGCACCATGATGGGCCTGGCACCGAAGGACATGCCGCACGTCGCCGACGGACTTTCGCCTGCTCCCATCGCCGTCGGCGCCAATTGCGGCGTCGGCGCCTCCGACATTCTCGTTTCCGCGCTCGACATGACGGCTGCCGAGCCCGATGCGACCATCGTGGTCAAGGGCAATTGCGGCATCCCCGAATATCGCGGCGCCGAGATCCATTACTCCGGTACGCCGGAACTGATGGCCGAATACACCCGCCTCGCCATGGACGCCGGCGCAAGGATCATCGGCGGCTGCTGCGGCACCTCCTACGGTCACCTCGCCGCCATGCGCCATGCGCTCGACGCGCACCGCAAGGCGCAGCGCCCGACGGTCGAGGAGATCGTCGACAAGATCGGCCCGCTCAGGAACAAGACGGCCGCCGAAAGCGGCGGCGAGCGCCGCGAACGGCGTGGAAGAAGGGGCTGAGCGCCTATTTGCGCCTGACCGGTGGCTTGGTCTTCATCTTGAAAAGGCCGACGGCGACCGAATAGCCGAACAGCGCGCCAAAACCCATCTGCGTCATCACGCCGAGCAGGTCAGTCGTCTGCCATTCCTGGATCGCCTTGCCATCGCGCATCTGGCGGATCAGCGTTCCGCGCACCTCGATGTCCTTTTTCGTGGCCGGCGCACCCATGAACTTGCCGACGTTCTTCGCCCGCGAAATGAAATTGATGGTGACGAATTCGCCGTCGACCAGCGTGTGCAGGAATTCCATCCTCATGCCGGCAAAGGCGTCCTTCATGTCCTGCATGAAGCCGATGTATTCGTCGCGGGAAAAATGCAGCCCGTCGCCGGTATAGGTGAAGCCCGGCGCGAGCAGGCTGTCGAGTTTGGCCCAATCGTCGTTCTGGATGGACAGGGAAACGGCGAGCGCGGCCTGTTTCGTGCGCTCTTTCTGGTCGAGTGCCGGGGTATCCATGGCGATCTCCTCAATTCGACCGGACAATCCGGCCGCGCTGTGCTAGACCAACGCTATGGAAATGAACAGAACGCACAAAAAAGTGAGTGCCCTGACCATGGACGCAGCGGTCGCCCCGCCAACCTACCTGATCGCCGGAGGCAGGTATTTCTGCCCGGTGCAATTGACCGTCGAGACGCTTTCGGGCCGCTGGAAGCCGATGATCCTCTGGCACCTCGTGCTGCACCCCTCGATGCGCTATTCGGCGCTGAAGCGTTCGCTCGTCACCGTCACCCACAAGATGCTGGCCCAGTCGCTTCGCGAACTGGAAGCCGACGGGCTGATCGTGCGAACGGTTCACAATGTCGTGCCGCCGCAGGTCGACTACGCATTGTCGGCAAAAGGCGAGGAATTGCGGCCGTTGTTCCATGCCATGAAGGCTTTCGGCGAAACCTATCGGGAAACGGCATCCTGAAACATCCGACGGCTTGCCTACTGTCTGCCCTTGCGAGACAATTGCTGACGAAAAATTCCGTTTCGCAGCATGCGTCCCTTCCCGCTGTCCATCGCCAATCCCGCCGGACACGTCGCTGAACTCCCGGCATCGGCCGACCTCGTCGTCATCGGCGGAGGCGTCGTCGGCGTCGCCACGGCCTTATTCGCCCGCCGTAACGGCCTCACTGTTGTCCTCGTCGAAAAAGGCCGCGTCGCCGCCGAACAATCCTCGCGCAACTGGGGCTGGATCCGTGCCCAGGGCCGCGACCCGGCCGAACTGCCGATCATGCTGGAGGCGCGAAAGCTCTGGCGGGAGCTTGCCGCGCAGGCGGGCGAGGACATCGGCCTGGCGCAAACCGGCGTGCTCTACCTCGCCGAGTCGCAGAAAGAGCTCTCCGGCTACGAAGCCTGGCTCGAGATCGCCCGTGCCCACGGCCTCGATACGCGCCTTCTGTCTTCGACCGAAGCCGCCGCTTTGTTGCCGCAGGCGGGAAAACGCTGGCCCGGAGCGCTGTGGACGGCCTCGGACATGCGCGCCGAACCCTGGCTTGCCGTGCCGGCGCTCGCCCGCCTCGCCGCCCGCGAAGGGGTCGTCATCCGCGAGAACTGCGCCGCGCGCGGCCTCGACATCGAGGCTGGCCGGGTCGCCGGCGTCGTCACCGAGGCCGGCCGCATCCGCGCCCGTAGCGTCGTGCTCGCCGGCGGCGCCTGGTCGGCGCTGTTCCTGCGCCGCCACGGTATCGCCGTCCCGCAGCTTGCGGTTCGCTCCACTGCCGTGCGCGCCGAGGCGACGGCTCACTTTGCCGGCCAGGCCGTCGACGGCGACCTCGGGTGGCGCCCGCGCGCCGACGGCGGCCTGACTCTGGCGCTCGGCTCGGCCCATGATTTCTTCATCGGCCCGGACGCCTTCCGCCAGTTTTTCGCCTGGTTGCCGACAGCGAAGGCGACCTTCGCCAACACGCGCTTCGGCGTGGCCGCGCCGTCGGGCTACCCGGACGCCTGGACCACGCCACGCCGCTGGAATGATGACGCGCCGTCGCCGTTCGAGGCCATGCGCGTTCTCGATCCGCCGGCCAACCCGCGCTTCGTCACCCGCATCGCCCGCCTGTTCGCCGAACGTTTCCCCATGCTCGGCGTACCGACGATCAGCCACGCCTGGGCCGGCATGATCGACTCCATGCCCGATGTCGTCCCGGTCATCGACGAGGCTCCCGCGCTGCCGGGCCTCGTTAGCGCCACCGGAATGAGCGGCCACGGCTTCGGTATCGGACCCGGTATCGGCCGTGTGGTCGCGGACCTCGTCGCCGGCAAGACACCGGGGCACGACCTGAAACGCTTCCGTTTCTCGCGCTTTTCCGACGGTTCGAAACTGGAACTCGGCCCCGCCCTGTAGGTTTATGCGCCGGCGAACCCGCGGATCGCCGCGACGATGGCCTTGAACCCGTCCATCGCGGGGACGGAATGATGCCGCGCCCGCATGTAGGAATGCGTCAGCACGGGCTCCTCGCGCAGCGCTGAGCGGTTGCCGGCTTCCAGCATGCGTTGGTGGAAGGCGACGCCATCGTCATAGAGTGGATCGTGGGCAGCGACAGTGATGAAGGCCGGCGGTAGGTCGTGCAGGTCGGCGAGCAGCGGCACCGCGTAGGGATCCTTCCAGTTCGGTCCGCCTTCGGGACCGAGAAAGGATCCAAGGAAATAGATCATTTCCTCACGCGTCAGGCAGGGCGCCTCGGCGTTGCGCAGCGCCGACGCCGTATTCACGTCGCTGCCGAAGACCGGGTAGATCATCGTCATCGCAGTTAGCTGCGGCAGGTGACGGTCGCGCAGCCAAAGCGCCAGACCGGCCGTCATCTGCCCCCCGGCCGAATCCCCGCCGCCCATGATCCGCGCCGGATCGACCCCAATCGTAGCGCCGTTCTCGCGCAGCCAGGATAGAACGGCGAGCGAATCCTCCAGTTGCGCCGGATGGGTGTGCTCGGGCGCCAGACGATAGTCGACCAGAACGACGACACAATCGGCGCCCGCCGCCATTTCGGCGCACATGTCGCCATGCGTCTGCGGCCCGCCCAGCACCCAGCCGCCGCCGTGGAAATACAAAAGCCCCGGCCGCAGGCCGCCCTCGGCCGGCTTGAAGATGCGGCACGGTACGCCGTTGAGCACCGTGTCGGACTCGATGATTCCCGCAGGTGTCGGCGCGCGGAATTTCGCGCAGACCGCGTTCCAGCCGGCCCGCTGTTCGTCCAGAGGCCAATACGCGCTCTCCGGCGGCGATTCCGCCGACAGCGCCTTGTAGAACTTCAGCATTCCAGGACCGATCTCGGCCATCATGGCACTCCACGAAAACGGCGCCATTTCGGCGTTGTCGCCGGCCTCGGTCAAGGCCGTCGCGCAACGAAAAACCCGGCCGCATCGCTGCGGCCGGGTGTCGCTGACCGTGCTGCGTTCCGGTCAGTTCTTCGACAGGCTTTCGGTGATCCTGACCATCTGCAGGAACTCGGCGCGATAGCCGAACGGGTCTTCGCCGCGCGCCTTCGCCGCGATCTCGGCGATCCGGGCGAAATCCATGTCGGCGAGCGCATGCGTGTCGCGCAGCTTCTGGCCGAAGGCGGCCACGGCCACCGAGAAGCGCTGGTCGTCGCTTGCCTGGTCGAAGCTCGCGACCGCATTGGCTTCCGTTACCGGCGTCTCGATCAGCTTCGAGGTGTCGGAATCAGGCGCCTTGTAGCGGATCTTGACGAAGGCCAGTTCGTCGCTCGGATTTCCCGTTTCGGCCGCCGGTTTGCCGTAGCGCAGCGGATCGTTGAGCGTCGCCGGGCTGCCCTTCGGCGTCACCTCGTAGATCGCCGTCACCGAATGGCCCGAGCCGATGTCGCCGGCGTCGACCTTGTCGTTGTTGAAGTCCTCGCGGTTGAGCGCGCGGGTCTCGTAGCCGACAAGGCGGTATTCGGCGATCCTCTCGGGATTGAACTCGACCTGGATCTTCACGTCCTTGGCGATGGTGAACAGGTTGGCGGCCGACTGCTCGACGAAGGCCTTGCGCGCCTCCGACACGGTGTCGATATAGGCGGCGACGCCGTTGCCGTTCTGCGCCAGGATCTGCATCAGCTGGTCGTTGTAGTTACCGGCGCCGAACCCGAACACCGACAGGAAGATGCCACCCTTGCGCTCCTTCTCGATGAGGTGCTTGAGGCTGTTGTCGTCTGATGGGCCGACATTGAAGTCGCCATCGGTCGCCAGCATCACGCGGTTGACGCCGCCGTCGATGAAGTTCGCCCGCGCCAGGCGGTAGGCTTCCTCGATACCGGCCGCGCCCGCGGTCGAACCATCGGCGCCAAGGCCATCGAGCGCGGCGGCGATCTTCGCCTTGTCGCTCGCCTTGGTCGGCTCCAGCGCCACGCCGGACGAGCCCGCATAGGTGACGATCGACACCGTGTCGTCGGGCCCGAGCTTATCGAGCATCATCTTGAAGGCGGTGACCAGCAGCGGCAGCTTGTCGGGCTGGTTCATCGAGCCGGAGGTGTCGATGAGGAAAACGAGGTTCGATTTCGGCCGCGTCGCCGGCACCACGTCATAGCCCTTGATGGCGATATGCATCAGCTGCGTGTTGCCGTTCCACGGGTTCGGCATCAGCGTCACCGTGGATTTGAATGGCGTCTCGGCGCTGTCCGGCCCCGGCCAGCTGTAGGGGAAGTAGTTGACCATCTCTTCCACCCGCACCGTTTCCGGATCCGGCATGGTACCCCGGTTCAACTGCCGGCGGACCCACGACCACGACGCCGTGTCGACGTCGATGGAGAAGGTCGACACCGGATCGGAAAGCGCGTCCTTCACGGGATTGGTCTGGTAACCCTCGATGCGATCGCGGTTTTCCTCCTGCGGCATCACGACGTCGGGCATCGGCGCCGCCGACGGCATCTGCGCCGCCGCGTCGCGCTTCATCGCGCCGTCGAGAGCGAGCGTCCGACCGACGGGCATTTCCGACTTGGCCTTGCTCTCGGCTTCGCCGGCGGCAATCGTGTCGGCAATGTCACGCTCGCTCGACGCATCGGCGGGTGCGACGGTTGCCGGCTTCTGCGCCTGTCCGCCGGTTTCGTTGACCACCACCTTCGGCGGCGGCACGGTATCCCGACCGATCGCAAAGGGCGAGACGCCGGAGGAAAGCTGCAGGGCGAAATAGCCCGCGACGGGAATGACCAGCAGGCCGGCGATCGCCGCAGGTGCCGGGAAGAGTTTGGTGTTCATGATCGTACTCCAGATTGCGCCCACCCTGTCGGTAAGACGCAGCCCGGCATGCGATCCTTGGGAGGCCGGCGAAATTTTTTCCTCGTCGAACGCTTTCATCGCCGCGGCAAGCGCGGCTTCGCGCGCGCCACGGCTCGGCGGCGGCACTGGCCGGCCGCGCAGGATGTCGAATTCGTCGTGGTCGTTGGATGTGCCGCTCATGGTCACGACTCCCCGGCTGGACGCATCAGCGTCTTCAGCCGTTTCTTCGCTTCGTGGATGTGCCAGGAAACCGTCGGTTCCGCGCACCCCATCATGTCTGATGCCTCGGCGTGGCTCTTTCCCTCGCCATAGACGAGAGTGACGGCCTCGCGCTGCTTGTCGGGAAGCTTCCGTACCGCCGCCCACAGCGCCGCTGCCGGATCGTCCGCCGGATCCTCTTCCGCCTCGCCCATCGCAAAGGCATGGACGGCATAGGCTTCCGCCTTCGCCGTCTCGCTGCGGCTCTTGCGGGCGAGATCGCGCGCCACGTTGATCGTCAGCGCGTAGAGCCAGGTGGTGAAGGCCGAGGCGCCCTCGAAGCGCATGAGCGCCTTCGCCAGCCGCGTGCAGACCTCCTGCGCGACATCCTCGGCTTCCGCCCGTCGTCCCGCCCAGCGAAAGGCCACGCGGTAGACATAATCGTAGTGGCGCTCGACCAGCGTGCCGAATGCCGCGCGGTCGCCGGCCTGCGCCCGCTCGATCAGCGTCTTGTCTGGCGCGTCCGCCAGGGAGAGAATCGCCGCCATCATTTGCCTGTGTGACGAAGGATCATGGCCGATCCTTGGGGCGGCGCCTGAAATTTTTCAATCGCAATGGCGTTTCGGCGCCGCGTCAGGTCATGCCGCGGCGCCGAAACCACTTCTGGGACTCATCGACAGGAGCCTATTTCCGGTATTTGCTGCCCATTTCGCCCCGCGAAAGGGAATGCGCACCCTTCAATCCGTTCGATCGGTAGCTGACGACATTGCAGGAATCCTGGCCGGTGGCCGATGGCGGCTTGTAACAGATGACGCAAATCCCCGCTTCGTGCGAGCAGCAGCCCCACATGTACTGGTTGTCGCCGAACTGGGCGTCCCCCGAAAGAAAGCACTGGTCCATGGCAGCGGAGGACGCGGCCGGGCTCATGCGCTTTGCCTCGCCCGGTTGTGGTGCAAGCAGGAGGACAGCCACTGCGGCCAACGCAGCGGACAACATGCGGGGTTTATTCATGGGATCGGTCTCCGGTTATGCCCTTCGCGATGGAAAATAAGGGCGCAGCCGATCCGGTCATCACCCGCGCGGGGGACGAAGCGACATGATCAGTTGCCGGGACATTCGAGCTTCACGGTCACGCGTTCCTCGCCGCTGACGTTGATCCCGCCGGATTTCACCACCTGGGCGAACTCCATCGTCGCCACGTCGCGGATGAAGCTCATTTCCGGCGCAAAATGCTCCCCGGCAAAATAGGGCCCGCCGCCCATCTCGCCTGGCTGGAAGCCGGACATGCCTCCCCCGCCCTTGCACTTCACCTTGACCTGGCCCGAGACGTATGTGTTCCGTCCTTCGAGCGACAGCGTGAAACCGTCCGTCTTCGCCGTCATGCTGACATCGTCGATCAATTCGCCCGACGGAGTGCAGGCCATGCCGACGATCTTGAGGAACTCGATCTTCGAAACCTGCCTCCCCTGGCCGTCGAGCGCCCATTCCGGCGCGTCGGAGGAATGGCCCTTCAGTTCCATCTTGCTGATCGTGTGCGAATAGCCGGCTCTGAATCCTTGTGCGCTGTAAACCGGCGTCAGCACCGCCTCGACGGTCAGCGTGCCGTTGTCGATCACCTTCTTGAGCAGGTTTTCCATGGCCCTGGCCTGATCGGCATAGCGTTCGGCCTCTTCCGCGGCGATCTCGTCCCAGGTCCGCTCCCAATACGTTTTCGCTCCAATCCGGGCGCACAGCGCCCGGTGAGCCGCTTCGTGGGCGAGCGTAGCATCGCCTATTTCCTTGCACGATGAGCCATCAGCAAGTTCCGCCAGGTCCTTGTCATTCTGTTCGCAGGTGCCGAACGGCATCGTGACGCTGTCCGGCCCGCTGTACCCTTTGACGCGCGGGTTCGGCAGGTGGAAGTCCTGCGCCATCATCCGCTCGTGTTCGACACCGAGCCGGTTCGCCCAGTTGACGCCCGCGTCGGGGTTGGTCGGATCCTTGTTCGCCTCCTCGAAATGGGCGCGGATGGCTTTGAATTTTTCCGCCATGTCGGCGAAGAATTTCGCCTCGTAGCGGGCGTTCTCCACCTCCTGCTGCAGGCTTTCCAGATGCTTGCAGGAACAGTCGGCCGGCGCG
>WBZS01000883.1_pt2 | contig 16616 bp, 9 predicted proteins | sample 5204201 | NCBI WGS metagenome assembly WBZS01 (sample SAMN12344357, study PRJNA552823) | activated sludge metagenome | biome: Activated sludge suspended growth; feature: Nitrification reactor; material: Wastewater; isolation source: activated sludge from nitrification reactor of wastewater treatment...
GTTTGGCGGGTGTGCAGAATATCGATCTTCTTCTCGCGAGGGAGCAAGTATCACTGGTTTCCGCACAACGGCGGTTGGCGGCGGCCCAATGGCTGCCCAACCTGAACGTGGGCGCTAGTCTCAATCATCATCTCGGTCCGCTCCAGGCTGCCAATGGTGCCATTGTCGACGTGAACCGTGATTCGGCCATGGCGGGCCTTGGGGTGGGAGCCGTCGGCGGCGGAACCGTACCCATTCCTGGAATTCAATGGAATGGGAATCTGTCCGCGACGATTTATCGAAACCTCGTCGCCATGCAAGTCGTTCAGCAAGCTCGGCATCGAGTCGTGGCAGTCGAAAATGAACTGTTTCTTCGTGTCGCGTCCGCCTATGTCGACCTACTGAAGGCCACGGGCCGACGCGCCATCGCGGTGCGCATTCTCGAGGAAGCCAAGGAAGTGGCGCGAATCACCGCCAATTTCGCCAAGGTGGGCCAAGGACGCCAGGCCGACGCCGATCGTGCCAGCTCCGAATACGAGCTTCGCAAGGGTGATGTCGTCCTGGCGGAGCAAGACATGGGAACGGCGTCGGCGCGATTGGCCTTCCTCGTTCGGCTCGACGCCACCGTTCGATTGGTCCCGGTGGAAGCGAGTGTTTTTCCTGAAAGTCTTTTTCCTGAAGAAACGAGTCTCGCCGAGCTGATCGCGTTGGCGCTGTTGCAACGTGCTGAGTTGCAGGAACGCCGGGCGGTCATTCAGGCGGCGCTTCACGAACTTCAAAACGCAAAATGCCTGCCGTTCTCACCGACGGTGATTCTGAATTTCAGTGCCGCGACGTTTGGCGGTGGGAGCGACCTCGCCCGAGACGCGGGGAGATCTCGGTTCGGCGAATTTTCTGGTCGAGAGGATTTCGACGCGGTCATGTTTTGGTCGCTCCGCAATCTGGGCGTTGGCAATGCCGCACAGATTCGGTTCGCGCAAAGCCAAGTGCGCATGTCGATGCTGCAAGAACTTGGAACCCTCGACCGCATCAAGGCCGAGGTTTCCATCGCTCAAGTCCGCATTCGTGCCCGAGCGGAACAGATCTTGATCGCGGAACGCGCGGTCGAATCGAGCGCCAAGGCATTTCAGGAAGACATTATTCGGACGAAGAACCGCGAAGGGCTGCCGATCGAAGTCATCAATAGTCTTCGGCTTCTAGGTCGTGGCCGTACCGCGTATCTGGATGCGATTTTGGAGCACAATCGAGCCCAATTCGAACTGTACGCCGCCGTGGGAATGCCGAACCCGCGAATCCTGACCAAGTCTCTGCCGGCTTCGCTTCAAGCGACCGGGTTGGATGCAAAAGATTTACCTAGTCCCAAGAAAGACACGCCGAAGACGGAACCGAAAAAGTAAGCAACGAAATTGGGGACGATTTCAACGTGCCGATGTTTCGCCTACCCTTGGACCTGTACGGCCATTGCCGTCATCGTGGCGCCCGTGCCTGCGGGGCGTTGGCCTTCGCGGTGGTCTTTTTGTTGCCTGCGGGATGTCGCGTTTTCGTTTCGGACGTGACCACGCCGCAACCGATCCCCATGCCGGTCATGGTGCAGGGTGTCCACGCCGATCCGTCCGAATGGAACGATGTCCGCGAATTCTTGGCCGAGGTGATCGGAGTGCCAAAGGTCGAGGACGAAAAATCAGCCTACGATTTTTCCCAGACGATTTCCGAGGGAATCGCCAACAACCTTACACTTGCTCAAGCCAGTGAACGTGTCACGGCGACGCGGGCGGAGGTCTTGCGCGCAAGGGCAATGGTCTTGCCTCACTTGGTGGTCGGAGCGACCTATCGAGCGCATGATGGACCAGTGATCGATTCGTCGGGCTTCATCTTCGATCGGCCGATTGAATCCCTTTACCTGGGCAATGGCGCAGAGGCTCGAGGCGCGGGGACCGTGACCAACCCCGGCATTCGGGTCTTGGCCCACCTCGGTGATGCCGTTTTCGAACCCAGGGCGATGGACCATGCGTTGGCGCGAGATGGAGCGGCGGAATTGGCCGTCGGAAATCAGACCATCCTCGAAATCCAACTGGCGTACCTCAACCTCGCGACGGCTCAGGCTATCCTTTCGGCCCAGCGAAAAGCAGAATCGGAGCAGAACGACCTCCGCGTGTTGGTCCAAAATCTTGCCAAGGTCGGTCAAGGTCGCGAGGGAGACTTTCACCGTGTCGACACCGAGATGAAGCTCACTCAAAGCGCTCTGAAAAAAGCTGAGGAAGATGTGGCAGCTGCCCGCATCCAGTTGGCTCGCCTCATTCGCTATCCCGATTTCGAATCGCTCGAAATCGCTGACTCCCTTCCAACCCTCCCGGTGACCATGGGTGCCGAGGCGCCCCTGGACGATCTCGTGGACCAGGCGCTGGCGAATCGAAAAGAAATCTCGGCCCTTCAGCAAGAAGTCTTCTTCTGGGAGACTCGAGCTCGGCAGGAGCGCGTACGTCCGTTTCTGCCCGTGGTCTCGCTCGGATTCAGCTCGGGTTGGTACAGTGGAAGTGGCGTCCCGACCGGAAATCGATTCACCTCACTCGACGGACGAACCGACCTCGATTTCGCCTTGATCTGGACCGGAACGAATCTCGGCCTTGGCAACCACGCGATGAATGACATCGCCTGCTCGCGCCTTCGCTCGGCCCAACTCCAACTTGCCCGAGAACGCGATCAGATCATGAGGCAGGTCGTCGAGGCGAAAACCACCGCCGAGGCTCGCCGAGAGGAACTAAAAACCGCGATCGTTCGCGTGAAACGATCGCAGGACGTGTACTCCCGCGACACGAATCGGCTAAAGAATCTCCAGGTCCGACCCCTGGAAGTGCTGAACGGCCAAGTCCAACTCGCCCAAGCCAGGCTCGATCTGATCCAATCCATCAGCTCGTACGTGTCCGCGAAGTTCAACCTTGCGGCAAGTATCGGCGGCGAATAAGAGCCGGACCTTCTTTGTATATTTGGTACATATCTGTATTTAGTGAAATTGACCAAGCAATTCTTCTTTGCCCGCGGACAGCCCATCGTAGGCGGAATCGGTACCTGCGAAGTATCCTGTCAGGACAACCTGGTTCCGAATAAAATGCCCGAACGAGAAAACCGAATTCTGTGCCAAGAATTCGTAGAACAAGTGAAAATCAGGCGAAGCGTGAAAAGCACTTCAAGCCAGAACTTATGAAATAGAAGGACATGCAAAAATGGTGCGAATCGGCATCGTCGGCGTGGGCTTCATGGGCATGATCCATTACCTTGCCGCTCAAAAATTGAAGAATGGCAAGGTGGTGGCCATTTGTAGTCGCGACGAAAAAAAATTGGCGGGGGATTGGACGTCGATCCAAGGTAACTTCGGGCCGCGCGGCGAGCAGATGGATCTTTCCGCCATCAAGAAATATCGCGATCTTCGCGACATGCTCGCGGATCCGGAAATCGACCTTATCGATGTGTGCAATCCGACTCACCTTCACGCGGAGACCGCCATCAAAGCGCTCCAGGCGGGCAAGCACGTGCTCGTCGAAAAAGCCATCGCACTGACACCCCGCGAAGCGGATGCGATGCTCGATGCCGCCCGTAAGGCGAATCGCCTCCTCATGGTTGCTCATGTGCTGCCGTTCTTTCCCGAGTTTCAGTTCGCGGCCGACTTCGTTCGTTCAGGCAAACACGGCAAACTCTTGGGCGGCCATTTCAAGCGAGTCATCTCGAAGCCCGATTGGTCTTCGGAAATCGGCGATGCCAGCAAAACCGGCGGTCCCGCGGTTGATTTGCATATCCACGATACCCACTTCATTGGCTTACTTTGTGGCGTGCCGAAGAAAGTCTACTCGATCGGCGTTGCCGAGGGAAACAGCGTCAACTATTTGACGACGCAGTACATCTATGGCCCCGGCGGCCCGGCGATTACCTGCTCCAGCGGCGCGTTGGCCATGAAAGGTCGGCCTTTCGTGCATGGCTTCGAGCTTTACCTGGAAAAAGCGACCTTGGTCTACGAATCCGGCACCTGTCCGCTCACGGTTCTGAAAGCCGATGGCAGCAGCGAACAGCCCAAACTCGACGGAGGCAGCGAGGCGACCACCGCCTTCACGGCCGAGCTGGATACTGCGATCCGAGGCATTCAAGCGGGAGCCGCCCCTGACTTGCTCAGCGCCCAGTTGGCACGCGATGCCCTGGTACTCTGCTACCGCGAGTGCGATTCCGTCTTGGCCGGCCGGGCCGTCGAAGTGGATTGATGTTTCAATAAAAAGATGTTGGCAACACGCGATTGGGAGAGCGGCAGGAGAAAAACGACCAGGAACTTCGCTTGCCGTTTCGCACTCGCTCGATGTCTCGCCGACGTACATGGGTTAATGGGCATTCTTGGGAACCTGCGAGCGCGAAATGGCAAACTGAATTCCGATCGATCACCTTTCGCCGCTCGCCTGGATTATCGTTTCATGTTTCACCTGAAAGGAAATGTCTTATGAAAAAGTTCGGCATCGTGTTGGCGGTGGTCGCCACGTTGATGGTGGGCTGGTTGCTTGGCCGAAATACGATCGAAGCGGGTGGGGCGAAGGCGAAAGGCCTTTCTCATGATGTCTTCTTCACCCTCAAAGACAATTCTCCCGAAGCTCGCCAAAAGCTCATCGATTCGTGCTACAAACACTTGACGAAGCATGAAGGCGAGGTCTTCTTCTCGGCCGGCGAAGTGGTCGGCGAACTCAAACGAGAAGTGAACGACCGCGACTGGGATGTCGCGTTGCACATCGTCTTTCGCGACATGGCCGCCCATGACAAATACCAAGATCATCCGCGCCATCTCGATTTCATCAAGGAAGGCCGAGACAACTGGAAGAAAGTCCGCGTCTTCGATTCGTGGGTTGCACGGTAACTTCCTCAGCACGTTCGCACCGTTCGCGAGCGTGCAAGCATGCTAGGCACGCCCATGAAATTGATGGATGGCCCCATGGGCACAGAGCTTCTTCGGCATTTTCCCGAAGAAGCTTCTTTCCCGTTCGAACGCTGGAACCTTCAGTTTCCCGAACGCATTCGCGACGTACATCGGAGCTATCGCGCTGCGGGCTCCGCCCTCTTTCTCACTCACACCTTCCAAGCGAACGCAGCCATCTTTCCCGATCCCGGCGAACTTAGGCAGATTTGGGACGCAGCGATCGAGAACGTTCGTAGCGTGGCGCCCGCCGAGGCTGTCGTCGGCGACGTGGGGCCCTACTCGCGTCTTTCACCCTGCGATGAAGTAACCATCGGCCAAGCGATGCGGACGACAGGCGTGTTCCAGGAAACCGTGACATCGGCTCAAGCCCTACGTGAATTTCAGCCCTGGATTCGCCAACATCGCAACTCGAATCAAACGTGGCTGGTCGCGTTCTCCTTTCGACGGAATCGTGACGGAACCTGGGGCTTGGTCGACGACGCTGGCATAAGCCCAGGTGGCAGTGCGAGGCTCGCGCTGGAGTTGGGAGTGGACGCGATTGGTGTGGGTTGCGGGGTCGACCTGGAACCTGTCGATTGGCTTGAAATCGTACGCGGTTTTCACGAAGCCGAGCCAAGTCTGGCGATCTTCGCGAAACCGAACGCCGGTACGCCAAGATGCCGTTCGGGCGTGATGGCTTATCCGATCGACGAAGAAAACTGGGTCGAAGGAATCCTTCGCCTACAAGAAATGGGAATCACGATGGCGGGGGGCTGCTGCGGGACGACGCCCAGATACCTAGAAAAGTTGGCGCAGCGCATGAAATAACCGCTCGCGATAAGTGAAGCTTCTTTTCGCAAGCGGTTGTTTGCTTTCTTTTCGCGTTTAATTCGCGGACGCTTCGACGACCTTGACTCTGCGACCCGACTTTTCGAATTCGACGGTGCCATCGACCAGCGCGAACAGCGTGTCATCCCGACCGATGCCAACGTTTTGGCCTGGGTGGAATTTCGTGCCCCGTTGGCGAACGATGATGCCGCCGGCGCGAATGATCGAACCACCGTAAACTTTGACGCCCAGGCGCTTGCTATGGGATTCGCGGCCGTTCTTGACGGAGCCTTGGCCCTTCTTATGTGCCATCGAAAGAAACCTCACCAAAAACAGGACTATTTATTCTCGATCTTCGCCGGCGCCTTCGCGGGTGCCATCGGCGCAACGGGAATCTCAATTTTAGGACTACTGCCCCGATAAATCCAGGTGGCGGGCGGAGAAAAAACAATATCTCGGGAATCGACCGAGAATCGATCGCCCTTTTTCTCGAAGTTGAGTTGCAGGGTTTTGTAGCGAACGATGGGGGGCAAGCCGTCGGCTTTCGGATCGACTTCGACAAAGGCATTGCTCAAGCCTCGGACGAAGATGCTGAATCGGGTGACGGTGCTCAGGTCACGGGCCGCACCTTTCGCCTTTTGAGCATCATCGGCCGATCCATCCCAAATCGCCACGCCGGTGACGGTTCGAGGAAACGCTTCGTCGGCGGATTTGGAAACCGGAATCGGCGTTTGGCTCATTTTTACGGTATTAAGGATGTTTTGGTAGTTGGTGGGGTCTTCAAGTTCCTTGATCGCGTTGTGGGCGGAAAAAAGGATCTCATCCGTGTAAACCCCGGGCGTGTTCAAGCTGACGAGTTCAAAGGTAAGTCCCTTAGGGGTTTGGGTTTGCCCCGTTCGGTTTACCATTTGATACCACATGTACCATATGATGCGGGTGCCTCGGTTTGGCAGATTCACCTTGAGCAGCCGGGGAGCTTTGAAGCGAAAATCCAGCGCCCAGAAGTTGCTTTTCTTGTCAAGCTCGGTGAGTTCCGTTTTCACCTCGAACTCATTGAATGCCTTTTGGGCGAACGAGGACGTGGTGACGCCGCAAAGCGCCGCCAGCACCAGGAAGGAAAACGCGAACAACCGTCGACGTAAGAAACGGTGGCGCATAACCACGGTCCTTTCACTGGAACACGTAACACGGGAATCGGCTTTGCCTTATAGGAAAGGCCGGCAAAGCGGTCAAGGCGAAGCGGGCAGCCTGGTTCCGATTGGAGGCTCGACGGTTAAAAAAGTTTGGCTTTTTCTTCGTCGTGAAAACACCCCAAATGCGAACGGCGAAATACGCTTTCCCAAATGTTGATTTTCGTGGATTTGGTCTGGCCAAGGTCGCACACCACGCCCTTCTTCATGGTGCGCGATCATTTGCGTTTTGGCAAGTTTTATCGACCAAGTCTTGGAGCCTTCCCGTGGACGGTGACGTTTCATTCCTATATTTGGTAAACCGGAAACCCGTACATCGGGACCAGTAAACATACGAACAAGTGAAATTGCGTTTAGATTTTATCGGGGTTGGTCCGCGTAGAATAGGGCACGCGACGAGTTTCAAGATTGCTCCGTACCATTCTTTCGGATGGATCCTTGTTGGTGGAAGTTCCCGAGTTTTGATTCTTGGGATCTCGCATTTGTTGACGCATCATTCACGGGACGCGGAAAGCCGACGACTTCGGCTTCACGGCTCATAAGTCACAATTCATGAGGTACTGCCGGTGGCAGCCGCGAAAAAGAAAAAAAGCCTCGTCATCGTCGAATCGCCTGCGAAGGCCAAGACGATCAATAAATATTTGGGCGACGATTTCGAAGTGGTCGCAAGCAAAGGTCACGTTCGCGATTTGCCGAAAAGCCGATTCGGAATCGATATCGAAGGTGGCTGGGTTCCCACGTACCGTGCCCTGGCGGATCGCAAGGACTTGTTGGCGGACCTGAAAAAACGTGCCACCTCTGCCGGCATGGTGTACCTGGCACCTGACCCGGACCGTGAAGGCGAAGCGATCGCCTGGCATTTGAAGGAATCGCTCGGCCTGAAGGACGAGAAAATCCGCCGGGTGACATTCAACGAAATCACCAAGTCGGCCGTGCAAAAGGCATTCGCGGGCGCGACCCATATCAATATGGACTTGGTCGCCGCCCAAGAAGCACGCCGATTCCTTGATCGCGTGGTGGGCTATAAACTCAGTCCACTTCTGAGTCGGAAGCTGGCGCAGGATTTGAGTGCGGGCCGGGTCCAGTCTGTGGCGGTTCGGCTGATCGTCGAGCGTGAACAAGAAATCCGCGATTTCAAGCCCGTGGAATACTGGCGCATCGTGGCCCTGGTGCAAAAAGGCGCCGGCGCGGGAGAAGCCACGCTGACGCTCGTGAAAGCATCTGCCGCCAAGGCGAAACGCAAGGCGAAGCCGGCGGAAGGGGAAGAGGGCGATGAAGCCAAGCCGACCGAGAAGCCAAAACTCCCACCCAACGCATTCGAGGCGGAATTGGCGGAATGGGCGGGAAAGAAGTTCGAAGCCAGCACCCAGGAACAGATCGAACCGATCGCTGCGGCACTCCAAAAGGGAACCTACGTGGTTTCCAAAATCGAGCAGAAAGACCGCCAGGAAAAACCACCCGCGCCATTCACCACCAGCACGCTGCAGCAGCAGTCGAGTTTACGCCTACGTTTCACGACCTACCGTACGATGAAGATCGCCCAGCAATTGTACGAAGGCGTCGATCTTGGTAGTGAAGGATCGGTGGCGCTCATCACCTACATGCGTACCGATAGTACGCGGATCGCCGCCGAGGCACTCACGATGTGTCGGCAGCATATCGAAAACAGTTACGGGCCCGCCTACCTTCCCGAGAAACCGAATTTCTACTCGCAATCGAAGGATGCGCAAGGCGCCCACGAAGCGATTCGTCCGACCGACCTTGCCTACACCCCTGAAAGGGTTGCCAAATTCTTGTCCGCGGAACAGCTTCGGCTTTACACGCTGATTTACACGCGTTTCGTGGCCTGCCAGATGAAGCCGGCGATTTTCGCCGTCACCAATGTCGAGGTGTCGGCGGATCAAGGCGTCTTTCGTGCCCAGGGAAAGACCCTGAAGTTCGATGGCTATCGCAAGGTTTATACCCAGGCAAGCAAGCAAGAAGACACCCTGTTGCCCGCGTTGAGCGAGCAGGAAAAATTGGCGCTTTTGAAGCTGACGCCAAGCCAGCACTTCACCGAACCGCCGCCTCGCTACAACGAAGCGTCGCTGGTGAAAACGCTGGAAAAGGAAGGGATCGGTCGGCCCAGCACCTACGCCACCATCATTCAAAAAATCCAAGACCGCGAATACGTGAAGCAGGAAGATCGCCGATTTTACGCGACCGAGATCGGGGAACGTGTCACCGGGATCTTGATCGACAACTTCCCGTCGGTGATGGACCTGGGCTTCACACGCGTGATGGAGGAAGAACTTGACCAGATCGGGACCAAGGCGCAGGAACGCAACAAAGTCCTTTCCGACTTTTATGCTCCGTTCTCGCAAGCGCTTCAGGTGGCCGAGACCAAGATGCTCGAGGACGCTGAGAAATGTCCTTTATGTGGCAAGCCGTTGGTGGAACGTTTTAGCCGATTTGGCAAGTTTTTCGGCTGCTCGGGCCATCCGGAATGCAAGTACATCAAGAAAAAGGGCGTGAGCGACGAGGCGGCACGCGAAACTCCCAAGCCGACCGATGTGAAATGCCCGAACTGCGGCAAAGAAATGTTACAACGGTTTGGTCGTCGCGGTCCTTTCTTGGGCTGCTCGGGGTATCCGGAATGCAAGACCACGATGAAGCTCGACGCCGACGGCAAGGCCACGCTTTCGAGCAAGCCAACGGAACACACTTGCGACAAGTGTGGCAGTCCCATGGTGCTGCGCGAAGGGCCGCGTGGTCCGTTCCTTGGGTGTTCGGGATATCCTAAATGCCGAAACATCATGGATGCCGACGCGAACGGCAACCCGGTCAAGCCAATTGAAGTGGGCATCAATTGCGAGAAATGTGGCAGCCCCATGGTGGTGAAACGAGGTCCGCGCGGACCATTTATGGGATGCAGCGCGTATCCGAAGTGTCGAAGTACGAAGAAGATGTCGGAGGAACTGCTGGAGCAGGTCAAGGACAAGCTGCCCCCGATGCCCGCGAAAAAGGAAACGCCCAAAATCGAAGTCAGCGAAACCTGCCCGCAGTGCGGCGGTCCGATGAAACTTCGTCCAGGCCGAGGGGGTAAATATTTCCTAGGCTGCAGCAAGTACCCAAAATGCAAAGGCACTCTGGAAGCGTCGCCGGATTTGCTGGCTCAACTTCAAACGAGCATGACCCCAGCTTAGGAGCGGAGCGAGCCAATCCCACGAGATGTCCGAGCCTGGCGCCAAGCGAGGGGACGCTAGAACCCTCGCGTGGCGCTCAGGCTCGGCAACGCATGACCCAAAATCTGGGCCGTGGCAGAGCACGGTAGCCCAGAATCTGGCGTAGATGTTTGTGATTTGTATCGCGGTTATGGGTTCAGATATCGGCGTAAATTTTCTCACGCGGGAATTGGTCATGCGGTAGAATGCATTTTTCAAGGATGTCCTGATCCTACGACATCGAGCCCTCAACTATGATTCTCCTCGCGATTCTCTTTAGTTTTTGGCAGGTCGCGGTCGGCACGGGAGTCGCCGGCGTGGCCGTGCCAATCATCATCCACCTTCTCAATCGCCGACGTTTCAAAATCGTGACTTGGGCCGCCATGCGGTTCTTGCTGGCGGCGCAGCGGCAAAACACCAGGCGAATGCGCATCGAGCAGCTTCTGCTGTTGCTCGTACGCTGCGTCCTCGTCGCCTTGATCGTTTTTGCCATGGCCAGCGTCATGCCGTGGGCGGAAGCTATATGGACGAATGTTTGGCCCGAAGGGTCCGGCCGCGTTTCCAACCGAAAACAACGCGTGCACCACGTGATCGTGCTCGATGCCTCGCTCAGCATGAATCTTTCCGTGGAAGGAAAGACCAACTTCGACTTGGCCCGCCAACTCGCACTGCAAAAAATCCAGAACGGCCGACCCGGCGATGGGTACAGTGTCCTGCTGCTCAAGGATCCTCCGTCGTGGGTCATCGGAGAAATCTCGCTCGATTCTCGCAAGGTGGTGCGCGAACTGGAAGGCTTGCGCGCCGGGCACGGCAACGCGGCGGTTCCAACCGCGCTCAACATGGTCCTGGCGAAACTGAACGAAGCGTCCGGCCGATTCCCTACCCAGGCCGTCTACTTCTTCACCGACATGCAGCAATCGACCTGGCAAGCGTTGCCCACGCAAACCAACGACCCGCGCGGCGATCCCGAAGGCGCCAACCGCGACAAGGACGTGCTCGCGGAACTTCAGCAACGCGCGAACCTCGTCTTCGTCGATGTCGGCAAAGAGGAAGCCAGCAACATCGCCGTGATGGACGTGATGTTCGGCGCTCCGTACGTCACGACCGGCTATCCGCTGAAAATCGGAGCGATGATCCACAACTATGGCAACAAAAAGCAAGACGCACTACGCGTCGAGTTGTTGGCGGGGAAGGTGAAGGAGAACGCCAGCGATCCGCCCATGAATCTTCGCGTGGTCGATCAACAAGTCATCAGCATGCCCGGGGGCGACAAGCGGGCGCTCATATTCGACCATAAATTTCCCGCGGCCGGCACGTACGTCGTGCAGGTACGCGTGGAAGTGGACGGCGAGCACCTCGACCTGGACAACAGCCGATCCGTCGTGACGCTCGTGAAGGACACCATTCCGGTGCTTTTGGTGAATGGCAAGCAGGCGGCGGATCCTTACGATCGCGCGACGGAATATGTCCGTTTAGCGCTCAATCCGTTTCCCGCCGGGTCGGAGCCCAAGTATGCTCCGCTCCGCCCTCGTGTGATCCCTTCGACTCAATTCGCTGACCTGGGCGACCAGGAATTGGCGAGCTACGACGCCATCTTTTGGAGCGATGTGGGGCAATTTGGAACGCTCGATGTACGCCGACTGGAAACGCATTTACGGCGTGGTGGTGGCTGGGTCGTGAGCCTAGGTGATCGGGTCGCGGAAAATATCGATAATTACAATCGCCTACTTCATAAAGATGGACAGGGCCTTTTCCCGCTCAAGTTCGATCGTAAAGTCGTGGCGCCTGCCGACCACAATTTCTTTTTCCAGATTGCTCAGGAAGAGTTCGAAGAACCGCCGTTGCGCAATTTTACGGATGACGAAGATCGGCAGGCATTGCTCAACGCGCGGTTCAAGACGGTGATGCAGTCGCAACTGCCGGCCGAGGGAAAAACGCGAACCATCGTGTCGTTTCGTTCGGAATCGACCGCCCTGGCGGGTGACAAGAAGAAAGCCGCCCCGCCGATGCCGGAGGATGTGCCGGTGAGTCTGCCGGCGATCGTCGAGTGGAATCCGCCCATGCCCCGTGCGGCTGGCGCCGTCGGTGCGGCCGGTGGAGCGCCAGCACGAGGTGGGAAACGCAACTTGGCGTACGCCAAATACCGCGGCAAAGTGTTGGCGATCAATACCTCGCTCAACATGGATTGGACGACTTGGCCCGGATCGCCCAGCTTCGGTGCCATGATGCAAGAAGCGACCCGATACGCGGTCTCCGGTCGGCTCAAGGAACAGAGCGCCATCGTCGGCCAACCGTTGGAAGAATTCTTCCCCATGGGGACCGGCGAGATGGATGTCGTCGTGAACTATCCGCCATCGGCTGGCAACGTCAAACCCGGCCAAACGCGAACGCAACTGATGGATGAAGCGAATCTCTTCCGCTGGACCGAGACCGATTACGCGGGCATCTACAAAGTTTCTCTGAACAACCAGGAAATCCCATTCGCCGTCAACGTTCCCGCCACGACCAGTGACTTGAAAGGTACCGAAAGCGATTTCGCGCGATTGAGCGGCGAAAAACTGCGTGAACAACATCCTGGCTGGGATTTTCAAGTTGTCAGCGATCCGAATTTGGCCCAATTGAAAGAAACCGGATCGGGAGATGTTCTTATCGAGGAACAGCGTGCTCCGGTCGGTCCCAACTTGGCGCGATACGCACTCTATGGCGTGTTGCTCCTGATCTTTCTTGAAGTCTTGCTGGCGTGGCAGTTCGGCCATTATTCCGCGGGCCAAGGCGTGACCGCTCCAGCGCGGGTGCATTGGGGTTGGCCTTTGGGCGCTCTCGCCATCACGGCCGTGCTGTTTACGTTCGGTGCGTTGATGGTGGGCGAAGCGAATTGGCGGGGCGATTTTCTCGGGATCCTGCCGGACCAATTTCGTGCCTGGGTCGAACGCGCGTTGGGGGTGCCTCCCGCGCCGCCGGGTGAAGGAAGCCATTGGAAGCCGAACGTGCATGGTTGGTTGCCCTATGGCTTGGGGAACGAGCTATGGTGGGCGGGGACGCTTACGCTTCTGGGCGGGCTGCTGGTCATCTTCATCTACCGCGACGAAGGTCCAACGGTTCCCCTTTTGTACAAGCTTGTGTTGGCGGTGTTTCGCATCTTCCTGATCGCGACGACGCTGTACCTTCTGCTTCCCCAGTTTGAAGTCCAGATCACGAGAACGGGTTGGCCGGACGTGGTGATTCTGTTGGACAATTCGCGGAGCATGGGCGAGCCGGATTCGTATCAGGAAGCCAAGGTCTTCGAGCGGGTGAAAAAGCTCGCGGAAGGTTTGCGCGCCAAGCTTGAAATGGAGCTTCCGGATCGGTTGGCGAAAACTAAGGAAGCTCTGGACGCCGCCAAAGCTAACGCGGCGAAACATGTCGATGCCGTGGCGGAGGTGGATCTGTTGGCGAATCGTGTTTTGTCGCTGGAACGCCAACAAGCCGACTTGGCCAACAACCGGTGGAGGCCGTCGAGGTTGCAAATCGCGCAGGCCATTCTGAACCAGGCCGACCCCGACTGGATCAAGACGCTCGTGCAACATCGGCAAATGAAAGTCAATCTCTACCACTTGGATGTCAACGGACGCGCGATCAAGTTTTCCGAAAAGGCGGGTGCGGAAGTCGCGGACGCCTCCGACCTTCGCTCGGTCGAACTTTCGAAGCAGTCCACCGCCAACCTCGAAGCCGACGGCACGGAAAGCCGACTTGGCACCGCACTTCGACAAGTGATCGATCAGTACCGAGGTTCGTCGTTGGCGGGCGTCATCATGTTCACCGATGGCGTCACCACGCGTGACGAGACGATCGCGCAAATTTCCGAATATGCCGCCCAAAAAGGCGTGCCACTCTTCTTCGTGGGCATCGGTGACGACCATCAAATTCGCGACCTGAAGCTGCACGATTTGCAGTGCGACGATCAAGTACTCGTGGGTGACAGCATCATTTTCGACTGCCGACTCACCGGCCAAGGTTATAAGGATTTGACCGTGCCGGTGGTGCTCAAGGTGAAGCACAAAGATGGCAAAGAGATGGAGCTGAGCCGAGAAATGATCAAGGTCGACCCGCAAGGGAAGACGAAAAAGATCCGCCTTCGTGATCGACCCAAGGAAGTGGGTAGGCGAACGTACGTTATCGAAGTCCAGCCCCCGAAGCTGGAAGCGAATGAGAAACCGATTCCGAGTTCGAATCTTCGCCTGGAACGCACGATCGAAGTGATCGACAACAAACTCATCCGGGTTTTGTATGTAGAAAGCATTCCTAGGTATGAGTTCCGTTACGTCAAATTCCTTTTGGAGCGGGAAAGTCTCGATAAGAACAATCGCCGAACCGTTGAATTGAAGGTGATGTTGCTGGACGCGGACAACGATTTCCCGGCCCAGGACGCGAGCGCGATCAGTCAGTTCCCGCCCACGCTCGAAGAGTTGAATCAGTTTGACGTGTTATTGATCGGCGATATCGATCCTCGGCATCCGAAATTGGGAGACCATGCGCTCAAGCTGATCGCGAATTTCGTGCGTGGCGAAGACGACAAGGGAAAGAAGCTTCCGAAGTCAGGAGGAGGCGTTTTGTTCATGGGGGGCGCGCTCTCCAATCCACACGCGTTCAAGGACACGCCCCTTGCCGACATCTTGCCGGTCGAACCGCTCGCGAATCGTCCCACGCCCGAGCCTCTCAATCGCGTCGATAAGTTCAGGCCCGAACTCACTCCCGTGGGGCGGATGCATTCGATCTTCCGCTTTAGCCCTGACGACGCGGAGAACATGGCGATATGGCAACGGCTCGCGCCGATGTATTATTACGCGACAAACTATAAGATCAAACCCTTGGCGGAGGTGTTGGCCGTCCATCCAAACGAGAAAGCCATCCAGCGGAATCCCAACCAGGACGAACGCCATCCCCTGGCCGTGCAGCAATTTGTCGGCACGGGTCGATCGATGTTCTTCGCGTTCGATGAGACGTGGCGTTGGCGGCTGCGGGAGGATGAAGCGAGGTTCAACCATTTCTGGGTGCAGACACTCCGGTATCTATCGCGAGGCCGAAGCAGCAAGACCGACATCCGCCTGGACCGTCAAACTCCTTACCGCGCGGGCGACCCCATCAAGGTCACGGTCCGATTTCCCGAGAACCTACCAGGAAATCCGATCAACGACAAAACGGAAGTGAAATTGATGGTGGAATATAAGCGGGGTTCGAAAGAAGTGGAAGCGGACACCGAATATAAGACCATGCAGCTTGCCAAGGTGGAAGGAAGCTGGAACAGCTTCGAAGGTCAGCTGTCGCATGCGAAGGAAGGGAAGTACAAGTTTCGCCTGATCGCGCCGGATGTGAGCAAGACGCAGCCTGACGGAGACAAGCCCGCGGCCGACGCCGTGGTGGAACTTCCGCCAGGGGAATTAGATCGGTTGCGCATGAATTATCAGGAAATGACTCAGGCCGCCGAGACGACCTCGGGGAAATTTTATAGTGTCGCGAACGCCGACCAGGTGTTGGAGGATCTTCCGCCGGGATCACGCCCGATCCTTAGTTCGCCCTCGCCGCCGTTCACGCTCTGGAATCAGTGGTACATCTACGTGTTCGTGCTCGCGCTTTTGAGTTGCGAGTGGGCGCTTCGCAAAGCTCGGCACCTTTTGTAATTGTGGCTGAGCCGTCGAAAAAAATACCACTGCGGAGCTACCACCTTCCTCGAGGAATCTGGTACGATAGTAAGGTTCGAGGAACTGGTCCGCGCTTTCGTGCATCTCTTGTCGCAGGATCGAGGAACGCCCCATGCATCCATTGCTGGCTCGATTGGCCCTACTAAGGCGAAAACTTCGACTTTTGGATAGCTGGCGCGGCGTGTCGGCCGTGCTCATTCTCGTACTCGGCGTGACGCTGGCCGTGGGCTTGGCGGATTACGCACTTGCGATCCCTAGCTTGCTGCGAGCCTTTCTGCTGACCGCCTTGCTGGTGAGTGCTGCGGTCGTCGGGTATGTGTTCTTGGTGCTTCCCTGGATTCGCCCTAAAGACGATCTTACGCTTGCCTTGCGCGTGGAAGATGCGTTTCCGGAACTGAACGACGCACTTGCCAGCACCGTGCAATTCTTGCGAACTCCCAAAGATTCGCAGACCGCTGGTTCCTACATCATGCGCGAACGCACCGTTCGGCAAACGCTCGAAAAAGCGGAACGATGCGACTTTGGCGTGATCCTCGATCGCCGCGGCCTGCTCGTTCTTTCCGCTTGTTTCCTTGGAGTATTGGCGGCGGCGGGCCATTTCCTTTACCACTACCCAACCTTCTCCCGCACGGCGCTGGCGCGACTGCTCGAACCGTTTGGCAATCATACCTGGACCTCGGTCAATTTGGCCGACACCCCCACCCGCGTGGCGATCGGACAACCGCTCACGCTACGTGGTCTCGTCAACGGCGTGGTGCCCGCGGAAGCGAAAATTGAAATCGAGATCGATCAAAAAATTCGTACGGAAAAAGTC
>WBZS01001151.1_pt2 | contig 16612 bp, 10 predicted proteins | sample 5204201 | NCBI WGS metagenome assembly WBZS01 (sample SAMN12344357, study PRJNA552823) | activated sludge metagenome | biome: Activated sludge suspended growth; feature: Nitrification reactor; material: Wastewater; isolation source: activated sludge from nitrification reactor of wastewater...
GTCGCATCTACCTTGGGGATCGAATTGAAGGAGGCCAAATCCGATGTCACTAAAGCTCCTTGCTAGAGTAGGGCTCTTGCTTGTCGTGACCCTGGCAACAAATCGCTGGTACGTACTCGGTCAGGAAAAGGCGAAACAGCAAGAAGTGAAGGCGCCGCCGATTTTGCCGGAACTCGATCGTTGCGTCTTGGAAACAGATTCCGGCCGCTTGATCAAGCCAGTTTCCGTGGGAAATGCGCGGCTGTCGCACCACACGATCGGGAATCTTCGCATTCGCATCGACAAAAATCTTGTGCTCGCATTTGACTCGACCAACTTGGAGAAACCGCGCTGGAAGGCGGAAGCACCAGATGATTTGCAACTGGTATGGCTTGAAGCAGACTCGAAGGTAATTTATTTCGCTGGTTTGGAGGTCAAGGGTGATAAGCAGATTGACATGTCGGGAAAACCAGCCAGAGTTCGCCGGCTTGCGATTGATTCTGGCAAGTGGTTGGATGAAATCGTTTTGGATAAGCCCCGCGCAAAAGAGGTGGAACTGGTCGAATCGCTTGTAAGCGACCACGGCAAAGTTGTAATCCTGTCGGCAATCCGTGACGACGACAAAGGCTTTGAAGGGGAAGGAGAACTTGTCGGCTATCGCGTTAGTTGTGTGAATGCCGGTGAATCACGGTCGTTGTGGACGAAAGCGATTGCGTCTGCTGGCAAGGTCGGCCGTCCTGGTGCAGCATTGCTTTGGTCGGCACGCGCTCCCGAAAAAGTGCGTCCGAACTTGCAACAGCTCAGTTTTCTTGGAAAGGATATTCTTGTTTGCGCCGGCCCCGTCGAAGATGTTTTTTGCCTGGAGAGCGTCAGCGGCAAGGAAAAGTGGCGTCTAAAGAGGCTGTGGGATTACGAACGCGGTTTCATCGGTCCCAGCGTGTGGCAGCATTTCATGGCGCGCGGCGGTGAGGACGAAAACGAGCTAGCCAAGGAAAAGGACAAGAAAGAAAAAGCTAAACAAGAAGATGCCAAGGACAGCGGATTCGCAGCCATTGTCGCTGGGCCAGTGGTGGTCACGTCAGACAAGGCGGAGAAAACCACTAGTATTTTCGTGGCAGTCGCGAAGAGTTCGGCGTCCCATTATTCTCAATACCTGTCAAATTGCATTGTCTATGAACTTGACGAAGGGGGCAAACCGGTGGCGATGGCCACGTTGCCGCGGATGGTACTGGGAAGCTGGGGAAAAGTGCATGGCGACGGGATCGTTTGGGCGTGTCAGAACAACTCGTTTGTCAGAATGGCTCAATCCGCCAATCGCGGCCGAGGACTCGGCCTAGGACCTGGCGGCCCAGATTGCATTTGTCACGTTGATTGGTATCGCCAGTTATCGCCGAGAAAGGTAGACGCGTGGCTGCGGTCGGACCCGGTCGGCAGCCAAATGGCGCTCGGCAATACACATGCTTTTCGTGTGGTTTCGGGCGGGTATGTTGTCGACCCCGCCAAAAAAATCTATCGGTTTCCCATTTCGGTGATTGATCTGAAAAACGGTGCAGATCGCGAACTTGTGCTCCAAGTTCACTTCAAGGGCGATGTGCCTGAGCCAAAATCCAATTACAGCCGGTCAGGGTCCGCTCCAGGAAAAGAACGGTGGCAGACCTTCGGTCCCTACCTGTTGGCGATAACTTGGCTGGAGCTAGCGGGGGACCAGCTTCACATACATCTGGGAATGGAGAATTGGACGCGGTCTCTGGAATTCCATGTTGAAGACGTTATTGAACGAGCACGCCGATAGAAGCGAGTACCGATACATTTTGTTGGGCGAATAAATGGAGAGCGATCATGTTTAGATTGCTGTTCTCTGCATTGGCGATGCTGACATTCGGTAGTCTGTTTTTGCAAAATCGCTGCCTCCCTGACGAATCGAAACGGGATATGCCCTCTGTTGAGGAACAGAAAGCAGAACTGGCGAAGCTCTGTGAGATATTCGCCTCGGTGGAGAAATTGCCTGCACAGGGTGCACGCTGGGTCGAAGTTCAGGCTGGTTCCACGGACCAGAAGTCCTTGCACAGGGGCTGGCTGCTTCGTGATTCGAAAGATGAAATGGAATTACTGACGGCCGATGGTTGGAAACAGAAGTTCGAGAAGAAAAAACTCACTGCCCATAGGCTGGCGCCAGACTTCACAGTCTACGACGTACGGGCCGTCCGAAACGGCGACTTCGCCAAGTTTTGCCGTGAATTCCTGGTCGAGAAAAAGATTGAGACCAAAGACGACCCTAATGAGTTCGGAGTTTATCGTTTTCAACGCGAACGGGCGGCCGCCGATGCTGCCGTGATCGATGCTGCTCGCTTAGCATGCTGGGCCAGCAAATTTGGCGAGGAGGAACTGAGCGATCTGCTCCTGAAGAAGGCATTAACAAATCTGAAAGCTCGCCGCGACACTTATATTGGGCTGCCAGTCAGTGGCAAACTCCATCAATTTGTCGCCGACGCCACTTCGCCACATCTAGTTGCACACCTGGGCACACGGCTTGACACGGGTGTGCCAAGTCCTTCGTCTGCTCGCCGTGATTCGTTGGACTGGAATCGCGCCATTGCGAAAATTCCTTACCGATCCGATCACGAAGCAACGCTCAAGAAAATCAAAAGCCTGGAACGCCTCGTTGCCGAAGACTTAGCCTGGCGTGAGCCGACTAAGGAAGAATTTGCCAAGATGGACGTGAATCGAAAGGCGGCCTATTGGTTGTATCATTTGCGAGATCTGAATGTTACTCAAACCTCACAACCGGGTATGTGCTGGGTGTTGACCGATTCGCGATGGTCCTTCATGCAAACGACGCATCTGGCCGATGAGGGAACGCCCAATGCGGCCGTGGAACTGAAGAAGTTGGGATACGGCGTGTTACCACAGATCATCGCCCATCTGGAGGACGATCGTCCGACCCGATGTGTCGGATTTTGGCGCAATTTTGCACCGGAATCCTATTACACGCTGACCTATGGGGATTGCTGTCAGCAAATCTTCGAAGCGATTGCATTGCACTCCATTTATGAAAGATCGAGCACGAGTGGATACCCCCTGCGCGATGGGCAGGGCAAACAATGTAAAGAGCGAGCCGAGAGGTGGTGGCAGGAATTTCAAACGAAAGGGGAGAAACAAACTTTGATTGAAAGCACGATCCGAGGGGATCGCGATAGCCCTCTAAATGCCGAGCGACTGGTTAAGAATTTCCCCGACCTAGCCTTTGAGTCTGTGCGGGCCGGAATTCGGGCAGCCCAGAAGGATTGGATCCGCTCCAACCTGCTGAATTACATGCGAAAGCTCAAGGACAACCGAGTCGTCGATTTTTTGTGTGAGGAGACGAAAGGACCGTTTCTGACCACGCGAGTGAGTGCTGCCGTTGGATTGCTGGAAAGAGGAAACGACGAAGGTGCGACCGTGCTCGTTGCCGAATGGAAAAAACTCGATCCGGAAGCTATCGACCGATTCGGATCTTGGGACCCGGAACAATTGCAATCCGCGTTGGTCCATTCCGGCAAAGCTGAGGCGATCAACGTACTGAAAGGAAAATGGAAGCAGATGCCGGCCGATTGGAAACACCACACTCTTGAAACGATGCGAGAAGCCGACAAGGACTTTACGAAGAAACCATTCACCCCGGAAACAACCAAGGCCATTGAGGAACATTTGTTATTTTGCCTAACCGATCGCGAAGAAGGGTATCGCCGTCTTCGAACCTGCGATCTTGCGGCAGCGGCCCTCGTCAGGCGATGGGGCGATCCGAAGATGTTCGATTCCTCCGCTCCGTTATCGAATCGGAACAAACGCATCGTAGAGATTCAAAATGTCTGGCGAAAAAAGCAAGGGTTGGCCCTTCTTTCGGTGCCTCAGCCTCGCAAAATTCCGGACGCTGACGTAGCGATTATTTCACCGCTGCTGAAGGCAATCGTGGATTCGTCCTTGCCAGATAAGGCTGCCGAGGCCGTGGAGCGGTTGGGCATCGGTGGATTGCCACACGTTCGAAAGCAACTGAACTCATTGTCCGAGGATCACCCAGCTCGCAAGCGTTTGTCCAAACTGGCGAGTCGCTTGGCGTGCATCGTTACCGAGATTCACTTCAGCGAGGATTCGATCGCTCAGCCTAACGCGATGCGAAACGCAGCGAAATGGCTTCGTAGTCGCCCACTTTCGGAAACTGAATTCGTCGACTTTTTAATCGCGATTCACAAGTTAGTACCATCCGAATCGAGTGGCATCGCAATTGCCCTGGATCGTGACGGTAATGACACGGGCATTCAATTGGAGATTCGGGTCCTGCCGCATCGCGATCCACCCAAGGGCGGCACGGTCCATCTCCGGCGACACGAGATCGTCGTGTTGGACGGCCAAGAGATCATTAACAACGGAAGTACCGCTGCTGGTATATCGCGAAATGACGAAACCCCAACAGTGTGGGCAGAAGCGGACTGGAAAGGGCTTTCATCCGCATTACGAAACGCGTTAGATGCCCCGCCCGAAAAGACAATTCAAGTGCGAGTTGCGGTTACGCGAGGGAGGTAACTTGGGGTCAATCCTGGACGTGTGAGTCATCGCTCCTCGACAATCATTTTTCGTGCCAGGCAAATGAAGTTAGGACATGCTTTTGCTCGCGTTGATCCTCAAGGACCGCGTGGCATTATCGATTCTTCAGTCGATATAAGTAATAAAACTTATAAGATTTCGCAGTAGATCGACACGGGGAGGCGTATCGATAGCCCGAAAAACGCACTTCTTAATCGACGGCACATGCATTGCGGGTTCGGACCGATTTACGTCCGACAGCTTCGGGTCGGTATAGGTTTCCATCGGTAGGCGGATGTGTGAATGACGCATCGCGGCTTGAGCGGTTCGTGGCGCAACTCCGCTCTTGTTGAGCAAAGTTCTGAATTTGGTTTGCAGCGCATGAATGCCGACCAATCAAGACGAGGCCGCTTGCTGACTCGCCGAAAGATAAAATCCGATTCCGCGCACGGCGTTACTCGGGCAAGGGCTCGGTCGTCTTTCCGCTTCGCACGGCCAATATGCTTGCCTACTTCGAGGATTCACCGGTTGACCACGGCTTCCAAAGGGGGAGGCCAGGCAGGGTTGGAGTGAAAGCATCGCAACAGGAGAGACTTTACCACGTGACATGAGATTTCTATCCGGCCCAAGCCTCGTGGAGGGAATCGAGCGTCGGGATGCACTCCTTTTGTGCATCGCGGAGCATGGCCATGGCGATACGATTGTGATGTGCTCCTGTTTGCGGACGCATTAGATGGTCTTTTGCATTTCGCGGTGACGACGATTGCCACGTTCCACCGCGTTGGAGGTCGGCCGAGGTCGTGCGACACGCGCGAGCAGAGCCGGTTGGGAAATTGGATTTTTCGGATTGCGGAATACGATCCTGCCGAAAGTTGCGGCTGCGATGGTGGATCTAGGGGCTAGGTGAATCTTCGTGGCGTGCGATGCCGTTCGTGATATCGGGAAAATAATTTCCTGGTCCAGCCACGGCAAAGCGCTCGCTGGCCAAGCGTTACCGGGCAAGAAATCACGGCATTTGCTAGCACGTGCCACGGTCAGTTTCCATGTCACGATGCTATGGACTCCGATTACACTTCTTTGGCGTCGTCTCTGGAAACAGACAAAGCTCGGGCGAGCTGGCCATCACCTGATGCGGAAGATGAAAACCGTTCCGTTATAGTTGGCGGTTAGGAGGTACCGGCCATCCGCCGTGTAGCGAGGACGGACGCCGTGGATCGCGTGCGGGCCGAGTGGAATCGTACGGAGGTTTTCGCCGGTGGCCACATCATGAAGTTGGAGCTTGCCATTTCCCGTCGCGCACGCCAAGGTCTTGCCGTCGGGGCTAAAGGCGCAGTGGAGCAGTTGCCCGTTGGGCAAGGATTTGCACGTCTGCTTCAGTTCGAGCGTGGTGCTGTCGAGAAGGACGATGCGATTGTCTTCGCGAATCGCCAAGAGAGAGCCATCCGGGCTGAACTCGGGGCCATATGATTCCGCCTTCACTTCTTTTTTGCAGATGACGTCACCCGTGCGAGCGTTCCACACGACGAGAGGTCCTAGTCCCCCTCGTCGCGGATAACGGACGACTTTTTCGCCGTCAGGACTCAGCGAGTAAAAGACTTCGCCAACGACCGGGGTATCCCTAATTTGGAGAATCTGCTGGCCCTGGGCATCGAAGATGCGGACCGAACCCCGATCAACGTGAAGCGTCTTATCGCCCGTACGAGACATTCCAAGATCACCTCCGTTTGGAAGAGCTAGACTCCGTTTCACGGGCGAGTTGGAAACGTCTAGGCGGAAGTTGTGGCTCCACACGGCACCGAACTGCAACGTGCGGTCGTCGGTCGCCAAGCTTAGATGGCGAATGAAGGGCACGCGGTCGATTTCGGTCGGTGGATGGCCAACACGGGAAATATCCCAGCGCCAAAGGCCGCCACCAGTACCACCAGCGTATACGTATCGGCCTTCGCTTGAAATCGCACAATCGACGAATGCATCAGGCGTCGGCCCCACGGGCTTCCAGGTTTCCGTGTCGAATTGGTGAACTCCTCCCAAACCTTGGAACGCGATCACCTTTCCATCAGGTCGAAAAACGACATTTCGGGCCTGGTTGCCAAGCCCCTTGATGTTCTCGGATCGCAGGAACTTCTTTTGCGACATGCTCCATACAAAATACCCTGCAGCCCAATTGTGTTTGCCAACGATCACCAGTTCATCACTGTTGTTAGGATTGAAAACGGGTGCCTGGTAGTCTTCGTGCGTTTGAATTTTCTGGGGCAGCGAATACAGTGGATTCCAAGTTTGCCCATCAACGATATGTATTTTCCAATCGCCGTTGAAAGCCAAATATCGCCCGTCCGCGCTCCATGCGGCATGAATCCAAGACGACAGCTTGATTTCATGGAGTGTTTTGCCCGTCCCTGCATCAAGAATAAGCATCGGATCGTGAGCGGGAATCGTTTTGTCCTTGGTTCGCAACCGGGACCGGTTTCCAAAGACGGCCAAGACTTTGCCATCGGGTCGAAACTTGGCGGGCCCCGCCGTCACGTACGGGCCGTTTTCACGCCATCCGAGCGGCGTGACGGCCCAGCGTTCCGCACGCGAAGCAATTCCCCAGCACCGAATGAAGCCGTCGTCAAAACTCGCGACCACGGATTCGCCATCGGGCGAGAATTCGATGTGGGTGACTTCGAATTGGCCTGAATCGGTGAGCAAAACCTCATCATTTTTTTCGTTCATCAAGACGACTCGCGAGTAACGGCCCGACGAGCCTATTTTCGAAAACGCAAGCCAACTCCCGTTGGGACTGTAGTTGACGACGGGATGGCTGCTTACTCCGCCGACACGAATCACCTTTTGAAGCTCTCCAGTCTTCGCGTCCCAAATTCGAATCGCCCCAGTGTCCGCAGTAGCAATACGTTCGCCGTTGGGATGATAAACACTGGGTTTTAGCATGGATCCGAAATGTCCGAGTCGGCTGCTACCCAAGACGGCCACGAGTTCCGGGGCAGCTTTCAGCGGATCGCCACCACCTGCGACTCTCAATTCGTGCGGCGGTATGTCTTCCCGCCGCAATGCATCCAGCGGTGAGGTCGACGCCAAAGGCGGCATCGTCATGGGATTCTTTGGCACCCGGGATTCGACGATTGGTTCGGTTGGTTTGGTGGCTGGACTTCCCTGCTCCGCGATTTCGATCTTGGATCCCGCTGGCACGGGTATTTCGATCTGGGTTCCGTCCTTGGTGCGAATACGGATTACGATGCCTGCAGCGACCAGCAGAAACATGGCCGCCATCGCGAGCACCGACGCCACGCCGACCCCCGCGCGGCGAATTGGTCCAGTTCGCGCCGAGAGCGTTGCTATCCTCGCCAGCGTCTGGGCCACCTCCTCTGCAGACGCAGGGCGTTCATCACGGCGTTTTGCCAACAGCATGGTGATAAACGCGGAAAGCTCGCTGGAAACCTCTTCATTGATCGTTCGGACGCTTGCCGGCACATCGTTGGCGAGCGAAGAGAGTATGGCCAGCGTGTTTGATCCTGGGAATGGTTGCTTTCCGGTGGCAACAAAATACAGCACGCTGCCTAGGCTGAAAAGATCACTGCGGGGATCGAGTGATTCACCTGCCGCCTGTTCCGGCGACATGAACGCGGGAGTTCCCGCCAGGCATCCCCGTTCCGTTCCGCCAGGCGAGTTATCGAAGGATTTAGCCAATCCGAAATCGAGCAGCTTGACCCGGAACGAGGCATCCGCCGAGGGTTCGAGCCAAATATTCGCGGGCTTGATGTCGCGATGGACCACTCCATGGCGATGGATCTCGGCCAACCCCTCGGCGATCTGCTGACCGATCCGCGCGATGTCCTTCGTTAGCAGCGGGCTTTGAAGCTTCGCGTGGGAATCCAGGGTCTGGCCCTGAAGTCGTTCCATCACCAGGTAGGGCAACGCATCGTCTCCACCCACTTCGTGAACAGTCACGATGCGTTCGTGGCGAAGCTTGGCCAAGGCTCGAGCCTCAGCGAGGAAGCGATCACGTGCCTCGCGATCACTGGCGAACCTGGGTTGCAGGAACTTGACGGCAACGTCCCGCCGAAGCCGAGTGTCGAGCGCTTCGAAGACGATTCCCATGCCTCCCGTGGCAAGGTGCTTTCGAACGCGGTAGTGCGCGAGCAAGCCCAGGTCTTCAGGGTGGGAACTTGGTCGAAGTTCTGAGGCCTGAATCCATGCGACCGGATCCGCTGGCGTGTCTTTTTGCCAAAGTTCAACACAACGCTGGACCAGAGGTTCCATTTCCGGAAAAGTGGGCTGCGGCTCCGCCGATACCAAGTCCGCTTTCAGGAACACCCCCAACGTATCGCTGATTTTGAGTGAGAACGTCTCAGCCATTCGCATGCAATCATCGCATTCTTGCAGGTGGGCGGCCGCCTCTTCGTCCTCCTGGCCGACGAGCGTGCCCTGAAGGACTTTTTTCAACGTTTCCACGGGGGGGCAAATTCGTGGGGTCATGGCGAAACTCTGTCAGGTCGGCGTTCCAAAGGACACTCGGCACTATGGATATGCGCTGAGCTTGCCAGTTCTAACCGAAAAACGGCGTGATTGCGAAGAATGAGCGGACGGGATGCGATGGAATCGTTACCGGGCAAAAAAAGGCGATCATTCTTCGACGGTACCGATCTCTTGGCGAAGTCGGCTCAAGATGCGAGCTTTGGCAACATACACAGTGCCTGGCGAAATTCCGAGGGACGCGGCCACCTCTGCCGCCGGCCGACCGTTTTGGCAATGCTCTTGAAACGCCGCCCAGAAGGCGGGCGAAAACTCCCCGCGGATTAGCTCCAGCCCCCTCATCACCAACAGCCTTTGATCGGCCCGGTCGTCCACATCCGCCGAATCTTCAAGGTTGCGAAATACCATGGAATCACCCACGGTGGTTTCGGTACGTTTTCGGCATCGTTCGCGTTGCCGATTCACGAACACCGTTCGCAGCCAAGCCCGGAATTTTCGCGAGGAATCGTACTGGAAGGCTGGAAATTTACCGACCAACAACGCCATCACGTCCTGCACCAGATCCGCGACATCGGAATGCTGTAAGCCGAGTTTCACGCCCCAAGAAAAAAACAACGGCGTGTACAAATGCACGAAACGGGACCAGGCTTCCTGGTCGCCAGGAGAGCGAAGCCGTTCGAGCAAGGAATGTCGAGTCGTGAACATGATGGGCCACCCGAAGGTACCTAGCGCTCAGTCACGGCCAAGATTTTGGGTCATGCGTTGCCGAGCCTGAGCGCCAAGCGAGGGCTCAAGCGTTCCCTCGTTTGGCGCTCAGGCTCGGACGACCCCAAAATCTTGTTGTGACAAAGCACTAACCTCAGAAGTCCTTCCCAAAAATGCCAGCCGAACGAAAATCTCGCGCGTTTTGGTTAGAAACCCGGCCTGCGGCGCATAAACACGATGTCCGGTGCAGGCTTCCTTCATCTTTCCTGAGGATTCTCATCATGTCCCGCAAATCCACTCGCCGTCAAGGGGCGAAGGTTCGTCTGTCCGTGGAAAATCTGGAATCGCGAACGGTGCCCGCCGTGCACGTATGGTCCGGGGCAGACGCCGCCAACAACGCGAATTGGTCGAACGCCGCCAACTGGTCCATTGGCGGCGCGCCAGCACCCGGCGAAACCGATGTCGAGATTCAATTCAACGCCGGGCTCTCCGGATCGGCGTTGACCTCGAACAACGACCTCGCGTTCACGAATCCTTTGAAGAAATTGCAGCTCGACGCAGCCGTGACGGTGAACGGAACCGGGTTTTCGATCCGCGAACTCACGGGCGCGGGCAATGCCTCCGTCAACGTTCCCCTCACGTTGGCTCAGGACCAAACCTGGAATTCCGGCGCGACTGATCTCAACCTAAACCAAACGATCACCCTGAATGGCTTCAAACTAACCCTCAACGGCGTCGGCGTTTTCGACATTGCCGGCAAAATCACGGGCACCGGTGAAATCGTTACGAACACTTCTGGCCCGATCGCGAAGGTCATTTTCAGCGGCGCCAACGACTATCTGGGCAAGACAACGATTCGCTCCCTCTTCGTGCCTCAGAGCCCGACCGCACTCGGAGCGACGGGGGCTGGGAATGAAACGAGCGTCGAACGAACAGTGGAGATCAACGGCAATCAAACGATCGCCGAGCCGATGACCTTTCGTGCGGATACGCCGATATTCGTTCGCCAGGGGAAAGGCGTATTCACGGGGGACATCGACATTGGGAATTTCGCGGGATCGGTCAACGTAAAGCTGGGCCAAAACGCCACGGTGGAATTGGCGGGGAAGCTGACGGGACAGGGCTTCCTCGAAGCGAAACTCGATGGCGGAGCATCCGTGGGCACGCTCACCATCGCCGGCACGGAATCCAACACGTTTTCCGGCGGTCTGTTCAGCCAGCAGGGCGTCACGATCGAATTGGCGAAATCCGCGGGAAAAGATGTGGTTGGTGCCGGGGGGGGCATCACCATGGGCCTGTTCGGCAATGGCCCCGTGTCGAAATTGCTGTTCAAAGGGAACAACCAACTTCCTGAATCGCTGAGCTTTTTCAACATCAATCCCACGGGCGCCATCGATCTCAATGGTTTCGCCGACTCCGTAGTCGCCACGAACCTGACCATCAGCAACGCCAAGATCAATCTTCCGGGCGCCAGCCAACTGACGGTCTCCGACGACGCACGCGTCGAGACGTTCAACGGATTCACTCTGGGGGGAACGGGTTCGTTCAACTTCGCCGGGCCTGGCACGTTCGTTATTGGCGCCGTCGCCGGGGACTTCGCGGGAACCCTCGGCGCCTTGGGGGGCGAACTGCGAATACTTCGGAGTCTTCCAAAAGCCACGGCTTTTCTGGATGGCGGGAAGCTCAGCGGAAACGCCACGCTGGCGCGACTACGGACAGGATCGAAGGCGAGCGTCTTGGCGCCAGGGACGTCGCCCGGCACGATCAACTTCTTGGGAACTCCCAGCGAAGAACAAGCTGCCGCCCTGATCTTGGCCTTCGTGTTATACGAAATGGAAGTGTTTTTCTTTGACGGTGGAACGTCACCGCCCCAAAGGGACCGTGTCAGCACGCCATCTGTGGAGTTGAATAATCCGGAGTTGGACCTGAAAACGACGGGCACCGCCCCGATGAACCAAGAAATCGAAGTCATCCAAAACACAGGGACGCAACCGATCAACGGCACTTTCAAAGGCCTGCCCGAGGGAGCGACTTTCACCGCCAACAACCAATTGTTCCAAATCACCTACAAGGGCGGCGACGGCAACGATGCCGCCATCAAACGCGTCGATCCAAACGCCAACGTCGACGGCGATCCCGCGCTCGACAACATCGAGAAATTGGTTCTGCAGGTTCTCGGCACGAACATTCCAGGTGCGAATGGCCGCGATATCTCCAAGCTCGCAAACATCGTTGCAACGACCGTGACCGGAACGGGCCAAGGCGCAAACAAACCTGCTACCTTCTCAGCACCGGAAAACACCCGCGTCACCGATTTTCGCGTCGTAGCTGACGAAGTGAACGAGAATTCCGCCTTCTCGGTGGATTACGCAACCAGTTCTGCGAACACCGAAGCGAAGAAGAAATTCCAACTCCTGCTTACGGCCACTCGCGGCGACAAGGCCTTCACCGTGGCGAAACTTACATCGGGAGAACAAGTGAGTTTGGCTTCCAATAAGTTGACGGGGGAACAGGAACTGAAACCCGGGGCAAAAGTGAAGTTGAACGGAGTCGAGGTCACGGTTCAGTCCCTTGTTTCCGGGTCCAGCCCCACTGACCTGGACATTTTGGTGATCTTGGAAGTGTGCATCGACGACAACGGGCCCGCCGATCTGAACAAGCAGCTCGGGTTCACCAAAGACCCGTTGGCTATCGTTTTCCTGCGCAACACCGACCTCGCCACGGTCCTCACTGGTCCCGCCACGGCAGCCGCGAACTCTCGGCTTACCTATCGCCTCAATGTGAAAAACGCCAGCACGGCGCAACTCGCGGATGATGTCGTCTCCAAGGTGACACTTCCCGAAGGCGTGGACTTCGTGTCGGCCGTCGGCGGCCAGTTCGATCGCCTCACACGCACGATCACGTTCAAGCTCGGTGACATCGCGAAAAACGCTATGGTTTCTCGTAGTTTCGTGGTGAGACCCATCGGAGGCGGCGATTTCACGCTAAGGGCAGCATCCGAACTCACTGGCGTGGGCGTCGACGCCGTCTCCGCGAACAACACCGCTTCCGTTACCGTGAAGGTCTCGGGCGATCCGATTCTCCTCGGTGCCCCGACCGCTTCGCAAATCAACAAACCGGTTCGGGTGTCGTCTTCGGTGAAGTCGGGTTTGAAGTCCGTGAAATGGTTCGTAACCCAGGATGGCAAATCGATCGCCACCGGAACCGGTGTGAATTTCACGTTTACGCCCAAGAACGTGGGCCAGCTCGTGGTCACCATGGAAGCGATCAAAGGCAACAACCAAAAGGTGCGACAGGCGAAAGCCATCCTGGTCCTGAACGTGGCTACCAAGTTTTCGATCACGGCCGACCCGACATCCGTGCGTGCTGGCAACGCGTTCAAACTCATCCCCGTGATTCCCGACCCAGCCGCGATCGACACGTTGCGTTTCGATTGGAAGGTCGAACAGAACGGCCGAGTTATCGGCACGGGGCTAAATCAACGTACGTTTCTTCAGAACACCCAGTTGGCGGGTTTGGCGAAGATCACGCTCACTGTGACCGACACGGCTGGCAAGAAAACCGTGGTCACGAAAAACGTGAACGTGCTCCCGCCAGCGTCGCCACTCGTAACCGCGAAGCTGAAATGGGGAAAAGTCGGATCGTACGACATTCGCAAGGACCCGTTGACTGTCACCGCGAAACCGTTACCGATTTCCAACGTGCACGCCATCGATCTTCACTACATCGCACCGATCCTGTTTTTCTCGAAGAGGCACGTGTCGCTTCATCAAGTGATCGCCGAAAAATCCCAACCTGTGAGTTTCGAGATCCAGTTCACCCCGGGAAGCCAGGACGTGATCTTAACGTTGCCAACGAATCTCGTGGCTGGCGAATTTCTGCTTGATGTGCACCATCCACAGATGCTTCACACGTTCTCGCGTCGCTTCACGCTCCTGCCGAGCGACATCAATCAATCGGGGAAAGTTGATCTTCAAGACGCGGTTGACTTCCTGCTTGCCCGCGCAACTCGCGTGCTGAATGAAACAGGACATTCCGGCCCGACGACGGTTCCAGACGCATTGGTCGCGGCTTTTGCGTATTTCGACCTCAACGACACATGGATGCCGTACATCGCAGCCGTGGACGCCCGATTCCGTGGTCTGGCAACTGGCACGGGCCATGTTCCTTTGCAGGCGACCTTGAACGGCAAAGCCCGCTCACACCTCCACGATCTCGATGGCGACGGCGCCCTGGACGGCGACGACTTGGCCCGTCTCCTAGGTTTGCATTAAGTGCGGACATATGCTCAAATTGACGCATCTTGTTTCCGCCTGTGTAAGGAAGAAAAAGGAAAAAAACTTACCTAGGATCGGATTTCCGTTGGAAAACTGCCGCGTTCCGCGCCGCTAAAAACGTTGACAAAACCCATTGACGAGCCGCGACCGTGAGGGATCGCTCGAATGGACGCTCCATGCAAGCCTCGCTCCCTGACGGTCGCGGCTCGTTAAGGCGTTTTGTCACAGGTTCTAAAGTCAGGGTGGACACTTACGCGGCGGATTGACCCTGATGCAACTGATGGCTAAGATGCGATCGCGGCGATCCCATGAATGGAGAATGGCTGTCTGAGTGGTTGACGCCCAGATGCGGCATGCGGTCGGTGTCAGCATGTAGCCGCTCTCGTCCAGAAAGACGATGTGAGCGTTCCGCTGACTGGCTTCATGCACGTTGCGCAGAAAGATTGTGCTCTTCCAGTGTTCTATCCCATCTTCGTCGCGTTCGTGGGCTTTATGTCTGGGGTTTTGTGGCGCCCCAACCATTTTCTGGCGAAGAAATCGCCCAACTCCAATGTTATTGGCGACGCTGCTGCCGGTAGGTTCGTCAAATCCGACAGATCCGTTACCGCAAGATTCACCGAGAAGGTTTTCACGGATCGCAATTCAGAGGTGGACTACTCATTATTTTGGCGAACTTCTTGCCTATTAAAAAAGTCCGAGTGCTTCGAGCGGTAGAATGGCCGACGGGACGATAGTTGACATTCATCGCGAAGACATTTTGGGTTGCGTTGACAGCGGAATGTTCCTCCACGATTCACCGAGGTGACCATCAGATGGCGGTCGCGATGACTCGACGATCTTTGAGGAATTCTCGCTCGTTTCCCTGGAAATCGGCCTTCTGCTCCGCGGAGAAGGGTATTCGCGGGCGCTTGTAACGCCGAGGCGTTAATATCGAAACTCGAGCCCGAAGCTCACTCCTTGCGTCCAAAAGTCGGTGCGATTGAAGATTGGCGAAGGCGAGGCTTGGCCGACGAGCACGCCGTTGCCGAAGATGGGGCTTTGCGATTGGTTGATGTTGCGGTCGATTTGGTTTCCGGGGCGGACGACCTGATTCCAGTACAAGAAATCGTAACCAGCAGTCGCACGCAAACGTGGCGTAATCTGGTAAGCCACTTTCAACTCCACGGCCGGTAAAACGCCAAATTCGTTGGCCGTGCGTCGGCCGATGTTCGTCGGCTGTGTGTACAAACCGCCAGGAAAGGTGCCGAGTATAAGTGCCCCGGGCCCGGTTTGCGTGATATTGCCCTGGATGTTCACGACTTGATGCGTTGCGCCGAGAGCGACTTTTCCGGTCACATCTACCGATAAACGATCACGCTGCCAAGTTGCACGGCCACCGATCTGACCCCCGTAGAACTGATTGCGGGTACCAAACTGGTCGTTGTGGACGGTGGTATTGAAAAACGCCAAATCGTTCGTCGTGTTATGGATCTTCAGGTTCTCAGCGAGGTCCGTGTATCGGAAGCCCGCAAAGAATGTGGCGTCCGAACCCGGACTGCGCCAGAGATTGAGGACTCCGTTGACCTCCGCACCCCATAGTTGCAATGTCGAAGTAACGGAAGCGTCGCCGCTAAATTGACGTCGAGGATCCGAAATGGGAACTGCTCGCTCTGCTCCGGCTTGAACGTTGATGGCCGGGAAATAGAGAGGCGGGTTGCCAAGAGCGTCCGACCGAACGGCGAACTGATTCGTACGGCGCTCGAGAAGGAAGCCAGAGCCCTCAATCCCAACGTCACCGTCGCAATCGAGCCAACTGCCGAGGGTTATACGCGTGCCCGAAAACGCTCCGAAGCCGACGTCCGAGCCACCGAATAGAACGCGAGTTCCAGGTTGGCCAATGGCGCCTGCGGAGTTCACCAACGGAAATCCGTCGTTCGGATCGCCCGTGGTGACGAGCGGCACGGGCATTGGCGTGTTTTTTACCCACCAAAGAAGATACTCGCTTCGCCCCCAGATCCGAAAAGAATTGCTCAATTCATAAGGTCGACAGTCGATCATTGGCGCTGCAACATGCGGACCTCCGTAGGTCCCATTCGAATCGTTTTTTAATGGCAAGGTTTGCGCTAACAATTGCGTGGAGATGGTCAACGTGACGCCAAACGCAAATAATCCACTGCGCATCGTGCGGCTCCAGGGCGTTTGTTCATTAGAGATCGTGCTTCCTGACGAGATTCCCTAATGTATCGTTCCATCGGACCGCGCGGAGCGTGAAAAACAGGGAATCCGGCAAAAGGGGATTCATTAATCGCACTTCCGCGGCAAAATACGACGTTTGCTTCGAACGATCCTTGAATTGTGCGGCCCGTCGGTCGTGATTGCGTGGACTTTCTCGTCTGGCCGGTGAGTCGTGGTCAGCTTGGATTCGCTCGAAATGGTTTGAAGTGATTTCAACGGTTGCTAGTGCGTTGTTCAGACTAAATTTTGGGGTTGTGGAGACCCACGGGCCTCTCGGCCCGTGGCTTTCTTTGCTAATTACAAAGCCGTGGGCCGAAAGGCCCACGGGTGAGTTCTCCATAACCTGTAACCCCAAAATTTAGTCTGGACAAAGCACCAGGTCACCGTCAACAAAGCACTGAATC